>Ga0209648_10001459_pt1 | contig 19134 bp, 18 predicted proteins | sample GraSoi2013_115cm_FD_185830 | JGI IMG/M metagenome (GOLD analysis project Ga0209648, IMG submission 185830) | Grasslands soil microbial communities from the Angelo Coastal Reserve, California, USA - Sample 9_17_2013_115cm (SPAdes) (version 2) | ecosystem: Environmental > Terrestrial > Soil >...
CCCCATTTCATATGGGTGCGGATCGTCGTGGGCGCCGTGTAGAGGATGTCCGGCTTGTAGCGCTCGACGATCGTCCACCACCGCTCCTTGTCCGGAAAGTCAGGCGTGCCCTCGTAGACGATGCCCGTGGTGCCGTTGGCGAGCGGACCGAAGACGATGTAGCTGTGGCCGGTGACCCAGCCGATGTCGGCCGCGCACCAGTAAACCGACTCGGGCTTGACGTCGAAGATGTAGTGATGGGTGGTGGCGACGCCGACCAGGTAGCCGGCCGTGGTGTGGATGATGCCCTTGGGCTTGGCGGTCGTGCCACTCGTATAGAGCAGGTACAGCAGGTCTTCTGAATCCATCGGCTCGCAGGGGCACGACGCAGGTTCATCGCTCGCTCCGTTGACGATGTCGTGGAACCAGACATCGCGGCCTTGCTTCATGTTGACGTCGCCGCCGGTCCTCCTGGCCACGATGCACGTTCTGACGGTCGGTGACGAGTCGAGCGCGGCATCGGCGTTGACCTTGAGCGGCACGCGGTTGCCACGGCGCCAGCCCTCGTCCTGCGTGATCAGGAACTCGCACTGCATGTCGTTTAGGCGCCCCGACAGCGATTCTCCGCTGAAGCCGCCGAACACAACGGTGAACGCTGCCCCGATTCGGGTGCACGCAAGCATGGCCACTGGGAGCTCGGGGATCATGCCCATGTAGATCCCGACGTGGGTGCCTTTTTTGATCCCGACCTTCTTCAGGCCGTTCGCAAAACGTACGACCTCACGCTGGAGGTCGCGGAAGGTGATTGCGCGCCGGTCGTCCTCCGGCTCGCCCTCCCAGAAGAACGCAACCTTGTCCCCATTGCCACCGTCCACATGCCGGTCGACGCAGTTGTAGCAAACGTTGAGCTTGCCGCCGATGTACCACTTCGAGTACGGCGCCTTCCACTCGTACAGCTGCTTCCAGGGTTCAAGCCACGAGACGCGGCCGGCGGCCTCGGTCCAGAACTCATCGAAACCCTTGTCGTATATGTCTGGCTGAGCATTTGCCTGTTTGGTGAACTCGGGAGACGGCGGGAAGCGCCGCTCCTCGACCTGCATCGTTTCGATGGCATGGCTTTGACCGTCGCTCATCCGTCTCCTCCTCTGGTGACGGGACCGTCCTGAGTCCCGACTCGCGCTGCCTGCGGCCGAAGATTGGCGCTCCGGCCAGACCCCGCGTTCGTCATTTCCGCAGCGGGCAGGTGCAACGTAAACGTGCTTCCGCGACCAGGGTCCGAGTCGACTGTGATCTCCCCGCCGTGCAGCCGCGCGAGTTGGCGGCCGAGGTACAAACCCAGGCCGGTGCCGGGCAGATGATCGGTTTCCGGCGTCGACACGCGACCGAAGCGCGTGAACAGGATCGGCAAATCATCCTTGGCGATGCCGACTCCGTGGTCCTTGACGCTGACTCGCGCGATACCACCCCGGTTGACGACGTCGACCTCGACCGGGCCGCCCTCCGGCGAGTACTTGATCGCATTGCTGACGAGATTCGCGACGATCGTCTTCACTCGCTCACCGTCGACTCGCACGCGGACCGGTCGCTCGGGGCACTTGACCCGGACTTTGCGCTGCCCATCGAGCACCGGCGTAGCCGAGTTGACTGCGGCCTTGACCAGTTCGCGGAGATCGTTGGCCTCCGGCCGGAGCATTAAGGCGCCATCCTCCAGCCGGGCAGCCTCGATCATCTGCTCGATCAAGGTGTTCATCTCCAACACTTTGGTCGAGATGACCGGCACGGCTTTGCTGCCGCGCTCGTTGAGGGTGCCCAGGAGTCCGTCCTGCAGCATCGAAACGTAGCCGCGGATCACCGTGAGCGGTCCCCTCAACTCGTGCGAGGCAAGGTTTAGGAACTGCGTCTTGTTCGCTTCGATGGCCGCCAGGCGCTCGGTTACACGCGCGCGCTCGAGGCCCGCGTTGACCGAGCTCGCGTAGCCCTTGAGCTGGTTCACCTCATCGCTCCCGAACAGCGGAGTGAATGGTCCGGCGGTGACGCCGAGGAACCCGAGCCCCTCCGTCAGATGAAGCGGTGTGACGATGGCGGCCCCGCGACCTGGCAGCGGCTCCTCGATGCCGCCTTCAGCCGCACCCTTGCGGGCCGCCACGATCTCGATGACGTCCGCATCATCGATCCCCGACCGGGCGACGATCGTGCCCTCCGAGTCGACAATGAATGCCCCCTGCGCGCCAAGGAGGCGCTTGGCCCAACCGACTGCCTTGTCGGCGAGGTCCTGCCGAGTGGGACTGAAGATCAGCAGGTCCTGGATCGCGGCTCGAAGCTCCGTCGCCTCCTTCATCCGCCACAGGCCGCGAAGCATGGCAGGTGGCGCGAAGCTGACGTAGATGATGGGTACCATGGCCAGGGCGATCAGCTGCGTCACGATGGTCACAGTTGGGCTCTGCACCGCGTTGCCGCCGAAAACGTCGAACACGAGGATCGCGATCAGCCCGGCGAATCCGAAGCTGAGGGCGCGCATGCGGGCCTTCTGGACGCTGGGCAGGCTCCTGCTCGCCAGCCAGAAGCGGACGATCGGCTCGCCCGCGAAGACGACCCACGCAAGAATCAGCTCGAAGGCAGCCGCGGTCGTGACGATCCGACCGGCGTTCGACAGCACCGTGACCTCGGCGAGGCCGACCACCAACGTCGCCCCGAGGAGGATCCGCGCGGCCTGTCTTGCCCGCGGGCTGAGTGGAAGAAACGCGTCGCGGAACAGGAGCACGTAGTAGGCCGATGCCTCGAAGGCGAAGATCGTCACGACTCCGACCACGGTGGCGGCGCCTCCCGAGACGCTGACAAACTCAGGAACCCGCCCAATCGCAGCGACGATGGCGAGCGAGATGAGCGCAACCGCGAGCCTGCCCTGTGCCTTCCCTCGCAGGCGGTACCACTCCCACGCCATGGCAGCGCCGAGCGCGAGAAAGCCGAGAGCGGTGAGGTCTTGGGCCAGCCGCTCGGCCAGTACCAACGCTAGTTCTGAGGTTCGGACCCTCGGCGGGCTTGCTCTATCCAGCCGCGGATCGACTGCGAGACCGAGGCCGGCGTCACGCGCGATTTGACCAGGTACTCGAGCGCTCCCAGCGACAGTCCCCTATCCATCATCGCGGGCTCGCCATAGTTCGTAAGGATCACCACGGGAGGGTGATTCGCAAGCTGCTCTTTAATGTCGGCCATGATCTCGAGCCCGCTGCGGTCCGGCAGAAGCAGGTCCAGCAGGACGATGTCCGGCCGCGACGCGACCAGACTCTCGTACCCAGTGTCGCCGGTGGTTGCCACTGTGACCCGGTAGCCGTCGTACTCGAGCTGTACGCGATACATCTCGGCGATCGCGGGGTCGTCCTCGACCAGCAGGACGTGTATCAATTCCCGCCCGCCGCGGGCAGGCCCACCCATGAAGTCCGCCCGAAGGGGTGGCGTGGCATCGGAAGCCGGCGGCGTGGGATTCGGGAACCACGGCGGAACAGGCCGCTGCAGCAGGACCGCCCAGGCGGCCGAATCGTCTCCGATGACCTCTCCCACCCTCAGCGATCATAAACTGGCAGTTCAAGTTCCGGGCAGCCTTGAGCGCCAGGGAAGGTCACGGGGGGTAATAGACGCCGTGGAAACGGCAGACGAGCATGAGGTCGGCGTGCGGGAGGCGCTTGAAGAGGTTCAGGCCGCCTGCCGAGAGCTGGCGCGCCTGAAAGGGGTCGACGAGATCGCCGAGCTCGCGATGACGCACGCGCTTGCCCTGACCAGGTCGTCGGTCGCCTTCATGGGCCTGACGGACGACGCCGGCTCCTACGAGCGCGTCTATTCGCGGGCGGCCGACACATCTCGGACTTCGATGCCCGACGAGGCCCAGCGCCTGATCGCAGGCGAGACATCCAGCTCCAATCCAGTCGTGAGCGCCAGGCTGCTCGAAGCTGCGGGGGAGCACCTCGGGATGATCGGTGTGGCACGCGAGCTGCCCTACACGCAGGTCCATCGCAACATCCTGGCCATCCTGGCGAGCCAGGTCGCCGCCTCAGTCCAGATCGCGTTCCTGCGCGGGCGCCGCCAGGAGATGGTCGACACCTTGATCAATGTGCGCTCGGACCTCGAGCGCACCGAAAAGGAGCGCTTGATCTCGGCAGAGCGGGCGAAAAGCGCGGCGCGTGTCGAAAAGGCGCATGAGCTGTCCGTTGAGGCGCTGCTGGCGATCTCGGTCCATGCCCGCTCCGGGTATGACCTGACCGAGTTCTATCAGCGACTGGGGGAAAGCGTCGCGGCGCTGGTCGGCGCCGAGAAAGTTCTCTTCTGGCAGGTGACCGAGGATGGCACCTTGAGCGCGGTTCGGGGTGGCTATGGGGTCGACGACACATACGTCGCGAGCCTGCGGGCGCTGGAGTGCGGTCCGGATCGCGATGACCTGCAAAGCAACGTCGTCTACAAGGACTACACCTACATCGCGGCCCAAGGCGATGGAGGCCCCGAAACCAATATGGTGCTGGGCGCGCTTGGCGTGAAGGACGCCATGAGCGTTCCCTGGCGCGCGGGGGACCAGCGATTGGGGCTGCTCGCGGCGTATGACTCGATCCGGCCCGAGGGATTCTCGCGCGAGGATGCGTGGGTGCTTCAGAACGCAGGCCTGGCGGCAGGCCTGGTGCGCCAGCTGAAGACCGCCGAGGCCGACCTCCACGAGACCGTCGAGAGGCTGCAGAAGGTGGACGCGGCGCGGCTGATGCTCTTGAAGACCGTTTCGACCGCGGTCGACAATGAGCGCAAGCGGTTCGCGAACCAGCTCCACGACGACGCGCTGCAGAAGCTCACGGCGGCGGAGCTGCAGCTGCAGCGCGTCGGAGACGGGGCGCGTCCCAACGTCCCCGCGCTGGGCGAGGCCCAAAGCTTGCTGGGACAGACAGAAGATGCCTTGCGCAGGCTTCTGTTCGAGGTGCGACCGCCGGCCCTCGAAGATCCGGAAGGGCTCACGGAGTCGATCCGGGACCGGCTCGCGATGTTCCGCTCCCTGACCGGAATCGAAGCCGAGCTGGAGCTCGACCTCCCAGAAGGGCTCAGCTATGAGTTCAAGTCCACCATCTTCCGCCAGGTTGCCGAGGCCCTCACGAACATCGAGAAGCACGCCAGGGCGACGCGGGTCCAGCTCCGTGTGACCGCAAGCGATTCCGGCGTTCACGGCCTGGTGGTCGACAACGGGAAAGGGTTCATGGTTGCGGAGCGAAACAACCTGCCCGGGCATCTCGGCCTGCTGGCGCTCAAGGAGCGCGCCCTGATGGCGGGTGGCTGGTACAAGATCGAGAGCCGGCCCGGCCTCGGCACCACTATCGAATTCTGGATGCCGATCACCTGAGGGAGCAGGCTGCCGCATGACGCCAGACGAGCACTACCGCTCGTTGGCCAAATCCATCCTCGCCACCTCGCCCGCGGCACGAATCGGCGAAGGAAAAGGGTTCGGCTCATCCGGCCAGCTGAAGGTGGAGGGAAAGATCTTCGCAATGCTGGTGCGGGGAGAGCTCGTATTGAAGCTGCCCGGCGATCGAGTCGATGCGCTCGTCGCTTCGGCCGACGGGGAACGTTTCGATGCCGGTAAGGGCACTCCAATGCGCGAATGGTTCGTGCTCTCGCCGACCTCCCGCAAGTCGTGGCTTGCTCTTGCCAGGGAGGCCATGGCGTTCGTCAGCGCCGGGCGCGCGCACGGCGGCCCATTGGTAAAGCGGTGATCCGCGACAATCGGTTCATCGACGCCAACCTAGGATCGCTGCTCGACCGCGGTGCGACCGACCAGGCCGCGGTCGTCGTCCCAGGCGAGCTGAGTCTGACCTATGGCCGGCTGCGCGAGCTGACCGGTGAGCTCGCGACGGCGCTCGTGTCGCGCGGTGTTAAGCCGGGCGATCGCGTCGCAACAGTCTTCCCAAACGGCCCCGAGGCGGTCCTTACGTTCCTCGCCACGTCGATGATCGGCGTCAGCTGCCCGCTCAACCCTGGATATAAAGAGGACGAGTTCCGGTTCTACCTCGAAGACACCGGCGCAAGATTCCTGCTCGTCCCACCAGACGAAGCATCCGCGGCACGGCAGGCGCTGCCGGCGGGTGCCCAGCTGATCGAGGTCGAGCTGGATCCAACCGGACGGCTCGAGATCAGCAACCACGGCGGTGCCCGAAGCGGGTCCCTCGAGCCGGCGGACGCCGAAGCGACGGCCCTGGTTCTCCACACCAGCGGAACGACCAGCCGCCCCAAACGTGTCCCGCTGCGCCACCGAAACCTGCTGAACTCCGCAGCCAACATCGTCCAGTCGTACCAGCTCACGCCAGATGACGTGTCGCTGTGCATCATGCCGCTGTTTCACGTCCACGGCCTGGTCGCCTCGACGCTGGCGACCTTCGCCTCGGGCGGTACGGTGGTCGTGCCTCGTCGCTACAGCCCGCTCGGCTTCCGCCCGCTGGTGGAGGCGACGCGGCCAACGTGGTTCACCGCCTCACCCACGCCACATCAGCTGATCCTGTCGCGAATCCAGGACAGGCGCCCGCTCGGCTGCGAGCGCCTGCGTTTCGTCCGGTCGTGCAGCGCCGCCCTCGCGCCGTCCCAGATGGAGCTGATGGAAAGCGTCTTCGGCGTCCCGGTGCTCGAGGCGTACGGCATGACGGAGGCCAGCCACCAGATGGCCTCCAACCCGCTGCCGCCCGATCTCCGGATGCCCGGCAGCGTGGGACGCGGCACCGGGGTCGAGATCGCCATCCTCGACGAAGCAGGACATGAGCTCCCTTCGGGAGCGAACGGCGAGGTGGCGGTGCGCGGGCCAAATGTGATCGATGCATACGAGAACAACCCATCGGCGGACGCGAGCTCGTTCACGCGCGGCTGGTTCCGCACGGGTGACCTCGGCGTTCTCGACACCGCCGGCTACCTGCGCCTCCTGAGCCGGATCAAGGAGCTGATCAACCGCGGCGGCGAGAAGATCGCGCCCCGAGAGATCGATGAGGTGCTCGAGGCGCATCCCGCCGTAAAAGAAGCGGTCAGCTTCGGGGTTCCCCACCCTACCTGGGGCGAGGAGGTGGGCGCCGCGGTCGTCCTCAACCAGCCCGTCACCGAGAAGGAGCTGCTCGCATTTGCGCGGTCGCGCCTCGCGGACTTCAAGGTCCCCCGGCATTTGCACATAGTCGAGTCGATCCCCAAGACGCCGACCGGGAAGATCCAGCGCAGGTTCGTCGCGGAGCAGTTCATACAGCCGTGAGGATCGCGATCCTCGGCGCGGGCGCAACCGGTGGGTTCCTCGGAGCAAGGCTGGCGAAGGCCGGCGCCTCGGTGGTCCTCATCGCGCGCGGCCCGCATCTGCGAGCCATGCGCAAGTCGGGACTGCGGCTGATCGAGGCGGACGAGGCGGACGGCGAGGCGACCATGCCGGTCGAGGCCACAGACGACCTCGCCGCGATTCGAACTTCCGATTTCGTCTTTGTCACGCTGAAGGCGCACAGTGTGCCGGCGATCGCTGATGACCTGGCGGCCAATCTCGGCCATGAAGCCGCTGTGGTCAGCGCGCAGAACGGCATTCCGTGGTGGTACTTCCAGCGCCACGGTGGCGAGCTCGAAGGCATCCACCTGGAGACAGTCGACCCCGGCGGGGTGATCGGCCGGACGATCGACCCCGAGCGCGTGATCGCCTGCGTTGTCTACGCGGCGACCAGCATCGTCGGGCCCGGCATCGTCCAGCACGTCGAAGGAGAGAGGTTCTCGCTTGGAGAGCTCGATGGAAGCCAGACGGAACGCATCGCCAGGCTCTCCGGGCTGCTAGCAGGCGCCGGCCTGAAAGCGCCCGTGCAACCAAAGATTCGACAGGAGCTGTGGGTGAAGCTGATGGGCAACGCGGTCTTCAACCCGCTCAGCGCGCTGACGCGTGCAAGCCTCGGCGCGATGGCGGAATCACCAGTGCTCGCGCCGGTCGTCCGCGCCGCGATGGAAGAGGTTGACGCGGTCGCGGCCAGGATTGGCATCAGGATGCCGGTCTCCATCGATCAGCGAATCCGAGGCGCCGCGCGGGTCGGCAACCACAAGACCTCGATGCTTCAGGACCTCGAGTCCGGCCGGCCGATGGAGATCGACGCGATCACCGGCTCGGTGGTTGAGCTGGCCGGTCGCCTCGGCGTGCCGGTCCCCCACCTCGAAACCATCTACGGGAGCGTGAAAGTTCTCGGTGGTTGAACCAGCCGACGACGCCTGGGGCCGCTTCGACCGCGGCCTTTCCTTTCGGGGCCGAGTAAGGTCGTTGAATTGGCTTCCTGGGGTGAGTTCGAGACCGCAAACCCTGAGTTCGCGTCGCGGGTGCGCTCTCTCCTGACGTCGCGCAAACACCTCACCATGGCCACTCTGAGGCGGGACGGCTCGCCCCGCATCAGCGGCACTGAGATCGAGTTTGCCGATGGGCAATTGGGCATCGGTTCGATGCCGGGCGCAGTCAAGGCACTGGATTTGCGCCGGGACCCGCGAGTTGCCATCCACGGCCCGACGGAAGATCCGCCTGAGCTCAACTCCGCCGGCTGGAAAGGAGAGGCAAAGATTGCGGGCACTGCGACAGAGGTCGACTCGGGCACCCCTGCCCATCGCTTCTTGATCGACGTCCGTGAGGCGGTCATCACACGCTTGAACGAAGCCGGGAACCGGCTCGTGGTCGAATCCTGGACACAGGCTCGCGGCTACCGCGTCCGGGAACGTGATTAGTGCCGGCCGCGTTCAGGGGGTCCAGGTTGACACCCAGATCAAATCGATCGACACTCGCGACCATGCCGGGACGCGAGACCCAACAAGACCTGCTTGAGCTCGACGCGCTCACCGCCGCTCGCGACTTCAGGGCGGTCATTGAGCGCGGCAGACGGTTGCTGATGAAACCGTGGAGCGCCGCGGATGTGGCGCTCGTCCGCTTCTACATGGGCCAGGCTCACTGCCGGCTGGTTGAACCGCACGAGGCGCTTGCCTACCTGCCTTCGGCCAGGGAACAGTTCGAGCGGCAGCAAGATGAAAGCCTTGCCGTCGAGGCTCTCGACTGGGAGGCAAGCGCGTGGGGCCTGCTCGAGGATCCAAGAGCGCTAGGGCTCGAGGACGAGGCGCTGGAGCGCTGCCGCAAGCTCGAGCCTCGGCAGCAACAGCTCGAGGCTCGCATCCTGGGGCACCTTGCCTCCATGTTCGCCCTCACCCGGTCGTGGAGCCTGGCGATCTCCTATTACGAGGCCGCAGTCGCCGCGGCGAGCGCAGTCAAAGACCTGCTTCAGCTGGCCAAGATGCACCACGGTCTCGCCATGCCCTACCAGCGTTCGCATCAGCATGCGACCGCACGTCAACACCTGGAGAAAGCCATGGCGCTTTACTCGATCGAGTCAGACCAGAGCGCCCTGTACAGAGTCGAAAACGACCTGGGCAGCCTGTTGCTCGAGGAGGGGCACTTCGATGCGGCCGAACGTCATTTACTGACGGCCCTCGCCGGGGCCGAAGAGCTGCACATCAATCGCCGCGGTCGCGGATTCATACTTGCGAACCTGGGCGAAGTCTGCATGCGGACCGGTCGACCGGAGGAGTCCCGCCGCTACCTCGAGGCGGCACTCGACGTGGGTGAAGCGTTTGGCGAGAGGATCGTCCTGGCTAACGCCGAGATGTTGCTCGGCCGGCTGGAGGAAGAGCTGGGAGACCCGCGGGCGGCGGACGATCGGTACCGGTCGGCGATCTGCGCTCTCGAAGAGATAGAGATGCCGGTCCGGCTCCGCGATTGCCACCTCGAATATTCGCAGGTGCTGGAAGCTCGCGGAGACGTGGAAGCCGCATACCGGCAGCTCAAGCTGGCCGTCGCGGCCGACAGGACCACTGCTGTGGAGAGCGCTAGCTAGTGTCCCGCCCCGAAAGTTCGACGGAAATGCCAGGGGCGACGCTGCGCGGCGCCCGTGGCACCCTGCGGGCTCATCCGCCTAGGCGGCCGAGCTCTGCGTTGCCGGCTGCGCTACTCGCTTACAGGTCTGCCGACATGCGCGCTGCGTTGCTCGCCGGCGCCTTGACCTCGGCCGCCGATGCGGCGATTTTCCGCCGAACCTCCGGGGCAGGACACTAGAGCAGCCTGCGGATCCTCGCTTCGAGGGGCGGGTCGGCTCGGATGCCGAAACTCCGACGCCGCACTAGGCTAGGGGGCCAACCAACGATGATCCGCTCGTACCGACAGTTCTCCGGTCAGAACCTGGCGCGCCTCGCCGCCCTCAGCGACGGAATCTTCGCTGTGGCGATGACGCTGCTCGTGCTTGGCATTCACGTGCCGGCCGCCACCGTCATGCAGGCGGAACAGCCACTTTGGACCGGAGGCTCATGGCAGTCGGAGGCGCAGCTCCTCAACACTCTTGCGCCGCTCGGGCCGCAGCTGCTCACGTACTTCATGAGCTTCCTCACGCTTGGCATCTTCTGGGCCGGCCAGCAGACGCAGCTCAATCAATTCGCGCGCAGTGACCATCGCCTGACGTGGATTCACCTCGCGTTCCTGCTTGCGGTGGTGCTGATGCCGTTCTCGACCTCATTCCTCGCCGGCTACATCACCTACCGCCTGCCGATGGCGATCTACTGGTTGAACCTGCTGATGCTGGGCTTGCTGCTGTTCATCAGCCTCACCTACGCCACGCGGGCGGGGCTCATGAGCCCTGAGACCACCAGGGAGATGATCGCGGCGAGCCGCCGGCGGATCATCGTCTACCAGCTGCTCTACTTCGCGGCGTGTCTGCTGTGCGTGATCAACACCTACGTGGCGATCGGCGCTCTCGTCCTGCTGCAGCTGAATTCGGTCGTCCTGCCGCCGATCCGCCCTCTGAATCGCTTCTGAGGTTTGTGAGCCGGTACTGACGCAGGTCGGTGACCGCTCCCTGACAAACTGACGTCGTGCGCGGCTTCTTGTTTGGCCTGGTAATTCTGTTCGGCCTGGGCCTGACGGTGCTTTCGTTTCGTCCGGGAGGCATCCGCAGACAGCTGCGTTTTGCAGCTCGGCGGTTTCGGATCATGCTGGTGCTCGGCGCGATCTTCGTCGCCGGCTCGACGATCATCCGCATCCTCGAGCCGCAGGGAGTCATCGCGGACTACGGCCCACCCGCGATCGCGATCGTCCTGGCGGGAGTGTTCGTGTTCGTTGGGCGCGACCCGTCGGAAACGACCCACTCTCCTAGATGAGCCCGCGATCTCACCCGGTGTTCTGAAGCCCGGCGGCGACTCCATTGACGGTCACAAGCAAGACCTGCTCGAGGCGAGCACGCTCGAGCTGATCGATGGCTTCACCGCGCAGCGCCTCCAGGGTATGGAGCTGGATGTGAGACAGCGCGTCGACGTAGGGGTTGCGCAGCTCCACCGCCCACGAGAGGACTCGATGGTTCTCGAGCAGCCTCGAATGTCCTGTCACCGCAAGCAGGCGGTCGACAGTGAGGTCGTACTCGGAAAGGATGCGGCCGCTTAGGTCTGCGCGACCTCCCAGGTCCAGGTAGCGCTCGGCGATCCGGCGATCCGTCTTGGCCAGGCTCATCTCGGCGTTGTCGAGCAAAACGTTGAAGAGTGGCCATTCGGCGTAGGCCTCGCGCAGCTCGGCCAGGTCCGCGGCAGCCATCCCGCTTCCGAGCCCATACCAACCGGGCAGGTTCAGGCGCATCTGGGACCAGGCGAAGACCCAGGGAATCGCACGGAGCTCTTCGAGCTTGTGCGACCCGCCTCGTCGCGCCGGGCGCGATCCGAGCCTCATGCGGCCTAGCTCGTCGATCGGGCTGACCCTGCTGAACCACTGCTCGAATCCGCCACTCTCGACCAAGCCGCGGTAAGCGCCACGGGCCGGCTCTTCGATGCGGTTGCCGAGCTCGTGAAACCGTCCTTCCGCTCGCTCGGCGACAGCGTCGACGTCCGGCAACGACGCCATGAGCACCGCGGAAGCGACCTGCTCGAGGTGGCGCCGCGCGATGGCGGGATTCGAGTAGCGCGCAAACACCACCTCGCCCTGCTCGGTCACCTTGAAGTGGCCCGCGATCGAGCCCGGCGCCTGGGCGCGAATCGCGCGGTTCGCCGGACCCCCCCCGCGGCCGAGTGCGCCGCCCCGGCCGTGAAAGAGCGTCAAACGCACTCCGCGACTCGCGGCCCATCTGACGAGCTTGGCCTGTGCCTCATACAGAGCAAGGCTGGCGGAGACCGGCCCGACCTCCTTGGTCGAGTCGGAATAGCCGAGCATCACCTCCAACCGCCCGGTGGTTTCCATCCGGCGGCGAACCGGCTCCAGCTCGACCATCCGGTCGAGCACGAGCGGCGCATGTCCGAGGTCCTCGACTGTTTCGAACAGAGGGATGACCTCGATCTCGGGTGCCGGCCCACCCGGCATCGCGGCCTCGGCGAGCGCGTACACGTTGGCGATGTCGATCGAATCACGGGTGAAGCTGACGATGTAGCGCCGGCACGCGGCAAGCCCGAATCGGTCCTGGACCTGCTTGATGGCGCGAAAGGTCGCGAGCACCTCCTCGGTCAGGGAGGACCGCCGGCCTCCGCCATTGATCTCGCCGATTGCGGCATCGTGAACCTTGCTGTGCTGGCGCACCTCGAGCTCCGCGAGGTGGAAGCCGAACGTTTCGACCTGCCAGACGAGGTTCTGGAGCTCGCCGTAGGCGAGACGGGCGGCGCCGGCGGCGGCCAGGGATCTCTGAACCGCGCGCAAATCGTCGAGGAGCTCGGCCGGCGTTCGGTACGAGATGGTCGCGTCCGCGAGCCGGGTCGCCCTGACGCGATCGGCCGCATATAGAAGGTATTGGCGGTGCTGCTCAGACGGCGACCGGGCCGCGAGGTCCGCGAGCCGGGTGGGTTGGGCCAGTCGTACGCCGGCCAGGCGCGCACCCAGCTCTTGATCGGGCGGGGTCGTCACCAGGTCGGCCGTGAGCGAGCGTCCGACCCGGAGCAGCGCGGTCTCCAGGCCACGGAGCACGTGATCGGCCTGAATCTCCATGGCGTCGACTGTCACCTGCGCGGTCACAGCGGGGTTGCCATCGCGGTCGCCGCCGACCCAGCTGCCCAAGCGGACGAAGGCAGGCGCAATCGGGGGACGCAGGCCCGCATCGTCAGGACCCAGGGCGGCGTCGAGGTCGCGGTAAATCTCGGGGACGGCGCGGAAGAGGGTCTCGTCGAAGATCGCCATCACCGAGCGCACCTCGTCCAGGGCGCGGACCTGCGTGCTTCGGAGCTGCCCGGTACGCCAGAGAAGGTCGATCTCCTCCAGCAGGCGGCGCCTCGCTTCCCGCGCTTCGCGCGCCGAAACCCGCGGATCATCGAGCGCTTCGAGCTGCGCGCCGACGCGCGAGATCGCGGCGACAACCGCGCGGCGCCTTGACTCGGTCGGGTGCGCGGTCAGCACTGGGTGGATCACGAGGTCGTCGAGAAGCTCTCGCAGCGTGTCCTCCCCATACCCGGCGCGGATCTCGGCCACGGCCTGATCCAGCGACTCCGCGAGAGGCTCAGTCCCGCGGTCCCGCTCCCGCAAGGCTCGCGCCCGATGCCTCTCCTCGGCCAGGTTGATGAGCTGGAAGTAGCACGTGAACGCGCGCGCGACCTGCTCCGCCCGGTCGATCGGCCACGCCGCCACGAGGCCAGGCGCCGCGTCCTGGTCTTCCCTTTCGCGCGCGACGATCACCGTGCGGCGGAGATTTTCGACGTCCGCCAACAGGCCGGGGCCTCCATACTCCGCCAGCACCTGGCCAAGCAGCTCTCCGAGCAGGCGCACCTCCCGGCGAAGCGGTGCCGGCATCTCGATGCGCGCAACCTCACGCGATTTCACGGCGACATTCTCCGGTGCGGCAGCAGCGCCGTGTCTGTGCGAACATTTGCTCGCTGTGGCGCAACATCCCGTCGCGGAACAGTTGGGCCTCAATACCGCCGATCCGGCCACGCTGGTCGTGGACCTGAACTGTGCCTTCGCATCGATCGAACAACAGCACGACCCAGGCCTGCGCGGGCGGCCCCTTGCGATTGCCGCCTACGCCACCAACGCCGCCACCATTGTCTCGTCTTCGCGAGAGGCGCGCGACCTCGGGATCAGGACCGGGATGAAGGTCTTCGAGGCCAAAGCGATCTTTCCGAAGGTGGTGGTGATGGAGCCCAACCCGCCGCGCTACCGCGCCGTTTCGGACCGGCTCATGGAGATCATCGAACGGCACACCCCGGACGTCTTGCGCATGTCGATCGACGAAGCGTCGCTGAACCTCGCCGGCACGCCGGACCTGGTCCGCCTGGGTCCCCGGGGGGTCGGCCTTGCGATCAAACGGGCGCTCCGAGACGAGGTTGGCGAATGCGTCACCTGCTCGGTCGGGATATCGACGTCGATCTGGATGGCGAAGCAGGCGTCCAACCTGAACAAGCGCAACGGGCTCGAGCGCATCGACCACACCAACCTCGTCTCGGTCTTCGGGCGCCTGCAGCTCACTGACCTGTCCGGAATCGCGGAGGCCAGCGCTCGCCGCCTCCAGCTCGCTGGGATCCATACCCCGCTCGAGTTTTTGCGCTCGACCCCGGAGGCGCTCCATCGGGCCGGATGGAATCCCGAGCACGCCAAGGGCTGGCTGCGGAGGTTGCGGGGTTTCGAAGTGAGCAACTTCGAGGGCGTGCAGCGCAAGAGCTACAGCCACTCGCACGTCATGGCCCGCGCCACCAGCTCGCAGCAAGAGCTCGAAGAGCTGTTGATGCGGCTTTCGGACATGGTGGGCCGCCGGCTGCGCGCCGCTGGCAGGCGCGGCCGGGTCATTTCGGTGGGCGTTGTCTACCGGCCGGTCGCCGGACATTTCTCCAGGCAGATGACGCTGCCCGTGCCCATCTCCACCGGCGAGGAGATCTATCGAGCCGCCCTTGAGCTGCTGGCGGCGCGCGAGCCGCGGCGCGAGGTGGGCACGCTCGGGGTGGGACTCGCTGGGTTGACGGAGGCGGATTCCGGGCAGATGGGGCTGTTCACAGGTGAGATTCGGCCCCGCAATGAGCGCTTGGAGACCGCGATCGACGCGATCCGCGATCGCTTCGGGGAGGACGCGGTGCAGCGAGCTCGCCTGCTCGGTAGGGCACAGGTGGTGCGCGACCGGATCGCCTTCGGCAACACGGGCCACCCGGACGAGGATTGATGTGCCAGCGAGCGGCACCCGGCCCGTCGTACGCTGGTTTGAATGACGGAAGTTTGCAGCCACCTCGACCAGGTCCGCGAAGTCACCGCAAGCGCCGACGGGTGCGAGGACTGCCTGCGCATGGGCGGCTCGTGGGTGCACCTTCGGCTCTGCATGATCTGTGGTCACGTCGGGTGCTGCGACAGCTCCCCGCACAAGCACGCGACCGCACACTTCCACAAAGTCGGGCATCCGATCATCAGGACCTTCGAGCCGGGCGAGAACTGGGGCTGGTGTTACGTCGACGAGGTCGAGCTAGACCCTACCGACTGGCCGGTCCGCGGCCGCGTAGCCCATTCCGTGCGCTGAGGGCGTCACACCCACGCGGTAGTCAGGCGTTCGATTCCTGTCAGCTGCGCGCCGGGACGGTCGGCGAGATATCTCTGGATCAGCTGAAGCGGACCCACATCTTCGACACGGGCGAATCCACTGCGTCTGAGCAGCTCCTCGAACTCGACCGGGCGGAACAGGCTCAGGAAAGACTCGCCGCGCTCGGCGGCCTGCGACATCGTCCACGCTAGGCCGGCAGCGGCCATCTCGCTCAGCTCGGTGGCAGGAACCACATACGTCAGCACCATTCGCGAGCCTGGGGCAAAAGACGCAACCAGATAGAGGATTCGCTCGATCGCCGGCTGAGCCAGGTATTGAGTGAGCGCGATCGCGGAAACAATCGCGGGTACGCTCATGTCGAATCCCGCGCCGGTGAGCGCCTGGCCGAGATCGTCAACCTCAGCATCCAGCGGGACGAAGGCAACAGACGGCGGGATCGCGACGCCCATCTCCTCGAGGCGGCGATGCTTCCAGGCCTGCGATGCGGCTTGGTCGACTTCGAAGACTTTCAAACGCTCGCTCAGGTCGCCTCGTCGGTAGGCGAATGAGTCGAGGCCCGCGCCGAGGATCACGTACTGGCCGATGCCATCATGGATCGCGGCTTCGACAGCGTCCTCGACGAAGCGCGTGCGGATCGCGAACGCGAGGCCGAATGATTGGAGCGACGCTTCAGGAAGCTGACTCGTGAGCTGGGCCATCAATCTGTCCCCCGGTTCTCCGGCCAGCCCAAGTGCAAGGTGATCCGTCACCAGCGGCCTTTCGCCACCGGCATGAACCGCCCGGCCGACGGCAGCCAGCGTCGCCGTGTATCCGGCCCCGGTTTCGCCTTCACCCATCGAAGGTGGCTGTATTCCCAACCTTCATCCGAATCACACCATCCTCGATCCGTCGCCTCGTGTGAACACCACCTGATCCAGCCGCATCTCGGCGGATAGAGTCGGCCCGATGGGCGACGATCGCCAGTTGGTGGCTCGGATCTCGGCGGAACTCTCCGCGTCGACCGGCCTGACCGAGGTGTGCGCATGGCTCATCGAGAGCCGGCACCACCCGGTTCGGCTCGAGGCCGGCCACCTGCCCGCTCTCGGCCGGCGCAGCTGGCTGAGCGTGGCTCGCCCGATCACGGCTCCGCGAGCCGTGCTGTGCACGCTGTGGCTGCTCGACGAGCTCGAGCGCGGGAGCTGCCTCGTCGCAGGCAAACTCCGCTTCGTAGGTCATCCGACCGCATCTGACGTCCGCATGAGCTTTGACGGACGGGCGATCCGCACCGGCCACGGAGACAATGCCGCGCGCCAGCTTCTCGAGGTGATCGTGGCCTCAATCGAGAAGACGGCCGCGCGAACGATCCGGCTCACGGCGGCGGGCTGATCAGATCTCCTGGCTTTTGGATACGCTGCCGGAGCCGGACAGGCAGGCGAAGCCCGGGATCTAGCGGCCGCCTCGCTTCTTGAACACCCAGGCGCTGAGCGTGCCGATGCCCATCCCCATCACTCCTCCGACCGCGGCATCGCTGGGAAAGTGCACGCCGAGATGCACCCTGGAGACGCCGACCGCGGTCGCGAGGCCGAAGGCGAGCGGGGCCGCCCTCGGATAAAAGAACGCGAGTGCGGTGGCCGCCGCGAAAGATGACGCGGTGTGGCCGGATGGAAAGGAATGGTCGGCCGGACGGAGCCCGACCACGCGTGCTTCACGATTCACAAACGGCCGCACGCGGCGAAAGATCGGCTTGATCCTTGTCTGAACGACATAGGTTGCCCCGAGCGATGCCACCGCGGTGGCCGCTCCGGCCCGGCGGCCCTTCGGCCCGCCGAGGATCGCCAGTCCGATTCCCAGGGCCACCCAGCCGAGGCCTTCGCCAAGGTCTGAGAGCACGCTGACGTAGCGGTCGCTGGTCGTGGTATGGGGCAGCCCGTTGATCAGCCGGTAAAGGCGACGGTCGAATCCCTTGGTGCCGGGAGGCGCGACGACGACCTCGACGTGGCCCGAGTCCACGTGCACCGCCACCGGCCCCGCCGCGACCACGGGCGCGCTCGTGGGTTCAGTGGCTCTTGTATCGGTGACCTCCGGGTCACCGGGCTTCGGCTTTGGGGGTTGGCCGGCAGCAGAGGCGGGCCTGGCGGGCTCCGTCACTCCGGTTTGGACGAGCTGGGTGACTTGCGGCGCGCCCGGCCGGCCACCATCCGGAGCTGCAGTATGCGGGCGGCGCCAAATGCGACCACGATCACGGCTCCAAGGATCAGCGAGAACAGCAGCGCCACCGCGAGCGGGAGGTGGCCTTTGAACACCAGGAAGGTCACCTCGACGGTCGCCTGGTTCTGCAGGATGAAAACGAGGATCACGACCAGCGCGACCAGGCCGATCACGATCGCAGTCCACGCACCGCTCAGGCGGGTTTGGCGCTCGCCGGGAAGCGGTTCGCCGGTCCCCGGTGCGTCGGCCGGCGTGATATCGCTCATCGGTCGGACATCTCCTGGCGAGGTATATCAGATGTGCCCGAGGGCCGGCCCGATTCGTGGGGGGTAGAGAAACGGTTTCGCAATCCCTGTCTTTTGCGTTAAGAGTCATGTCCCCACCACCTAAGTGATGCAGGTCGATCAAGTAGTACGCGCCCTGATCAGGCGGGCAGAATCGTGGGCGCGGACGATAGAGAAAGCTCGAGGCACGAACCTAAACGAAGAGCGGCTCGGTCTTTACGCCCTCCAGCATGACGGCGACCTGGTCATCGCCAGGCCTCTTATCGAAGCGTTCCGCGGCATCCAGGACACGTGGCAGGAGGTCGACGTCGCCGACCGTGTTGAGGAACACGCCGGGCCGCCCGAGCACCCACCACACCGCGAGGTCGATGTCGTCCTGGGCCTCGAGTGGCTCGTACCAGGTGGTCCGCGCGTGCTCGCGTCCGAGCCAGGGCCGCAGTGCGATCGACTTGATCGTCTGCACCGCGACCCTGCGCGTAGCGCACGTTTCGAGCAGGGCCTCGAAATTCTCGGCGTAGTAGGGCAGGTGCATCGTCACGAAGTTGTAGGGCAGCAGCACCGAATCAAAGTCGAAGCGCTCGAGGCTGCGCCTGTGGTTGGCCGCGATCTGCGCTCCGTGACCGGTTACGCCGATGAACCGCACAAGCCCCTGGGCGCGGGCTTCGGCCGCGGCTTCGATCACTCCGCCGGGGCTGAGCGCGATGTCCCACTCGATCGGATCGGCCAGGTTGTGCAGCTGCCACAGGTCGACGTGGTCGACGCCAAGCCGGTCGAGCGACCTGTGAAGGTCGTCCCGCGCCGCGCCGGCGGTTCGCGCGTCTGTCTTGGTCGCGAGGAAGAAACGCCCCGGCTCCCGCTTGAGCCAGGGCCGGATCCGCAGCTCGGCATCGCCGTAGCTGGCCGCGACATCGATGTGATTGACGCCATACCGAAGCAGAACCTCGAGTGTGCGATCTGCCACGTCTTGGCTCACTCGCGATAGCGCCGCCGCGCCAAACAGGGCGCGGCTGCTCCTGTGCCCGGTGCGCCCGAAGTCCGCTGTCGCGATCGTCATGTGTCTACTACGCTAAAGCACTGCCGGGGACGGCGCTGCCGAGCGAAAGGCCCTCGCGATCTCTACGGTGAGGGCTAGGATCTCCGCGTCGGCGTCGCGAGAGATCCGG
>Ga0209648_10001461_pt1 | contig 19115 bp, 24 predicted proteins | sample GraSoi2013_115cm_FD_185830 | JGI IMG/M metagenome (GOLD analysis project Ga0209648, IMG submission 185830) | Grasslands soil microbial communities from the Angelo Coastal Reserve, California, USA - Sample 9_17_2013_115cm (SPAdes) (version 2) | ecosystem: Environmental > Terrestrial > Soil >...
CGCCGGCTTCGAGATCGTGACCATTGCCGTGCTCGCCGTCCTGCTCTGGCGCGGTAAGGAAGACCACAGCCGCAGCTTCGTGCGGAACGAATGAGAGGTGTGCGATGGAAGTTCAACGGCGGCACCCCCCGGGCAAGGCGCGAAGCGGCGCCAGTTAGTTTGTTTAACTCTTACATATCGAGAAACGACCTTGTGGAATTGGCCTGGATGTACTAAAAAACGAGCCCATCGTCGTCTATTAGAGGCGAGCTACAGTGGTCCTTGCAATGAAGTTGTGGGTGCAGCCCACCCTCGAAGAAGTGTGTTGATGTAATTCGTTGTTATCAACGACGTTAAATTCTCGAACATAGGAAGCTCACGAATGAGCCAGAAATTGGGTGTGTCGTATCTTCGTAAGGATTTTCTCGTGTTTTTGTGTGTGCTTTGCGTCGCGGTCTTAACTGAAGGTTGCGGTGGCTCGATGTTCATGCCGCAGCCCATTAGCGTGGCGGTTAGCCCACAGACGGCGGCAGTCGGCACAAGCCAAACAATGCAATTCATGGCCGTGGTGAACAACGACTCGACGGGCGTCACCTGGACGGCCACGGCGGGGACGATTGACGGTAACGGTAATTACACCGCACCGGCTGGACCACAAAGCACGACAGCCACGGTGACGGCGACCAGCAACGGAGACCGGACCAAGTCGTCCAGCGTTACGATCAAAGTGGTAGCACCGGGGCAAGTGTCGGCGACGGCGAACGTGCAAGTGGCGCTCTACACGATTGCGCCACCGACGGCTGGGAACGTGCTCGTGCAGTTCGGACTGGATACGAACTACGGGCTGACGACATGGGCGCAGCCGGTGCCCAGCGGTGGAGGTGCGGTGAGCTTGTTCGTGGCGGGAATGAAGGGAAACACGCAGTATCACATGAGGGGAGTCGTGCAGTTCAGCGACGGGTCACAATTCGTGGATGCGGACCAAACGTTCACCACGGGTGCTGTGCCGGCTGCGCAATTACCTGCGATAACGGCGACAACAACGGCTGGAATGACTCCTCAGAGTGGGGTGGAGCTATTGGATTTGGTTGGGGCTGGGGGTGCCGCGACGACTTCTCCTCTGGTCATCACGGACCTCGACGGCAATGTTCTCTGGAGCTACAATCCCGGGCTGGCACCTCGCGCTCCTAATCCAATCAAGTTGCTGCCCAACGGGCATTTCCTGATCAATTTCTTCGGCAGCGGCCCCGACGGGAGTAACTCCGTGCTACAGGAAGTGGACCTCGCTGGGCAACTGATTTGGCAGATGACGGCGACGGACCTCAACAACGCACTGGCCGCGGCGACATGTGGCGGAGACGGATGCAATATCACTGTCCTGGGGACACACCACGATTTCGTGATGCTTCCGAATGGGCACCTGATTGTGATTGCAGCGACCGAGAACACGCAAATCGTCCCCGGAACGACCGTAATCGGAGACGTGATTATCGACCTGGACCAGAATCACAAACCCGTTTGGCTATGGAATGAATTCAATCACCTGGACGTTAATCGGCAGCCTATGCTATTTCCCGACTGGACGCACACCAACGCGGTTATCTATTCGGCGGACGACGGCAACCTGATTATTTCCATCCGGCACCAGAACTGGCTGGTGAAGGTGGACTACGCGAACGGAACGGGTGCAGGGAATATTGTCTGGAAGCTGGGCTATCAGGGCGATTTCACGCTGGTCGGGGGAGCGGATCCGACGGACTGGTTCTATGCGCAGCATGGCCCGTCGTTTAGCAGTACCAATACGAGTGGAAAATTTTCGCTAACGCTGTTTGACAACGGGGATGACCGCGTTTTCCCCCCCAGCGTGACGTGCGGCACCGCGGGGGAGCCACCCTGTCTCTATAGCACGGTGCCGATCCTGGATCTCGACGAAACGGCGAAGACGGCCACGCTCACGTTCCATCCCACCGCGCCGGCGTATTCATTTTTCGGAGGAAATCGTGCCGTGCTGAAAAACGGGAACGTGGAATATTGCGAATCGGCCGGGGGGCCGGGATTGGCAGGGGACATCTACGAGGTTACACAGGACAGCAGCGCGCAAACTGTCTGGCATATGCTGATCGCGGGGGTATATGCGTATAGAGGCCAGAGGATTCCCAGTTTCTATCCCGGGATCCAGTGGTGACCGCTCGAAGCTGGTCTCATTGGCTCTGAACAGAAGTCAGATTCTGACATGCAGGGGGAAAGTACCGCATCTCGCCACCTGCGGCCATTTTGAAGTACTCACCAGGGCAGAACGCCCCTAGTTCCGACGAAGGCTCGGTAAACTTTTCTTGTAACGTAGTCGTTGTAACGAGCATCCTTACAACAGGAGGATTTACCATGACCGTAGCAAGCACCGCCGAAGCGACCACGACCGGCACCTGGAACATCGATGCCACGCACTCCAGCGCTCAGTTCAAGGTCAAGCACATGATGATCTCGAACGTTAAGGGCGAGTTCAACGCCGTCACTGGCACGTTGACGGTGAATAGTGCGGACATAACCAAGTCACGGGTGGCGGCCTCGATTGACGCCGGCACAATTAACACCCGGGACGCGCAGCGAGACGGGCACTTGAAGAGCGCGGATTTCTTGCACGTGGAAAAGTTTCCTGCTTTGACCTTCCAATCGACTCGCGTCACGAAGAGGGAAGACGGAGAGCTTGCCGTCGAAGGCGACCTTTCCGTTCGCGGCGTCACGCGCAAGGTGGTATTTGAAGTCGAGGGTCCAAGCGCTCCCATGAAGGACCCGTGGGGCAACACCCGAATTGGGCTGTCTGCAACGACGCGCATCAACCGGAAGGATTTTGGCCTGACTTGGAACACGGCGCTTGAAACCGGTGGCTTGCTGGTGGGCGACGAGGTGACCATCACGTTGGATGTTCAGCTCATTAAGGCGTAAGTGTCGCCGTCAAGCGCCGGTAGAGCAACGCCCATAACGGTTCGTTAGCGAGCCGGCAAGCGAAGCCGGTAGCGCCACTTCGTGAATTGATAAGTGATTGTAACTCTGGGAGATAAATGGTGCGCCCGGGGGGACTCGAACTCCCGACCTTCTGGTTTCCGCCTGAGGCGGACTCTATCCAACTGAGTTGGGAGACGGGCCTAGGATTCGACGAATTTCGCTGCGGCCTTGGCCTGATTTTAAAAACTTCTCACGGCGCATGGCTTCCGCGCGCGTCGCGAACTCCTCCGAATGCACGAGCTTCCACGGGCCGCGGTTCTTTGTCGATTTCGTGAGGCCTTCGCTGTGCTGGCCTAATCGTTGCGTCACGTTCTCGGTATACCCGGTGTAGAGGTGGCCGGTGCGTTCGCTGCGGAGAATGTAGACGAAGAACATCGAAAAGAGTGGTGCGCCCGGGGGGACTCGAACTCCCGACCTTCTGGTTCGTAGCTTGAGTGGGTCAAAATCTAAGTGCTTACTCTGGCGTCTCTTACGAACAAAACGCGCCGCACAAACCCTTCTCAGTTGTCCGCATGTCCGTAGCCTTCATAAAGCGGTTCGGAACGCGGGTGAACTGAACGGTCACAGTACAGTATTCGCTGTATTCGTCGGCCTACCGGAAGGCTGATACCCTCACCGAACTCCATGTCCGGCATCCTTATCGTTGACGACAATTCCAGCATTCGTTATCTGCTACGCGTGTTTGTGGAGAGCAAGACTCCTTTCACGGTCTGCGGAGAGGCTTCCAACGGTACTGAAGCAATCGAAAGGACGAAACAACTTCATCCTGATTTGATCTTGCTAGACCTGTCCATGCCGGTGCTGACCGGTGCGGAAGCCGCTTCCATAATCAAGAGGACGATGCCGCAGGTGAAGATAATTTTGTTTTCGATGCGGGCAGATGGTGGTGTCTCTAAGTCGCTGGCTTCAGCACTTGGTGTTGATCTGTCCCTATCAAAGTCTGACGGCCTTCTTCAACTTGCAGAACACATCAATAAACTGCTGATTCCTAAACCGCAGACCCTCAAAGCAGACGCATAGAACGCAGCAGACCTACCAAAAGAGGAAGAAAAGCCAGTTGGGGTGCCTGATGAGACAGTCCTTGAACTTCTTGACCGTGCCCTGACTTTTAAGCTGCTTCCTTCTGCGCTTTATCAGCGCGTTGACTGCCACATACTCATCCGTGGGCCGTTCGCACGGTTCAAAGTCAGCCTTCCGCTGCCCAACAATCGCTAAGCTTGTCAGCCAATCTTTCGTCTTGATGGAGCAGGTATTCAGTGTGGCCGCTCTCTGTCTTGGTGCGTGTGATCGTGCCTAATGCGGGTTCTGGGCGCATACTGCTGGTTGTTCGTCATCGCTCCGGGTTTCCTCACTGAGTACAATCGAAAACGATTCTATCAGAAGAACGGGTTGATTCTGGTATACAAGGAGTTACTTTCCCTAAAGGAGATTTCGCATGATGAAGCCGGTTCTGGCGTTTGTCTTGGGTGCCGTCCTGTCAGCCGTTCTCTGTTTATTTTACGTGAACGACTTGAAGACCCAGCTACAGAACGCTCAAGCTCAAACTCAACAACAGCAGACTGCTCAACGCTCCAATGACCAAGGGAAACTTCAGCACGTTCAGGGTCTGTTGGATTCCTGCCAAGGAAAATTCAGCAGAGCCACATTTTTGTACGAGCAACCCACAAACCTTTTTGGTGCTCCCTTTGGCGAACCAGCGAGAGTCTGGGCCATTCCTGTTGACGTGGAACCAGCGTATATCGGTACAAAGCATGGGGTGTTCAGTCACTATGACCCGAAGACACAAATGGAAACTGTGAAATTCGACGCGAAGAAGCAATAGTGAAGGCCGTTGGGGAAAAAAAAATAGCCCGGCCATCCGAAGACCGCCGGGCCGATCTGACGCTTGGCGCACAAGGAAAAAGCGAGAAGTTTGTGTTACATTAACAGTTAGAGGGAATTTTCATGCAACCCATGCCCGTGAATCAAATCCCTGCAACGCACTTACAGCCCGGAACTGTGCTTACCACACGGAGCACAGTGTTCCCGGTGATGCACTGGGGAGTAGTTGGCTATGGAAGAGATTCCCAAGGGCATCCCCGCGTTTGGCACTCCCAAAAATCAGACACTCTGCGTTGCACTGAGTATCAAGAGTTTTGTGCCGGGCAGTCTTGTGAAATTCTGTGGGTTCCCGCGAACCGTCAGCAAGCTCACCGTGTGATCGAACGCCTAAAGAGCAAAGAAGGTCTGCCGTGGCATCTCACACAAGCGAATTGCGAAATGGTTGTTCGATGGGCTGTGGAAGATAAGCCTGTGAGCCACCAACTAGCATTTGGAGCGTTGGCCACGATTGCAGTTGTGGCGGTGGTAGCGATTGCTGCCTCTGGTGACTAGAAGGCTTCTGGATTGCAACGGTGTGCGTGGCAACCTTCAAGCCTTGAAGGTCAATCCAATGCAAAAGCTAAAACACAAATAAAAATAGACCCACAGATGCGCAACCATCTGTGGGTCTTTTCTTCGTAGGTGGCAGCGGTGTTTAGGCCACTGCCTGAAGAACTGTTTGAATTTTTACGCTGCTTTCCGTTCTGTAAAGTTCAGACGGGCAAACTCACCGAAGTGTTCTAAGGCCGCTGCGTCATAAGCCCGTGCAGCTTCATCCCCGCTAGTGAAGTAGCCAAGGTGGATGTTCTTTTTGTTGACCTGAATCTGCGTCAGGAACTTCCCGGTACGTTTGCACCAGCACACACCGCGATACTGAGACGTGATGCCATTCTTATACTTGCGGCTGTTGGCGCAGTTCTGCTGCGCATTGGAAGGGCGAATATTGTGCCGCTGATTGTTCAGGCCGTTGCCGTCTTCGTGGTCAACCATCTTCGCGTCGGGCAGCAATAGGGTATGCATCTGCAAGCATGTTCGTGTGCCGTCAGCCTTTCGCACACTGGTATGTGCGTAGAACGTGTATCGGCCTTTCTTGGCGCACCACTTGTGCTGACTCACCGGCAGAAAATCTTCATCATCAATCTGAGCAACCAGACCCCGCGTCAAAGGAATTTCTTTCATAAGCCCCACTCATGAAATGGATTTGAAAATAAGAAGGCCGGACCCACCCGGTGAAGAGTGGGTGCAGGCCGAAGTTGGTTTGATCTTTACGGGAACAGCAACGTTTTGACCGGGCTGTTAGAAGTGGTGCTCACGCTCCACTGAAGATCGGCGCGCTGTCCAACAAGAACACCCATATAGCCGTCAGCCGCAAATCGTTGGTGAAGCGTTTTGACTTCCATCGGCATTGACTTTGCCATTGCGAAGCTAAAATCTCCGAATAGCAGATCGGAAGCAGCCGATGCTGCAACGATGTGAACCGGATAACCCACCAAGGTAGGCTTCGCACTCAGAATGTCTGGGAACTCACGCGTGTTGCTGCCAGCGGTTATCAACGCACCAAGCGCGGTCTGCTGAGTCGGTGACATCAGGAACGCAGCCGAAGGCGAAGTGCGATAGGCCGCGCCAACGTTGCTAATCAGCGCATAAATGTTGGCCGCTGTGACGTTGGCAGCACCGGCATGAAGGGACGCGCCCGCGTTCAAAGCCAATGCGGTCTTCAGGGCTGCCAGCCAAGTTGCGTTCTGGATACGGGACAACCGCGCAGCCGTGGTCTTGGCAATAAGTTGCTCGGCAGTAGTCCAAGACGAAAGGTCTTGAACAAGCTCGCTTGAGACAAGCATGAGTCCTGTGCTGAAAAACTTCTTTCCGAACGTCACGCCGGAAAAAGTGATCTCCGCTTCGTTAGCACCAGCGCCTACATTTTCAGTGAGCACAAATCCCGTGCTTGAAAGATCGTCAGCCGCAATCGTCTTGCTCGGTGCCATGTTTTTTGCTGGAAAATTAGTCAGCAGTGGCGAACCCGCGAACAGTGGACCGTCAGCAATCATCAGGTTCTTCACGTTCGCTTCAAAGCCTTGCGCAATCAGTTGACCGTCTGCGCCGGTGCTGAGTGGCGTGTACGTGCGCTTTTCACTGAGCAGCAATTCCCTGAATCGCAGAGACGCTTTGCGCTGTTCATCGGTGCTGCTGGATTCTCCGTCAAGAATCATCGCGTCAGACAGCCTAATCAGGGAGTTGAATAACGCGTTGTCTTCTTGCGTATACGGCTTCTTTTGGAGTAGCGACTCCGCACGTGCGATGAGTGCGCTTCTCTGGTGTGTCTTGGACATCTGTACTGCTCCTTTTTTTCTCTCTCTTTGGAGATGTACTGCGAATGAAGACACACGTATGCCGTGCGCCCTTCAAAACTGTTTTGTTTTTGTGGAGTTACAGCGTTGCTTTGGCTTCCGCTAGGCGTGCCCGGCTGCGCTCAACTTCTGCCTGCTCTAAATCGTCATCCTCTGTCGAATTGTCGCCAAACCAGATATTCAGTTCGCTGTCCAAGTGTTGTTTGGCAGCGGCACGGTGCTCTTGTGGAATATCCAGCTTGCCGCGAACAAGGTCACTCATACAGCGCAAGCTCCCTACCTGCGAATGCGCAAGCTTGCCGTCCACAATCGTGTGGTGCGGCCCGATGTAATCGCTGCGCTTCTCGCCTTGGTTCTTCACGTAGAGAAAACCAGAACTTGCCTTCAATTTGTTCTTAACCGGTGAATCGGCTGCGCGGTCTTCATCGCTGCCGTCTGCCCAGTTGATAATGCCATTGGCTTCATCCACCGAATTGAAAGAATCTTCGCTGCGGGCATCGTAAGACGCGAACGGAACCACTCCAAGATGATCGGTGCTCGCTGCACGCGTTGCGGCTGCCATGCGCGCTTGGATGTCATCAGCAACAACGTTGCGGGCTGCTGCGCTGGTGCCCGGATAGGCCGGTGCGGTTACAACAGACGTGTCCCAAAGGCGAAGGTCTTTGAGCGTACGCAACATTTTTCCGTCAGGTAGCGTGCTCCATGATTCGCCGTTCGGGTTCACGGTGAAAGCAAAAGAGCATTCGGAGATGATGCCGCTGCGCAGATTGGCGTGACAGTCAGACGCCACTGTGGAATCGTTCAGCGTGCAAACAAACTTCAGGCCGACTTCATCTTGGGTCAGTTGCAGATTGACGCCAGACCGTCCCAAAATCAGGTTGTCGTCATGGTTGAAAAGCATCACCACTTGGTCTGAATCCAGACTGCTGAAAGGCTTTGGGGCAATGACTTCAAAGAAGCTGCCCAGATCGGCCTGCGTGCCCCACGTGCAGGCGTAACCTTCCATCTGTTTTTCCTTGCCACTGCCGGTGGCGCGCAACTCGCGTGCTACCAGATAACGTGTTTCCTTCATGTCTTCTTAACTCTCTCTCTTGAGTTTTTCTTTCGCTTCAACTTCACAGCGGCCATGCGATACCAGCGGCGCGCCGAACCATCGCTGTACAGCACACACCGGATGCCGATTATTTTCTTGCCTTCGGTGGGTGCGCCTTCCACCCAGCCGTCAGCCGGGTCTAAGGCCGGTTCATGGAACCACACCGGCACGGGTGGAAGATTTTTTGAAACGTACTTTCTAACTGTGTCTCGCAAACTTTTTATCAAGCACGCTCGCAAGATCGTCTTCAAGCGCGCCGATTCGTTCCTGCAACGACTTCGCCTTTTCAAGAACTGGTGTCAACTCTGCGTTCAACGCTGCAATCCGGTTGCGCAAATCGTGTTCCCGTTTTTCAATGTCGCTCATGTGCTTCCTCTCTCTTTTTATTTTTCACAGCACCAACACACCGCGAGTCTCATAGACAGAACCCGGTTCCGGGTTAGCATCCATCTCACCAATGGCCATGATTAGTGCCACGATGCCGTCTATTTTCTCTGCGCTCTTTTCCTTGCTGGGTTTCAGGTTTCCGTTGTGATCTGTGGTCACGGCCACGTTGCTAGCCATCCAACGCAGCACCGGATTCTTTGCATGTGCAATCTCACCGGATAGCACAAGACGCAGCGCGCTCTTCGTTGGTGCGTTCAGATGCGCGAAGCCTTGACGAAACTCTTCCATCTTTACGCCGTCTTGCTCGGTCAGTTCCTGCGTCAACTGCTTTGCGTTCCAACCGTCAAAGCCAATGACTTTCAGATCGTAGTCAGCGGCTGTCTGGTTGACCCATTGCCGGATGTAGGCGTAGTCAATGACGTTGCCTTCAGTGGCAGTCATGAATCCGTGGCGCACCCAAACGTCATAAGGCACGCGGGCCGTCCGCACACGTTGCTGTATGCGGTCGCCGGGTATGAAGAACCAAGGCAGCACGCGGATTTGCGGATAGTCCGAAGTTGCCGGAAAAACCAGCACGTAGGCCGCAACGTCTTCGGTGGTTGCAAGGTCAAGACCGCCGTAACACTCGCAACCCTTCAGTTCTTGAAGCCAACGATCACGCGCTGTCTTCGGGTCTTCGCCTTCTTCAATGCCGCTGCACTCATCCCACTTCTTCATGGGCATCCATCGAACGTCTTGCTGCGTCCACAAGTTCAAATGCAGGCGCTGGAAGTCATTCAATGCGGTGGGTTCTTCAGCGGCCTGCTTCGCCTTAATGCGAAGGTCTTCAATCTTGCAACTGACGCCAAGGCACGGGTTGGCTTTCGGCCAAACCTTTTCGTTTTCCCAGTCATCGCCTTCATCAAGGCAGGCCACGAAAACAAAATACGAATCGTCTTCAACTATTTCGGCAAGCACCTTAGTGCCGTAGTCACGATTTTTCCAACAGACAGACTCCTTGTTGAAGCCAGCTGTGGTGATGCTGAAGAGCAGCGGTTGACGCCTTGCGCCGGTCGCTGTGCTCAACACATCGTAAAGTCCGCGAGTGGGCCACGCATGAAGCTCATCAAGCAGACCGGCCTGCACGTTCAGACCGTCAAGTGTGTTTTCGTCTGAAGACAGCGGTTCAAATTTAGATCGTGACTTTGTGTGGTGAAGATTGTTTCTGACACAGCCCACCACTTCTTTCAGCGCCGGGCTTGCGTCACGCATGTCAGCGGCAACTTGCCAGATGATGCGGGCTTGGTCTTTTTTGGTGGCCGTCGCGTAGACTTCCGCACCGGGTTCGTCATCAGCAACAAGCACATAAAGGCCGATACCGCCTAGAAGCGTGCTCTTTCCGTTTTTGCGCGCCACTTCAACGTGGGCCGTCCTGAATCTGCGTAGGCCATCAGCTTTTTTCCAGCCGAACAGATTTTCAGTGATGAATTTCTGCCACGGTTCCAACTCAAGAACGGTTCCAGCCCACTCGCCTTTTGAGTGCTTGAGCAGTCCAAAGAAGTTGGTGACGTGCTGCGCTGCTTCGCTGTCGTAGAACAGCCCGCGCTTCCAGCCGTCTTCAAGATCACCAAGGAATCTTTCAGCGGCCTGCCGCACAAACTTTGAAGCCAGAATTTCACCGGAAACGACGCGCCGCGCATAGTCGTTGGGTTGCGGGTCAACGTAGTACGGCAGCAATTTCTTCCACGCTGTAACGACGGCAGCCGGAAGCGCAATTCCGCTTTCCATCAATTCGCGGAGTGTCACCAACTCGGTGTGGCCGGGCACCTGCCGCTGCGTGAACGTTGCGCGAAGTAATTTCTGGTGAAGGGCTGACGCGTTCAGCTTTATTTGATCTGCTTGCTTCATTGAACTTTGATCTTGTCTAGCTCTGCGCTCAGGTCTTCTAAATCAGAGAACTCATCCGTGTTGGCATTGGTGCTCACCTTCGTGCGTGAAGCCGGTGTGCAACCGAAACTTTCCAAGTAGCTCTTGATGGTTTTGGCTTCTGCCTGCATCACGGATATTGCCGGATTCTTTTTCTGCACGGTCACTGCACCCTTACGCGTTGCCACTTCCATGCTGACAACCATGCCGTTTTTCCGAATGTCATCAACGGCCTGCCGCCACGAAACTTTGCTTTCGCACAGCCCTTCCAGCGCGTCACCGTCAGCGACGGTCAGCACTCCCAGCTTGAGCAGCATTTTGCTGAGTCTCTTCCACTCCCGCTTTGCTTCGCGGCCAAGACCACGCGGCATAGGGGGTTCTCCCGTGCGTGGTTTCGGTTCCTGTTTGTTTAGTGCGCGTTTGCTGGGATTGCCGCGCAGTTCTTTCATTTCGGTTGGCATCGGACTAGGGCCAGACATACAAAAACTCCTAAAAATCTGTGGGGGTAAAAAAGTTTTCAACCTGCGAAAATGCGTTCAAGCCTAAGCGGAGGTCGCCGGATAGTGTTGATTACAAAAGACATGCCCCCCTGCCATAAGGAACAGCCAAAAACAGCCAGAACCAAGGCAGAAACAGAGCAAAATCAACGACAAACCCAAGCAAATGCGGTGTGTTTCGAGGCTCTTTTATTCAGTCACCGTAGGGACATACCTACGTTGCTTGCTTAGGTCTTCGCCTTCTTCTTTGTGGTGATGTCGTTTGCAAAGGCAGAGCACATTGGCTGCATCCAAGAACAAATCAGGCCGCTGTCTAGGGCTTATGACGTGGTGAGCTTCTGTAGCAAAGCTGGTGCATTGCTGGCCGTCAACGATCCGCTGGCAGATCGGATTCAGCCGAAGCAGCCACTGCCTGAACCTTCGCCACCTTCGCGTGTCATACAGCCGGTCTACTTCGTCTGTCTCTATGGGTCTTACGCGCACACCAGTAGGACGTGACCCGAACATCGGGGCTTTGAATGGCACGCGCTGACTACTCTAGGAACTTGGCCGGATACGCTTCAAGAGTGTCATTTATCAGACTCTTGATCGTTCCTTCTTCAAAACAACCAACGCTGAAGATGTGCGATAGTTCGGACGGAGCTTTCTGCAATCTGCACAGTTCGTTAAGCTCTCGCAGCGCCGGTGCAATGGTTCTGTACAGCAGACGATCAAAGGTCTGTTTTGGCGACTCTGGCTGTATCGGAGTGTTTTTGTTTTCCATGTTCAGTTCGGTTTCGCTTTCGGGTCATCGTCAGCAACAGTGCCAACCAACAGTGCTTTCTGAAAGTCTTCGATAAATTTACTTACGGCGAGTGAGACTGCTGGCCTGCCGTGCGCCCTATACCACAACCGTGTGCGGCCCAGACAAACGCCTAACTCTTCGGCAATTTGTTTCTCTGGAATCTGCTCAAGCAATTCTCTCTCTGCTGCGTTCATCGTGTGCCCCACTCATTCTTGTCAATTTGCTCCACCAACCGATGCGCGGCGCGCTCAGCGAGAAGCATGTCAATTTCGTCTTCAGTGATCTCAACAACCTTTTCGCGCTGCGCTGGAATCCCTAGCGCGATAGCGGCACCACAGAGCAGCATATAAGTAGCGCGTCTTCGTGATGCTGGAATACCTTTCGTTTCATCGAAGCGTGACAATGCGTTCTTGACTAGGTTGATCGTTCTGCCGGTATCACCGGGAACATGAAGCGGAAGCTTCCACGTGAAAATGTCTTCCGGGTCACCAACGAACGCAAAGCATTTTGCGTCCAGATCGACACCCGCAACTTTTTTCGTTTTGCTCATCGTCGCCTTCTGCGCATGACCTTCCTGCTTAGTCGCACCCGCAACGATTCAACGTGTGCAGGTACTTCATAGGCTGGGTGGCCACTGTTTGCACAGCGCACCTGTTTTCCCGGTTCCATTTGCGCATGCAAGACGGTGCCGCACGACTCACAATGAATCCTAGCGAAGCGTCTTCCATCGCACGATTGCATGACCATCCATACGCCGCGTCTGAAGTACACGTCTGCCTTTCCGAAATCAGCGTGGCCGCTAGCGGCAGCCACGCGACACGCGCACCGAAGCCTGTAGGTGCGTGGTCAAATTTGTGGGGCAAGTCCATTAACGACTTGCCCGCCCACCGGACGCCGTGATCGGCATAAGTGGGGAAATTTGCCCGGCACAACGAGGATTCAATGTCTCGTATTTTGTGCCGGGGCTTTAGTCACCGCGTGGAAATTCGCTACACTCTCTGAGTGCTGCCAGTCCGGTTCCGGTCGGCTGGCAAAAAGACACGCGGTGAAACTCAAAAAACAAAAACAGAAATAGAGCGATGGCGGGGTAAAGGGTTCGGACCTTTACCCCAGCATCGGGAACGCAAGGACGCAAACATTGTTTGCCGGTTTCAGCGGTGTCTAGTCGCGGAAACACACTTAGTTCTTGGTTCCAGCCAAATTCGCGGTGGGCGACGTTGGCAAGATCGTTAGAATTGTTTGGTTGGGTTCGGAAACTGGCCACCATCAGGACGATGTGACCATTCGAGACGCACGCGGTGCGACTGCCGAACTATCAGCGAAGGAACTAGACATTCTTTCGCCTTTTCAAATCTACAAAACCATTTTACCACGCCATTTTTCTAAACCGGGGTCAGAATGCGTTAAACCCGCATGAATACTGGAGTTTGTGAATGACACGCCTTCCACTAATCTCTCAAATACGCATACACAATTCACTTTTTTGTACGAACGCACTTTCAGCTTTTTGGGTACATTTGTTACCTATGCTGCCATACCCAAGCCTTTCCAGAACTTCCTTGCGGGTTTTCTCTTTCGGCCTTTGAGTATTAGCAGCACCCGCTTACGATCTGCGCGGGCTTCCTTGGCGCGTAGCTTCGCCTTCTGCACTCTGCGGTATCGGCTAATACGTTTAGCTTCCCTCTGCCGGTGGCCGCAGTCCTTCGCACTGCCGCTGACAAGCCGGTGCGCCGGAATTTCGACTGGCCGACCGCACGCGCACATGCAGACGCAATCCCTTCCCGACTCTTCCCACACCAGCAGCAAATCAAACTCGCGGCCAACCAAAGTTGTGACAGGATGATGTTGTTGATTCAGCGCCATTTCAAGGCGCGTTTCAAACGGCAAATCCAAAATGCGCAAAGAATTTGTATTCCGGTTAGTGGCTAGGTACTTTTTAAGTGCAGAGTCCCAGCCTCTTTTCTTTTTTAAGTAGTCCATGTTCACGCGGCCTTTTGGTTCTGCCGGTCAACGTAAGTGTTCATGACTTTCGACGCAAACCGCGTCAGGTGGTCAGGGGTCATCTCACCCTTCATGCGAAGATTTTTTCTGGCCGTCTCGCGCACTGCGTATATCACCGTGGCGAAGTTATGCCGTTGCAGCCACAGGTCGCACTGAGTTGGAGACGGGCACCACTCTGGAATCAACTCTTGCCACAGAGTAAGAACACCGGCACGTTCTTCACTGCCTTCTTTCACTTGTTGAAGAGTTGTCATGCCGCCTGCCTCTCAACGGGAACCACAGCGCGATACCGCGTAGCTTTGCCGTCGCGTTCTTGCGCTACTTTGCCGCCGTCAACCATTTCTTTCAGAACCTTCAGCTTTGCGGTGTTTCTGCCGGTCACCGCTTTCAACAAATCACCTTGAGTGGGGTTCACGTCCACGCAGAGCGCGTCCCATATTTCTTTCTCAATTCTTTGCGCCGTACTGCGTTCTCTGGACTGCGTTATCGCGTTCTCTTCTTCCTCAACAGTGTTGCCAAGGCTCATAGCTTGACGGTCTTCATCGAAGATCAACACGGTTGGTTCCAGCGCAATACCCCACCGCTGCTCTGTGCTAATAATTCTCTGCGCGCCTTGCTTGTGCAGAAAAATGTTTGTGTCCGTTCCACCCCGGAAACCAGTCGAACCTATCGGAGAATCACCGGCATCATCCGTCTGGCGTTTCTTGGCGTGAGTGGAGAACATCAGATGCAGATCAAACTTTTTTGCAATCTGTTCCAGCAACTCAATGGCTATCGTCACTTGGTCATACGAGTCACTGTCGGCCAGCCGCAGAAGTTTTCCCACCGGGTCAACGATCACAAGTTTTAGTTTCGGCAACGTCTTCAGCGTAGCTTCAAGCCGGTTTAAGCCAAGTTCTCCACGGAACGGCATGGGTTCGTGAACCACGTGAACGGTTCCGTGTTTCTCGGTGCATCCAAGTTTCTTCAGATGTTGTTGTACAACGCCCTTCGGACCTTCAAGACTCAAGTACAAAACGTCACCGGCAAGAGTCGGCTTACCAAAAAAGTCCGCGCCTTCAGCAACGGCCACAGCAAGCTGACGAAGCAGAGTGCTCTTTCCTGTCTTCGGCTTCGCGCACAACATGCTTACGCCAACTTCAAGCAGTAGATCATCAACCAATCCGTGATATTTCTCTGGCGCTGCATTTGCCAGTTCCAGACCGGTCTGCGTTGCGAACGGCATGATGACCGGTTCTTCCTTCTTCACTTCCATTTTTCGTTGTCCTTTGTTCGTTATTCGACCCGTGTCACCCGCTGGGTTTACACTGGGTTCCTGACAAAAATACAACCACTACCCCTGCGAGCAGGAAAAGCAGGAAAAAGGAAAAGCAAATCAGCTTTTCCCAAAACGGCCCCAAAAGGAAAAGTTCCTAACTCTTTCTCCTATTTAGATTTAATGCTCAACTTTTCCCTTTTCCTGCTTTTCCCTCTTCCGCAGAAAGGAAAAGCTGAAAGCTAGCTTCAACAACTAAGGGAAAAGCACGGGCCGGAAAAACTCAAATCTCAATGACGGGCTTATCCTTCTTCGCGGGCTGTTCTTTCTCTGCGGCCTTACGGTTCAACTCGCGGAGGGCTTCAGCTTCACGTTCTTCACGATCATGGACGCCGCGAACGCGCTGCCGGTTCTTCGCAATCCGCTCGCGCACAGCTTTGCGCGCATGGTAGAAACTCATTGATCTGCCTTCCCACAAACAAAAACGGCGCTTCACTCGGTGGCCCTTTGCCACTTGGAGTGCGCGCCGCTCGATTCAAACACAATCAGTATAGCACACGTACCGTGTGCTTGGCAACTAGCCTGTGTGCCACAAGCCTTGGCCGTGCCACGGAAACCGGCCAGCCAGCCACGATCTCAACGATGGATGCACTTCCGGGTGCAGAACCGGCCCACCGGCCTTAGAACGGCTGCAAACGCGAAACAAGGGCAGGCCCGGTGTAAACCCTCAGGCAGCCCGCCCGCGCACGGCGTGCGCCATTCTGCGCACCCGATTCACCAGCCGGGTGAGCAGGCGTGGCCGCAGATCGGCCAGCCGGTCTGAAAGCTCGATAGCTAGCCGGTCGCAAGAGCAGGTAGCCGCACATCCATTCTTTCCACAAAATGTGTCGCCGCAGGCGAAGCAACCACCAAGATCGTCTTCGCTACACGGTTTCCCGCACGATTGACACGTGGTCTGCGCTGGAAAATTCAGAACGATTGCTGGCATGGGCTGAGTCTCCTTTTTTTTCGCTGGGTTGTTCACCGTGAAGAGAGTCTGGCAGCAATCTCAGTAACTTGTCAAGCATTATTACTCAGTGATACAAAACAGTTGGTTGTCAACCGGTTTACGATCACTTGTCACGCACACCTACTGGTTGACACTGCACACGGTCTGCGTGCTACACTGGTATGGTGAAAGGAGAATCAGCCGGATGAAAAAATCTAAGCAGACAGAACCAAGCCCGAAGGTGCCACCGGGTGAAGGCCGGTTTGCCACTGAGTTGAAGGCCGGAATGCGTGAGAAAGGCTTTACGCACGCTGCTCAGCTTGCTGCGAAGATCGGCGTCAGCCGTGAACACGTCCGCAAGTTGCTCTCCAACGAAACACAACCGTCAAGACCACTGACAATGGCTATCGCAAACGTGCTGGGCATCAAGGAAGACTTTTTGTGGACTCTTGCTCAAGAAGACCGGCTGAAACGGAAGTTTGGTCACACGCTGGTTGCAAAATCTCAGGGCAAGAATCCGCGTGTTGCGCTGTTTGAACCGTATCTGCTCGCCTTGACGGAAGAGCAAGTGCCCGCCGCGCTCGCCATGCTCAAGGGGCTGACATCATGAGAATCTTTGCCGGTAGAAGGATTGGACGCCGGGGAATGATCGGCGTGTCTGTCAACCCGGTGGGCATGGTGAAGGGTGCAGCTAGAACAGGTGCATCAATCGCACGGCAGTTTCCGTTTGCAATGATCGTGTTCTTCATCGGCGTTGTGGTCTGCATCTGCGTTGCGCTCTACGTGAGGCACAGCCAATAGCAAGAAGCATAGGTCACATATAACAGTTGACATGCACGGCGGGCGTGTGCTATACTGTTTGGTGACTGGCAGTCTCTAACTGCCCGCTGGCCGCGTGACTGCCGGTAGCTTTCCTCAAGCCGTCATCAGGAATCCGACGCAAAACCCTGAAAACTTAAAACACGTTGCTCACCCCACGGGTGGACGTGTGCGCGGAGCGTCATGGATATTTCTACCGGTGACTTGGGTGCCAGCTATGAACTTTTCGTAGCCGCAGAGTTAATTCAAAAAGGGTTCGACGTTTTCAGGAATCTTTCCCCGAATGGGCCAGCAGACTTGGTGGTCTACAAAGACGGCCATCTTCTGCGCGTGCAGGTGAAAGGCAGAGCTAAATGCAATGTCCCTGTTGCCCTAAGAACGTTTGACGTACTGGCCACCTATAGTGGCGGGCTGACGCATTACGCAGTTCCAAGAGCAGTGGAGCATTTGTTTTCGGGCTGCCGAATCAAACGCCGTTGCGCGGCATACACCGTCAGCGAAAACAGATGCGTGCGCGCTGTATACAGGTCCGATCTTTGCTTTAGCCATTACCATGCCGCCCAGAGAAGGCAGGCCGCGTGAGTACCGGGCCATCCGTAACGGTGACTTCCGGCACCGCGAATGATACCGTCACACCAGAGACGCCAGAAAAGCGGAAGCGAGGAAAGTGCATGTCGCGCCGTTTTCAAACTGGCAGTGTTGAAACGTCTGGAAAGTGGGTAGTCGTTCGGTTCTGGAAGGACGTAGCAGGACAGGATAAACGCATTCACGCATGTGAGCGCATCTGCCCTTCTTCTGGCCCTGACAAGCTGAACAACACCGAGATACAACGCAAGGCTCAAGAAGTCTTAACAGCGGCTGGTGTCAACAATCCACAGCAGTTCATCGAAGCCACCGTTGCTGTGACTTTTCGTGAGCAGGCCAAAACGTTCTTGCAGCAGAAGACTATGAGCAAACGCCGTCCGATCAAACCAGCAACGTTGTGCTCATGGCAAAACTGCGTGGACAAATGGCTGAACCCGAACCTTGGGGATACACCGCTGAGCAGCATCAACAACGCGGCCATGAAGTCTTTGGTTGCGAAGATGCACAAAGCTGGGCTGTCACCCAAGTCAATCCTGAACTACACAGGGCTGGTGAAGTTGATGGTTGCTTCTGCCAAGAGTGACGAAGGCGAACAACTGTTTCCTAGAAAATGGGATTCAGAATTTATGGATTTGCCTATCGTCAAAGAGCAGCGGCAGCCAACATTCACACCAGACACTGTGAGTGCCATCGTGAAAAACTCCATTGGTCAAGAGAGAGTGCTTTACGCTCTTCTGGCCGGTGCCGGTCTGCGAATCGGTGAGGCTTTGGGGCTTGAGCTTCAGCACATCTCAGATGACTTCCGTACGATCTACGTGCGGCAATCCGTCTGGGAAGGCATGAAGCAAGACCCAAAGACGCAGGCTGCCATTCGTGACGTTGACGTGTGCTCTGCTTTGGCTGAGATGTTGCGACAGTTCATAGGTGAGCGCAGAACGGGTTTTCTTTTCGTCAATCGAAGTGGCCGTGCTCTCGCGCAGTCCAATGTGCTAAGGCGCAGTCTGCATCCGTTGCTGAAGGAACTGAAAACCGAGAAGGCAGGCTTTCACAGCTTCAGACGGTTCAGGACTACGCACCTGCGAAAGAACCGCGTGCCCGAAGACTTACTTCGTTTCTGGATTGGGCACGCAGACAAAACCATCACGGACACGTATTGCAAAGTGCAGGAAGACACCGCGTTCAGGCTTGAAGTTGCTGACAAGGTGGGGTTGGGTTTTGTGCTGGAAAATCCAATCGTCCGTAATGTCCGTAGAAAAGATGAGGCTGTTGAAGTTGCGGTTGCCGCGTAACAAGAACAAATGGGAAGGGTTAAAGTGGTGCGCCCGGGGGGACTCGAACTCCCGACCTTCTGGTTCGTAGCCAGACGCTCTATCCAACTGAGCTACGGGCGCACAGTAACGAACTGCACTGTGAGCAGTTTACGGTAATCGGTTCTACGATTTCAACTCTAGGATCCATACATTGACGACGTGCGAAAGAAATTGTTCGACCTACAGCTACCTGCGGCTCCACCAGACGATGGTGACACCGAGGCAGACGACGGCGATTCCCATCCAGCGATTTGCGCTGATGCGTTCACCCAGGAAGGCTTTGGCGCCGAAGGCTCCCGCG
>Ga0209648_10001462_pt1 | contig 19113 bp, 21 predicted proteins | sample GraSoi2013_115cm_FD_185830 | JGI IMG/M metagenome (GOLD analysis project Ga0209648, IMG submission 185830) | Grasslands soil microbial communities from the Angelo Coastal Reserve, California, USA - Sample 9_17_2013_115cm (SPAdes) (version 2) | ecosystem: Environmental > Terrestrial > Soil >...
CGTCATAACCATGTGTTGCGATTGGTCAGGCAGCACTGCAGCGTCCGGCACGAGGAGCGTCGGTGAAGGAGGAGCGACGACCAGTTGAACACGAGCGAACAGGCCGGGAGTCAAAACCAGGTTGGAATTCGCAACTGTGGCCCTGGCGTGGATCGTGCCGCTCGAACGATCGAGTACATTGTCCAGGAAATCGAACACGCCCTTCCGCGTGTACTGTTTGTCATCGCCGAGCCCAACCTCAACCTTCTGAATGTGCCCTCCCTTGAGGTGCTCGCGGTACTTGGAGTAAGTCAGGAAATCGGACTCACTCATATCAAAATCGAGGTAAATCGGGTCAAGGGACACAAGCGTCGCGAGCAATGTCGTCGGACTCGTCGCTGTGCGACTGCCAGCAATCAGATTGCCCACGGAAACGAGATGCGTGCCCATGCGCCCTGTGAACGGCGCCGTAATCCGGCAATGGTCGAGGTCGAACTGCGCATCCCGGATCCGGGCCTTCGCGTCTTCGACCGAAGCCCGAGCTGCGCGTTGATCGGATGTCCGCTGGTCTACGTTTTCCACGCTTCCAGCGTTGCTCTGTTCCAGATCCTTGGCACGGTCAAGTTGCCGGTCAGCCAGTTCCAGACGAGCCGTCGCAACATCGAGCTGGGCCGTCGCCTCAGCGAGCGTAATCTCGTAGGGGCGAGGGTCAATTGTGAAAAGGACGTCGCCCTTCCGAACAATGTCCCCGTCCTTGAAAAATATTCCAGTGAGCGTGCCGCCTACCTGCGCGCGCAGCTCGACTCTCGAGACCGCCGAAAATTGACCAAGGAAGCCCAGCCGTGTGTCAAGGTCCTGCACCAGCGGTTTGCTCACCACTACTTGCGGAAGTGCAGCTGGCCGGGTATCGGCAGAACTTCGACTCGCGCCAGGCGAAAACTTGAGCCACGCACCCACAAGGGCTATCCCTGCTAGGCCAGCGACAACCCACAGCTTCGCCGACGCTCGTCCATTGGTTCGCCGCCCGTTGCTCTCCGCCCGCTCGTCGGACGTCAGTTCCGTTTCCGTCGCCATTCCCTTAGTCCTCCCCATTTATTGTTCTTATTATCTGCACAATTAAAAACAAAAAAAGTCAAGGCCTCTTTTCCCGTATCTGACCAACCAGATCGGCCAGGGTTATTTTCGCGAGGGACCTCTCGAAGCTCCTCTGAGCTTGAGAAAGAACCCCCGACATGCACTCCTTGAGGTGGCAGCTGACCGGACACCTCTTCTCCACCGGATACGAATGAATCGCAAACGCCGGCGGCGCTGCACTGGCACGGTATATGTCCAACAGCGTGATCTGTCGCGGCGGACGCGCAAGCACGCTCGCTCCGCTCTTGCCTCGCTTTGTCACGACCAAGGCCGCTTTCGAGAGCTTCGAGAGCGACTTTCGAACGAACGTGGGGTCGGCGTTCACGCTGTCTGCCAGAATCGCCGAGGAGATTTCCTCGCCGTGGCGGAAACCCAGAGCAGCCATGATGTGCACGGCAACCGTGAATTGGACGCTCTTTACCGACATGATTTCTCCTGTCCAATGTGTGATGCTCATAGTCACAATTGGTTGCATATTCGTTTATTTCCAAGTTGCAGCCTTCCGATTCCTGAACAATCCGCAGAATGAGTTGAATGAACCACGGGCCGCGACTTACTCGTCGTAGAAACGATCAAACAACTCGACGAAGCCCTCCCAACCTTCGCGGATGTCGGTGGCTAGAATCGCCTCGTTCAGTAGGGCCTCCCAATCCGCGCACTCCGGTCGACCCGGTTTTCGAAAGGCCTCATGTCTCATCGGCTCGTCTCTGCTTTCTGCCACAGGGCACTCGACACCTTTAGCTGTCTGTCGTCATCTAAAGAGACGTTTGATATCATCTAAACGTCACGATATTCAAGCCAAAAAGTTTTCGAGTCCGGAGAATCGAGCCATGCGTAGGTCAAAAGCAGAAACCGCCAAGACACGCGAGCGCATCGTCGAGGCGGCGAGCGCCCAGTTTCTGAGCCACGGAATCACGGATGCTGGTCTCGCCCGACTGATGCGGGCTGCCGGGCTCACCCACGGCGGCTTCTACCGCCATTTCGCCTCCAAGGATCAGCTCGTTGCCGAAGCCTGCAGTAAGGCGCTTCTGTCGCTTACCTCCGGCCTCGAATCTGAAATCGACGGAAAGCCTCCCGATCAGGCGCTGCCGCTGCTCGTCGGCAAATACGTATCCCGCAGTCACAGGGACCAGCCGGCGGCCGGTTGTGCCCTTGCCGCACTCGGGAGTGAACTGGCGCGCGCGGATGCCAAGACACGGCAGGCCGCCATGGCAGGTTTCCTGCGCCTCTCCCAGTTGATTGCCGGACAGCTCAAGAACGTACCCGCCAAAAAGGCCGAAGTATCTATGGCGATCGCCGCAGCCATGATCGGCGCCATCACGCTCGCCCGCATGGTCCCGGATTCACGAATTTCCAATTCCATCCTCGTCGGCACCCGAGAGCATATACTCAAATCCGCGCGACGGAAGCGTTAGCGACCTCTGCGTCGCTTTGCCGCGAAATGATCCGCACCTAGCTCTTTCCGTACTATGACCCATTTTGCAAATGCTCGGCCCAGGCACGGAGTTGCGCCAGATGGTGACCTCTGTGACGCACACACTGCGAGCGAACGATTCGGGCGAGTGGAAAGGTCTCATCCATCTCCTCCGGAGCGTCTCGCAGAGCCGATACGATTTCGGTCCGCGCCCGGCTGAATTGCTCTCGCAATTGGGGAACCAGCATCGTACGGTTTGCGGCCGTCACATCCCGGTTGGTCCGCTCGACCTCTTCCAAGGTTTTCTTTCTTGGAGACCACGTGCCGCTCTGGAGTTCCCGTACCTGTTCGGCAGCGCCCCGTTCCCAATACGTCAGATGCCCCAGCAAGTCCTTAGCGGACCATTTCCGTGTCACGCCGACTACCTGCATCTGCTCCTCGCTGAGCGCGTCAAAACGCGAGAGCAGCTCGTCGAAAATACGGCTTTCTTCCTGCACCAGCATTGAAGTTTTCAACATTTAGGTCCCTTGCTGGCCCAGTGCGCCGGACGGCGCTCAACCGATCATCCCGCCATATATTCCTGGTAGCCGCCGTCGTAGGTGGTGCCGCAAATCTTCCCGTTCGCGCAGTTCACGAAATCCCCGCGACGGCAGGCGAGACACGTGCCGTCCTTCCATCACGCCCGCGCCCAACTCGTCGATCACGCCGGCCACTTCGTGTCCGGGGACGCGCGGGTACGTAATGCCCGGGAAAAGGCCTTCCTTGGTGACCACATCGCTGTGACAGATTCCACAGGCCTGGACGCGGATCCTCACGTGCCCCGCGCCGGGCTGCGGAATTTCACGCTCCACGATCTCGAAGTCCCCTCCGGCCTTCGGCACTTGCACCACTTTCATTTTCGCCATCTGTGGTCTCTCCTTTTGGTTGCGACTTCTTGGGCATTGTTGATAAGGACGCCCAGCGTCGGGTCGTCTCGAATCAGCTTTTTGGCGACCGCCGCGAGGGGGAAATGCTCATGGTTTTCTCCTTTGGCGGTTCTAACTCCCGATCACCTCGAGCGCGACGTCCACGTTGCCGCGTGTGGCATGCGAGTAGGGGCAGATCTTTTCGTGCGCTTCCCGGACGAAGGCGGCGAGCTCGGCCTGTGGAATGCTTTTATCCTCGATGCGCAGCTTCACCGCGAGGCCGAACCCGCCGCCTTCGCGCGGACCGATCGTTACGGCACAGGTGATCTTCGCCTTCCCGGCGTCGCGCTTCTTCTGCTTTGCCACGAAGTCGAGCGATCCGCCGAAGCACGCGGCATAGCCCGCGGCGAACAGATGCTCCGGCGTGGCCGCGCCCGGCTTGCCCGGGCCGCCCATTTCCTTGGGCACCGACAGGTCGGCCTTGACGACGCCGTCGCTGGTTTCCGTATGGCCGTTGCGGCCGCCGATAGCGGTCGCCGTTGCGGTAAAGAGCGGTTTGATGCTGTCCATGGGTGCGTCTCCTTTCACGCTGATTCAGGCTGTTTGCGAAACGAACGCGCGCTGTGCCAACCCCTGACCGAAGGAAAAGTTCTCGCCCGGCGCCTCGGTGAGCTGGATCATGAGGTCATCCGGCGATATTCCGGCCCCAGCGACGATCCGCGCATTCAGTTCCTTGAGCAGGGCGAGCCGCGTTTCCTTCGGCCGGCCGGAGATGAACGCAAGCTCGAGGACGATGAAGTCGTCGGAATACTTCATCCCCAGAAACGAAGGCGTGTGCAGGAAGCAGTTGCGCGGGAGCACATGGATGATCTGGAAAAAGTCGTCCGGGGGAATGTTCAGGATGCTGATCAGCGCGTCCTGGACGGCCTTGGACACGTTGTTCAGGCGGCGCTCGCCGTATCGACCTTCGAGGACGTGAATTTTTGCGATTGGCATTTGAAACTCTCCTTGTCTGGAAGCTGATGCTTTCGTACGCCTGACGCCCTTCGGCGGACTATTCCGGCAAAAGAGTCGAGAGAGCTCTCGTTCTTCTCTCTGGAAGCTTGGATGCACAATGAGACCCTTCGGTCGCATATTTCTTCTGCCATTACATCCTTCTTTCTTGCGGTAGCTAGACCGGGAACATTGAGACGGGAAGGAGGAAGTAGGACCCCCCTGAAACCCTCGTTGCTAAGGCTGGGTGGGATTACCGTCCTGTGGCCTTCTGGCCGCGAAGCACCATGCAAGTGGAAGCTGCTCTCGCGACCAATCGATTCTCCTCGTCGGTTATGGTGCACTCCACGTAGCCGATCGTGCGGCCCCGCTGCACCACAGTTCCTTCTGCTCTGAGTCGTGTCTGCCAGACCGGGCGAAAAAAATTGATTTTCAGTTCCACCGTAGTGAAGGATTCCTCCGGCGCGAGGGTGCTTGCAAACGCCATTCCCATCGCGGCGTCAGCAATGTCGCAAAGAATTCCCCCATGGAGCGTCCCCATGGGATTTGCATGCTGTGGTCCGGTTACCAAGACGACCGTGGCCCGTCCGTCAGCAATGTCTTTTGCCTCGAATCCAATCAGGCGCGCCACCGCCACGTCGTTCGCCTTGGCCCGCTCCCTGAAGTCCGGTTGCAAGGGGATTTCTTGAGTACTCATGTTTTGTCCACCCCGGCCTTCGATTGCCGCGCACGAACCTTGGTTTCCAGGTGTTCCTCCAGATGATGGCAGGCAAGATCCAGAGGGTCGTCGTTCCGCTGCAGACGACGCACCATAAAGCTTCCTTCGAGCGTGCTGACCATCAACGTGGCCAATTTCGCGGAATCCACCTCGGAACGGACCTCGCCTCGTCGTTTCCCCTCCTGCGCAATCGATTGCAGACGATCAAGCCACGAACGGAGAGCCCGCCGTGCTTTCGCTCGCAGCGGAGGATTGCCATCGTCGGAATCGATGGCCGTGTTCAGCAGCGGGCAGCCTCCCGGCACCAGCCCAGCGCGCCGGTCCCGAAAGTTCCGGACAATCTGTTTCAAGCGGTCAACGCTATTCGGGATCTCCTGCGTTCCTTCGAAGCGCGCATCCAGTGCGATTTTCCAAGCATGCTCAAAGGCCTCTCCCGCAAGCTCTTGCTTGCTCTCAAAGTGCCGGTAGATCCCTCCTTTTTCGAGGCCCGTCGCCCGCATCAGGTCGGACAAGGCCGCCCCGTCATAGCCTCTCTGATTGAAGATAGGTGCCGCCTTGCGAATGATTTCCTGGCGGGTGTGCTCGCCTTTGCGCATTGAGGTCCTCCCCTAAACTGGCTCTGCGACCAACTGGTCGCTAATTGCATTGTACCACGTATTAGATGAGACCGAACGGTCTCTTGTTGCATCCAAGAAACCGGGCACGCTATGAGCGCTACCACGGGTTCCATTTCCTTTCCGAATGTCGCTGCAACGCGGCCCGCTATCAATCCGTGGATCATCGCCGTCACCGTCACCCTGGCGACCTTCATGGAGTTGCTCGACACCGCCATCGCCAATGTAGCGTTGCCCCATATTGCCGGTGGCCTCGCCGTCAGCTATGACGAGAGCACCTGGGTCCTGACAAGCTATCTGGTATCGAATGCAGTCGTGCTTCCGCTTTCTGCGTGGCTCAGCCGTGTCTTCGGGCGGAAACGCTACTACATGCTTTGCGTCGTGCTCTTCACGTTGAGTTCGCTGCTGTGTGGTTTCGCTCCCTCGCTGGGCTTGCTCATTTTCTTTCGGGTTCTGCAGGGCGTCGGAGGCGGTGGCCTCGCTCCGGTGGAGCAGGCCATTCTCGTGGACACGTTCCCTCCGCAGAAGCGGCCCGCGGCCTTCGCTCTCTACAGCATGGCCATCGTGACTGCCCCTGTGATCGGGCCGCCGCTCGGCGGGTGGATCACCGACAACTGGAGTTGGCGGTGGATTTTCTTTATCAACATTCCCATCGGGATTGCCTCTCTCATCCTGACGAACCGGCTCGTTTCCGACCCTCCAGAGTTCACGCGTGAAGTCGAATATGCCCGGAAAGGCGGCAGGCTTCGCATTGATGGCCTCGGGATTATTCTGGTGGCTCTGGGCTTCGCGTGTCTGGAGGTCGTTCTCGATCGCGGACAGACCGAAGACTGGTTTGAAAGCGGTTTTATTGTTTTCTTCTTCTCGGTTGCGCTCGTGGCGCTGATTGCGGCCGTGTTTTGGGAGTGGCACCATCCTGACCCGGTCGTGGAGATTCGTCTACTCGCGGACCGCAACTTCGCCATCGCCAACGTTTACTATTTCCTTTTTGGCTTTGCTCTGTTCGGGTCTACGGTGTTGATTCCCCAGATGCTCCAGAGCCTGTATGGCTACACCGCTACCGATGCAGGACTCGTTCTTGGACCTGGGGCATTCGTCATCGTGGCTCTTGCGCCGCTCATTGTAAGAATCCTACCCAAGGTAGGCATCAAGCCCCTGATTTTCACGGGGTTCATCATCTTTGCCGTTGCCATGTGGCGCTACGCCAGCATTGACCTGGGCACGGACTACAAGCATCTGGCGGTCGCCCGTGCGATCCAGGGGCTTGGCATTGCCCCGCTGTTTGTGCCGGTAAGCCAGTTGGCCTATTCCTTCTTGCCAAAGAGCAAGAACAACAAAGCTTCGAGTCTTACCAATCTGTTCCGGAATCAGGGGGGAAGCGTTGGTATCGCGTTCGTTACAACCGTTCTTGCGCGACGAACGCAGTTTCACCAATCGGTTCTAGTCGCGCATGCAACGCCATTCGACCAGCGCTATCAGGAAACCCTTGACGCGTTGTCTCGATACTTTTTGACGCACGGTTTCACCGCCCCGGACGCGGCTCTCCATGCAACAGCGCAATTGGCGCGAATGATCCAGCAGCAAGCGGCATTTCTCGGCTTTCTCGATTGCTTCTGGCTGCTGGGCTGCGCCTGCATGATCGGAGCGCCTTTGGTTTTCTTGACGCGCAAATTCAGCTCGGCTGGTCCAGGCGCCACACACTAAGGGCCGAACGCGAGTAGGCGAGTGCCATCTGGCACCCGCCCGATGGAAACAAACGCCGGCTACTTGAAGCGCAATCCTGGCAGAACCGGGGTACCTTCCTGCCGGACGGCATCGAGATCGCTGGGGCGGAGCCCCAGGGCCCTAAGAATAGTGGGAGCCACCTGGGTAGTTTCGACAAAGCTGGTGACTGTTCTGGCCCGGAAGTCGGGATTCGACACCAGCAAAATCACGTTGGTATCGTCTTGTGCGAAGCCGCCGTGCTCGGCTTTGACGCAGTTCTCGTAATCCAGTGCATGCATTCCATCGACGCTGATCAACAAGACCCGGCGGATGTTGCTGCGCCCGTTGCCGTTGTCCTCGTTGTCGTCGCGCTCGTTGCTCTGCTGCGAGTACGCTCGCGGGGTCATGAGCACGGCGAGCGAAAGAGCGATAGCTGCTACTTTCAGTTTATTGATCACGGTGAACCTCCAGGGGCTGGAGGATGACCGCTAGGATTTACGGTGGCGTTAAAGCGGAATGAATTTTCGGTTCTGGACGGCACAGAGATTCGCGTTCGCTTGGCGCCTGCCCTATACCGGGCCAACAACGTAAGGCTTTGACTTGCGTTTAACTGCACCCTAACATACGGCCAACCGGGGGGTTCCCGCGGCACTCATGATCGGCCAGACCATCTCGCACTATCGCATCCTCGAGAGACTCGGCGGAGGCGGCATGGGTGTCGTCTACAAAGCGGAGGACACGCGGCTGCATCGCGCCGTTAGTTTGAAATTCCTGCCTGGCGAGATGTCCCACGACCCCACCGCTCTCGAACGATTCCGGCGGGAAGCGCAGGCCACATCGGCGTTAAATCACCCGAACATCTGCACCGTTTACGACATCGGCGAGCAAGACGGCCGGCAATTCATTGCCATGGAGTTTCTCGACGGCCAGACCTGAAGCACCTCATTTCCGGCAAGCCGCTGCCGCTTGAGCGAATGCTGGAGTTGGGGATCGAGATTGCGGACGCACTGGACGCGGCTCACGCCAAAGGAATCGTCCACCGCGACGTCAAGCCTGCCAACATTTTTGTCACCGAGCGCGGGCACGTCAAGATTTTGGATTTTGGTCTAGCAAAGCTGGTACCCGCGGGCGGTACCGTGAATCTTTCGGGGATGCCCACAGCCAGCGAACTGGAACAGCTCACCGGGCTTGGCTCGGCGATTGGCACCGTCGCGTACATGTCGCCCGAGCAGGTGCGGGGCGAAGAGTTGGATGCGCGCACGGATTTGTTCTCGTTTGGTGTGGTGCTCTACGAGATGGTCACTGGGGTTCTGCCCTTCCGGGGCGAGACCTCTGGCGTGATTGCCGAAGCGATTCTGAATCGCAGGCCGGTTGCGCCGGTGCGACTGAACCCCGACCTTTCCCCAAAGCTCGAAGAAGTCATCAACAAAGCGCTGGAGAAAGACCGGAAGCTGCGCTACCAGAACGCCGCCGATATTCGCACCGATTTGCAGCGGCTGAAGCGCGATTCAGGTTCGGATCGGGCAGCCGTCTCAGCAGCCAAGGCCGGGTTGAAGTCTGCCAAGAAATCCACTCGGTTTCGATCGGTCGTGGTCACCGGCGCAACAATACTGGTTATCGGACTGGCCGTGGGCGGTTGGTTGGCTCTCTCCCGGAAGGCTCACGCGCTGACTGACAAGGACACCATCGTGCTCGCGGACTTCACCAACGCGACCGGAGACACGGTGTTTGACGGCACGCTGCGGCAGGGGCTTTCCGTGCAACTGGAACAGTCACCCTTCCTGAGCATTGTCTCTGACCAGCAAATCCAGCAGACCCTGCAGATGATGGGCCAGAAGCCAGATGTGATAGTCACTTCGCGGATTGCGCACGAGATTTGTCAGCGAACGGCCAGCGCGGCAGTCATCGAAGGCACGATAGCGCAGATTGGCACGCCGTACGTCCTGACCCTCAAGGCAACCAACTGCGTAAGCGGGGAATCGCTGGCGAGCACGGAAGCACAGGCGAGCGACAAAAACCGTGTGCTCGATGCTCTGGGAAAGACAGCTTCGGACATTCGCAACAAATTGGGCGAGTCGCTCAGTACGGTGCAGAAGTTCAATACACCGCTCGAGCGGGCCACGACGTCCTCGCTCGAAGCCCTTCAGGCCTACAGCCTGGGACGGAAGACCATGCACCAAGAAGGCGGTTTCGCCGCCGCAGTGCCTTTCTTCCATCGCGCCATCGGCCTCGACCCGAATTTCGCCATGGTTTATTCTTCGCTCGGCACCGTCTATTCGGAAATCGGGGAGTCTCGCCAGGGGCTGGAGAACATTCGGAAGGCCTATGAGCTGCGCGAGCGTGTAAGTGACCGGGAGAAGTTCTACATCGAGTCTAACTACCATCGCTATGCCACTCGAGACCTGGAAAAGGCGCGCCAAGTCTACGAACTCTGGGCGCAGACTTATCCACGGGATTGGCTGCCGCGGCACCACCTGGGTATCATCTATGCGACGTTTGGACAACATGACAAAGCCCTTGCAAAAGGCCGCGAGACCCTCCGCCTCGAAGCGAGCGGTCTGACTTATTCTGTGCTGGTTTCTTACTATCTCGACCTCAATCGCCTGGAGGAGGCCCGAGCCACGGCCGAAGAGGCGCATTCCAAGAAGCTTGATTCTCCCTACCTGCACCTCGGTCTATACGAACTCGCTTCCTGCAAAACGATGCGGCGGGAATGGCGCAGCAGGTGCTGTGGTCGGCGGGCAAGCCGGGAGTGGAAGACGTGCTGCTGGGATTAGAAGCTGATACAGCCGCTTATTCCGGACAGCTGGGGAAGGCTCGGGAGTTTTCCCGCCAGGCGGTGGCTTCGGCTGAGCGGGCGGAAGAGAAGGAGACAGCGGCGGGCTATAAAGCCGATGCGGCCGTGCGGGAAACCCTCTTCGGCAATGCAGCCGAGGCCCGGCAGCGGACCAAAGCGGTGCTCGGGTTTTCCAATGGGCGGGACGTGCAGTTCGGAGCGGCGCTGGCACTGGCCTTCGCGGGAGATGCAATCCGCTCCCAATTGCTCGCCGACGATTTGGCCAAGCGCTTTCCCGAGGATACTATCGTACGCTTCAACTACCTGCCGACCCTCCACGCTCAGCTTGCGCTCACCAGCAATGAGCCATCAAAGGCCATAGAAGCTCTTCAGGCTGCCACTTCTTACGAGCTGGGTACTCTCTATCCCGTCTATGTGCGCGGCGAAGCCTATCTGGCCGCGCGTCAAGGCAGCAAAGCCGCAGACGAGTTTCAGAAAATCCTCGACCATCGCGGCATCGTCGTGAACCAACCCATCGGTGCACTTGCTCATCTCGGCCTCGCCCGCGCCTATGTGTTGCAGGGCGACAAAGTCAAAGCCCGTGCCGCGTATCAGGATTTCCTCACGCTCTGGAAAGACGCCGACCCCGATATCCCCGTCCTCCTCGCCGCCAAAGCTGAGTACACGAAGCTACAATAGTAGACGGGGCGAACCTGCAGGAACCCTGTCAGCGGTACGCGGCGGCCTGGATGCTGTATAGCTCCGAGTACTGACCACTCTTGGCCATCAACTCATCGTGCGTGCCGACCTCCACGAGCCGCGCCCCATCGAGCACGACGATGAGATCGGCCATCCGTACCGTCGAGAAACGGTGGGACACGAGGATGCGGCCGTTGTCGCGCTCGCCGGTGCCGCGCGCCGTTGCGGCGTAGCGCTCGAAGAGCGCGTGTTCCGTCTCCGCGTCCAGCGCGGCGGTGGGTTCGTCGAGGACTAGCAGCAGCGGCTGATCGCGCATGAAGCCACGCGCCAGCGCGAGCTTCTGCCACTGGCCGAACGATAGCTCGACTCCGCTCGGCCACGTCGGACCGAGCTGCGTGTCGAGGCCGGACGTCAGACGGGCGACGACGTCGCCAGCGCCGGCGCGCTCGACGGCCGCGAAAACGGCGGGTTCGTCGTCCAATCGGGGGACGTCGCCCAAGCCGACCGTGTGCCTCGCGCGGAATTCGAATCGGAAAAAATCCTGGAATGCGCCCGCGAGACGCGCTCGCCATTCGCCGGCAGGCACGCGCGCCAGCGGCGTGTCGTCCACGAGGATCGAACCAGAGGAGGGCTCGTACATTTTCGCGAGCAGCTTAACCAGCGTCGTCTTGCCCGCGCCGTTCTCGCCGACGATGGCCACGACCGCGCCCGCGGGCAGTGTCACTGACACGTCGTCCAGAACAACGCGTGACGTTCCGGGGTACGCGAACGACACGTGGTCGAGCCGGATGCCGCGGTGCAGCACGGCAGGAACCGGCAGATCGCCCGACGCAGCCTCGGAGGCGGCATAGTCCTCGAGCCACGCGAGCCGCCGTGAGCCGTCCATCCAGAATCCGCGCAGGAACCCAATCTCGCCGACGGTGGCGCCGATGTACGCCGACAGCCGCGCACCTGCGGCGAGCACCAGCAGCACCGCGCTGGCCGGCGCGCCCAGGCCGGAAGACACGAAGACGACCGCGCCGACATACGCAAAGCCGAAGATCGCCCACGCCAGCGCGTGCCAAAACGCCGAGCCCCACCGAGCGGTCGCCACGGGCCCGTACCAGCGCTCCCACGCCGCTCGGCGCTCTGTAATGAGGCGCTCTCCGATGCCGGTGACTCGCACTTCCTTCCCGGGCGGCGCGGTCGTGGCGATGGTGAACAGGTGACGCGCCAGCCGGTTGGTTTGTGCCCCGCGCTCCTGCGCGGATCTCTCCACCTCGGGCCGCCACGTCGAAGTCAATACGGTGGGGACCGCGAACCCCGCGAGCAGGATGAGCGCCGGGTGAATCGACGCCAGCAGCGCCATGGTCACGCCCAGCCGCAGGATCCACCCGAGCGTGGAAAACAGCGACATGTACATGTGGTCGAGCACGAACACCTGATTGCGCAGCATGGAGAGCCGATCGAGATACTCCGGGCGTTCCTGATGCGCTATGGTCGCCACCGATGCCTGCAGTTGCGCGACGTGCGACTCGAGCGCGATGGTCACCTTGTCGCGGAAGCGGCGCTGCACGCGCGTGCTGACCGTGCGGAGAAACCACGTCGCTGCGGCCGACACGCCGAGGCCGATCGCCGCGCCTTGCACCATGCCGGGTCTGTGCTCAAGGATGCCTTTGCCGAGCAGCATCAGCCACAACGCGAGGAGCGCGTCGGGCAGCGCGGCGAGCTGCGAAAGCACGAACGCCACGGCCATCAGGCGCGGCTCGTGGCGATACCCCAGCTTGCACAACCGCCACATGGACGACAGCGCGGGAGGCAGCGGGTCAATCGTCCCGGGCGCGCGGTCTCCATCAGGAGAGGACGTCATACGTCGTGCCCTCCTCCTCCGGGACGTTGAAGCGCTGCGCCTGCATGTCGAACATCGTCCGGTAGCGCCCGGCGAGCGCCATCAGCTCGTCGTGCGTGCCGAGCTCGATCACCCGGCCGTGCTCGAGCACGCAAATGCGATCGGCATGGCGGACCGTGGAGAAGCGATGCGAGATCAGGATGGTGGTGCAATGCCGCGTCGCGGCGAGCAGGCGATCGAAGATCTCCGCTTCCCCGCGCACGTCCAGTTGCGCGGTCGGCTCGTCGAGCAGCACGACGCCGGCGCCGAGTTTGACGGACGCCAGCGCCCGGGCGAGCGCGACGCGCTGCCATTGGCCGCCCGAGAGGTCGGTGCCGCCCGTGTACCCGCGGGCCAGCACCGTGTCCAGCGCGGCCAGGTTCGTCGCTCCTGCCGACTCGAGTGCGGCGCGCACCACATCGTCTGGCGCACCTGCCGGCGCCACGTTGTCGCGCAGCGGCAGCTCGAGGCGGATGAAGTCCTGGAACACGGCCGCGACGCGCGACCGCCACGACGCAAGATCGAGCTCGCGAATGTCGACGCCGTCGATCTCGATCTCACCTGCCTGCGGATCGTACAAGCGGCACAGCAGCTTTGCGATCGTCGTCTTGCCGGCGCCGTTCTGTCCAACGATGGCGAGCGACGAACCCGCGGGGATGGTGAGATCGAAGTGCTCCAGCACGCGCGCCCCCGCAGGGTACGCGAACGTGACATCGCGGAGACGAATCTCGCGCGCAGGCGTCGCGTCTGCGGGGCGATTGCCGGAGCGCAACGCGCCGGCGGGACGCATCGCCGGCTCGACCCGCAGCACCGCGGCGACGGGGGCAGCCGCTCCGTCGAGCGCCCAGCTGAATCCGCCGAACGCGATCATCGAAACGCCGACGGCACTCTGCACGTAAACGACGGCTTCCCCGAGACTGATGCGGCCAGCGGCGGCCGCGCTCGCCAGTAACCAGAACACCAGGACGTTCGCAGAGACGACCAGGAGCATGCTCCAGATAACAGGCCGCTCACGCAGACGCGTGGCCGCGTATTGCAGCTCGTGCAAGCGAGTGCGTCTAGCGATGAAGCGGTCGATTGTCCATCCGGCGAGGCCGAACAGCCGCAGCTCCTTGCTCGCGGGCGGGTCCACCGCCAGCCGGTAGGCGTAGTCGGCATCGCGCTGCGCGCCGCGCACCTCCTCGGTCTGGCGGTCCCACCAGATCGCGCTGTCGCTTAGAATCCAGTGCGTCGCCAGCCAAGCGCCCGCGAGCAGGATCGCCGCCCACCATGCGTATCGGGCGAGGATCACGGCGCACGCGACACCGCCGATCATTTCCACCATGCCGGCCGCGATGAAATCCATGGAGATCGACAGCGGCGGGCCGGTCATCCCGAGGTCGAAGTCGCGCGCGACGGTAAGGTCGCTGGTGAGCTTCGGATCCTCGAGGTGCCCCATTCCCGGCGGGCGCACGCAAGCCTCGGTGAGCCGGTCGTAGAGCCATGCGGCAGTGCGGTCGCCGAGGTTGGCGCTGACTGCCTGATGAATCGGGCTGAGCACCTGAAGCAGCACGAAGATGGCGCCGGCAAACGCCAGCGGACCGGCGAGAGGATGGCCGCGTTGCACGGCGCTGACGAGCACGCCCATGGCGATCCCGAACGCCGCCGGCAGGATTCCTCTCAGCAGGAGGGTCGCCCACCAGGCGGCGGCGAGGCCGGGGTCCGCCTTCGGCAGGACGCCGAAGAGCTTCCATTCCTTGCGCTTGGTCAGTGCTTGGAGCACGACCGCATTCTGCCACAGAACCGGCGCGCGCAAGGAATCTACGGAACGGATGATAATGATTCGCTTTCGAAGTGCGCCGTTGTTTGCTAGAATCTGTTGATTGCCCGAGTGTGATTTTCTTCACCCAGGAGTTTCGATGGCCCGGAAATGTGAAATCTGCGGCAAAGCGCCGCATTACGGCAACGTCATCAGCCACGCCAATAACACGCGGCGGCGGCGCTGGAATCCAAACCTGAAGCGCGTCCGCGCCGTGGTGGACGGCGTGCGCAAACAAGTGCGAGTCTGCACGGCCTGCATTCGCGCCGGCCGTGTGAGAAAAGCCGCCTGAGCGCCGCATTGCGACCCCACTCCGAATCCGCCTCCCCGGTGAAACGCGTTCCGTGGAATCGCCTGCTCCTGGCCGCCGCTGTCGTCGCGGCAATGGGCGGCTTGGCGTGCGGTCACGAAGCGGCTCCCGCGCCCGACGTGTGGGCGATGGTGAACGGCAAGGAAATCAAGCGCGACGAAGTGGATAAATACTACCGCACGCGCGTCAACCCGGAAGGCCAGGAGCCCTCGCAGGAAGAAGCGCTCTCGGTCAAGCTGAACATCCTCGAGGAGCTCATCAGCAACGAGATCCTGCTGGAACGCGCCAAGAAGCTCAACCTGGAGGCCAGTGACGGGGAAGTCGAGGACAAGTTCACCGAGTTCAAGAGCCCGTTCACGGAAGAGGAATTCCAGCGGCAATTGAAAGACCGCGGCGTCACCGTGCTCGATCTGAAAGGCGACCTCAGGCGCCAGCTCTCCATCCAAAAGCTGCTCAACCGCGAAGTGGTGGCGAAGATTTCCATCACCGATCAGGACGTCACCGATTTCTACAATCAGAACCGCGCGCAGTTCAACGTCGCGGAGCCGCAATTCCGCATCGCCCAGATCGTGGTTACACCGTTCAAAGACCAGCAGATCCGCAACCGCAAGAACGACGACGCCACCACTGAGGCCGAAGCCAAGCGCAAGCTGGCGATGTTAATGGACCGCCTGAACGGCGGCGCCGACTTCGCCCAAGTCGCAACGGATTATTCCGAGGATCCCAGCACCTCGACCAATGGCGGCGATCTCGGTTACGTTCCGGAGTCGGCGCTGAACAAAGCCGATCCCGCTCTGAAGAAAGCCGTGCTGGCGCTGAAGCCCGGGCAAATCAGTCCGGTCATCGCGCAAAAGGACAAATACACAATCCTGAAGCTCATCGCGCGCGAATCGGCCGGGCAGCGCGACCTTTCCGATCCGCAGGTCCAGCAGACCGTTCGCGACACTCTTAAGAACCGCAAGGAACAGCTCCTCCGCGCCGCGTATCTTTCCATCGCCCGCGATGAAGCTCGCGTGACGAATTACCTCGCGCGGCAAGTCTTGGAAGCCAACGGCAAATTGCCCGACGCCGCTAAAATTCCGGCCCCCGCAAAGCAGCCTGCAAAATAAATTCAAGCCACAACGGCGAGAACTTCTCCGGCATTGACGGCTTGGCCCTCGGCGGCGAGCAGCCGCTCGACAATTCCGCTCTTCGGCGAACGAATTTCATTTTGCATTTTCATGGCTTCGATCACCAGCAGGCCCTGGCCCACCTCCACCGTTTCTCCCGGCTTCACCAGCACGCGCACGACTTTGCCCGGCATGGGCGAGAGAATCTGCTGGCGGCCTTCGGCTTCCAGCAGTCCATGCCGGCGGCCGCGCCACGCGCGGGGGTCCAGCACCTCCGCGGAAAATTCTTGCGTCCCGGATTGCACGCGCAGAGTCCCGGACTCCGGAACAGCATGAACCGTGAGTTCATAAGAGCGTCCATCGAGAAGAATGGAATAGGTTCCCGGTGAAACCTCCACAGGGGCGACTTCCACGGCGCGGCCGTCCAGTTGAGCGCGCCATTCCGCATCGTGGCGTTCCAATTCAACGATGCGCGTCCGGCCGGCAATTCTTATCTCCAGTCTCATGGGCGTGTTATTCGCGCGAGCGGCGCGGCGTCCGATTCAGTTGTTCGCTGCGGCCGTGGAGCTTCCATCGCGATGCGCTCTCTTCGGCTCCAGAGGGGTTTTCCAGAGAGGACGCGCCGTTATGTTGCACGTGCCACAACGCCGCGGCGAGGGCGGCGGCACCACTGGCGCCGGAGAGATCGCCGTCTTGCGGGATGGCGCCGGCGGATGACTGGAGACGTTCATCGAGCCAGCGCGTGTGAATTTTGCCGAGCACAAATTCCGGGTCCGCCAGAATGGAGCGGAACAATGAAGCGTTCGTCTTGATCCCGCTGACGCCGTACTCTTCGAGCGCGCGGCGCAACCGCGCAATGGCTTCCTCGCGGCTATTGCCCCAGGCAATCAGTTTTCCCAGAAGCGGATCGTAATCGGCCGGCACGGTCCAGCCGGCATAGACGCCGTCCTCGAGGCGAATCCCCGGGCCGCTGGGCGTGCGCCGCGTCAGGATCTTCCCGGGCGAAGGAAAAAAGTTGTTCTCGGGGTCTTCGGCGTAGAGCCGGCACTCGATGGCGTGGCCGCGCGGCGCGATGGACTCCCACGCGAAGGGCAGGCGATGCCCGGCGGCGATGGCGATTTGTAGTTTGACGAGATCGAGGCCGGTGACCAATTCGGTGACAGGGTGCTCGACCTGGAGGCGCGCGTTGACCTCGAGAAAATAAAAATCGCGCGCATCGTCCACAAGGAATTCCACAGTTCCGGCGTTGGTGTAGCCGCCGGCCCGCGCGAGGCGCACGGCCGCTTCGCCCATGGCCCGGCGCAACTCCTGCGTCACTGCCGGCGAGGGCGCCTCCTCGAAGACCTTTTGATGGCGGCGCTGCACCGAACACTCCCGTTCGCCGAGCGAGACGATGCGGCCGTGGGTGTCCGCGAGGATTTGAATCTCGATGTGCCGCGGCCGCTCGAGATATTTCTCTAGATACAAGCGGGAATCGCCGAAAGCGTTGAGCGCTTCCGAGCCAGCGTCGCGCCACGAGGCGGGAAGGTCCGCCTCGCGCGCCACGAGACGCATCCCTTTGCCGCCTCCGCCCGCGACGGCTTTCACGAGCACGGGGTAACCGATTTCGCGCGCGAGTTGCCGCGCGTCTTCCAGGCGCTCGATGGGATCGAACGCGCCGGGAACCGTCGGCACATCGCAGCGCTTGGCGAGTTGGCGCGCCGCGGTCTTCGAGCCCAAGGCCTCCATGGCATCGGCCGTGGGCCCGATGAAAGTGATCCCCGCTGCGATGCAGGCGCGCGGCAGCGCCGGGTTTTCGGCAAGGAATCCGTATCCGGGATGGAGCGCGTCGCAGCGGGAGCGCTGAGCCACATCCATCAGCTTGTCAATGCGAAGATAACTCTCGCGCGAAGACGCCGGGCCAATCGGATAAGCTTCGCCGGCCAAGCGCACGTGCAAGGCCGCGCGATCAGCCTCGCTGAACACCGCGACGGCGGCAATGTCCAGTTCGCGGCAGGCGCGCAGGATGCGCACGGCAATTTCGCCGCGATTGGCGATGAGAATCTTGCGAAACATGGCTGTCAGTCGCCGCGCGATTCTAGCACGACGAGATTTTCAGCGGCTCTATCGGCTGCGCGTGCGGATCGAATTCGGGGATTTCGGTGACGCGGTCTACCGGGCCGTCTCCTTCGGAAATCTCCCGCTCGAATTGCTCGGCAGCTTCGCGGCGGCGCGGGTTGCGGAGCAAGCGATTAATCGCCTTGTACAAGGTGGGGATCGCGTGGGCGTAGGAGAGTTCCAGGCGCACGGCCGGAAGGCTGTTCAGGAGCAACTGTCCCACATAGGCGAGAAGAGCGGCCTTGCGGGGCTTGATGCGGTCGCGAGCGGTAAACTCGAAGATCTTGCCGAGGACGTGATTGACGGCCGCGGCGGAGCGGAAGTCTTCAACGCCGACGAGCAGATCGTTGGCAAGGTCTTCTGTTTCACGCTGTTGCAGGCGCGCATGGTGGGCACAGAGCGATTTGTGGTTCCAGGCGCGGAGCATGCGGCAGCGGCGTCCGGCGGCGGTTGTGTGCAGGCAATCGTTGTCAGTGTTGCGTTTGCGGGTCATGGCGGGCTTTCCGGAGGTCGGAGGCTCAGATGGTTGGAGGTTTGACTGAGGAACAACGACTGGGTACCCCCTCCCCCCTATGTTTTTTGTAAGAGTATGATTCTAAGGGGTTTTAAGTCCTTTGTTTTGTAAGAGTGTGATTCTAAAAGGTTTGCAGATGCATTTTTTCGCAAGAGTGTGATTCGAAAGGAGTTGGCTGGAGAAACGGCTCGTCGCGCAGGACGGCCTGCCCATCGGCAGCCAGAGCACGTTCGCCAGCGAAGTCACGTTCGATTCTCAGTCCTGTATGTTACCATATCTGGACTTAAAAGTCAAGGAAAAATAAGTGGTTGGGAATCAAAAGGTTGGCGCGGGGCAGCGCATGCCCAATGTTTCGATGGTGGAGGCAGGGCTGGACGTGCCATTTTCCCAGGCGCCTTTAGCAGGGCACTTGGTTTGAACCGGCGCGTCGTCAGGCGAGACACATCGAGGAAGCTGATTGTCTCGAAGGACGTGCATCGCCC
>Ga0209648_10001463_pt1 | contig 19108 bp, 10 predicted proteins | sample GraSoi2013_115cm_FD_185830 | JGI IMG/M metagenome (GOLD analysis project Ga0209648, IMG submission 185830) | Grasslands soil microbial communities from the Angelo Coastal Reserve, California, USA - Sample 9_17_2013_115cm (SPAdes) (version 2) | ecosystem: Environmental > Terrestrial > Soil >...
TTCGCGGTATACGCCGGAAATGGTCGAGCGCATCACCGGCATTCCGAAAGATCAGTTCGTAAAGGCCGCCGACACGTTCACTTCTGTCCGCAAAGACGGGGACATGAAGAAAGTCGCGACCATCCTGTACGCGGTGGGATGGACGCAACACAGCTTCGGCACGCAGATCATCCGCACCGCGGCCATGTTGCAATTGCTGCTGGGCAACATTGGGCGCGCCGGCGGCGGCATCAACGCTCTTCGCGGGCACTCTAACATTCAAGGCGCAACCGACATGGGCGGAGTGTTCGACATCTGGCCGGGATATTTGAAGGCGCCGAATCCAACCGATGTGGACCTGGCCGCTTATTTGAAGCGGATCACTCCCACCGCATCCAAACCGGAGCAATGGGACTCGTTCAATTACTGGTCGAATACGCCGAAGTTTGCTGTGTCGTTTTTGAAGGCGCTGTACGGCGACGCGGCCACGAAAGAAAACGACTGGGCTTTCAACTATATGCCCAAGGTCGACCGCAATTATTCCTGGACGCAGATCTGGGACAACATGTATCGCGGCACCGTAAAAGGGATGCTGGCCTTCGGCATGAATGGCGTTGCCATCGGGCCGGACTCGCAGAAAAATATCGATGCGCTGAAGAAGGCAGAGTTCCTGGTGGTGGGTGAGATTTACCCCGATGAGACCAGCGAATTCTGGAAGTCCCCCGGAATCGCGCCCGACGAAATGAAGACCATCAATACGACGGTTTACCGCTTGCCCTGCGCCGGCTTTGCCGAAAAAGATGGATCGATGACCAACTCGGCGCGCTGGCTGCAGTGGAAGAATGCGGCGGTTCCGCCACCGGGCCAGGCTCGCCTCGATCAAGACATCATCGCTCAAATTTTTCTCAAAGTTCGCGATCTCTACCAGACGCAAGGTGGCAAGTTCCCCGACCCCATCCTGAATCTGACGTGGGGCTACACCAACCCGCAGCACCCCGCTCTCGGCGATTTGGCCAAAGAGTTGAATGGCAAGGCGCTGGCGGATCTTACCGATCCCAAGACACAAGTCGTCATTAAGAGAGGCCAGCAGTTGCCGGGATTCGCATGGTTGAAAGACGACGGCACCACTGCTTGCGGGAATTGGATCTATTCCGGATGCTGGACTGAGGCAGGAAATCAGATGATCCGTCGGGGTACTGAAGATCCCGCAGGTCAGGGCATTTACCAGAACTGGGCATGGTCGTGGCCGGCGAATCGCCGCGTGCTGTACAACCGCGCGTCTTGCGATCCTTCAGGCAAACCTTGGGACGCTACGCGGAAACAGGTGTGGTGGAATGAATCGTCGCAGCTCTGGGTGGGAAACGACGTTCCCGACTTCAAGGCGGACTCCAATCCCAAAGATCACATGGGCCCCTTCATCATGAATCCGGAAGGTGTGGGCAGGATATTCGGCCCACTGGCGGCTTTCGCCGATGGTCCGTTCCCCGAACATTACGAGCCCATCGAGAGTCCCGTGAAAAATGCGCTGCATCCGAACCAGTCGAACAATCCGGTAGTAAAAAAATTCAAGACTGCGGCGGATAAATACGCCACGCCCGGGGACGGCTTTAATATCATCTGCACCACCTACCGGTTGGTCGAGCACTATCACTACTGGACCAAGAATAATCCGATGAACGTTCAGCTCATTCCGGAGGCATTCGTCGAGATTCCGGTGGAGTTGGCTGCGGAGCTGGGTATCAAGGGCAACGACAAGGTGAAGGTCACGAGCGCCCGGAGCTTCTACATCGCCAAAGCATTCGTCACCAAACGCATCACGCCGATGAACATCGATGGCAAGAAGGTTTATCAGATTGGGATTCCCATCCATCAGGGTTATCGCGGCATTCAGGAAGATGCCGACAGAAACGCCAGGACGATGTTGAACCGGCTTTCGCCGACGGTGGTGGATCCGAACGCGTATACGCCGGAATTCAAGGGCTTTCTGGTGAAGCTGGAAAAGGCGTAAGGGAGGATTGAGTAATTGGGTAATTTTGTAATTGAGCAATTGAAAAGCCGAAGCCTTGGAGCGCACAGGTTTTCAAATTACCCAATTACCAAATTACTCAATTACCAAATGTTCTTATGAGCCAGTCGACATTGGCAGTGCGCAGGATTTCTGGCCACGCTGGACCCGCTCCCGGCGAGGACGTGGAGCGCTCCGAACTGGTCTGCAAGCTGATCGACACCACGACATGCATCGGCTGCAAGGCCTGTGAAGTCGCGTGCCTCGAATGGAACGGCTACACGTTCACCGAGACGGTGTTCGACAACAGCTACCAGACCATGCCGCAGACGGCATGGAATTACTGGAACCTGATCAAGTTCAACGAGCACGAGCGCGAAGACGGCAGCATCACATTGCTGATGCGCAAAGATCAGTGCATGCACTGTGCTGATCCGGGCTGCCTGGCGGCTTGCCCCGCGGATGGCGCGATCGTGCAGTATACGAACGGCATCGTGGATTTTCAGCAGCAGAATTGCATTGGCTGCGGATATTGCGTCAGCGGCTGTCCATTCGATATTCCCAAATTCAATCCCACCACCAAGAAGATGTTCAAGTGCACGCTTTGTGTGGACCGGGTGAGCGAGGGATTGGAACCGGCATGCATTAAGTCCTGCCCGACCGGCTGCCTGCATTTTGGAACCAAAGACGACATGAAGGACCTGGCGGAGACTCGCGCCAAGCAACTTCGCGAAAACTACGGCATCGAAAAAGCCGGCGTCTATGATCCGGCGGGCGTCGACGGAACCGGCGTTATCTACGTGCTCCACGATATAACCAATCCCGAGGCATACGGCGGATTGCCGAAGAATCCACACGTTCCGTGGGTAGTCCGCATCTGGAAAGGGCCCGCGAAGTGGATCGGGAATCTCGCTATGCTCGGCGGCATTCTCGGCGTGACGCTGCACTATCTGCGCTACGGTCCCAAGGAAATCGATGCCGAGAAGCACGAGGGAAAACAGCCATGAGCACATCGCAAGTTATTTCCTCCCGGCGAACGCTCGGCGAGCATGGAGGCCGCATTCTTCGCTACACTTTAAGCGAGCGGGTTCATCATTGGCTCGGAGCGCTGTTCTACATTTATTGCCTGATCACTGGCCTCGCCTTCTGGTCGCCTTACATGTACTGGCTTGCGGCTATCGTCGGCGGCGGACCGACGGCGCGCTTCTGGCATCCCTGGTTTGGCCTCGCCTTCACCGTCTCCATGGTTTGGATGTACAAAATGTGGGACCGTGACATGCGAATCACAGACGCGGACCGGCGTTGGTCGAAAGCAATGGAGTATTACGTCAAGAATGAAGACGAGAAACTGCCGCCCGTCGGCCGATTTAACTACGGGCAGAAGTTATTTTTCTGGTTGATGCTTTATGGAGTGATCCTGCTGCTGATTTCCGGCATCGGCCTGTGGTTCGTGGAGGGCATTCCCTGGAGCTTGCGCTGGCTGCGTTATATCGCGGTCACGGTGCACGTGATCGCGGCTCTGGCAACCATCGGCGGTTTCATTATTCACGTCTACATGGGCACGGCCATGGTTCGCGGCGGCTTTACTTCCATCATTCGAGGAGAAGTCTCCGAGGATTGGGCCCGGACCCATCACCGGCTCTGGTACGAGGCGGTGACGAAGGACCGAGGCCCAGAGAAATATCGCCCGTAAGGCACTCGTAATCACAGGTGAGAATCTCAGGGTCAGTTCGTGGACCTTCGTGTCCTTCGTGGTTTATGAATTTAGATTACTGGGCCGCGCCCTTCCAATACCCACGCGCATCCAATATTTCTGAATAAATTTCTCCCGCTCAATACCAACTGAGAGGATTTATGCGCTCGTTTATCAATTCATCCAGACTCATCGCAGCCGTGATTTTGCTCGCGGTACCATGGTTATCCGCAAACGACGCAGACGCGAAGTTTCACAACGCGCCCGAATCGGCTCGATCCACCAAGAATCCGTATGAAGGCGACGCCGCTGCCGCCCAGACAGGAAAGCGTCTTTATGCGCGTAATTGCCTGTCATGCCACGGGAAACAGGGAAAAGGCACGGGCAATGTACCTTCGCTGGTCGAGGGAAAGCTCGATTCGGTTACTCCAGGCGAAGTGTTCTGGTTCATCACACGGGGCAGCAAGGACAATGGAATGCCCTCCTGGGCGGCTTTGCCGGTGAAGCAGCGCTGGCAGCTCGTCACCTTCGTGAAGACGATGAAATCATCGAACTCTTCTCCAGAAGCGAGTGCGCCGCCGTCCTCCACCGGCACATCGAAATTGAAAGCATCACCGCCAACGTCCCCGTTTACCGACTTCCGTTACGAGACGCCAGGCACTGTCCACAAAATCACGGTGAATGATCTGCCTCAACCGTATGCAACTCAATCAGCCAACAATGGGCCGGAGATAGTGGCAAGGCCGGAAAACGCGTGGCCCGTAGCGCTTTCCGGATTCAAAGTGGAATTGTTTGCCGCAGGGCTCGATAATCCCAGGACATTGCGCACAGCGCCAAACGGCGACATTTTTCTTGCGGAGGGCGAATCCGGCCGCATCCGTGTGTTTCGCGGGATGACCAGCGATGGCAAGCCTGAGGAAGCGGCTGTCTACGCAAGCGGGCTGAAACGTCCGTATGGCCTGGCGTTTTATCCTCCTGGTCCCGATCCCCAATGGTTGTACGTGGGCGGCACTAGTGAACTTGTTCGCTTCCCTTATCGCAATGGCGATCTGAAGGCGAGCCTCGCCCCCCAACACGTCGCCGATCTGCCGGGGACCGGCGGACACTGGACGCGAGCGGTGGAATTTTCGCCAGACGGCAAAAGATTGTTTGTCGCAGTTGGCTCAGGATCGAACGTCGATGATCCCGACACCACTCCGCGGGAGAAGAATCGCGCAGACATTCTCGCATGCGATCCATCGAATTGCAATTTAAGTGTGTATGCCTACGGCATTCGCAACGCCGGTGGCGGAATTGCAATCGATCCCCAAACTGGCGAACTGTGGTGCTCGGTGAACGAGCGCGACGGCCTCGGCGACAATCTCGTCCCCGATTACATTACTCATGTGCAGGAAGGCGGCTTCTATGGCTGGCCGTGGTGGTATATCGGCGGGCACCAGGATCCGCGACATAAGGGCAAGCATCCAGAACTGAAAGACAAAGCGATCGTTCCGGATGTGCTGCTGCAGCCGCACAACGCGTCGCTAGGTTTCGCTTTTTATGAAGGCCAGCAGTTCCCTGCCGAATACAAGGGAGATATTTTCGCGTCTGAACATGGCTCGTGGAACAAAGCCGTGCGCGTGGGCTACGAAGTGATTCGCGTTCCCCTGCATCAGACCGGCCACGCCAGCGGCGAATACGAGGACTTCCTCACCGGCTTTGTGCTGCCAGATGGCAACGTATGGGGTCGTCCGGTGGGCTTGACGGTCGCTCCCGATGGATCGCTGCTGGTGAGCGACGACGGATCGAACTCGATCTGGAGAGTCAGCTACACGGGGAAGTGATCGAATCGATGCGAATGAGGTTTTCGCGCAGTGACCCAAACCCGGGTAAATCGCATTCGTGAGCGACTACCGGCTCACCAACTCTGTTGGCTGAGTCTCCGGTCTCCGCACCTTGAAAAAGAGCGCCCTTGCAATTGCCATGCACACCAACACGGCTCCGAAGGTACAAACGATGGTCGCTCCAGTAGGCAGATCGAAGTACACCGAAAAATAACAACCTAGCGCCGAGACCAGAGTCCCCATCGTCCACCCAATCGCGAGGCGAGTTCCGATGCGGTCCGCAAAGAGCATGGCCCCCACCGAGGGTACGATTAAGTAGCAGAAGACCAGCAACACTCCGGCAATGGCCACCGACGACGTCACCACAAAGCCAAACGACGCGTAAAAAAGAAAGTCCCACAGCCTGAAGTTCAAGTTTGGCTGTTCTGCGGAATTATGGCTGAGAGAAATTGCCAAAAACTTCTTGCGGAAAATGAAGTGAAACAGCCCAACACCGCCGTACAAAATTGCGGTCTTGACGACTTCGTAGCGTGAGACGGCCAGGATATTGCCGACCAGCATGTCTTTGAGATGCTCGGTCTCTCCCGTGGCCTTGCTCATGGCCAAAATGGCCGCCGCAGAGGCGACCGCATAGGTGATGCCGATGAAGGCTTCCAGCGGGATCCGTTTCTGGCGTGATCGAACCAGGGTAAAGATCAGCGCGCCAATGAAGGTGAAGCCCAGGCTCATCCAGTAAGCGCTAGCACCATGGGGATCCATGCCGATCAGAATGGCCGTGGTTGCTCCCAAAGCCGCAATTTGCGCCAGAGCCAGATCGACGAAGATCACGCCGCGTTCGACCACATGCACGCCCAGATAGGCATGAATGCCGGTGAGAATCAGGCTGGCAAGAAACGGAAGAATGAGGAACTGAACAATTTCCATTGGTGTCCTTACTGTGTTTGCTGAAACGCCTGCGTCAGGATGGCGATATCGTAATCGAACAGTCTAAAGTAATCCGTAATCTCCGGCTTGCCGCCCACCGAGGGCATCATCACCACAACCTTTGCTTCGGTCATCCTGGCGATGCTTTCAGGTGTCTTCACATCGAAGTATGGTTCAATCAGTTCGATCTTTACGTTTTCGCGCTTCATCAGGTTGACCAGTTCGATCGTATGCGAAGGCGTGGGCGGAATCCCCGGACGGGGTTCAATGTAACCGATCACATTGAGTCCGAAGTGCTTGGTGAAGTTCGGCCATGAACGATGGTAGGTTACGATTTTGCGGCCTCGATAGCTCGCCATTTGCGCTTGCCATTTCTTATCTGCTTCCGCAAGCCGCTTCTCAAAATCCTGCTCCCGCTGTTGGAAGTACGCGCGGTCGGCCGGATCCATTTCAGTCAGCTTACCCGCGATACCCTTCGCGATACGGCGGCCATTATCAGGATCCAGCCAATAATGCGGGTTGCCCAGAGGATGAACATCGCCCTCCGCACGGGTAACCGCGCCCTGGGGGATCTCCAGAATTTCAGCGAATTGCGATACATCCAGGTAACCCGGCGCGGCTGGCTGGATATTACCGTTGCCGCTTTGGGTGATCAGTGGCGGCAACCAGCCAATCTCCAGATCCAACCCCACTAAGATCAAGAGGTCTGCATGGCGGAGTTTGAGCAGGAAACTGGGTTTGGGATCGACAAAGTGTGGGTCTTGATAGCCCTTGGCTAACGCCTCAACATCGACCTTATCGCCGCCCACCTCTTGAGTTAGTGAAGCGAGGTCCGTAAGAGTGGTAACGACCTTCAGGTTCCTGGCGGCTGCCGTTGGCGGAGTGAGCGCGACGCACAACAAGGCAGCCAAGGCCAGACACAAACTCTTCGACAGCATCATGAATATCTCCTGGAGTGTACACAACTTCTTCCCAGCGGGCTCTGTACCAGATTACCAACCAAACTAAAATGGATGCGCACCGTGCGCTCCCAGCGCGAACTGTAACTGGATGAATGCTTCATTCGCATCAAACTTGTCAGCATAACGGGTAAACCGGTATTGGCCGCGAATTTGCGCAAACTCGCTCGGCCAGTAGGTCAATACTAACGACCCTCCCTGGTCATTCAAGTGGGCGTTGAACGCGCGGTCTGATCGATCAACTCGGGCGCCCATGAACCAGCGGCGGGCAAACTGGTAATCACCGGAGGCGTAGAAGCCGAAGGAACGCTGGAATCCGGCCGCCATGTTAAGCGGACAGGGGATGGTCTGGCAGGCCGCCAGCGAGGGCTGGTGTTGCTGACGCCAGATGAACTCGCTGCGCGCAATAAACGATCTGTAGATGGAGCGCCGCAATGGCTTCCAATGGTAAGTCGCATCGATGCCGTACAGATTTGTGATGAAGTCGCTGCCGAACAGGTTGTGTCCCCGCGAGTAGGAAACGCCCAGATCAATATTGCTGTTGTCCGTCAGGTCTCTGTAGCCGCGCACGTGCCCGACAACGCTCAGGTCATTCTTGTTGGAGGACGTATAGACGTCAGCCGAGTCGCCTCGAAAAGCTTGCCCGGTGAAATCCAGAAACCAATTCCGGGGGGCTGGGATAATGTGCTCGAAAGAAACTCCGGCATCGTCGATCCCATCCTCACCGCCCACCAGGTTTTGATTAACTAGAGGACGGTCCACCCAGGGCAGCACGTGATTGTGCAACGTGTTCACCTTGCCAAAAGCGGCGCGCATCTTGCCCGCTTTGGCGACAAATCCCGCCGGCAAAGCGGTGAAGGTGATGAAGCCCTCTTCCAAGTTGACCCCGGCTTCACCGAACGAGATAAAGAAATCGGCGCGTGCGTACGGGTCGACAATCGCTTGCAGCCCGAGTTCTGATTCATGCATTTGGAATGAAGGTGTGGGATTGAGCGGATTATGCCCTGCGCCACCGATAAAGTCGCCGATCACGCTGATATCAGGATTCAGGGCTTTTCCCGCGGCGCCGCCCGCTCCTCCCAGGCGAACATTGTCTCCCGCGCCAGCCGTGTAACCGGCCGCTCCTTGTGGAGTTGCAACTTGGTCTTGTGAAGCAGTCGCTGAAGAAGGGGTAGCGGCGGCAGCGGCATTTTGTGCTGGGGCCGGCACGCCCTGCGCCTTGAGCTGGCGCACTTGGCCTTCCAGCATAACCAGGCGATCTTCGAGATCGCGAATCTTCTGTTCTAGAGCGGAGGTGTCACTGCTAGTGCCCGAGGCGGGCGCGGGAGCCGTCTGCTGGGCCGTAGCAGCGCAAACCAGTAAAACCATGCTGCCGAATAACACTTGAAAATGTCTCATGAAAAGCTCCTCTACTTCACGTCCGAAGGGTGCTTTGTCCTCAGTTTGCCAGTTTGTCATGAAAACGCGAATCGATGGGAACTCTCAGTCTCTCGGTAAACCGGAAGCCAGTGCCTATTCAGTACAAAGGCCCGAAGTGACCTCAGTCAGACCTCAGCCTCTACGTATTGATGCAAAGTTCGCCTCTGACTCGGAAGGGACAAACAAGAAGTCGTCACGCGGCAAATGAATTCAATGGTGGGCGCTATAGGATTCGAACCTATGACTTCCACCGTGTGAGGATGGCACTCTACCGCTGAGTTAAGCGCCCACTGTAGTGCGGTAAGCTCATCATTATACATAAGTTCCCGGTCTGTTATGGGGGCCGTGCCTCGTACTCGTCTAGATTTATTGCAAAGGTTTTGGTGCAGGATTTCGCTCACCTTAGCGGAACTGGTAGCCGCGCTTGAGTTCGCAGCGATAATTTCTGGATTGGTCCCTGTCAGGCACCATATGACAATCCGCCCACCGCAGGAACAGGTCTGGTCCAAGGGGAAAGACGATAGCCTCTCCGCCGACTTCCGCTTCTATGCTCGGTCCCTCGGCCGATGCGGGCAAGCTGAAGTTCAAGGCGCGCCCAAAAATTACCGGATAGGTTTCGCGAATCAGGTCGCTGGTCATGGGGTGAACCACCTCCGCCTCGAACAGGAAAGTGGTCGTATCCGACCAGTTACGCACCGACACATTGAAGTGGCGGCGCTCCTGCGTAAAGTTTTCCAGTTCGATCTTGGTGAACGGACAAGGTCCTGCAATACATGAAACCCTGGCGTTGCGAAACTCATTGCCCACGCCGGCGTCAATGGATTGAGTATTGACCGTGGCTTTCCATTTGCCTCCCGGGGCGCATGGAGGGTTATTGTCGCAAGGAGTATTCCCCGTGTTGACAACCTGAAACACCCTTACTGCGCTGCCTATATTGGCCTCGGCTGTGGCTTTCACCGAATACCTTATACGGGGGTTCGAGACTGCAGCGTCAGTATGCGACTCGGCAATCGTCTCCTGATGAATCGGCATCATGCGCGCCACGTAGAGTTTGTCACTGATGAAATCATCCCAATCCAGCGATTTGTAATCCTTGTGCCGGAACTGGAGGAGGACCGGTTGTCGCCGGCGCAGGCCCTTGGGGAGCGTCAAACTGAAGAAGCCCGACGCGTCGGATTTGGATTTACCACTTCCCAATCCGTTGATGGCGGTGATCTCAACGTCAGCCAGGGGCAGCTGCTTATTTGGATCGACGTCCTGCCGCAAGACCGAACCTCTCAGGGTAACGGGCTGCCTGCGGTTCGCGAGCGCAACGGTCGACACCGCGCCCGCAATGCCGACGAAAACCCAACTTATGATCTTCTTTCGCTTGGTCATCAAAACCCTTCGCTTAACATTTTAGGACGGATTTTACGGATGGCAAAGTGGTTGATTTCGTCCCGAGCCCGCTTACTAACAGCTTACTAAAAGAAGACCGTACCATTTCTTCAAGTAGGAATTCTCGCGATAAGCATTTAAAATTTAGTGAATGCGCAAGAAGGAAAGGGAAAGCATTGTCGCGACTCCTCTGTCGCGGCGCGACCTGCTGCTACGTGGAGGCGGTCTCGGCCTCTGGAGCTTATTCGATCACCCAAGGTTATTTTCGCTGGTGGACGCAGTTGAGAGTAAACCAACAAACCCTCAGGCTGCGCCTGTCACAAACTCGTTGTCTCCAGGGGATGACCAGTTCCTGGACGAACTTGAGAAGTTGAACTTTCAATATTTCTGGGAACAGGCTAGCCCGCAGACCGGGCTGATTAAGGATCGATGCAATGTGCTGGTCAATAATAACTCCAATGTCGGCAGTATTGCGGCTACGGGATTTGGCCTGACCGCCCTCTGCATCGGACAAAAGCGCGGGTTTATTCCGCTTGCGGAGGCGCGAGACCGCGTTCTGGCGACTCTGCGCTTCCTCTGGAAAAAAATGCCCACGCATCGAGGGTTTTTCTACCACTTCGCCGACATTAATACTGGCGAGCGCGTCTGGGATTCCGAAGTCTCCTCCGTCGACACGTCCATCTTGCTCTGCGGAATTCTCACCTGCCGGCAACACTTCGAGGAACATTCCGAAATCACTCTTCTGGCATACCAGATCTTCAATCGTGTGGATTGGAGCTGGCTCTCCGAGGACACTTCTTTGTTGCCGCACGGCTGGACCCCCGAGCTCGGCTTTCTGCCTTATCGATGGGATTACTACAGCGAGATGATGATGATTTATCTGCTGGGGTTGGGGTCGCTCCCTCATCCTCTGCCCTTACAAGTGTGGAATGCCTGGAAGCGTACTAAATTCGAATTCGACGGTCTTCGCTATATCGGTTCGTTTGCCCCTTTGTTTATTCATCAATATTCCCAGGCCTGGTTCGATTTTCGCGGCAAGCGCGACGCGTTTGCTGATTACTTCGAAAATTCGAAGGCGGCAACGGATGCCCACCGCCATTTCTGCCTGGAACTGGGCAAGCAATTTCCCGACTACAATGACAATCTCTGGGGCATTACGGCGTCCGATTCCCAGAAGGGATACGTAGTCTGGGGAGGTCCGCCAATGATGGGACCGATTGACGGAACCGTGGTACCAAGTGCATCGGCCGGATCGTTACCATTTCTACCGGAGCCCGTGATGCGAGTCCTCCGGAACATTAAAGATCATTACGGGCAGGCATGGTGCCGCTATGGATTTGTAAATGCCTTCAATCCGCTGAAGAATTGGTACGACAGCGACGTGGTCGGCATAGACGTGGGCATCACCATGCTCATGGCGGAAAATGTCCGCACTAGTTTCGTCTGGGATACCTTTATGAAGAATTCGGAGGCGAAGCGCGGCATGGACCGCGCCGGTTTCAAGAAGTATGAACCGTCAGAAGCCAAAGGGACCTAGCAAAGTTCGCGATACTCTACTTCAGCTCAATCACCGCCAAGCCATGTGCGGGCAAGGTTAGGATCAGTTCACTGTGCTTTATCTGGCGGGCTTCCGCGGCGGGAAGTTCCGCAGCCTGGCGAAGTTCCCGGATTTGCTTCTGGCTGGGATAACGCGGCGACCCCATCTTCTCGTAGGCGGCGTGAACGTCTCCGTGATCGCTATCCACCCGAGAAATCAAAGCATTGCTTGCATTGGTACCCTTCAGCGTCAGGCTGACTGTTCTCGATGATCCCGTCTGGTCAGGCGCTGCGTAGTTCCACACCGCCAATACTAAAGTCCCGTCTTTCCTGCGCGTGAGCAGTGCGAAATCAGAATCCAGCTGAATCCGCTCCTCTCCCAGTTTGTGCAGCAGCTTGAAAACGTTGAACGCTGGCTTGGGAATGCCGTCGGCCGCGATCAACCCGTAACCTCCATAAAACGGAGTTTTCACCACGCCCTGTTCCTCGAACACATCCGAGAAGCTCCAATAAGCCATGTTGTCCACCAGTCCGTCACACTGGCGGATCGTGTCGGCCAGCCATGGGCCCATGTAGGCAGCGTCGGTAACCTCGGGTTCGTTCTTGTAGCTGGCGTTGAACTCGCTCCAGATCAGCGGCAGATTTGGCATGCTCGATGTCTTAATCTGCTGGTGGACTTTATCCACGGCGCGGCACACCATCCGATCGCGTGGAATGTTTTCTTGCGAGCCAAAGACATCCTGCGCGGTATCGTTGGCGTAGACATGAGTTGAAACGTAATCCACCGGGATATGTTTATCGGCACAGTGGCGGATCAGCGCGTCAACCCACGCGGCTTGCGCGGTAGCTGGCCCGCCCACTCGCAGCCGCTGATTTACTTTCTTAATCGCAACCGCGGTGTGGTCATACAGTTCCCAGTAAGTATCCTGTTTGGGCTGTCCCGCCCAAAAATCAATATTGGGCTCATTCCATACTTCGAAATACCATTGCGCAACTTCATCGATGCCGTAGCGATCCACCAAATGGTGGGTAAATGCGTCGACCAGATCATCCCAGCGGTTCCAGTCCTTTGGCGGAGAGACATTGGGCTTATACCAGAAGGGGTGAAGCAGATTGCCGGCCGCCAGCTTGTAGGGCATAAAACTGATCTCCACAAAAGGCCGGACTCCATTTGCCAGCAAACCATCGTAAATCTGATCGATGTAGGAGAAGTTGTAGACTGGTCGCCCTTGGTCATCCTCGCTATAAATGCCCACTTCGTCGTGGAAAATGGCATGGAAGCGAACGTAGCTGAAGTCCGTGATCTGCTTCACGGACTTCAAATCGTCGCGATAGCTCTCACGCAGGCTCAGTATCGCCCGCCCCGAACCAAACATCTTTTCCCAAAAGTGGGGAAGCGGGTGTCTGGGCGCCGTTGCATCAATTACAAGCGCATCCGAAGCATGGCCCTGCTGGGCGTTGAGATTGGAGCCATTTCCCGAAAATGCCAGGAGAACAGCCATGCTGAGGATTTGCCAGCGTCGCATAGAGTGCTCACGTGAAACCACTAATCACTGCAGCGCATTTGCCTTCGAGAACAGTGGCTCATGCCACATTAGACCTTGGTCTGGGCGTGCGGACGTGACCCGATGGTTTTTCCTGGAGCAGCAATTCCGTCGCCTGCACTCGCGGGTGGCTGTGAAACCAGCGCTGCACCACTTCTTCGTGCAGGAAATTCGCAACTGAAAGCAGGCTCATACCCTGATGGTGGGCCATCCAGCAGCGCACCAGTTCAAAACGATGAAATCGGGAGCGACACCGGTTCGGATCAAAATCCAAGGCTTCATAGAAGCCGTACGCTCCCAACGCATGTTTGCGTTCCAACTTGCGCAAGTTCCGCAGCGCAGCCGTGGAATCGACCGTCAGCGCCATGAATGTAGAGTACGGCGAGACCACGGGTCCGTCCTGGTCAGCTTTGTGTATGGCTAGCTGAGCTACTCCAAACGCGTGGTACTGGTAATTGCCGCCGTCATCCTTGGCGAAGTAGGCGCACTCGGATATACCCCATGGAATGCCTTTGTCGTCGGCGTAGGCTCGTTGGGCCCGCACCGCCGCCGACACCGCACGTTCCAGAAGCGTATTGGGATAGATGCGCATCCAGATTGCGGGCATCAGATATTCGAACATGGTTCCTGTCCACGAAAGCAGGCCGGCTACCCCCTGGTCGATGGCATGGGCGCGGCCAAGCTGAAACCAGCTTTCCTGGGGAACGTCGTCTTTAGCGATGGCGACAAACAAAGCGATGCGCGATTCGCTCGCCAACAGGTCATAACATGCGGAGTGCACTTCTTGCTTCTCGACGTCAAAACCGATCGAGAGCAATCCCCGGTTTTGGTTCAGAAGAAATTCAAAGCCCACTTCATCGGCCAGCGTGCCGGCCTGCTGGGCGATGTTCTTAAGGTCTTCTATCAGACGTGAAACATGCGCGCGCGCGTCCGGCAACAAAGCCTGCAACTGCAAGTAAAGGGCCCGCGTTCTTCCGGGCTCCGTGGAATCTGCCGCGCTCTTCAGGCGGACCGCAAGTTTATCGATGAAGTCCGCCATCCGCTCAAGTATGGGCAAGCCTTCGGCTCTGCCGTGCGGCTTCATCACGGGATCATCTTTCAGAGCCGCGAATTCCGGCAGCAGCCACGGGGCATACAGTTGCACCACGCGACTCACTTGCCTGATCCGCTCTTCAGCTTGCTCTTGGAACCAACGCACATTTGCATGTTTGGGACGGGAAGCCGTTTGATGGATGTCCTTCAGATCGGCATCGGGAACATCCAGAAGGTACTGCATCCAGTTGCCATGATTGAGAGCGCGTTTCATTGCCGCGAACTTGCGCCGGGGCAGGCCGCGCTCGGTCGCCAGAAGATACAGATGATCGAGAAAACCATCCCGCAGTTCCTGCTGCAGCAAGGGCTGGTCCAGGCGTTCCAGGCATCCCTGCTGAAGCGTCCAGAGAGAAGCTACCAAGTTGCCGCTGTCGACGCTCGACACGAACTTGGGAGTAAGCGCGACCAACGTCTGCGTGTCATACCAGTTGAGCAGGTGGCCGCGATAACGTTGCAGTTGCGACACCGTGGTCAAAGTTCGAAGCGTCTGCTGCGCAAACTCCGGCAGCGTCAAATAGCCGAATTTACATGCAATCTGGCGGGCATTGAGAAGTAAGCCAAGATTTGTCGGCGAAATTCGGGGAGCAATCTTAACACTCTTGTCTTCCTCCTCTTGCAAGTTGTCGGGAATCAGCCAGTGGTGCTCTTCCGTGCTGAACTCCGCGAAATAGCGCCAGGTTCGGAGCGAGGCCAGGCGGAGCAACCATCGATCCCTTTCCGACTCTGGCTTGCGCGGAGATCGAGGTGGACGGTTCAGCCACAGCGAAATCGGCTTGCTGCATGCCCACAACAGAAGGATCGGCAACGCCGCGAGCACAGCACTGCGGCGTCCAAACCATAATAAGAAAAATATTCCCAGCGCGAGCGCCGGAGTCCAACTCAGGTAAATGTCCAGCACCGTACGCTTGTAACCGGCGAGTTCCGCCTGGGCCGCCGTTTCCCACTGCAGTAGCCGCTGCCGCGTAATCATACGGCGAACCAGGGTTCGCACCATCGCATCAATCGACAACAGCGCCTGGTGTGCGAGGAACGTGACCATCAACCACACAGTCACGCTTTCGTTCAGAAACCCATTCAGGGCATCGAAGGCAACCGTGAGTTTCCGCTGCGCAGCAGCGTTCACAAACCCGAACGCGAGCTGACAAATTGCGGGCAAGAACAGGATCGCGACAGTCGCAAGCGTCCAATTCCCCGACCCGCCCGGCAGACAAAGCCATCCCAACAGTAAAAGGAGGAATAAGGCAGGTTCCACCATGCTGCGCCGCAGGTTGTCGAGAATTTTCCACCGCGAAACCACCGACAGAGGATTGGGAACTTTGTGTCCCGACTCTTCCGGCACCAGCGGGCGCAGCCATTCGGCGATCTGCCAGTCCCCTCTTAGCCAGCGATGCTTGCGCCGATTGTGAGCGCTGTAGTGAGACGGATAATCCTCAATCACCTGGATGTCGCTGACCAGGCCCGCGCGGGCATAGGCGCCTTCCACCAGGTCGTGGCTCAATAGAGCGTTGCGTGGGAATCGGCGATCCAGCACGCGGTGGAGCGTCTCCACCTCGTAGATGCCCTTCCCGACAAATATGGCCTCGCCGTACAGGTCCTGGTAGACGTCGGAGGCGGCACGGCTGTAGATGTCGAGACCAGTCTGTCCTGAATAAATACTGGCCAGCCTGGACGCCGCCGAACTTTGAACGCTTACCCCCACCCGGGGTTGCAGAATGCCATAGCCTGTAACAACGACGCCCCGCTCGGGATCAAGGATCGCCTGATTTAACGGATGCGCTAAAGTCCCGACCATCCGTCGCGCCGATCCGCGCGGCAGTTCAGTATCGGAGTCCAGCGTAATTACAAACCGAACGCTCGACAGTATGGATAGATCGCCAACCTTGACCGGAAAGCTGTCAAACTGGCCGCGCAGAAGATTATTCAGATCCATCAACTTGCCGCGCTTGCGTTCCCAGCCCATCCACAATCTTTCACGCGGGTTGTAGACGGGGTGCCGGTGTAACAAGAAGAACGACCCCATTTCTTTGCCGCGATACCTCGCGTTCAATTCGCGAATCAAATCCGCACACAAGTCCACCAGAGAGTTATGCTCCGCCGGTTTCTCCGCCGCATCGGGAAGGTCGGTGAGCAACATGAAATGAAGATTCGGATCGTGATTGCCGAGGAAGCGAACCTCGAGATCATCGACCAGGTGCCGCACTTGCTTTTCGTTCAACAGCAGGGTGGGAATGGCCACCATGCTGACGCAATCCGCGGGAAGGCCTTCAGAAAAATCAAGCTTGGGAAGGATCCGTGCGGGCAGCAGAAGTGTCGCCAGATAGTTCATGATTTGGACAGCACTCTGCGAACTGGGCAGCAACACTGCCAGAGTGGACAGAAGCACGAGTCCGAGCGGGGTAGACGGGTCCGTCAAAAGCAGCACCACCCCCAGGACAATCGTTAACGTGAGCACAGCGATGCCAGGCAGGTAAAACTCATCCGGATGGCTGCGCAGAAAAACGCGCATACGCTGGGCAAAGGGAGCGCGAAAATCCACACGCTGCTCCAGCTGACGAGTGCCTTCCTCAAGCAAGTAGGTGCCCACATGCGAGCGACGCAAAGTCGCGCGTTGGTCTGCGCCAGGTTGCTTCTGCGCGGCGCGGGCCAATCCCAGCACTTCTCGGGCGACTTCCATTTCGCTGCAGTCTGAGTGGTCCGAAATATTTACCAGCTTCTGCCGGTACAGGTCGCGTGTCTCGTAATCCATCCGCGAATAAGCTCCCGCAGGATCCTCGCGCAAAATACGATCAAACCGGATCAGCGGCTCGATGACCGTCTTCCATGTAGTTTGTCTGATCTCCCGGAGGCTGCGGACCGGACTGTGCAAGTCATGCGATCCGCCGGAATCGTCCAGCAGGCGCTTACCGCGCTCCGCAACCTTCTCGAGCAGTACCAGCTTGAGGACGGGAATCAGCGCCCACAACTCCGCCATGTTGAGGACCGTAGTGTCCTGGAAGGCGTTTATGTACTCCGTGAAGCTTGTAACATCGAACTTATAAACGGCGACCGCAAGATAGTCCTCAGCCACAGCAGCAATTCTGGGAATGACAGCGCCGCTGAGACTGCGAACCTGCGGATGCTTCTGAGGTACGTTAGAGCATCCACAAGCATCCGCCAGCTCCGCCTCAAGCATGAGAAGATTGCTGTGCAACAGCAGTAAATCCTCTGATTCCGCATGCGCGGGACGGGGGGCGGCCGCCGCCAGCACAGGTTTGATCGCGGCGACCAGTCTCTGGCAACGATCACTAAAGGGATGATCGGTCAGTTGGTCCGGCACCCATATCAGCTTGCGTGCCAGTTCTGCAGCGCTCGAACTCAGATTGCTGGTAACCGGTATCATTTCACCCGTGGTGGGGCGCGGGCTCTGGGCCTCTGCGCCGAACAGCTCTAGATGACCACTCAGTGACATTTTGAGAATTTCCTAGCGGTAGCTCGATGCTTGCATCTCGAACATTTCGGCGTAACGCCCTCCCAGACTCGCGAGTTGATCGTGAGTACCCTCCTCAGCAATCTTGCCGTTGGCGAGAACTAGGATGCGGTCGGCGGAACGAACGGTTGAAAACCGGTGCGAAATAAAAAGCGCCATCTTCCCGGCGGTGAGTTCTGCAAAGCGATGAAACACTTCGAACTCGCTGCGCGCGTCCAGCGCCGCAGTCGGCTCGTCGAGAATCAGCAGTTGCGCGTCGCGTAAATATGCCCGGGCCAGAGCCACTTTCTGCCATTCCCCACCGGAAAGATCTACTCCCTGGTCGAAGCGCCGCCCCAGCATCTGGTCGTAGCCCAGAGGCAACCTCCCGATCGTTTGGTCGGCCATGCTCTTCTGTGCCGCACTCTTCAGCAGCTCCAGATTACCCATGGCTTCGACCCGGCCTACAGCTATGTTTTCCAGGGCGGTCATCTCATAGCGCATGAAATCCTGGAAGATGACGCCGATCTCACGATGCAGATCTTCCAGGTCGTACTCTCGAAGATCAATGCCATCGAGCAGGATTTGTCCTTCTGTTGGGTCGTAAAGCCGTGTAATCAGCTTTACGATCGTGGTCTTTCCCTGACCGTTTTCGCCAATCAGCGCCAGACGCTCTCCGGTATGCAACTGGAAATTAATGCCGTCCAGAATACGGCGGGAGTTTCCCGGATAACTGAAGGAGACATTCCGAAATTCGAAGCCGCGCTGGATAGGACGTGGCGCTGGCAGCGCGTTGGGCTTGGACTCGATGGTCGGTTTCATCTCGAAAAACGCCAATAGATCGGTAAGGAACAACGCCTGGTCACCGATGCCGGCAATCGTAGAGAAAATTTGTTCAATGTTGCTGCTCGCCTGCTGGATCGCTAACGTTAAAAAGGTCATCGAGCCAATGCTCAACGCGCCGGAAGCAGTGCGCCAAATTACGAAAACGTACGCCGAATAATACCCCATGGTCCCGATCATCGACAGGGCCGCCCCCGCCACCAGCTTGCGCCGGTTTAGCGCGACATTCTGTTTGTATATCTCATCGGACAAATGGGTAAATCTTTCCGACAGAAAATTCCTTAGCCCAAACAACTTCAGTTCCTTCGCAGCTTCCTTGCTTCCTCCCAGCACGCGCAAGTAATCCAACTGGCGGCGCATGGTGGTTTGGCGGAAATTCTTGGCATATCCCAGAAAGGCAAAATGGCTTTCCCCCAGAAATGCTGGGAGTACCCCGGCGATCAGCAATAACATCAGCCAGGGAGAGAAC
>Ga0209648_10001464_pt1 | contig 19089 bp, 13 predicted proteins | sample GraSoi2013_115cm_FD_185830 | JGI IMG/M metagenome (GOLD analysis project Ga0209648, IMG submission 185830) | Grasslands soil microbial communities from the Angelo Coastal Reserve, California, USA - Sample 9_17_2013_115cm (SPAdes) (version 2) | ecosystem: Environmental > Terrestrial > Soil >...
AGTACCCTTTTTCGCATCAAACGAAGCACACCTTTTGTAAAGCGCCAAGAAGACCTCATGTACGAGATCCTCTGCCTCGGCGGAATCTCTTATTATCCGGGCACAGACCGAATAAACTGCCCTAGCATAACGTCGGTAGAGAAACCCAAGCGCGGATATGTCTTTTTCCTGTAGCCGAAGTATCAGAGCTTCATCGCTGATCTCGGCTTCCGCAATTCCGACATCTTCGCTGTGCGATTCAAACTCGTCACAGGAGGCAGATGAAATCTGTTCATGCGTGCCGTTGCCGTTCCGTCTCGCAAAGACTCCGGGAAAGTAGCGGGCAGCGGGGGAACTCATGCCGCCTCCCGTCCTCGTGGGTTTGCGCCTACGATCTCCCGACAACAGAGTGGAACAAGGCCTAGTGTTGGACTCGCGGATTGAGGGTGGGAGCAAGAAATTCGGTGGAAAGCTACCCGGAATAGGAAAGGATGCCTTGGACAGTACGACACTATTGGCTTGGCGTTTGGGGGAGTTGACTCAAGCGTCCAACGTGGCCAAGGACGAGCAGCCCTCTTCTGAACCGAGCATGTTCTTGCTTCATGTGAAGCTAGGACACTCGTTGTAATGTGGTCGGTTTCCCGACCACTTCGGACGTAGCAATAATCTCTCGACCGACCTTCCCTGAAAGGAGTCAAGATCGGGCTTCTTTCCCCTGATTGTCAAGAGTCCCGGGGACCGAACCGCTCATACTGGCGGCAGGGTCACAACACCTCAACCCGCCTGCCTGAACGCCTGCATATCGCGTTGAAACCACCTTTGTCAATGGCTTTAGACTGGCGACACTTGGCAACTCGTGCAGACTCAAGAGATTAAGTCGTAGAGGACCGACCGCTGCATCCGCGGTACGCTTTCGTAACTCCAGACGTATTGATTTAGTATGGGCTGGACCGTTCAGATGAGCAAGATACACACGCTGCATTAGAGGCGAGAATGGGCAATTAGCATGATTGCGAAGGCAACTAGCCGAGCGAACCAATTGCCAACACAACGAAGTGAGTTTCAGCGCGTTGTTGTTTGGATTTCTGCTCTGTTTTCCGACCAGCCAAATGCGTCGAATGGGTTCCGCAGGACGCTCACCCGCTCGCGGGGGCAGCCAACAGATGTGAGCTCGTCTGCGCACTGCCCGGCCGCTCACATCCCCCGCCTTTTCCGCCGGCCCCAACTGCTGCCCGAATCGAATGCCGCGCACAGTCTTCTTGCCTCAGCCTCGGCTACGCGGCTGACCCATTCTGCCGCACTCATGGATTGTGGATCGTAACTTCCCGCCTGCCGGCCGATTGCCGCAAGTATGCTGTTGACGGCCCTTTTGCGGAATTCATTGTCTCTTCCAAACCAGCGAATTGCTGACGCCCTCACATCAGCGCCACACGAGTCGTAGACTGTAACGAGTGCGCAGGCATCTTGCGGGTTCGCTGCCAGACGCAAGAGCGCGTCTTGCCTCGATCGAGAAAGCTCGCGCTTGCGCACTTGTGTTCTCTTCGGATTTGAGAATTTCCTTAAGTGGTCTACCTGCGTTTTCCTTACGGTCTCGTGAGATTCTGTCCGTACCGAGAAGGTCTTGGTTCCGATTTGGGAGTTCTCCCGCAGAGAACCCAGCGTTTCGGTCTTCCTCCTCAACCACTGGTCGACAGATTCGATAATTCCAGGCATTTTCAAATTTGACTTTCGCCTTTCTCTGCCCACTCCCCAAAGAGTTAGAAGTTTAGACCAAATAACTCTATAGAGTGTACTTTGCCATAGCCAAGAACTCTTTAGATTGTTCTACTCACGCATTTCCCTCGCTATTGTTGTTCGCGGATATGGACAACACTAAAGCATTGTTCGGCAAGCGCGTTCGGAGGCTCAGGAAGGCTGAGAATCTTAGCTTGGAGAAGGCTGCTGAGCGCGCCCGGCTGAGTGGGAATTATTGGGGTGAAGTAGAGAGAGGCCGAAAAGTGCCGAGCCTCGATACAATCACTTCCATGGCCAGGGCGCTTGGCGTCCCGGCCCATCACCTGCTGCTCCTCGAACGCGAAGAGGGAGAGAAGGCCTTGCGAGGGAAGCTCGATTCCCTTCTGAATAAGTCCAAACCGCAAGAAATTGAATTGATATACCGCGTCGTCAAAGCGATCATCGAGCCTTGACCGAGCATGGGTAGATGTTGCACCCATAGGGTACCAAGCCCCTGGAGCCACAGTGATGGTTCCGCCGTCGTGCAGATTCGCCACTTTGGGAAGCCCACCTTAACAACGCGGACTTGATCATTCCCCAATTTGGGGACTGTGTCAAGGGCCGACTATATGTAATGGTGTGAACAAGGGTGATTCAACCTACCAGAGGGCATATAAGGAGTTTCTCACTCGCCTCCGGCAAGCCAGAGTAGATGCTGGCTTGCTCCAGAGTGAAGCGAGTGCGCTTCTCGGCAAATCACGTACGTTCGTGTCCAAATGCGAGTTGGGCGAGCGCCGTGTCGACCTCATAGAGGCGCAACAGTTCGCTAAGATCTACAAGAAAAAGTTTACTTACTTTCAGATTCTTTAAGGTTGGCCCAAATAGCGACATCATCGATAAAATCTCAGAAGTCCTAGAAGTCTCTCCGAATGAGTTGTTCTATTGTGCGCCGCTCGCCCGGTGCAATCCGCCAGGTCCTGACAGTTGGAGATCACACCTTAGACTCGGCGTTGCTGTGCCGTCATCCTGAGGGCGTGAATGAATTGCCGCAATTGTCTTTGCTTCTTCCCAGTCTGGGTGACAAACAAGCACCTCAACAGTGAGGGAACCATCCGACTGCTCCTTGCATAGGATTTGGACGGAATCCCACATCTCCTCCTCTTTCCCCGCTCGCATCCGTTGCCCGACACGCACCGATAGTGTGTCCGTGCCGACCTCGAATCGCCCTGAGCTCCCTGCGTCACAACGCACTTGGAACTTCCGCCGGTCCGGCGCCGCCATTAAGTCCACACGTTTGCTCCTAGACTCCTTGCAATATGGGTCTTCAGCACGCCCTTTGATATGGTACGAAGCGCAAAAACAGGCGGTACGCTGGTACTCCACGACTCGCTATGGCGACAGCGGATCAAGAATAGGAGCTATTTAGCTACCGATAGCCTAGCGAATGCATGCCCGTGCTGACACGTTGAGTCCGAATTTGAGTCCAACTTGCCCGTTCTTTGGAGGCCAATTTCGGGGTTAAACGGTGTCGAATCAACGGATCGTTTTTAGGCTTAACAGCCGAACGCTCCCCAGGGCGCAGTCGGCTACGTCGGCAGTTGGTGCCAAGTGGACCGGGGTCAGCTGGTCGTCATTCCTCGTCCTCTTCACTCGCTCTGGCAAGAACTGTGGCAACGTGGAAAGTACGGACTCAGGACGGACAATTCTGCCTAGCACGAGTCTTGCGCAGGGTACACTTTCCTTGCGTTGCGCAGGTATCGAGCTTGACACTTTAGTGGTTCTTCAGATACAGAAATTGAGCAACCGAGAGTATATCTTGATATCTTTGCATCACCCAAAAAGGTCGGGCGATCTTGGTGAAAACGGAAGCTAATGGACAAGCCTGAAGAGCGACGCGGTGGTGATCTATTCATCGTTGATAATGCCGAGAAGGACTGGAAGGTTCTCCGCTATCTCCACGACTGGGCCGACCTGGCCCATACCTTCGACATTGCGACCGGATACTTTGAGATTGGATCGCTCCTCGCCCTGGACGGTCAATGGCAAAAGCTGACGAAACTGCGTGTGCTCATGGGGGATCAGGTCTCAAAGCGCACACGGAACGCCCTATTGGACGGAACTCAAAGAATCCGGTCGGTGCTTGATTCAAGCATTGAACAAGAGAAAGAAAAAAACGATTTCCTTATCGGCGTACCAGCGATTGTCCAGGCTCTTGGGAAGAAACAAATTGAATGCCGAGTCTACGCTAAAGAAAAATTTCATGCCAAAGCTTACATTACTCACGCTAAGCAGGCTGTCGTAGGGTCTTCTGCACTGGTTGGTTCGAGTAACTTCACTCTGCCTGGTCTCACCGACAATGTTGAACTGAATGTGCAAATCCGGCGCGAGGTGGAAGAGCTTCAGAAGTGGTACGAGCGGCATTGGACCGAGGCAGAAGACATCACGGCGGAAGTGCTGAGGGTAGTCGAGCGACACATTCGCGAGTACATCCCTTTCGATGTATATGCAAAGGCACTTCAGGAATTCTTCCGCGGACACGAATTAACAGTTGATGAGTGGGAGAAAACTAAATCTAGGGTGTACCAGATTTTGGACCAGTACCAGCGGGAGGGCTATGGCGCCTTGATGAAGATTTCTCGGCGGTATCGCGGCGCGTTTCTTTGCGATGGGGTCGGCCTGGGTAAGACCTTCGTGGGCTTGATGGTACTCGAGCGATTGGTCCAGCTCGAACGGAAACGGGTGGCCGTCTTCGTTCCAAAGGCGGCAAGAGAATCAGTCTGGGAGGCATCTCTCCGCAAGTACCTGCCTGATATCGGCGGTGATTTCAGCAATCTAGTGATCTTCAATCATACCGACCTTCTCCGGGGCGGCGAGTATCAACGTCGCCTCGACCGCATAAAGGAGATGGCGGATGCAATCGTGGTGGACGAGGCGCATCACTTCCGCAACCCAGGACTCAAAGAGCGATCGAGGTACTGGCGTCTGTTTGAAATCGCTGAGGGTAAGGAGTTGTACTTCCTGACGGCGACCCCCGTAAACAATCGCTTGATTGACTTGCAGCATATGATCGAACTTTTTTCTCGTCGTCAGGCTGACTATTTCAAGGACGCACCCCTCGGTATTCATTCTTTGCCAGGTCACTTTCGAAAGATGGAAAACGAGCTCGAAAGAGTGGTGCTTCAGAAGGAACTAGGTCACGAGAGCATGGAGACTAACGAAGTAGAAGCGGAGCAGGTGCTCTCGAATGATGCACTCTTTCGTGCCCTGGTTGTGCAGCGCAGCCGAGCCTATGTAAAAGAGAGCCAAAAACAACAAAACGGTAAAGAAGCTATCTTCCCGAAGCGCGCGGACCCCAAGGTTGCGGATTACTCGATCAAGAAAACGTACGGTAAGCTTCTTGAGTTAATTGAGAAGGCATTCAACAAGGAAAAACCGCTCTTCTCGCTGGCGATCTACTATCCCCTTGCATATTACAAGGGGCCAGACGCGAGTATTGACCCCCTGCGTGAAGGACGCCAGAGGGAAGTCGTCAGTCTGATTCGAGTTCAATTCTTGAAGCGGTTTGAGAGTTCAGCCCGTGCGTTTGAAGCGTCCTGCAACACACTGCTGCAAAAACTTCTTGCATGGGTGACTAAGCACTCTCAGACGGAGCATGAACGAAAGCGGCTGGACCGCTGGATGACGCGCTACGCGGAATTGATCGGCTATGTCCGCGAAACACAGCGCGAGCTTTTCGGAGAAGAGGAAGACGCTGACGCTGACGAGGACGTGGTCTCTGAGGAGATGTTGGAGGACGTAGAAGAACTCAACCGGAAGGAATACAAGGTAGAGGAAATCCTCGATGAATGCTTCGATGATCTGGATCAGATCGCGGAGTTCCTAGATGAGTTGCGGAAGTTCAAATCGGGCCACGACGACAAACTACAGGCGCTAATCAAATTGCTGAAATCCGATCCTGTTATGAAGAGGCATAAGGTCCTACTCTTCTCAGAATACATGGCGACTGCGCGCTATCTCAGGCAGGAGCTGACGAAGGCAGGTATCGAGGGCGTGGATGAAATCGATAGCGCAGTCAAACGAGATCGCGGCGATATAATTCGGCAGTTTGCGCCTTACTACAACGGCTCTTCGAGTGCCGAATTAGCTGCTGAAAGCCTGAGTGAGACGCGAATTCTCATCTCCACCGATGTACTCTCAGAAGGATTGAACCTGCAAGACGCCACTCGAATCATCAACTACGACATTCACTGGAATCCTGTTCGGCTGATGCAGCGGATCGGCCGTGTCGATCGGAGGCTCAGTTCAGAAACCGAAAAGCGAACGTTGCGTGACCATCCTGACCGAGCCGAAATTCGAGGTACGGTTGAATTCTGGAATTTTCTCCCACCTGACGAGCTGGACGATTTGCTTCGCCTTTACAGAAAAGTTGCCCGCAAGACGCTGCGCATCTCAAAGACGTTCGGTATCGAGGGTAAGAAGCTGCTGAAACCAGAAGACGACTACGAGGCTTTGAAAGAATTCAATCATACCTACGAAGGAACGACGTCCCCAACCGAAGCGATGCACCTCGAATACCAGAAGCTGCTCCAGGAGAATCCCGGACTTGCTGATCGCCTGTCAGCTTTGCCAGGGAAAGTGTTCAGTGGAAAGCAGCACCCGTCTCCCGGGGCTCAGGCCGTCTTCTTCTGTTACGCGCTTCCGGCGCCTTCCGCCGAGAGTCGGCCGGAAGCGGGCACTGAGATTGCCGCCTGGAGTGAAGATGCCGGATATACGCGGTGGTATCTCTACAATCTGGATAGTAAAGAGATATTGGAGGAGGCGAGCGAGATTGTCAGTGTTATTCGAAGCACTCCGAAGACACCGCGTCGTCGCGCTCTTCCTGACAAGACTCTTTCCGACATTCGTGGAGAAGTTGAAAACCATCTTAAGAACACATATTTCAAAAAGGTGCAGGCTCCGATTGGCGTTAAAGCCAAGTTGAAGGCCTGGATGGAGGTCTCATAGCTCGTGCGGGGAAACACTCCAGGTGAGTCCAGCCAAATCGGGGGGTCCTGTCGTGCCGCCGCTTGCTAAAGAAGTGGAGAGCGCGCTGGCGCTTTGCCACGACCAACAATCATTCTTTCAGGAATTGCTAAGGAAGACCCTCAACTGGCCGGTTGGAAAAGTTGGCCAGGTCGGGGAAATTGCCTACTCGTGGTCGGCGGAAGATTTGAACGCCGCAAACCTTGGTGAGCACCTTGTTAAGGGTCGCGCCTGGCAAATCCAGCCTCTCGAACATGGACAGCCCTGGGGCATATTCGTCCTCGAATTCAAGAACCCTGACGCCCTGACGCCGCGGCGAGGCATGGCGGGCGTTCTGCGTAGGATTCTCCGTGGCTTGGTCGGCTCACGTCGCAAAGATGCTGGTCTTCCCTCGTGGAAGCGGGATCACCTGCTCTTTATTTGCACGCACGGTTGGCAGTCATACCGCTTTGCTTACTTCCGAAGTAAATTTGGTGACCCGCGCGGGTCGCGCCTGACGACGTTCGGATGGGAACCGAGTACGTCGAACCGCACGGTCTGCGAGTTCAACCTCCCCTCCCTGCTGTGGCCCGCTGATACCACAAATTCGGACCGATGGATTGAAGATTGGTCTAGGGCGTTCGACAAAGAGCGTCTGACGAACGATTTTTTCAAGCGGTTCGACGACGCTTTGGAAGCCGTCAAACAGGACTTGATAGAGTTTCAAAAGTTGTTGTCAGCCGATGCCTACACCCAAGCACAGCTTCTGCTCGAACGCCTGATCTTTCTTTATTTCCTACAAAATCGCGGATGGCTGAGCCAGGACCGGCGCTATCTGCCTCAACATCTTGAGGAACACATCGGAAAACCGGATGGTTTTTCTTACTACAAAGACTTCCTGGATAAGGTCTTCTGGACTTTGAGTTCAGCTACCGGTTCTGGTGGACGTCTTCCTGGAATTCCGTTTCTGAACGGCGGTCTCTTTGACGATGACGAGTTCACTCAGCCGAATGACCTGCGCAAGACGAATCCGCCACTAAAAGTCCGCAACAAGACATTCAACTACGTCTTTGAACAGTTGCTCGAAGCCTTCAACTTCACGGTCACAGAGGATACCCCGCTCAATCAGGAAGTCGCTGTTGATCCCGAGATGCTCGGCAAGGTATTCGAATCTATCGTGCTGCATGCGGAAGCAGCGGACCCTGATGCCACGGCCCCCGACAAACGGAAAGCGACAGGTTCGTATTACACGCCTAGAATCGTCGTCCACTTCATCTGCCAGGAAGTCCTGTATCAGTACCTCTTGAACCACCTGCCCGCCTCAAACGGCAACAAGCATGCCTGCGGATCCAAACTGCGGGATTTGCTTGCGATTGATGCGTCAGACGGCTTCGATGAGACGGAGATGGAGACGCTCAAAAAGACCATCACCCCAACGCACGCGGTTCAGGTCCGCGATTTGGTGCTGCCTCTAAAGTGTTGCGACCCGGCAGTTGGGTCAGGCGCATTCCCTGTCGGATTGATGCATGAGCTAGTCAACCTGCGCCGCATTCTGGAGACTGCGGCGAATGGTTACGTTGACCCACATCGGGGCGAAGGCTCCACTTGGCTGCAAAAGGCGAAAGAGGACATCGTCCAGAACTGCCTCTTCGGTGTCGATATCCAGCAGCAAGCAATTGAGATATGTCGCTTGAGGCTGTGGCTCAGCCTCGTCGTAGATTATGACCTGGGGGTGGATCCCTTCCGGGCCGACAGAACGCAGTTCGATCGGGCGATTGAGAGCATTTCGCAGCTTCCGAACCTAGAAATGAATTTCCACCGTGGAGACAGCCTACACGACCATATCAGCGGAGTTCCGATTGTGATCATGCCGGAGAAGGCCAGCCGTTATGCGGACGATTTCCGGGCAATCGCTGAGCGAGGGGAAAAGCTGCACCGGGCCAAGAAGGCTGAGCAGAAGCGAAAACTGCGACTTGAGATTCTCGGAAAGCGTCTGAGCTTGAGCCAGGAAATCATTGCAGAGGAGTTGAAAGCGCTGGATAGAGATGAATCAGCTCTCGATAAACTCTTCCACGACGAAACTGAATCTTCATCTACGAAGCGGAAGCGCATCACTCAGGAAAAGGAGCATCTCGGGGAAGCACTAGCGAAAATTGAACGAGACCGCGAAAAACTGGAGAAGCTAACAAAACGTGAATATGACAGTCAGTTCTATGTTCAACTGAGGAAGCTCGAAGGGGCCGACTTCGACAGCCCGTTCAATTTCGCCTGGTACATCGACTTTCCGGGAATCTTCGGCGGGCAGAATGGCACAAAGGGCGGATTTGATGTCATTGTCGGTAACCCACCATTCGTAACAGCTCGCAACCCCGAGAAACGCGAACTCTGGCGGCAACGGTGGCCACGCGTATGCTACCAGACGTACCACCTTCTCTGTCCTTTCTTTGAGTTGAGCTTTGGTCTGCTGAAGGCGGACGGTGAACTTGGCTTCATTGTGTCTAACGCTTTTGCGAAGCGGGAATTTGGCAAGCCGCTTGTTGAAGATTTGTTGGCGAATTTAGACATACAGAAAATTGTCGACTGTTCCGGACTTCTCTTTCCGGGGCACGGCACACCAACATGCTTGCTGTTCGGATCAAACAGAGCGCCCCTAGCGCTGAGTACAATTCGTGATGTGGTGATTCTGCCAGGCGGAGGTGATCTTCGAACGCCTCCTGAAGATAGCGAGTTGTGGCGAGCCATCGAGGAACATCATGCGGACGCAGGAGACGGCATCGAGAATGAATCGCTTGAGCACAACAGATTGGCCGTGGGCTTTCGAAGTGTTTATGAAGATACACGATTGGCAGTCGGGGACTGTGCTCGTAAACGCATCCTGAGGCACCCAAGTTCCTGGGCATTTCCTGAGTGGCCCGCATTCGACTTTTTGTCTTCTAGCACAAAGAAACGGCTGTCCGATTTAATCGAAGATGAGATTGGATTTTGTATTAAGACGAATGCCGACGATGTTTTTTTGCTTGATGCCAATCAGTGCCGTCGCTTCGGACTGCCCAGGAACCTAATTAAGGTTTATCACCAAGGTGAGGAGATCCGAAATTGGCAGACTCCAGTGCCGGTCTACATCCTTCTAACTTACGAACCGAGAGGACGGATTTTGGAAGAAAAGCAGCTAGGGGATGGAGCATTAAGCTATCTGCGCCATTTCAAAAGAATTCTGGAAGAGCGGCGAAGCTTTGGAAACAAGACATTCAAGGCTCTGGGATGGCCTTGGTATTCGTATGATCGGATGAACGCCAACAAGTATCGCTCTGATCTATTCATCGTATTTCCGCACATAGCCACCCACAACCACGCTGGTTTCATTGGTGAGTGGAGGGGATTTGGAAGACACGCCCAGGTCGTGAAACTGCGTACCTCGATCGGCCTCGACGGCCACATGTTACTTACAGGGTTGCTGAATTCCAGCACAGCACTCTTTTGGCTAAAGCAGGTTTGCTTCAATAAAGGGGCCGGAGACGAAGAAGAGAGAGACCGTTTTGAATTTGCCGGAACTAAGCTTAAGGATCTTCCTGTTCCGGAATCAATTGGCGCCTTGGCTGGTGAAAACAAGGGTGATGCAGCTAGCGTGCTAGTCGAACTAGCTCAAGCTTGTCAGCAGCGCGTCCAAGCTGCGCCGAGCCTCGCCTTACGGAAGATCTTTGAGAAGACCGGCGAGGCGTACCAGGATTGGAACACCAAGTTGCCCGGATATCTGGCGTCGGATACCGCCCTGGGAGAAACGTTTGAGAGTACGCCCGCTCTGCGAAAGGCGTACGAGCGACTGCAGTCCATGCGCGAGGATATTCGCGCCGCGATGATCGCACTCCAAGAGGAAATGGACTGGTTCGTTTACGCTGCCTATGGTCTGCTAGCGAAAGGTCATACCGCAGTTCAAGTGGAAGTTAAGCCTGGACCATTGGACCGCGAGCAGCGTCCGTTCCGCCTTTGGGCCCGCGCAAACGGTGATTATGCGCGAGCCGTGCAGATGATTCCCAGCCACTGGCCTTCGTCGCGCAAGAAGCTCTGGGAGGCTCGTCTGACAGCTATTCGGGAAAATGAGCACATCCGGCGCATAGAACAGCCTGTTTACAAGCGCCGCTGGGACGAGCAATGGAAGGTGGGAAACCAGTGGCGCTGTGGTCAAATTGCCTATGCTGCTGAATTCGTGGAAGCATTCGACTGGTGGCTGCGGGAAAAGGCCGAGTGCTGGCTCGAAAGGAAAAAGAATGGAGGGCCTGCCGAGCTCGACGAGTGGGCACAAGGACTCTGGAAGGATACACGCGTTCACGCCGCCTGGCCTGTCGCCGCTGAAGAATATGCCAAGCTGGAATATGAAAGAGCGCGGGCGAAGATCCAAGAGAACGGTGAGCCGGTGCCTGGGCCGACTGAACCCGCTACTGACTTCAGTGCGTTCAGGCGTGAATTCAAGCGCATTGTGGACGAGGAGACGGTGCCTGAAGGCATTCCGTTCGCGGTCACTTACGAAGATCTCGAGAAGAAGCTTAAGCGGAAGATTTCTGGAAACGTCCGTAGGGTTCGCGGCAAGCTCAACGTCCCGCGTGAGCGCTTCCACCTCCATGGTAAGACTCAATATCTGTGGGCCGGGCTCCAATTCCGATAGATCGGGGGGGATGGAAACATGGGGTTTAGCGAAGCGAGACTGCACGACATCTTGGTCAGTGGACCCAGCCTAATTAAACAGGCGGTCGAGAACAAAGAGCACCCTCTTGATGTGGTGCGTGAGGCTCTGTCGAATTCGTGCGCCTCCGAGGTCGGGGCGAAGAAAGTTGTCATAACCCTGTTCAAGCATCCTGAGTACGGAGCGACCTTCACTTTCTTCGATGACGGAATTGGAATGGACTGGACCCGGGGGCGCGAGGGACTAGAACAGGGCAGGCTGGATCGCTTCTTGAACCTCGGCTTCAGTGGGTCAGCTGGAATCTCGGCAGATGAATTCGGGTGGAAAGGCCTGGGGGCCAAACTGATGTATTGGTGTCGCCAGATGGAGATCGAAACCGTCTCGCGCAAGGACCGGAAGCGGTATAAGGTAACGGTTCTTGATCCGCTGGGCGCACTTCAAGGGTCCAACCCTCGGCTGCCGGAGCCACTCATCGCTGAATTTCCCGTAAATAGTGAACAACCTTCTTTTACGAAGATCACAATTTTTGGATATGACGGCGGCAGTTGGCACCGAGAATACGACCTCGACAAACTCAAGGTTTACCTGTTCCACCGTACGCTCGTTGGCTGCACGCGGGAAGACCGGACTACGAAACTTCCCGAAATCGTCCTTAAGCACCCCGAAATGTCCAAAGGCGAAGAAAGAGTTATGCCTGGGTATCGCTTTCTAAAACCAGCGGGTGGGACCTGGAGGACAGTAGTCATAGATCCTACCTCTATCAGAGAACCAGCGGACGATGGCAAAGAAATGATCGTGGTCACATTAAAGGGCGGATTCACGCTTGATACCGGAAACACTGGAACGGAGTTCAGTTTGACGCCTGGGAACAAGAACGTAGGAATTAATGTATCAGTGCTGACCATACCGTACTTTTCATTGGACTTCAGCGAGTTCCGTGGAGACTTCAGACCAGCCGCGAAGCTGTGCAACTTCGTCGTGGAGTGCGATCAACTGAATCTAAACATGGCCCGCAGTTGGTACGTCGCTGATTCAAAGAGCAGGGCTTTTGAATCGGCAGTTCGTAAGGCCATTACAAAAGTGCGTGACCTCGCAACGTATAAGCAGTGGGTCGAGAATGAAGATAGGTTACGCCGGGAGGAACTGAGCGAATCACTCAATCAAAGAAAACAGAGGCTTCAAGATTCAAACCAAAAGTGGGTCTACTTAGACGGCACGCTGATCCACGTAGAGCCCAGAAGCGAGAAGGACACGCTGGCCGTTTTATGGAAGTTAGAAGCGTTGCAGAAGTTGCCGTTCTATCATTTCCGCTCGTTAGAGCACGCCTCGCTTGAGGGCATAGACCTCATCTGCGACTACCAAGAAAGCAAGGAATCACAAAAGCATCTCTTGGAATCGGTCGAGGTCGAATACAAACTCCAAAGTTACCCGGATCACGAACACGTTCCGAGCCAGACTGGGTTGATCTTTTGCTGGGAAGCAAAACCGATGCAAACTCTCGAGAAGGTGACCGAATACAAATCACTTTGGAAACTACCGGGAGCTGTAGTTCCTGTCTATGTGGTGAGCAAGTTTCCAGGTATTGAAACGAAGACCAAGGGATAGAAATCCACTTGGTCACCAGGGTGAATTTTATTCTGCGATGAACCATGAGAACTCTATGCAAGGGACCACAAGGGTTGTTTAAGAGGTACAGGCCAGGAGAAATTCAGATGAAGAACATTCCCGAGGAGCTGCGGGAAATTGCAGAAAGAGTGCAAAAGGGTAGCAAGCCAAGAGCCAGTGTGAGAACGGTGTTGAAGTGGTTCGAGGCCGAACGCCGAGGACTACGTATCGTCCGCCAAATTCGACGTGCGCTAAAGCGAGTGAAGCTCACGACGGTCCCGGATCTAGAGGGTGCCTATATCGATTCCCAGGTGACGTTTATTTCGAAAGAAGAGGGAGAGAAAAAGGCGCAGAAATCTGGCACTACAGTTGATGACAAGAGCGCTGCTGCTGTGGAGTCGATGGCTACTGGAACGGCTAACTCCCCCATACCATTAGATCCAACTTACAGGATCGGCCGACTAGAATCAGCAAATAAGCCTGTGATCTCAGTGAAGCCGGATGAGACAGTTCAAAGGGCGGCAACGTTGATGTTGAACCACAATTTCTCGCAACTACCTGTGATGGTAAATGAACGCGATGTCAAAGGGATTGTGACTTGGCGGACTATCGGAAGAAGGTTTGTGCTCGGAACCAATTGTGAGGCAGTGCGAGAGGTGATGGAACCGCATCAAGAAATCAGTGCGGACGCATCCCTCTTTAGTGCGATTGAACTCATTGTTCAGCATGATTGTGTTCTTGTAAGAGATTCAGAGAAAAAGATCTCAGGAATTGTGACGACGCATGACCTGGGCGCTCAATTTGGTTCATTAGCTGAGCCTTTCCTGTTCTTGGGTGAAATTGAGAATCATGTGAGGCGTGTGCTCGGACCGTTATCAAAGGGGGAGCTTGCCGCCGGAGCCGACCCGACGGATGGAGAACGGGAAATCGAGGATGTCACGGATCTCACATTTGGCGAGTACGTCCGGCTTCTAACGGACAAGAAGATTTGGTCGAAGCTGGGCTTAAAGATCGATCAAAAGACAGTCACCCATTATCTGGAGGAAATCAGGAAGATTCGCAACGACGTGATGCACTTCGACCCGGAGGGCATTGGGCCTGACGATATGAAAAAACTTCGGTCCATGGTCGTTTTTCTACGCCAATTACAGAGTCTGGGAGCAAATTGATGGCCCTGCAAAGGAGCGAAAGTGATCCGAGTTCGTCCGAGGCCAACCTATTCAACAGGGCTTATGGAGGGCCCGAGGAATCTCTAGATGTAAAACTTAAACGGCAATGGCGCTTTTTCTTTCAGCGGGCCAGCAGTTAGAATCTCGCCCACAGCATCTGCAAATCGCAGTGTTACCGGCAGACCGCTTGCAAACTTGCATGCGTTATAGTTCAGTTTTGTCAGGGCCATGATGTCGCTGAGCACAATCTCGATTGCAGCTTTGCCCCGGCACACACTTACGAGAAGAGGGTTGGGAACCTCCTTTCCTGTATAGGTCTGAATTCGCGGTGTGAAACCGTTAGTCCATAGATAAGCTGCGTGGTCATCCTGAACGAACGCCAGCCCACGCAAAACCGGGTATTCACCGGCTCGGTAGAGTTTCACTCGTTTCGCATATCGGATTTGCACACCCACTAGATTCGTAGACGCATCGACCGAACTTTGGAATCCAGTCCACTCCTCGTCGTCGAAACGCACCTTACCGTGAATGAAAAGCTCAGCGGGAGCCTTCTTGTTCCCATTGCTGTCCTTTTCGTCGGTGTGCTCCTTATAGGTGTCGACAGCCAGAGTTACCAGTTCGCGTGCGGCCCTGCCGCTCAGATGGAACTCTCTTTTTTCTGGGGAATACCATGGGCCGACCGCCCCCTTAAAGACAACGCCATCACCCGAATCCAGGAACATCTGGGCAGCGCAACATGCTGACCTCGGGTCCTCTTCAAGCTTGTCCTGCTTGAAAACCAAGCCGATGTAACAAACGCCTTTTCTAATCTTCGCGATTTTCCACGGCCTCCCACCGGCCTTGTAGAACGCAGCGTTTGAAATATTCCAGGCGATATTTGAAAGCATGGAATCCAGCTTTCGCGTCGGTTTCCCCCTGGTATTCAAGAACTCGTGGTGGGCGATTGTACTCTCGCGAATAATCTGAATCGGGGCATGCTCCTCCAACAGTCTCGCCTTTAGCTGATTATGGAAGTCAGGCTCAAACCTGTACTGCTCGGCGTCGATATTCAGTTCCTTGAACAGCGACTGCTCCGTCCACAAACGCCGTGCCAAGGTCAGCGAAAGGTGGGAATTCACCGCAATCCGCAGTGGCGCTTCAACGGAAGACAGCGGCCGGCAATATTTGTATACGGCATCCGGGACTATGACAAACCACACGTCTATCCCTACGTCTTGCTTCCCGATTGCACCACTGATCCGATTTGCGTAGATATCAACCGTCTTGTAGACGCGCTGGTGCTTCTCGTTTAGGTAGACACTTTTCAGTTCGCTGTCATCAATCGTGAGTTCAAGGGTCGGTTCAGGATTCCACGGTATGCGAAATGCCGCTTCAAAACCGGGGAATGGCGGATGAGAAAGCTGAAAATACTCATCCGGGTCCGGCCCGATGATCGGGCGTTGTATTTTGGCGACCCATTCGCGAAATCGGCGAATGCCATCTTTCGTGCCAACGACGCCCGCTCTGATTCCATACGGACTTCCCTTGTCTAGTGGACCAAATAACGTTAGCCCGTCGCGTGGATCTTCGACGGTCTGCTCGTGGCGAAACAAAAGTGGCGGTTCTAGAAGGTGAATTAGATCGGCCACTATCCCTCACCCCCTGGTTCTATATCGTCTTCCCCTTCTTCGTCGTCTCTCTCTTCCTCACCTTCCTCTTCAGTTTCTGCAAGTCTTTCTTTCAACGTTGGCGGGTCCACGAAAGAGACAGGGCTACCGAAACCAACGCTTTCAGCAGAGACCTCAACTTTAGCCTCCTCACCAACGGGCACGTAAATCGCGCCTCCTTCTTCCGAAAGCCAGGCGACTACGGCCAACAGCCGGTCACGCCATTCGGGGTTATGCCAGTCCTTGCACTGACTTCGCCGCGCCTTGTGCATTCGGCGATAATCAGTCCAAACTGTTTGGCCGTTGTCACTGAAAAGCACGTGCGAAGCCAGCCGAAAACCGAACATTGGATCATGAACCGGCTGGGCGTTGATGGCAAAGTGCCAAAATCTCTTCGACGCATTCAACATGGTTTTATAACCGACAACACTTCGGTACGTCCTCTTTCCATCGATACCCCGAAACGGAATGTCCAAATTATCGGAATCTTTTCTCTTGAAGAAAAAACAGTTCGCCTTGTCGGAAAGCGTGTACATTCCCAGGCCCAAAGTCGTCATCCTGCGATCCCACGCATCGCGCAGCAGGCGCGACAAGAAATATCGGACTTTCCCAATGGTCAATCCGGTCGTGTCGCACGAAGTCTTAAGCAAGTCTTCGTAGGAGAAAGAACGCGACGAGTGTATTGAAATCGACGCACCCAGCTTACCGTCCAGGTCCTTAGCTGGTGCAAATGTGACTAGATCGAGTCCGTCCATGAAGTTCGCGTAAGGAAGGGCAGTTTCCGGCTCCAAAAGCCCAACGGTCGACCTCTGGAGCATGTGGAGATAAAGCGCGGGGACCGACTTTATCGGAAACCAGTTCGACAGGTATCTCTCCGATGCCTGCGAAACACCTCTCTCAGGGCTGAATTGCTGCCGCCACCAAGCAGTCACCGCCTGTGGTCCGAAGGTAGGCTTCTTTGGAACGCCCTCTCTTTCCAGATTTTCGAGAAGCTGTTTATAACCTTTGGCCCATCCCGCTTCGAATGGGATTGCGATCAATTTAGCCAGGAGGACATTGATTTCTCCATATAGTAAATCGTCGAGATGAAGAGGAATAATGAAATCCCGCAGGTTCTGTGCCTTTGCCACATTGACTGCGACTTGCAATTCATTCCGAGGGCCATCTTTCACGTTAGACGTTCTTGAGAGAACATAAAGAAACTTGCAGGTGCGCGTTCGGAGTGCAGCTTCGGCATCCTTCCAAAAGTCCTCGCCGCCCAGAAATTTCGTTAGGTCGCACCATACTGGATAGCCGTCTGCTGCGAGCCGAAGTGTCAACCAACGTGCAAAGACGTTGTCCTCGGGATTCGCGTGACTCACGAAGAGCATGTCGCGCGTCGGTGTTCGATCGGATTTCTTCGGCTCTTTCAAAGTCTCACGAGGCCCCGTTTGTAAATCGTCGTCGCGCGCTTCGGTATATGGGAGCAACTTTGAATAGCTCGCACACATGCCGCACCTCACCACTGCACTGCCAAAACGAACTTCTGAGTCTTCGCCGTTTCTTCGTTCATCATATCGCAGCTAGCGCTCGCAGAAAGACGGAGCTGTCATCATCGGTCATGCCAAATGTTCAACTCAGCGCCTCTTGTGGATTCTCCGACGTCCGCCATATTGCTAAAGCCTCAACGCACACCACCGAAGAAGCAAGCAACCCCCCAAATCAGGGAAGACAATTCCGCGGCTCAATGCAAGCTAGCTCACGCTTCTCTCGCTGGGTACCGCTGGGTTGCTTCTAAAGATTCGATCCTGAGGGTATTGTGTGTGAACCTGAACGCACTTAGACTATAGGGCGAATAAAAGGCGAACGTGGGAAGACCATATCAATCGGAACTACTTCATCTAGCGTCTACGTACCGGTGGTCGCTATCGCTCGATACGGGCTCGCTCGCCGAGCGTCTTCACACATTGGCGAAGTGCTCCTTGCTAGCGGTGGGATCGGGTGGTTCCCAGAGCACCGCGCATCTAATTGCGGATCTTCACCAAAATCGCTTCGGTCAGCTCGCCAAGGCGGACACCCCGCTCATCGCGCGCAGCTATCTGGAGAAATCTAAGCCCGCCTCAATTGTTCTCGTGAGCGCCGGCGGAAAAAATCCAGACATCCTGGGTGTTGCCCGTGCGGCTGTCGAATCAGAACCCAAGTCTTTGATTGCGCTTTGTGCTTCACGCAATTCTCCACTGTCCCGGATTGTCAATGCTTTCAACAGAGGTTTCTGTTTCGAATTTGAATTGGCGAGCGGCAGAGATGGATTTCTGGCGACCAACAGCCTACTCGCACTGAGTACTGTCGCACTAACAGCCTATGGATTCAGTTCCGAGCACTTACCATCGAGCCTTGGAAAGGTGTTCAGCGCCTCCGGGCTTCAGCGGGATTACGGACTTTCCCGAATTAGCCGATCATTCTTCAACTGCGAGTACTTGGTGGTTCTTTACGGCCCGGAAAGTCAAACCGCAGCGCTCGATTTGGAGTCCAAGCTCATCGAAGCCGGACTCGTTTCTGTCCAGCTTTCCGACTACAGAAACTTCGCGCATGGAAGACATCACTGGATTGCAAAAAACCCTAACACTGCTGTAGTGGCCCTGGCTGCCAGAGACGAGATTCCGCTTGCCTCGCGTACGCTAAATATACTGCCGCCGACCGTCCAGAAACTGCTATTAAACACGGTGTATTCTGCTCCCGCGTCATGGCTGGCACTGCAGGCGGCCGTATTCGCACTGGTAGCAGAATACGGCAAAGCCAGGAAGATAGACCCAGGTCGGCCGGGTGTGCCTCCCTTTGGACGCCGGGTCTATCACCTAAATGCATTCCTCAAGCAGAAAGAAGGCATCGAGACGGCTGCCATCCGGCGCAAAATCAGTCTGGCAGATACCGCGGATCCTCTCGCTATCAAGAAGCTAGGCCAGGAATACACACGTCTGTGTGAGCGCTTTCGGAATGCCAAATTCCAGGGCATGGTGCTGGACTACGATGGCACGATTTGCGACAGCGTTGACAGGTTCGGGGCGATCCCGGACGAGACCGCGAATGCTTTGCTCCGAATTACGCGAGCCGGTTTTCTTTTGGGAGTGGCGACCGGCCGAGGTAAATCGGTACGAAAGGCACTTCGCAAAGCCTTCCCGCAAAGTCATTGGAAGAGAATTTGGGTTGGCTACTACAATGGAGGGACGGTCGCGCGATTGGACGACACGAAGCAGCCCGACACTTCCCGTGTTGGCATTCCCCAGCTCCAGTCGGCAGCGGAAGCATTACGAGAGGCGGG
>Ga0209648_10001466_pt1 | contig 19071 bp, 17 predicted proteins | sample GraSoi2013_115cm_FD_185830 | JGI IMG/M metagenome (GOLD analysis project Ga0209648, IMG submission 185830) | Grasslands soil microbial communities from the Angelo Coastal Reserve, California, USA - Sample 9_17_2013_115cm (SPAdes) (version 2) | ecosystem: Environmental > Terrestrial > Soil >...
ACAGCTCACCTCGCAGCGCATGCGACAGGCCGGCGACGGCGTGCTTGGTGGCCGAGTAGACCGCCGAGTAAGGCGACGCGCGGAAGGCGACGACCGACGCCACGTTGATGATCACGCCGCGACGGCGCTCGAGCATCCACGGCAGCGCGGCCTGGGTCGTCGCGATCACACCTTTCAGGTTGGTCGCGATCAGCTCTTCGATCTTCTCCTCTGGCATTTGGTGCAGCCGGCCCATCCAGCCGGTGCCCGCATTGTTGACGAGCACGTCGAGGCGTTCATGGGTGCGGAGCGCGCCTGCCACGAGAGCGCGCGCGTCGCCGGGCTCGCCAACGTCAAGGCGCCGAAAGTTCACCGTCGGTGCCCCGGCCTTGCGGCATCTCTCGGCGACCTCTTCGAGGCGGTCGACGCGCCGGGCGCCCAGCTCGAGCTTCGCCCCGTGTTTGGCGAAGGCGACCGCAGTCGCTGCGCCGATCCCGCTGGACGCGCCGGTGATCAAAACCACCGCCCCCTTCAACCGCACGCCCGCAGTCTAGGGTCGGCCTAGAATCCCGGCATGAGGGCGGCGACCTTTCAAGGGGTCGGAGAGGTCCAGGTGATGGACGTTCCGAAACCGTCGATCCAGGGCCCCGAAGACGCGTTGATCAAGGTCACGCTCGGCGCCATCTGCGGATCCGACCTGCACGCGTATCACGGGCGCATCCCGATGGTCGCCGGCGAATTGCTCGGGCACGAGTTCGTCGGGGTGGTCCAGGAAGTCGGGCCGGCAGTCAAGCGGTTCAAGCCCGGTGATCGCGTCGTAGCCAGCTTCTATACCGCGTGCGGTCACTGTGCCCTCTGCCGCAAGGGCTGGTTCAACCAGTGCATCAACATGGCGACGTTCGGATTCGGCGCTGTCCTCGGCGGTCTCGGAGGAGGACAGGCCGAGTACATCGTCGTGCCTCTTGCGGACCACTCGATGGAGCTCATTCCGGGTGGCATGTCGGACGAGCAGGCGATCTTCGTCGGCGACATTCTCTCGACCGGGATGTTCGCCGCCGACCGAGCCGACATCCAACCCGGCGACGTCGTCGCCGTGATCGGGGCCGGCCCGGTCGGCTTGATGGCGACCATGTGCGCGCAGCTGTTCGGACCGGCGCGCGTGCTGGTGGTCGACATGGTCGACGCGCGGCTCGAAATCGCGCAGGAGCTGGGGGGGACGCCGATCAACGCCGCGCGTGCGCACCCTGTCGAAGCCATCGCCGGCTTCACCGGTGGCATCGGCGCCGACTCGAGCATCGAAGCGGTCGGCCTCACGGCGACCGTCGACACCGCGATCCAGTGCGTGCGCGGAGGCGGAACGATCTCGGTGGTCGGCGTGCCGAGCGAGTTCACCGCCGACTTCAACTACTACCACATGTGGGAGAAATCGCTGACCTTTCGCTCGGGCCGGTGCAACGTGCAGAAATTCATGAGGCCGCTGCTCGACCTCATCGCTTCCGGCCGGCTCAAGCCCGAGATGATCATCAGCCACAGGATGAAGCTCGACCAGGCCGCGGAGGCTTACAAGATGTTCGACGCCCGCGAGGCAACCAAGATCGTCCTTACTCCTTAGACAAACATTCCGCGCGTTTGGCGCCAGCCGATCGCATCAGCCCTTCGGTTTCCGCGCGTTTGGCGCCAACCGCGCGTCTCGAGGGCCAACGAGGGGGCTTACGCCCTAGCGATCCCCGCCGCCCCGGCGTCGATCGCCATCAGGTAGCCCTTCGCCCGCTCGGTCAGCGGGTAGCGGCTTACGAGCTCGTGGAACGCCGGGCCGTGGTCGCTGTGCTCGAGATGGGCCAGCTCGTGCACGAGGAGGTAGTCGAGCACCCAATCCGGCAGGGCGGTCGCGCGGCTCGCGACCCGGATCGCGCCGGTCGTGAAGGTGCAGCTTCCCCAGGTGTGCGCCATGTCCGCGTAGCCGATCGAGGTCCAGCGCAGGTGGCCGCCGAAATGCCGGGCGTTGAGCGCCCGCGCGCGCTGGTCGAGCCGCTCATCGGTCGGGCGCGATCGCTGCATCCGGCGCTCGAGGCGGCTTCGCATCGTCTCAGCCCACTGCTGCCTCTCGGCCTGAGGCATCCACGAAGGAACGAGAAGCTCCAGGACGCCGGAGCGGAGGCGGGCCGCGACCGTCCTCCGACGCTGGCGGGAGGCGACTATCCGGATAGGTGGCCGAAACTCGTTCGCGTCGTGTTCCAAGACGTTGTGCTCCGTTCTATGCAGAAACTCGGTTGCCGCGATTGTAGGGAGGTGTGGGCGGAACGGGAAACCCAGGTTGTTAATGGCCTGGCCCGCGCCCTTCCCCTAGGATTGGCCGCGCATAGACGTGCCTAGAAGCCTTGTCATCGGAAATGGCAACGTCCTGGTGGGGTTCGACGCCACCTACTCGGTTCGCGATCTGTATTTCCCGCGAGTGGGTGACGCGAACCAGACGATGGGCAACGTCTGCCGTACCGGATTCTTCATCGACGGCAGGTTCGCGTGGCTCGATGACCCCGCCTGGAGTCGAAAGCTGGGTTACGCGGAGGATTCACTGGTGAGCGACGTGACGCTCCAGCACCCTGGTCTGGGAATCACGGTCAAATTTGCCGACTACGTCGACCTTGCTCGCAACTGGTTTATTCGCAATGTCGAGGTCCAGTCTTCGGCGGGCTTCACCACGGGTCGCGTCTTTTTTCACTATGACTGGTACATCGAGGGCTCCGACATCGGCAACACGGTGGCGTTCGATCCGCGGCATCGCGGGATCATCGCCTACAAGGGGAATCGCTATTTCCTCGTCGGCGGTGACAGCGGGCCCGAATTTGGGATCGACAGCTGGGCCAACGGCAAAAAGGGCAACGGATTGGCCGGCACTTGGGTTGACGCCGAGGACGGGATACTCGGCAGGAACCCGATCGAGCAGGGCTCGGTGGACTGCACAGTCGGATTCGACCTCGAGGCGGCCAGGCCGATGGAGTCACGCGCCATGACTCACTGGGTTTGCATGGGCACCCGGCTGAGCGAGGTCACCGTGTACGGCCAGGACCTGATCGTGGGGCGCGGCCCGGACACCTACCACGGCCGAACCCTCACGTACTGGCATGTCTGGTCGGAGAAGGACCACCGTCACATCGACGAGGAGCTCGGCTCCGATGTGACCCAGCTGTACAGGCGCAGCATCCTGACGGCGCGCACGCACGCCGACAACCACGGCGCGATCATCGCGTCCACGGACTTCGACATCACGAAGTTCGCCCGCGACACCTATGCGTATGCCTGGCCACGCGATGGCGCCCTGGTCGCGAACGCGCTGGACCGTGCGGGCCATGAGGACGTCACGCGCCAGTTCTTCCAGTTCTGCCAGCAAGCCCTGGTCGAGGAGGGCTTTTTCCTTCACAAGTACACGCCCTACTGCCTGCCCGGAAGCTCCTGGCTTCCTTGGGTCGACTCGCATGGGGTCACAACGCTGCCCATCCAGGAGGACGAGACCGGCCTGGTGCTCTGGGCCCTCTGGCAGCACTACCGGATTCACGGCAACCTGGACTTCGTCGTCGACCTCTACTCCACGCTGGTCGTGCCGGCCGCCGAATGGATGGTCACCTACGTCGACAAGAGGAACGGGCTCCTGCTGCCCTCCTGGGATCTCTGGGAGGAGCGCTGGGGAGTCCACGCGTTCACCGTTGGCGCGGTTTGGGGCGGGCTCGACGCCGCCCGCAACTTCGCCGACCTGTTCGGCGACGTCGCTGCGTACGTCCGGTACAGGGACGCGGCGGACCAGCTGCGCAAGGCGGCGGACGTCCACCTGTACAGCACAGAGCTCGGCCGCTTCGCCCGCCGCATCGCCATCGAAGAGGACGGAACCGAGACCGTGGACCTGATCCTTGACAGCGCGATCTACGGACTCTGGCGTTTTGGCATGTATGCGCCGACCGACCCGCGGATCACCGACACGATGACCGCGATCCGGGACCAGCTCTCCAACAAGGCCAACTGCGGGGGTATCGCGCGATACGAGAACGACTACTACTTCAAGGTCGAACCGGACACCAAGCTCGTTCCGGGCAACCCGTGGTTCATGTGCACCATGTGGCTTGCGCAGTGGTACGTCGCCATTGCCAAGAACACGGGCGACCTCAAGCCGGCGCAGGACATCATCAACTGGGCGGTGGCGCATCAGCTGCCTGGCGGACTGCTGTCGGAGCAGCTCGACCCTCACACCGGCGCGCCGCTTTCCGTGTCGCCTCTAACCTGGTCGCACGCCGAGTTCATCGTCACCGTGGACGAGTTCTGCCGCAAGTCCGAGCGCTTGCGCCGCTCGGCGACGTCGACCGCCCCGCCCGGGAATTCCTAGAGGCGCGGCCGAAAAGGCCGTCGACGGATCTTCGGCGCCCATGCGGCCCATCTCCGGGTTCAGCGACTGCGCTGCTCGCTTACGCATGGACGATGCGCTCGCTCCGCTGCTCGCCGCTTCACCCGGATCTGGGCCACCTGGATCGCCGAATCTCTCGTCGAGGTTTTCGGCCGCGCCCCTAGAGAGGGATGTTCCCGTGCTTGCGCGGCGGTCGCTCGACCGTCTTGCGCAGGCAGAGCTGAAGGCCCCGCACCAGCTCTCGCCGCGTCTGGCTCGGTTCGATGACATCGTCGATGTATCCGCGCTCTGCGGCCACGTAGGGATTGGCGAACTTCGCCGTGTACTCGGCGACGAGCTCCTTGCGCCGGCCCGCCGGATCCTTGGCGCCCGCCAGGTCTCGCTTGTAGATGATGTTCACCGCGGCCTCGGGGCCCATCACCGCGATCTCGGCCGTCGGCCACGCGAGATTCAAGTCCGCCCCCATCTGCTTGGGGGACATGACGCAGTAAGCGCCTCCGTAGTCCTTGCGGGTGATCACGGTCAGCTTCGGCACTGTGGCCTCGGCATACGCGTAGAGCAGCTTGGCGCCGTGCCGGATGATCCCGCCATGCTCCTGGTCGCGCCCCGGCAGGTAGCCCGGAACATCGACGAACGAGATGATCGGGATGCCGAATGCGTCGCAAAAGCGGATGAACCGCGCGGCTTTGACGGACGCGTTGATGTCGATGGCGCCCGCCAGCACCTTGGGCTGGTTGCCGACGATGCCGACGACGTGCCCGCCGAGGCGACCCAGGCCGACGATGATGTTCGGCGCAAAGAAAGGCTGCACCTCGAAGAACTCGCGGTTGTCGAGGACGCGCGAGACGAGCTCGCGCATGTCGTACGGCTTGTTCGGCGATTCTGGAACGATGGTCTGCAGCTCAGGGTCGGCGCGTTCGAGGTCGTCGCTGGTGGGGACGAAGGGAGGAGGTTCGCCGTTCGAGGAGGGTAGGTAGGACAGGAGCTTGCGGACGCCGGCCGCGCACGCCTCCTCGGTCTGCGGCAGGAAGTGAGCGACACCCGACGTCGCGTTGTGCACGTCGCCGCCACCAAGCTCGTCGAATGAAACCGCTTCGCCTGTCACCACGCGTATGACCTCGGGGCCCGTGATGAACATGTATCCCTGGCCCGCGACGATGAAGATGAAATCGGTGATCGCGGGCGAGTAGACCGCGCCGCCGGTGCAAGGTCCGGCGATGACGCTGAGCTGCGGGATCACGCCCGACGAGCGCACGTTGCGCAGGAAGATGTCCGCGTAGCCCGCCAGCGCCACAACTCCTTCCTGAATGCGCGCGCCGCCCGAATCATTGATTCCGATGATCGGCACGCGGTTGCGCAGCGCCAGCTCCTGGACCTTGACGATCTTTTCGGCGGTGACTTCGCCGAGCGAGCCCCCGAAAACCGTTGCGTCGTACGCGTAGACGGCCACTGGGCGCCGGTCGATCTCCCCAAAACCGGCGACTACGCCGTCACCCGAGATTCGCCGCTCCTCCATGCCGAAGCCGTGTGCGCGGTGTGCGGCGAACACATCGAGCTCCACGAAGGACCCATCGTCGACCAGCATCTCGATGCGGTCCCGGGCGGTCGCTTTGCCGGCTGCGCGACGCCGATTCGCGGCCTCGGTCTCTGCGTGCAGCGCCTGGTAGCGGCGCTTGCGGTACAGGTTGATCTTCTGTTCCGAGACCGTGGTTTGAGCTCGATGCGGCGCTTCGACGCCTTCGAGGGTGGGGGTGGTCCGGCGGACGGGCGTGAGCGATTTTGGTCTCCTGGCAGCCATACCGCATATCGTAGGCGCGTGCCCGAATACGGCCCCCTCAGGCTCGATATCGACCGATCAGTGACGCTGCGTCAGCTGCGCACCTTCAAGACGGTCGCCGACCTCAACAGCTTCAGCCTCGCCGCGCAACAGCTGCGCCTCAGCCAGCCCTCCGTCTCGTACCAGGTCAAAGAGCTCGAGGAGGCCATCGGCCTGCCGCTGCTGGATCGCCTGGGCCGGCGGGTGAACCTCACGGAGGCAGGCTCGGTCCTCTATTCGTACGCGAGGCGCACCCTTGACGTGCTCGACGAGGCGTCGCTTGCGCTCGAGGAGATGCGGGGCATCAAGCGGGGCAACCTACGCGTGGGAGCCAGCACGACCGTCGGAATCTACTTGCTGCCGGCCGCCCTCGGGGCGTTCAAGAAGCGCCATCCGGGACTGATCATCTCGCTCGAGATCGGGACGCGGGCGCGCGTGCAGGAGCAGGTGCTGCTCAACGAGCTGGACCTGGCCGTAGTCGGACCGGCGATGAAGGATCCAGATCTCGCGATCATTCCTTTCGTCAGCGACGAGCTGGTCGTGGTCGCGCCCGCCGGCCACAGGTTCGCGGGCCGGCAGGGTCTCGCACTCAAGGACCTGCAGCAAGAGCCGTTCGTGATGCGCGAGCCGGCCTCGGGCAGCCGGTCCGAGCTCGAGAAGGCCGCGCGTAAGGCGGGCGCGAAGCTGGACGTCGCGATGGAGCTCGGCTCGAACGGGGCTATCAAGCACGCGGTCGAATCGGGACTTGGCCTGGCCGTGATCTCGCGCTACGCCTGCGCGCTCGAGCTTTCCGGCAAGCGTCTCGTCGAGCTGGACGTACGGGGTTTCCCGATCCGGCGCGACTGGCACATCGTCCACCTGCGCCGGCGCAAGCTCCCTACATCTGTGCTCGCTTTTATCGAGTTCTTGAAAGAAACGAGCTGGCTGAAGCGCAACGGATCGCGCGGCCACCTCCGACCACCGACTGATTGACCGCGCGCCTCGGTCTGGCGGCTGCCGATTGATTTCGCGGCTGAGGAGTGCGGCCCGCGACATTCTGTCGCGGCCGGCTCTCTACTGGGTGATCGCCGCGGCATTCTGGGTTAGGGTTGCGGTTCTAACCATCGCCACACCTCGTCGCTTTGACGCGGAAGGAATGTGGGAAGGCGCGCATGCGTACCTGACGGAGCCGTCCCACATGTACGACGCGGCCGCACAGTACATCGCGCGCTTTCACATCATCGCGCCGCCCGGCGGTCTCGACGAGTTCGTCAGCCCACCGCCACTGGCCGCGCTGGCCGCACCCATCGCTTTGCTGCCGAAGTACGTCGCTGTCCAGGTCTGGACCGTGATCGACACCGCAGCGATGCTCCTTGCGCTTTTCCTTCTCTACCGGCTGGTCGCGACGCGGCATCCGCTCGCGCGTCCGCTCTTCTGGTTGGTCGCCGCGTACTTTCCGCCGCTGTTTTCGGATGTGGTGGCGGGGCAGCGCGGAGGCATCCTGCTGCTAGGGGCCACGGCCTCGATCGCGCTCGAGGCAAACCGACCGGCGCTGGCGGGCGTCGTCGGCGGCCTGGTGGCGGCGTTGAAGTACTACCCCGCGGCGATGGTCATCGGTACGCGGCCCGAGCATCGCATTCGGTACGCAGTCGCCCTGTTCGCGGTCCTCGTGATCGTGACGATCGCGACCTTCGTCCCGCTCGGGTTTGGCGGCGCGGCCTTCTACTTCCAGCACGTCCTCCTCCCGTCGCTCGGATCGCACAATCCCGACTGCGCGTACGACTCGGTCCGCACGCTGTTCACCCGCACCATCGGCGGAGAGCAGTACGCGCAACCTACGAGCACCGGTTACGTGCTCGTCACGTCCCCCGTGCGCCTGCCGGCCGTGGCGCTCGCCCTTTCTTACCTGAGCGCCATCGGATTCGCCGCCGCGGCGACGTGGGCCGCATGGCGGAGCGGATGGAACCCGGCTTACGGCATGTCGCTCGGCTTCTCACTCGGCGCGCTCATCCCCAACGAGGTCTGGCCGTACCAGTGGCTGCCGCTGCTGCCGTTGGTCCTGCTGCTCGTCGTGCGCGGAATCGAGCGTCGCAGGTTCGGCTCGCTCGCCGTTCTGGCCGTCCTGCTGCTCGGTTTCTATCGCGCGCCCTGCGATCTCATCTTCCCCAACATCTGGACGGTCGCGGCGATCGGCATCTTCGTCCTGGGCGTGTGGGAAAATCGCCTTTTCCGGTCGGAGCCTGCTGCCGAGAGGGAGGTATCGCATGGCACTGAACGCTGAGGTCAGCTTCACGTGGATTGGACATGGTTCCTGGAAGGCACGAAGCGCAAAGGGCAAAGAGATCTACATCGATCCCTGGGTGATGCACAACCCGGTCGCCCCGGAACTTCTGAAGAAAGTCGACCGGTGCGACCTCATGCTCATTACGCACGGCCATTTCGACCACGTGTATGACGCGCTGGAGATCGCGAGGGCGACCAAGCCGAAGATCGTGACCAACTTCGAGATCGGCGCGTGGCTCGGATCGAAGGGAATCGACGCCGACAGCATCATCGGCATAAACACGGGCGGCACGGTCGACGTGGATGGCATCAAGGTCACGCTCGTACACGCCGAGCACAGCTGCGGGATCTCAGACGGTGACAAGATCATCTACGGCGGGAATGCCAGCGGCCTGGTGATCGAGTTCGAGAACAGCTTCACCGTCTATTTCGCCGGCGACACCGACGTGTTCGGCGATATGGGGCTCATCTCTGAGCTCGGCGAGTTCGACGTGGCCTTCCTGCCGATCGGCGGCTTCTACACGATGGGTCCCGAGCGCGCCGCGAAGGCTGTGTCCCTGCTCGGTGTCAAGACTGTGGTGCCCATGCACTTCGGCACGTTCCCGGCGCTGGCCGGCCGCCCGAAGGACCTCCAGGACCTGGTCGGACCTGGCGTAAAAGTGCTCGATATCAACCCGGGGGACAAGGTCTAGCGTTAGCTAACCCGTGAGAGACATCATCGGCGCCCCCGCCGGCTGGCTGGCGCGCGCGATTCGGACGAAACAGGTTTCCTCGCTCGAGGTGGTGCGGGCGCACCTGGAGCACATCCACACGGTCAACCCGCGGCTCAACGCGGTCGTCTTCGCGACCGGCGAGAGCGCTCTCAAACAAGCGCGCGCCGCCGATCGCAAGAACAACAGGCGGAAGCCGGAGCTAGGCGCCCTCCACGGAGTTCCGTTCACGGCCAAGGACATCTTCGACACCGAGGGGCTTCCCACCACCGCCGGCCTTCGCATGCTCCGCAGCAACATCCCGGACCGCGACGCCACGGTGGTTGCCCGCATGCGTGCGGCGGGGGCGATCCTCATCGGCAAGACCCTCTGCCCGCCCGGCGGCGTTGGAGACGACAGCTGGAACTCGCTGCACGGCGGAACTCGGAATCCCTACGACATCGCCCGCTCGCCGGGCACAAGCAGCAGCGGCGAGGCGGCGATCATCGCCGCCGGAGGCTCGCCGGCCGGCCTGGGCAGCGACTCGGGCGGCAGCATCCGCATGCCCGCTCACTATTGCGGCATCGCGGCCCTGAAGCCCACCACCGGCCTTGTTCCAAGCACGGGCGCGTATGCGCTCCCGGGTGGGCTCACCGATCCCCGCAGCCAGGTCGGCCCGATGGCCCGGTTCGTGTCCGACCTCGCATTGATGCTCCCCGTGCTGGTCGGGCCGGACGGCGTCGACTCGGGCGTCGTACCGGTGCCGCTCCCGCGACGCACACCCAGGTTGAAGGGCCTGAGGGTCGCCTGGTATGCGGACGACGGCATCGCCAAGCCGACGCAAGCGATCTCGGCCACAGTTCGCGCGTCGGCCCGCGCCCTCGGCGACGCCGGCTGCATTGTGACCGAGGCCAGGCCGCCGGCCCTTCACGAGGCGCACCAGGTCACGCTCGGCTACTGGGGCGACAAGCGGATGAGTCACGAACGCCTCTATCGGCGCTGGGATGCGTTTCGCACCGAGATGCTGGGCTTCATGGCGGGTTTCGACCTCATCCTGAGCCCGGTTGCGCCCGACATCGCACCCCTGTACCGCTCCAAAGTCGTGGCGCCCAACACCTACAGCTACACGTCCCCATACAGCCTCAGCGGCAACCCATGCGTGGTGGTCCGCGCCGGCACCTCGAAGGAGGGACTGCCCATCGGGATCCAGGTCGTGGCCAGGAACTGGCACGACGATGTTGCGCTGCGCGCAGCCCGCGCCATCGAGAGGGCTCTCGGCGGCTGGCGGCCTGCTAGCGTGGTCGGGTGAAGTTCCGGTACTCCAGGTGGGACGGCACTCAGAAGCTGGACGATCTCGACGCGGGAGACGTCCTCGACGCGCTCTCGGACGACCTCATGAACTACGGCGACCTCAACGCCGCGCTGCAGCGCCTGCTGCGCTGGGGCACACCCAACATGCAGGGCCTCGAGCAGCTGCTCAAGCAGCTCCGCGAGGCGCGGGAGCGTGAGCTAGGCCGCTACAACCTCGACTCCAGCGTCGACCAGCTGCGCGAGCAGGTGCAAGAGGTGATCGACACGGAGAAGGCTGGGATTAATCGAAGGCAGAACGAGGCGGAGAGCCCAGAGGCGCAGAAGCTGATGGACCGGATCGCCCGTCAGCGCAGCGATCAGCTCGAGCGCCTGCCGGACGACCTGGGCGGCCGGGTCAAGGGATTGCGCGACTACGAGTTCGTCGACGACGAGGCGCGCCAGAAGTTCGAAGACCTGATGGCCAAGCTGCAGAAGCAGATGGTCGACCAGATGTTCCAGGGCATGAAGGGCTCGATCCAGCAGATGCAGGGCCAGGACCTCTCGCGCGTGCGAGACATGGTGCGGGAGCTGAACGCCATGCTCGAGCAGCGCATGGAGGGCCGCACGCCAAACTTCAACGGCTTCATGGAGAAGTTCGGCGACATGTTCCCGCCGGGCATCAACAGCCTTGACGAGCTGCTCGAGCACCTGCAGCGGCAGATGGCTCAGATGCAGTCCCTGCTCCAGAGCATGAGCCCCGAGGCACGCGAAGAGCTGCGCCAGATGATGGACGCCCTGCTCCAGGACGACTCGCTTCGACTGGAGCTTGCAAGGCTGTCCGGTTTCATGCAGGCGATGATGCCGCCGTCCGAGCTGAGCGAGCGCTACCCGTTCTTCGGCGAGGACCCGCTGAGCATGGGCGAGGCGATGGGCCTGATGGAGCGCCTCCAGCAGATGGACCGGCTCGAGTCTCAGCTCGAGCGAGGAAGCTTCCGGCCAGACGACGTCGACCGTTCGCTCGCGCAGGAGATCCTCGGCAACGAGGCTCGCCAGGCGCTCGACCAGCTCCGCAAGCTGACCGACGTCCTGGAAAAAGCCGGCTACGTGGAACGCAAGGGCAGGCGCATGGAGCTCACGCCGCGCGGCATGAGGCGTATCGGCCAGTCGGCCCTGCGCGACATCTTCGACCAGCTCAAGAAGACGCGCATGGGGCAGCACCAGCTGTGGCGCGGCGGAATCGGCAATGACGCCTCCGACGAGCTCAAGGCTTACGAATACGGGGACCCTTTCCTGCTCGACCTGAAGGAAACCCTGTTCAACTCGCTGGTCCGCGAAGGTCCCAAGGTGCCGGTCAAGATGGCGCCGGCCGATTTCATCGTGCACCGCACCGAGCACGTGACGCAGGCTTCGACGGTTCTGATGATCGACATGAGCAGGTCGATGTTCCTGCGCGGTTGCTTCCTGGCGGCTAAGAAGGTCGCCATCGCGCTCGACTCGTTGATCCGCAGCCAGTACCCGCGGGACTCCCTGTACGTCGTCGGGTTCTCCAACTATGCGGTCGAGCTCAAGCCTCACACGCTTCCGCAGCTCGCGCTGAACGACTACGTCTACGGGACCAACATGCAGCACGGTTTCCAGCTCGCGCGCTCGCTCCTCGCGAAGCACCGAGGCAACCGCCAGATCATCATGATCACGGACGGCGAGCCGACTGCTCACATCGCTGAGAACGGCAAGGCTTACTTCGCTTATCCGCCGGCCTTCCAGACCATCCAGCAGACGCTCCGAGAGGTCAAGCGGTGCACGCGCGATCGCATCGTGATCAACACCTTCATGCTCGAGCGCGGGCCTTACCTGACGGAGTTCATCAACCAGATGACCCGGATCAACAAGGGACGTGCGTTCTTCGTGTCCCCGGACCGGCTGGGCGAGTACGTCCTGGTCGACTACGTGAGCGGCAAGCAGCGCCGGCGGGCGAGCTCGCGGCGCGCTCGAATCGCCTGAGCGTTTTCCCTATGATCCAAACTGATGCCCGCCTGGAGTAAACCCGCGCCCGAACGGCGCAACCTGAGCCCGGCCGCCCTCTACGAGCATGCGATCCGACGCAACGAGGCCGTGATCGTCTCCACCGGGGCGCTGACCGCCGAGACCGGCAAGCACACTGGCCGCTCGCCGAAGGACAAGTTCTTCGTCAAGGAGCCGACGAGCCAGGACGCGATCTGGTGGCAGGCCAACCAGCCCATCGCTCCGGCCAAGTTCGAAGGCCTCCTCAAGAAGATGCAGGAGTTCTGTGCCTCGCACGAGGTTTTCACACAGGATGTTTTCGCGTGCGCCGACCCCCGCCGGCGGCTGCGCGTTCGAGTGGTCACGGAGCTGGCCTGGCACAGCCTGTTCGCCCATAACCTGTTCATCAGGCCAAACGCGGATGAGCTGATGAACTTCGAGCCGGACTTCACGGTCATCTCACTGCCGTCGGTGAAGGCGGATCCGAAGGTCGACGGCACGCGATCGGAGACTTTCATCATCGTCAGCCTTGCGCAGCGGATCGTGATCATCGGCGGCACGGAATACGCGGGTGAGATCAAGAAGTCGGTCTTCACCGCGCTGAACTACCTCCTGCCCGCCGAAGGCGTTTTCCCGATGCACTGCTCCGCCAACGTGGGCAGCGGAGGTTCCGACGTTGCGCTTTTCTTCGGGCTCAGCGGCACCGGCAAGACGACGCTCTCCGCAGACCCTTCGCGCCGCCTGATCGGGGACGACGAGCACGGCTGGAGCGATACCGGCATCTTCAACTTCGAAGGCGGCTGCTACGCGAAGACGATCCGTATCAGGAAGGAGTCGGAACCGGAGATCTTCGCGGCTACCGAGAGCTTCGGAACGATCCTGGAAAACGTGGTCTACGATCCGCGCACCCGGATCCCCGACTACGACTCGGAGGAGAAAACCGAGAACACGCGCGCCGCCTACCCGGTCGACCTGATCCCGAACGCGGTCCTCTCAGGAACTGGGCGTCACCCGAACAACGTGATCTTTCTGTCCGCGGACGCATACGGAGTCCTTCCGCCCGTTGCCCGGCTCGACGAGGACCAGATCCGCTTTTACTTCCTCTCCGGCTACACAGCCAAGGTCGCCGGCACGGAGCGGGGAGTGACAGAGCCCGAGCCGATCTTCAGCACCTGCTTTGCGGCGCCATTTCTGGTGCTCCCACCCGACCGCTACGCGGACATGCTGCTCGAGCGCGTCAACCGGCACAACTCGGATGTCTGGATGCTCAACACCGGTTGGGTCGGCGGGCCGTATGGAGTGGGCCAGCGGATGTCGATCGCCCACACGCGCGCGATCGTGCGCGCGGTTGTCCAGGGCAGGCTGCATGGCGTGGCGACCCACACCGACCCGGTATTCGGATTGCAGATCCCCGACCAGGTGCCTGACGTGCCGACCGAGGTGCTCGATCCGCGCGCGACATGGACCGACCCCGAGGCCTACGATCGCCAGGCCAAGAAGCTGCGCGCGATGTTCGAGGAGAACATCCACGTCATCGGCAAGAGCGCCTCGACCGCAGGCTGATTTACTCGTGAAGGTCGCAATCGTCGGGAGCCGGCGCTTCTCCGAACCATTACGGGTGAGCGACTACGTCAACTCTCTGCCTCCGCGTGCGTCGATCATCACCGGGAGCGCGAGCGGGGTGGACGCAGCCGCCACGAAGGCCGCGCGGGCGAAGGGGATCGCGGTCTTGGTGATGCCCGCGAGCTTCGACGAGCTCGCCGACCCCGCCAAGTCGGCGGCACGCAACCAGCGCCTGGTCGACGCATGCGACGTGCTGGTCGCGTTCTGGGATGGCAGCTCGAAAGGCACGCGCGCCACGGTGGAACGAGCGCTGGACTCCGGCAAAGAGGTCCATGTGTATCTTCCGTCACCGGATCCCCTCGCCACCCATACGTAACATTGGAGTTGTGCCGGTAGCGATTGCCGTCCGAGCTCGCCTGTTTGCGAGGCTGCGCGAGCAGGCGGGGACGGAAGCCGAGATGCTGGAGCTCCCCGCAGGCTCCAACCTGGCGGATTCGTACGAGGCTTTGCGGCTGCGGCATCCAGCCCTGCCTGACCGGAGTGGAGTGCGCGCCGCGCTCAACTTTGAGTTCAGCGATTGGACCGCGAAAGTCGCTGACGGCGACGAGGTCGCATTCATCCCACCCGTCAGCGGTGGGGCGCATGGGGTCGGGGTCTTGTTCGAGCTGACCGTGGACCCGCTCGATGCGCGCCGGCTGGAGGCGGCTGTGGCCCACAAGAGCGCAGGCGCCATCTGCACTTTTACCGGAGTCGTGCGCGACAGCTCACGCGGCCGCTCTGTCACGCACCTCGACTACGAGGCTTACGCCGAGATGGCGGTTGCTCAGATGCGCAAGATCGGGGACGAGATCGCCGAGCAGTGGCCGGAAGCGCGGCTGGCGATGGCGCATCGGACCGGTAGGCTCGAGATAGGGGAGGCGTCGGTGGTGGTGGCCGTCTCGTGCCCGCATCGCGCTGAGGCCATCGCCGCGTGCAAGTGGGGGATCGACCGCCTCAAAGAATCCGTGCCGATCTGGAAGAAGGAGCACGCAGCCGACGGGACCTACTGGATCGAAGGGGACGAATCGCAGCCGACCTAGTCAGCCGGCGCGACTGGCCGCCACGAGGGCGAGGCCCAAAATGACGTTGACGAGTGCAAAGCCCAAGTTGACGATCCCGTAGACGATCGCGTTGGTCCGCGCTCCGGTCGATCGGGCGGCGGCAAAACCAAAGGACACCATGGCGATGGCCACGCTGATGGCGGCGAGCACGAACAGCGCATAGCCGACGCGCCGCATCCAAAGCCGTGAGCCGGCGCTCAGTCGCGAACTCTTGCCACCGACAGGCCGTCGCGGATCGGGATCACCACGCTCTCCAGGCGCGGATGTTTCGCCACCCAAGCGTTGTAGGAAGCCACGTTCTTGGCCTGCTGGTTCTTGGGGTTGAGCACCTCGCCCTGGCGCAACGCGTTGTCCGCCATGAGAAGGCCACCCGGATCAAGCCGCTCGAGGCAGAGCTCGGTCGCGCGTAACGTGATCTCTTCGGACCGGAAAGCATTCAAAAGGTCGATAAAGCACGCATCGAACCGCGCGTCGATCTTTTCAAGGCCGCTCACGGCGTTCTCTTCAACGACCTGCGCACGCTTGCCAAACCCCGCGTCGGCGAAGTTCGCTCGCGCCCGCTCGGCGCGGTTGTGATCGACCTCGAACGTGGTCAGGGTGCCATCACCAGTGCCGCGCAGGAGCCAGATTCCGCTGTAGCCGGTGGCCGTGCCCAGCTCGAGCACGCGCTTGGCTCGAGCGATCTTGACGAGCAGGTAGAGCAGGGCGCCCTCGTGGGGATCGACGATTGGAATGTCCTCGCGATGCGCTTCCTCTTCCATGCGCGCGAGGACCGCGTCGCGCGGCGGGACCAGGCTGTCCAGGTATTCCTGCAGCTTTTCGGATACGTCGACCGTCCTCATGGCGACACGCGTTCCGGCGACAACACTTCAAGCACTCGGTCGACCTCCTCTTCGGTGTTGTAGAAATGCGGCGACAGCCGCACGAAATCCTGATGTGTTCGGGCGATCACGTGGCCGGCGCTCAAGTCGTGGAGCACCGAGGCGGCGTTCATCCCCGGCTTGCGGAAGGACACGATGCCCGAAGACTCGGCCCTGGTGCGAGGCCACGGTTCCACGATCTCACAACCATCTCGGTGGAGGCCATCGGCCAACCTCGCGGCCAGAGCGAGGACCCGAGCTTCGATGACCTCCGCGCCGACTTCGAGGAGAAGCTCGAGGGCTGCGCCGAACGCCGCGGTGTCGAGCAGCGAGACCACTGATTCCTCGAACCTGCGAGCGTTCGGGGCGAACGTGAGGTCGTACTCGAAGTAGCGATCACGGCCGGCCACAGTCCCCACGCCGACGATCACGGGCCGGACCCGCTCGAGCAGCTCCGGGGCGAAGTGGCAGAAGCCGATTCCCGGTGGGCCCATCAGCCACTTGCCCGCGCCCGCGGCGCAGAAGTCGATCGGCATGCGAGCCACGTCGACCTTCAGGGCTCCCGCGCTCTGCATCACGTCGACCGAGAAGATGATCCCGCGGCGCCGGCATTCGGCGCCGATCGCCTCGATGTCCACTCGGAAGCCGTTCCAGAACTGGACATGTGAAAGGGCCACGACTCGCGTCCGCGCGTCGACCAGCGTGAAAATGGCGTCCGCGGTGGTGCGCCCCCCTGTCGGTTGGGCCTGTCGAAACTCGACTCCACGCGACTCCAGCGCCATCCACGGATAGACGTTGGCCGGGTACTCGCCGGTTGCGCCGACGACATTGTCGCCGGCTTTCCAATCCAACCCCTGCGCCAGCAGCGAGATCCCATGCGCGGTGCTCCGGGTGAGAGCGACCGAGTCCGCGGAAGAGTTGATCAGCCGAGCGACCAGCTCGCGAACCCGGTCGGCCTCCTCTTGCGCCCAGTGGTCTCGGTACGGCCGGTTCATCGACGCATCGACGACCCGCTCGATCGCCGCACCCGCCCGCTGCGACATGGGTGACACGCCCGCGTGATTCATGTGGATGTAGCGAGTGGCTAGAGGGAACAGGTTCCGGGCCTCAATCGGATCCATGCTGCTCCTTGAGCCACGACTCGAGCAGCGGTTGAAGGGCGACGATGTAACACGACATGCGGTCGATCGCTCCGTCAAGCACGCCCTCGTCCAGCTGAGCGGCCGGCAGGGTCTCATACAGCCGAGACCAGCCCCTGTCCCACGGCTCCAGCTCGGCGCGAGGCAGCTGTGCCTTGATTTCCAGCACGTGGGCGCGGAAGAAGTCGAAGGCCTCCTGGTTTTCCTCCCGCGAGCCTTCGAAGTGAAGCCCGATCTCGAGGCGGCCGTCACCCGTGTGATGCCAGGCTTCGTAATGGAAGTCGGGACGGCCGAAATGGACCTTCATCAGGCGGCCGCGGCCACGAGCGCTGCTGAATGTGCGCAGGGATGCCGGCAGCCTCGCTTTCACCCCTTTGCGCAGCCCTCCGAAGAAGTCCACCGGCGCGAGTACCGCCCCCTTGACCAACTCGCCGAATATATCTCGTAACCTTGCTGGCGATGGGCTACGTACCGACAGTCACCGAGAACGAGGGCGGTAACCGCGAGCGAACGTTTGACATCTACTCGCGCCTGTTGAAGGACCGCATCATCCTGATCGGCCGCCCGATCGACGACGTCGTCGCGAACCTCGTGGTGGCGCAGCTCATGTACCTCGCCGCCGACGACCCGGAGAAGGAGATCCAGATCTACGTGAACTCCCCGGGCGGCTCGGTCAGCTCGGGCTTCGCGATCTACGACACGATGCAGTACGTGCAGCCGCCCATCTCGACGGTATGCATCGGGCGGGCTGCCAGCTTCGGCACGGTCGTGCTGATGGCCGGCGCCAAGGGCCGCCGGTTCTCCCTGCCCAGCTCGAACATTCACATGCACCAGCCGTTGATCGGCGGCCGCGGCCTGCAGGGCCAGGCGAGCGACCTCGACATCCACGCCCGGGAGATCATCCGCATCCGGGGCGTCCTCAACGAGCTCATCTCGAAGCACACCGGCCAGCCGCTCGAGCGGGTCGAGCGCGACACCGATCGCGACTACTTCTTGACACCGCAGGAAGCTGTCGACTACGGGTTGATCGACGGGATCATCCAGCAGACAGCGGTGCCGGTTCTCGCCGCTTCCAGGTAAGCCCGGCGGCTCGCGTGCAAACCCAGCCGATCACGAGCACGCCCACCACCGCCGGAACGGGCGCCGGCGTGACGGCCGCGATTGCTGCGCCGACCGACAGCAGCAGCCAGTCGTACCAGAGGGCTTCGCCCCAGATCGCCAGGGCGACCGCGACGATGACGAGGTCCGTGGGCAGGGCGTGCGGGGCTACCAGGACACCCCCGGCGACCACGATGGACGCGGCCGGCCTGAACTCGGCATCGCGACGCCTCGCCAGCGCCAGCACGGCGACCAGAGCCAGCAGCGAAAGGGCCGCGACCGCGTAGCCCTGAAACGCGGCCGGAAAGGCCGTGCCGAAGTGGGCGAAGTCGATCTCGCGGCTGGCCGGACGGACGGGGCCGTTCAGGGCGGGCAGCCACTGGAAGACCCAGCGCGGGTTCAGCAGCGCCGCGGCGGCCGACAGCACGAGGCCGGCGACGGCCCAACCGCTGAGCACACGCCATCGCCTCGTGGCGATCAGCGCCGCGCCGGCCGGCAGCATCAGCTGCGGCTTGAGCAGCGTGAGCCCCAGGCACAGCCCGGCCAGGAATGGCCGCGACCAGAGTGCGATGGCGGCGCCGATCCCCAGGGCGACAATGCCATCGAGCTGGGCGTTGAGCAGGACGAGTGCTGTGGGGACGGACGCGAATGCCGGAAGGATCGCAGCCGGTGCGCGAGGCCTGACCGCGAGGTAGAGGCCGATCGCGAGGCACGCCAGGCCGAACAGGATCCAGAGCCGGCCGCCGAGGTTCGTGCCGAGGAGCTCGAACGGGACCGCCAGGAATGCGACCCATGCCGGCGCGACGAAAGGAAGGATTCCCTTGATCCCGAGCGTGACCAGCGTCCTGCCGCCGGTTACGTCAAGCTCGACGCGCCGCTGGACC
>Ga0209648_10001467_pt1 | contig 19070 bp, 15 predicted proteins | sample GraSoi2013_115cm_FD_185830 | JGI IMG/M metagenome (GOLD analysis project Ga0209648, IMG submission 185830) | Grasslands soil microbial communities from the Angelo Coastal Reserve, California, USA - Sample 9_17_2013_115cm (SPAdes) (version 2) | ecosystem: Environmental > Terrestrial > Soil >...
ACAAGAATGGGGTGAGGACTGGAACGCGGTCAAACGAAAAATCCGCCTGCTTGGTATTACCATGCAAGGAAAAACGAGCCCCAAAACCTGGCGCTGGCAACAGCATGCTCACTGGGTAAGACTGGTAGAACGGGGAGCCATTAAGAATATCTCAACTCCATGGTGGTTCTGGGATCAGCTCGCAAACCAGCAGGCCAAGGTCACACAGTCCTACACAGCAGAACGCTGGGGGAGCAGAGAAGCCAACGATCCGCGTACCAACCTCGGACATGCCGAAGCCCTCAAACGGGCCTTGCAATTATTCGATCTGGGGAAAAACAAAGAGAGCCGCCAGACCTTTACCCGCCATCTGAGCGAGGAAAAAGCTATGGCCTATCCCTGGCTGCGCGCGCTGATCCTCGAATTGAGGAGCAGGTAAGGGTGTGTTCTAGTCCATTTCAGTCTCGTTCTTTACCAGTGTATCAGAGATGACGCTTTTTCTCTCCTCCCTGACGGTTGAATGACCCTGCCAATATACAGGCATCGATTGATCGTAATGGGTACATTGGTTTATTCGATGGTTGAGGCTCACTTCAGGACGGTTCCCAACGATCCTTTCATCCTCAACTGGACAGGAGTTGAATATGTCATCTCATTCCTTCAAGCTAATCGCGTCGGCAGTGGCGCGACTGCATGGGGCTCTGTTGCTCGTGCAACAGCACTATCCAGGCGATACGCTCCTGAGCTGGGGGCTCCAGGTGGACAGGTTGAGCCAGGGGAAGAGCTTCTCGCAGGGCTCCAACGGGAATTGCTTGAGGAAACGGGCCTCACCCTGGTTGGAACCCCAACCATTGCTTTCGTGATCCAGGTGCTTCGCGAGACGGAGGAGGGCATCCAGCAATGGCTCGCGTGTCATTTTGCCTGCGAAGTGGCTGGCCAGATCAGCCCACAAGACCCTGATGGCCTGGTCTTCTCAGCCCATTGGGTGGAGGAGCAAGCAGCCTTGGAGCATCTGGGGATGGACTCCGGATACGATTGTGAACCATTGCGCCACTGGCTGTGTGGAGGAGCAGCACCGGGAACAGTGTATACAGTCAAGGTGAAATGAGGCTGATGGCCTCTTTGGGGAGGGAGTGTTTGCCTTCTCTCCTCAAGCACAACAAGCAGACAGCAAGCCCCAAAGTGGGCATCACCCACCAAATGATCAAATGTACAGGTAGAGGCTGCTTATGTGGAGGATGGTACGTATAATTGCTGATTATATACAGCAATCTTCAGACAATTGCATATCTCAAAACGGTCGTTATCTGAAGTTCAGAGCTTAATCGAGCATAACCATCGTTGAGGACATATCTTTCATGGCCCTATATCACGCAAGCTGTTCTGAAGTGCAAAGTAGCGGATAAAAGGGGATTCAGTACGATGTTCCGGATGGGAACCTACATGAGGCACATTAACACTTTACACTTCTCTCGTTTTTCATCATTGCTCCAGCTCCGTGTCACCACTTTTTAGATCATAAATTCTAATTTTTATTATACAAAGGAAGCATTCTTGAAAAATAGACTCATGTAGTTTATATTGAAGAAACACGTTATTTTTCTTTTTACTGAAAGTCTGCTTTTCGTCACTATCAGTTCAGGAAGCACTAGAAACGGCAAACGGCATTTCAATTCCTGGAGATGAGGGCACAAATATGAGCAAAGAGCAAAACGACAATGGGATTTTAGAAATTAAACCCCCCAGGCTACTGTATAATCATCTATCGACAGGAGACTCAAAGTACCACAACCCGGAGAAAATGCCTCTTGTGGAGTACGAGCTATGGAACCATACGAGAGAAACAATTACTGTTACCCTGACATCCGAAATTATAGATTACTCTCCTCCACTGAACAATTCTCCATCTCTTGCGCCAGGCGAACATGTTATTTATCGCCAGTTACCAATCTTTCGTAGTAACACGGTTAGCCCGCTGCAGGAGAATACACCAGCCGTGGTATCCACCTGTGTCAGTTATCAAGAAGCTGGAAAACCACTCCCACAGCCGATCAAAGAAGACCTTCCCCTTACTCTGATGCCTTACAATACAATACTTTGGGCCGTACCAAATCCTGCCAAAAAAGGTAAGCGCACCTTCCTCTTAGAGCATATTGTTGCCTGGATAATCCCAGGGGATGATCGTGTCCAGGAAATGCTGAAAGAGGCGCGTGAGTCATTTCCAGAAAATTATTCAGGCTATCCATCATCATTTGGTCCTGATGGTTCTGAAATTCCAGGAAGGGTGGTTGAAGCAATATATAACACATTAAGAAAAAACAAAAAGCTACTGTATATAGACGCTTCAAAAGTAGCCAGCAGGTTGGAGAAAGGAGAAATTAGTCAGTCTGTCAAACGGCCTGGCGATACTCTCAAGCATGGCCTGGGTAATTGCATTGACGGAGCTGTGCTATACGCCAGTATCATAGAAGCAGCAGGCCTGGACCCTGTGATCGTGATTCAAGAGGACCATGCCTTCGTCGGTTGGAAGACCTGTAAAAGCAGTCTCTGGAAGAAACTTGGTCCAACCGATAAAAAATATGATTTTTTAGAAACGACATGGACATTAAACTCATCCAAAAACTTCCAGCAGGCTTGCGATAAAGGAGCAGAGTTATTTGCAAAAATTCAGGAGGAAAATTGGTTAAGAAAGAACCCATTTAATCGCGAAGCCTTTGCTCGTTTACTGGATATAAGAAAATTGCGCGCCAAACTTGAAAGGGAAAAGACGGCTGCCCAACCCTACCAGAAAATAGTTATTGAGGAACCTGCTTCCGATAACGAGAATGAATCGCAAGCTGAAAAGCTCAACGATATTCTCGGCAATATAACGCAACTGCCAGAATCAGATAGCGGCAGTGATAAGTCAAAACAAGAGCATCTTCTCGCGGCCTCTAGCTATATCATTGGGGTAGAACAATCTCTCGCGCGTATCCAGTCAAAAATCAGCGGCAACATGACAAGAAACGATTGCGAGTATACTATCAACGTATTAAAGCTCATCCACCGTCCTGCTTTCCCGGCAGTTGAGAACCTTTTTGATGGGGAACGTCAATGGGCGTATAGACTAGATTCGCTCTGGCGCTCCGTAAATAGGCTAAAATCCAGCATTGATGCTTTACGGTTACGGTATACTCTGGCTAATACTTCACGCAGCATAGCCCCCTTACAGCCATTGGAGTCCCAGAGAAGGCTACCCGAACCTGACATTTCTGCGCTATATAGGGACCTCTTGCAGCGTACTGAAAAGATAGCTGGGGACCTGAAAGCTGCCATGATGCCAGAGAAAACGGGTACAAAAAAGGCCGAAGCTGACTAAAAACACTTATGGGGAAAGACATATTCCGAGCATTGGATTCTAAGCTGAGCCAATTATCGTGGCATTACCAGTTAGACAAACGAACGACCCCATGCATAGGACCTATGAAGACATACTATATGGGTCCGAAGATACTCTCGCGCCTTTTAATAAAGAAAGCACCCCCCGGGAAATAGAGGAAAAACTCAAGGAACTTCACAACACCGCCTCTGATGTAATCGAGACATTACTCAAGAATCGCAAGGAAAGGCTACAAAAGATGATCACCTTTATTGATGTAGAAGCCAGTCCTCGCAGCTTTACCAAAAAATTCATTAAAAACCTCAAGGATGATTTCATCGCCCATATCGATACCATAATTTATAAAATGCCCGATCCCGACAGATACATTGGCGATTGGGAATATGTTAAGCAAGGTTTTTTGTAACTGCCCAGGTCCGCTAGAGTGAAGGAAGGATGGGATGACCACACAGAGTGGCTTGCAAAGCCGACAACAGAGGCATGCCTTGTTTGCGCAGCGTGGACACATAGCCGCGAATGCGGCTGAAGGCTTGGGCACCAGCCATGCTACGGAAGCATCCGGAGACCTTTTGTTGCACTTTGACCATCCGAAGATCACGCTCCGCCAGATTGTGATCAAAATCCACACGCAGGTCCTCCAGGAAGGCCAGGACAGCCTGCTGGTGTTTGCGCAAGCGATCCAGCAGATTGCGGGCGGCACTGTGTTTGCAGCGCCCGCGTTGACCAGGAGGCGCAACGGCAGGAGGATGAAGTCGATCTCCTTCCGCGAGCAGTTCGAGGAAGCGTGCCTCCCAATCGAGGACTTCCAGCGGGTCAAGCCAGGGCTTCCCTTGCTCACGTGCCTGGTCTGTGGCTTGCTTCATATCCAAGAGCAGCTCCTTGAGGTCTGCGGCCCACACCGCCCCCTGTTCTTCTGCCAGAAACACCAACTCTCGCAGCAGATGCACGATGCAAGCGGCGTGCTGGCAGTCGTACAAGAAGTACGATCCCCAGCCGTCATGGATCGAGATCCCCGTGAACTGCGGCAAGATGCCGATCGCTTCCAAGGCCGCTTGACCTCGGCTCTTATCCACGTGATAGTGGGTGAGGGTCGGTGTGCAGGTCACGTGCATCCAGTGTCGGAGGCCTCCCACATGCAGTCCTGTTTCATCTTGATGGATCACCTCGCTCTGGATCAGGGCCTCTTTGATCTGCTGCTCCACGCTAGCCAACTGTCCGGCACACCGTTGAATCAGCTCCCAGACGGTTCCTTCACTCATCTGGACGAAGAGCAGGTCCCTCATCACCTCACAGGCGCGGGCCAACGGCAGCAATTGCTGCTCGACCAGATACACGGCGGTCGCTCCCACGTTGGGTCCATATTGGATGGGGGCCTGCACTCCATCGGGAAATGCGGCTATGGTGATGTGCTGGCAGTGGGGACATTGTTTCTGCTCGGCCCGATATTCGCGCACCACCAGACGAGGCAACGGCACATCCACGACCTGGCGACGCTCTCTTCCACACGCTGCCACCGCGTGCAGGTCGTGCTGGCACGCTTCGCACCGTTCTACCTGCTGCAGGATGATCTCATCTGGCGTCGCAGAGAACTGCAAGCTCGATCCTGGGTGTCCTGGTTGCCCGCCCGATGGCTTCTCGCTCGGCTTGCGCAAGCTTTTTGGTGTGCGCACAAACCGATCCGAGGCGGGGGGCAGGTGGCTATTGTGGCTATCTGACGCCTGCCGGTCTTGCACGGCTTTCAGTTGCTCGCTCAAGCGGCTCATCTGCTCACCGTGTTGCTGGATCACGGCGTTCTGTTCCGACAGCCTCGCTTGCTGCTGCTGGATCAGTTCGTCTCGCTGCGCCAGGTGTTCTCGCAGCACCGTATTCTCTGCTCGCAGATAGGCAAGTTCTTCTTCGATTGTCATGCCCTTACTTTACTGGGTTTGACACCGTTTGGCAAGTCCCCAGCGCACCTGGGCAGTTACCCTCATTACTCGTTTTCTTCCCCAAACGGTATTTAGTCAACTTTCATTCATCAGAAGCTAGTCAAATAGTCTATGAAAATTTAGTAAAACGAAAGCTTCATTTCCTGAGAATTGCGTCAATCTTCTTAGCTTCAGGTGTAATGGCGCTATTCTTTGCTGTGTTAATTTATCTACAGGGATAATTTTGTACTGGTGTGGCTTCCCTGGCGTCTGCCCTCCCCCACCACTCCCCATCAACCTTGTCCCCTTGACCAGCAACAACCCCGTTCACATCTTTCCTAATAGTGGTAACCAGGTTACCACATCATAACGGGAAGCTCACTACAAGCAGGTTTTGACGGGTTGCGCTAATAAGATAGATAAGAGCTTTCTAGACGTGCCAAGAAGTACCCCCCCCATCCCCCACCCAACCTCCCGCAACTTTCGCATTATCAACTGTCTTAAACACTCTCAAGAGCTAGCTGCTACCCCCCCCACTTCCCCCACACCATCCTCCCCTAATATCTCACTTCTTCCTATCTTAACCACAATTGCCCTGCTCACTCTGCAACTGCTCCATGACTATCTCACATCCTCTTATCTTCACATCTGGAGTGGCTCATGGCGCGTTCATATCGCAAGTGATTTTGTGTCTCCGCTTGACCGTAGGTAGGGCGATAGCCCGTTAGCGGATAAGAGACACAAAATGCTGGTAACCTGGTTACCATATGGCTGTTAAAGCCATAGAATTGTATTCTGAAGGGTTGTCTTGTAAGAGTAGTAAGTTACTAACGTTCCTGGTTACAATGGCTGCTGGAGCTTTGTGAGCGATGTTAGGGGGATTGTATAGAAGTGGTAACATGGTTACCAGTGTTCTAATAAGAAGTAAGGAATAAAGGCAAACTGCTAAAGCTGATGTTAGATAGCAACTGCTGACAGCGAGAATGTTAGTTAACTAGATGGTTAAGTGTTAATGAGTGAGTGAGTAGGGGAGGCAATGTGGCACATGGTTGGGGGAAGAAGTGAAGGTAGCAAGTTGCTGATAGCGAGAATGTTATGGTAACCTGGTTAGTAGATAAGGGTAAAAGTTAGTTAACTAGATGGTTAAGTGTTTGGCTAGAGGATGTTAGCTCTTACTATTGGCATGTGAGTGAGTAAGTGGGTAAAACGTTATGGGGGGTAGTGGTGGGGGGGATGGGAGGTAGCAAACTGCTGTCGATGAAAATTTGGTAACCTGGTTACCAGTCTAGTTATTCAGTATGACTTAATAGAATATTTGTTCTAGATTTGAGGAATTTTAGGACATCTGTTCTAGATTTGGGGGTGGTGGAAAAAAATATCCCTACCTTTTGTCGCCGGCGCGATCTCCCCCTTGAGGTGGTTGCCCAGCAACCTGGTGCTGGCAAAGGCCTGCGCGTACAGGGCCAAACATTGGTGGACCCACGTCTGACACCTCGTCATATGATGCTTGAAAGGGATGCGCACTCGATTTGGGCAAAAAAAGGTCCCGCCTGACCGTCTCACGTGATAGGCAATGAGAGAGCAAGAGGACATGTGCGGATTGACAGTTTGGAGGGAATCTGCTAGAAAGCAGGGAAAAAAGAACAGAGGAAGGGCGCTTTATCAATGAGTGAATGCGAACAGTGGTGCGCCGCATAGGCGCTCGGTAGATTGCTCCGAAGGAGTGGAAGGTTGAGAGCGACAGACCTTCTAGGGCAGCCGACTTACCTAGCGGGGAAACCCAAAGGGGACCGTAGCATGTCGGAAAAGCAGGTAAGCGCGAAGGTATGTAGCGTAGTGCGGCCTGCAAGCCCTGTGCGTATGGTTAAGCCTGGATTGGTTGAACTCAAATTCCCAGTGGCACAACGCATTGCCCATCGCAGCATACCTGATGCGATGACATCACAATAAGCACGGGACCACTGTACGTGCAGTAATACGCAGGGGGCACCACTACCTGCGGAACGCTCTCTGTGATGAACGGCCTGTAATGAACAGGCTTAAGGGGATAAGTTGAGAACCTGAAGCGCACTAACGTCTAGCGGGTGAGAATGCGGGATTGCCTAAGGGGCGAGGGTCCTATGGCAACGGAACCCCCATAGTAGTCACGCAGGTGGCGAAGGGGCAGGACCCGAAGGGGTCCGAGAGCACCGCGCCGACAACGCGGTGCAGGGTAGGTATCGTCGATGGCTAGTAGGAGGAAAGGAGCGCTAGATGCGTTCAACTGACACCATACTAGGCATCATTCGCGAGCACGGCAGAAAAGGGAAGCCGATAGAACGAGTGATGCAATTCATGTACAATCAAAACCTGTACCTAACGGCCTACGGTAAGCTGTACAAGAACGCTGGAGCTATGACGCCAGGCGTCACGAAAGAGACCGCAGATGGTATGTCGATGGACAAAATCAACGCTATCATCACGTCGATACGTGATGGTACGTTTCGATGGACGCCAGTACGGCGGACGTATATACCGAAGAAAAACGGGAAGATGCGCCCACTAGGCCTACCGATATGTCCTTCATACTGCCTCTCTTTCCAGGCGATGTTCGGGATTCCGATGGTCGCCAACTGGGTGGACCAGAAGTCCCAGCCCACCCTCTTTGTTCTACTCTACCACGTTCTGCTGCGCTTTTCCACTCCGACGACGTTTCCAGTGTCGTTGCATCGGCTTGCGCAGGTGCGCGATGATTTCTGGGGTGAGAGTAATCCAGCGCGGTCCATGCGGGTGAGCGCGGACGCTCTGCAGAATCCCAGCGTTACACCAATCGGCAATCGTCGAGACGTTGACATTGAGCAGTTCTGCCGCCGTCAGTGCGGAGTAGCGTCCATCGCCTCGTTGCCCGGTCGGACAGCATCCCGGACCCTCAGGACAAGCCAGGGGAATGTGGTAGGCGGCACGAATCCAGTCGACTTTGCTGGCGGTGAAGCTGCCACTCAGCCCCGGATGCACCCCCTCCTCATTGAGCAGGTGCGCGATCTGGGTAGCCGTGTGCGTCGGAGCCAGTTCCCGCACCCGAGCGACGACCTGCGGACTGGTTTGACGGACTTCCCACGACTTTTTGAGGCGCGGGATGGACAGGCTCGTTCGCGCCTCCGTTTGCCAGCGAATATCGATCCCAATGAGGTTGCCGCGCTTGGAGAGCGTCACATCTTTGATCAGCCAGCGCAGCAGTTGTTTGCGCTGGGCAAACGTCGTCGTTGGGGCATCGAAGACGGCAGGCAGGTCCTGTGCAAGCTGGCGGATCTGTTCTCGTTGCTCCCCCGACAGCATCAGGGCGGCAGGTTTCGGCAAGATCTGATATTCCCGTTCCAGCCGATCTACCTCCAGCAGTTTCTCATTCCACTCGCGTTCCAAACTCCGCGCGACCAGCCGGTTGTCTGGGTCCACGGCACGGTAGCGGCGGCAAGCCAGATCTGCCTCATACTGCGCACGTTCGATCTGCCGCCGTGCCTGCTGGTCGATCTGTTTGGCGCGCGCTTCCAGTTGGGCAAGGGCCGAGAGCGCCACTTCCAAGTGGGCAGGCTCGATGGCTTCCAGAAAACAGTGGACCACCGCCTGGTCGATGCGGTCGCCCCGCATGGTCTGGCACGTTTTGGCGGCCAACTGTGTGTGTGTCTGACTACATTGGTAGATCACCAAGGAGCCTTCCCGTTGATAGCGAACCGCCATCCGGCGCCCACAGGAGCCACAGAGCACAATGCCTTGCAAGAGTGCAGGGCCCGCACGCACCGCTCCCCGATGGGCTGCCGTCGGCGTATTTTGGTTGTCGGCCAACTGCTGTTGATGGCGACAAAATTGGTCCCAGGTGATGTAGCCGGGGTGCCTCTCCAGCAGGACAATGGGCCAATCTTCTTGCTTCACTCGGCGCGTTCGTCCCTTGATCCGTGGTTCTTCACCCGAAGTCGCATGTCGGCGCGTCTGGGTTCGCCCATAGACGTAGGCTCCTGCATACACTGGGCTGTGCAAGACATCCAGGACTCGCCCATGACACAAGCGAACCCACTCCAGTTCTCCCGCGCACGCTCCACCCCAATGCCGTGTCGGAAAGCGCAACTGCTGCTTGGCAAAGTGACTCACGACCGCCAGCGCCGATTGGTACTGCTCGAAGAGGGCGAAAACCAGACGGATCGCTTCTTGGACGGCTTCGTCGGGATCGAGCACCAACTTGCCGACTGGATCATAGACCAGCCCACTGGGCGGGCGAAAGCGCAGTTGTCCTTGTTCGGCTTTGGTCAGCTTGCCGCCTTGCAATCGCTGATGCAGCCAATGGAGTTCCGCCTCGCTCATCGTCCCCTTAAACCCCAACAGGAGACGGTCGTTGTACGATCCCGGATCATAGACGCCCTCCTCGTCAATGACCAGCGTAGCAGTGAGTGCACAGATCTCCAACAGGCGATACCAATCACTGCACGAACGAGCCAGGCGCGAGACTTCCAGACTCAGGACTGCTCCCACGTGGCCCAGTCCCACTTCGGCCACCAGCCATTGAAAACCGTCGCGTCCAATGGAAGATGCGCCGGATTGTCCTTGATCCTGGTCAATCACCTGGATACCTGCCTGTTCCCATCCCAGCTCCTGCGCGCGCTTGACCAGGTCATACTGGCGCGTGGTGCTGCCGATGTTCTCGCGAACCTGCAGCAGGGTCGATTGGCGCACATAAATGACTGCATTTCTGCTCAGGTGATCAGGACGGATTTTGAGGGTTTGCTGCCGGATCGGCATGGCGAACCTCCTCTCTTGTGGCCCGGTTCTCTTGACGCGCTACCACCGCATTCAAGGCTAACTGCGCTAAGAGGCCAATTACGCGGATTTGCAGGTCAGCAGAGAGGTGAGCCCAGATATGGAGCAGCGTGCTCTGCTCCTGATCGGAAGAGGAGAGTGGGAACATGCAGCAACCTCCTTGATGTGCCCAAACCACATACCATGCAGAGAGCTCTATCATATCTCATGGGCTCCTTTCTGTGGCTGGCACTCGCGCTGCTGCTTAACCCATTGCGCGATCTGCCACAGTCCCTCAATCGAGAGCAGAGGTGGTGCGACGACACAGAGATCAGGATCAACTGGCCCCGCGTAGTCGGTCAGGCTCGCTGCAACAGCTCCATGATAGCCATCGGGCATGCGGATGATCAGGTCAGGATCAGGCCCGCGCCGAACGCGTATGAGCTGGACCCGCTGACCATGCAGGGGATGGAATGGGTGAGTCACGGTCACCCATTCCACAGACGGTTTGGTAAAGGGGGTAGTGTGCTGTGAATATGCCCGTCATTGTAGATCGTTGCCTTCAAGCAATGGTCAAAAACGCTCTTGAACCAGCCTGGGAAGCCAGGTTTGAAGGGAGCAGCTACGGGTTCCGACCAGGCCGAAGCTGTCACGATGCCATCGAGAAAATCTACGGCCTGGCTCGACCCAACAAGACCAAGAAGTGGGTCCTCGATGCCGACATCCGTGGGGCCTTCGACAACATCTCGCACGAGTATCTGCTCAAAACCACTGGACCCGTTCCTGGGAAGGAACTCATCAAACAATGGCTCAAAGCAGGATACGTCGAACATGGGACGTTTCACGCAACGGAGCAAGGAACGCCACAAGGTGGGGTCGTCACGCCTCCTACAATGTTGCAAAAAAGGTGGTAGAGTTCGAATACCAGGAGGAAATCCCGCGTCATCGCCTTCGCGCCGCCTACGGAGATGGTTTCAAAGGCGCACCACTACGGTGTCAGATGTCTGGCGAAGGCGTCTTCCCGCTGGATGCTGGAACGTGTGATGGACAAGCTACCCAAGCCACCCAAGCCCTCTCGATCTCAGGGCTCGAAGCCTCCGCCATTGGAGGTGCATGTCATGTATGAACCCAGTCGCCTAGCGCAACAGTGTCTTCAGAACGCCTATGCCTGTCTCATCCCAGCAGTCCGTCGACGCCTGGGACTCCCACTCTCGCCCATCACTCCAGCGCCGTCCAGCGCGGAAAGGAACGCCCAATGATGTCAACGCAAGTCGCATTGTACGCCCGGGTCTCCTCAGACCAACAGAACGAAGCCAGGACGATTGAAAGTCAGCTTGCAGATTTACGAACTCGTCTGGCGGCCGAAGGCAGCACACTTCCCACTGAGTTGGAGTTTGTCGACAATGGCTACAGCGGGGCCACCCTCATCCGTCCTGCGCTCGAACGCCTGCGTGACGTCGCAGCAGCAGGCGGTATTGATCGCCTGTATGTGCATTGCGCCTCTTCGGTTGGCCCGCAACTACGCCCACCAGGTGCTTTTGCTGGAAGAGTTCCTACGAGCAGGCGTCGAGGTGGTTTTTCTCAACCGAGAAGTCGGACAGACGCCGGAAGACCAGCTCCTGCTTCAAGTCCAGGGAATGATAGCTGAGTATGAGCGAGCGAAAATTTTAGAGCGGAGTCGACGAGGCAAGCGGCATGGAGCTCAAGAAGGGCGCGTGAGTGTGCTGGCAGGGGCTCCTTACGGCTATCGCTATGTGACCAAACACGAGGGCGCTGGAGAGGCACACTTTGAGGTAGTGTGGGAGGAGGCCCGCGTGGTTCGCCTGGTCTTTGAGTGGGTCGGACGAGATCGCTGCAGCATTGGAGAGGTTCGTCGCCGTCTGGAAGCAGCCAAGGAACGAACGCGAAGCGGTAAAACCGGATGCCGCCGCGCCACCATTGGCGGCATGCTCCACAATCCGGCCTACAAGGGGGAGGCAGCCTTTGGCAAAACGGTGATTGAGCCGCTGCGTCCTCGCCTGAGAGCACAACGAGGGCGCAGCCTGCACCCCAAACATGCCTACTCCCATCGTGATGGTCCGCCCGAGCAATGGATGCGCATCCCTGTGCCCGCCCTGCTTGATGCAGCCCTCTTTGACGCGGTCCAGGAGCAGTTGTAAGAAAATCGCGAGCGAGCTCGCGTCCCTGGGCGCGGCGCCAAGTATTTACTGCAGGGCTTGCTTGTCTGTGCCTGTTGTGGGTATGCTTATTACGGCAAGCAGATTAGTCCGAGCGGGCGCAAATATCATCCGCGCTCCTACGCCTATTATCGCTGCGTCGGTGCTGATGCCTACCGCTTCGGTGGGGTGCGGCAAGGCACGGAACAAGCAACTGCGCACGGATTTGGTGGATGAAGCGGTCTGGGAGGAAGTCTGTCGGCTGCTCTCTCACCCAGAGCGACTGGAACAGGAATATCGACGGCGCCTGGTGCAGGAGGACAAGCCGCCAGATGAGTTAAGTAGCCTCGAAGCACGGATGGGCCGCTTGCGGCAAGGCATCGCCAGGCTGATTGATAGTTATGCTGAGGGACTGATTGACAAAGGGGAGTTTGAACCCAGGATGGCACGTATGCGAGAGCGGTTGAAGCAGATCGAAGCACAAGCACAGCAGGTACAAGATGAAGCGAGCCTGGAACGTGAACTGACGCTCATCCTTGGTCGTCTTGACGAGTTTGCCGCACGCGTCAAGAATGGGCTACACGAAGCCGATTGGCTCACACGCAGGGAGATCATTCGGGCCCTCGTCAAGCGTGTTGAGATTGACCAGGAGCAGGTCCGTGTGATGTTCCGGGTCAATCCTCCTCCTCAGGCACCACAGCTTCCTTCAGAAAAAGATGCCCAAAGTTTGCACCATTGTAGGAGGGGTGGTTTCGCCCATTCTGGCAAATATCGTCCTCCACGAATTGGACCTCTTCATGAAAGACCTGAAAGGACGCTTCGACGAGGGCAAATATCGCAGGAAAAGCCCACCTTATGCCAGCTACAACGAGTACATACGTCGCCTCAGAAAGAAATGGGATACCCTGAAGGGAAAGGAGGAAGCAGCACCACTACTTCAGGGCATCAAACAAGAAATCCGCCGGGTGGACCGCCTTCGGAAAAGCATCCCAAGTCGAGATCCCTTTGATGACGGATACAAGCGGCTCTACTACTGTAGGTACGCTGATGATTTTTGCATCGGCATCATTGGCTCATATGCTGATGCAGAGAGAGTGAGGCAAGAGGTGAAACACTTCATCGAGAATAGCCTCAAGCTGACCATAGCAGAAGAGAAATCGCATATCCGCCATAGCAAAGAAGGGGCGAGGTTCCTGGGATATTGGGTGAAAACGTACTCAGGAGACCGAGTGATCAAGGTGAAATGTGGCCCACGCCACACGACCCGCAAGTCGGTTTGTGAGCGCATCCAAGTCCATATCCCGCCGGATAAGCCTCAACAGTTTTGTGTCTCGAAAAAATACGGGAACTATGATACCATGAAGGCCATCCACAAACGGGAATTCGCACAACTGAGCGATGCTGAAATCATTCTTGCCTACAACGGGGAACTACGAGGATTGGCGAACTATTACGCTCTGGCCGTAGGAGCAAAAGGGAAATTGAACAAACTAGCTCGCATCCAGCGAGTCAGCTTGTTCAAAACGCTGGCAAATAAACATAAAACCAGTGTGAACAAAATCGCCAAACGCCTGAAAAGGGATGACGGCTATGCACTCATCGTCAAGGGAGAGCACCAAACGCGCACCATCCGAGTCTTCCTCTTGAAAGACCTCAAGCCGCCTGATGCGAACAATCCACGACTGGACACCATGTTCAACTCGCTGACTCTGACGCTCAATCGTTCTGAACTCATCAGACGACTCAACGCCCAGAAATGTGAGTATTGTGAATCGACAGAAGGACCGTTTGAAGTCCATCACATTCGGAAGATGAAAGATGTGGCACAAGGAAAAGCGCTCTGGCAGAAAATGATGGCAGCACGAAACAGAAAAACACTGATTCTGTGTTTGCACTGCCACCAACGGCTACACGCAGGAACCCTTCCTGAGAAAGAGTATCGCAAGAAATTCGTAAAGGGAGAGCCGTGTGCGGCGACAAGCCGCCAGCACGGTTCGGAGAGGGGGTGACGAATGACCCTGCAAGGGGCGTTCGCTCCCTACTCTACCGCCTATCAAGCGCTCAACCGGGTCTGTGTGGGTGAGGCCAGACGGGTGCGTTTCAAGAGCCGAGGACGCGGCCTTGGCAGCATCGAGAATAAACGGAATGACACCGGACTGCGTTTTGTGCTGCAGCCACCCGAGGAAGGCAACCAGGGCTTCCTGGTGTGGAAAGACGATCAGCTTCCTGCCCTCATTGAATGGTCCGATCCGGTGGTCAAGTACGGACTGGATCACCGCATCAAATATGCGCGGCTGGTGCAACGTCGTGCCAGCAGCTCGAAAGCCGAGGGGGCGGATGCCCTCAGCTTTCGCTATGTGGTCCAACTGGCTCTGGAAGGCGTGTCATTTCAGAAGCCAAAACACACAGTGGGAAGGGACACCATTGGGGCGGATCTGGGGCCATCCATCATCGCGCTGGTGGCACGGGAAGGCGAAGCGAGTCTTTCCCTCTTGTGTGAGGAACTCGCCCCAGATGAAAAGGAACTGCGTCGACTCCAACGGAAAATGGATCGGCAGAGGCGGGCGGCCAATTCCGGCAACTACGACGAGAAGGGCCGTATCAAGAAGGCTGGAAGCGCGAAACTCCACTGGAAAGAGAGCCGCAACTACGAAAAGACCAGACGCAGGAAGGCGGCCACAGAACGCAAGCTCGCCGCCCATCGCAAGAGTGTGCATGGCAAAAAGGTCCATGACATCGTGTCCGTGGGGAACACCGTGATCCTCGAAAAGATTTCCTACCAGGGGTGGCAGAAACAGTACGGGCGAAGCGTAGGGCTGCGGGCACCAGGGATGTTTGTAGATATATTGAGACGCACCGTTGCAAGCACGGGCGGCACCCTGATCGAAGTGAAGACGCGCACCAGCAAATTATCGCAATACTGTCATGGCTGTGGAGCGTTCGTGAAAAAGCCGCTCTCTCAGCGCTGGCACACCTGCGGCTGTGGCATCGGCCCAGTACAACGCGACCTGTATGCGGCGTTTCTGGCTGCTTATCTTGATCCAGATCATCCTACCCCCTCGTGTGCCCAGTATGTCATTGGCTGGGAAGGTGCGGAGGCGCGCCTGCGGGCAGCATACGAGCGAGTGCAAGAACGTGCGAAAGAGGGGCAGAACCTGCCCCGAAGCTTTGGTATTCCCAGAGCCGGAGCGCGTCTGCCCACAAGTCCGAGTGAACCAACACAAGAGCCAGCTTTTCTGCTTACGCATGGGAGGTTGGAAGCGTGGAAGGGACGCTCGGAACCCCCGCGACTTTAGTCGGGGAGTTCTCAGCGCTGGGTGTGGTAATGGGTGCGCATAATACGCTGTGGTTTACGGAGGCGGGGAGCGATAAGATTGGCATGCTGCGGCCATGAGGAGGATTAACGAAGTGGAGTATTACTACGACTCTCACCCGACGGCGGAGGACTTGATGGGGGAAACGTCTATGCATGGCGATCTCGTTCACTATCTTGTAGAGGTTCTTCGATGGCTTTTCCGTGAGCAACGCTGTGCGATCTACGAGAACCTCAACTTTTATCAAACGCTCAATCCAAAAGAATATCCAGTCGCTCCCGATATTGCCGTGATCAAAGGTGTTGCGCATCGTCATCTCAGAAGTTGGGCGATTGGCAAGACAGGGCAAGCGCCGCATGTGGTCTTCGAGATAGCATCCAAGGAGACGTGGCACAATGATCTGAAGGAGAAGCCGCTCAAGTATGCTCTCATGGGGGTCGAGGAGTACTTTCTCTACGATCCTGAAACTCCCCCGCACGTGAAGCATATGGGGAGTCGACTGATTGGATGGCGACTCAACAAGGCCAGGCTAGCAATGGAAGAAATGCTGCCGGATCAAGAAGGGCGTCTCTGGAGCCAGCGCTTAGAAAGCTTCCTGGCAGCCGATGGAGCATACCTGCGACTCTATGAGAACAACGACCAACGGCGCCTGACGGAGGCAGAGGCACGCGAACAGAAAACACAAATGCTTGAAGAGAAGTTACGCTCACTTGGTGTCAATCCCGATGAACTATAGAACATAGATGCTGTGAGCAAGCAATCGAGCGGGTACCCAGCAAAGGGTACCCGCTTGTTGTAGCTGCTGAGTTGTCCAATGTTTCAATCGTACTGTGCTGCTCTACGTTCTCTCATGCGCCTGACGAATGCTCTGCCGAGCAGGAGAGCCGCCAGGAAGAAGAAAATCCGTTTCATATGTGCCACCTTTCTTCGTCTGTTGGTTTGAATACATTTCTGATAAGTATACGTTTCTTGTCTCGATAAGTTGGTAGCCAGGAAGAACATCCCTTCGCTGTGGTTTACGGAGGCAGGAAGTGATAAGATGAGGTTGGTGTTGCGAAGCCAGAATCGGCAATTTTTGAAGCGGCATTGAGTCGCACCGGGTGTCGTGCAGGGGAAGCGGTGATGATTGGAGATTCGTGGTCAGTGGATGTTTTGGGTGCGCTGGGAGTTGGTATGTCCGCTATCTGGCTGAACCGCTATGGTCTTCCCTGTCCTGATCCGTTGTTAGCCGCGGAAATCAATGCATTTGAACCGCTTGATACGGTTCTGGAACTGCTGCTCAACGGGACTGAGTAAGTATTATACCGATGCGCTGCCTAAGATGGTAAACAGCTCTTCCAGAGAGTCAATAATCATATCCGCAGGAGTGTTGGAGAGGTCTGAAGGCCTGGCGCGTCCGCGATGAAGCCATGCTGTTTTCATGCCGACGCGCTGTGCTCCGCATATATCTGCATTTGGATTATCTCCAACGAAGAGAACTTCTCCGGCTGCTGCTCCCAAACATGAGGCAGCCGCCAGGAAGATCTTTGCTTCCGGTTTTTTGCAGCCGAACACTTCCGAGATAAAGATGCAAGAGGTTAATTTATCGAGGCCGAGGACCTCAATTTTGTGCTTTTGACGATAGGAGCCGTTGGTCACAATCCCAAATGGCATACCAGCTTGCCCGAGGGCATTGAGCAATCGCTGAGTTTTCTCTTCGAGAGACATATGGCAAAGGAATTGTTGGTAGAATATCTCGACCAGGTGATCAACACTCTGTTGAAGAGATGGATAGCTTTCTTTTAATTTCGAGAACAGCGTCTCACGTGGGCAGTATCCACCGGCATCTAGCGAGACCAGGCAATCTACTGCTTCTCTATAGCGTAACTCACCTTGAGTTTCGAGGTGAGTTCGCACAAATGATTCCGCCCAGCTTCGGAAAGCCCTGTCTCTATCGAACAGTGTGTCATCAAGGTCAAAAAGTATGGCACTTATCCTGTAAGGCATAGGAGAAGAGCTTTCCACAATACGCAATGCTGGCGAACTCTGATACGGAAGGCTGCCCCACCCCCGGGCGCCATACATGTCGCGGCTACGACCACCCAGAGGCCGTAGCATTTCGTGAAACCGCATAATTGGCCACTACGCCCTCAACATACCCTCGCCAACTGTATCGAAATGCCGGGCAGACCCTAGCCAGGCGTACAGGTCTACTTCATGTACTTCTCGAACCATCCTAGGATCAGCCGCAGACGCTCCTGGCGGAGTTTTGGATGACCGCCTCGTGAGAGGCCGTGGCTTTGACCTTCGAAGCGCACAAACTGAACTTCACGTCCGAGGTACTTCAAAGCGGCAAAGAGCTGCTCCGCCTGCTCGATATTGCAGCGCAGGTCCTGTTCGCTGTGGAGTATCAGCAGGGGCGTATGGATGTTCTTCACGTAGGTAATCGGCGAGAGGCGCATGTAGGCCTCAAGGTTGTCCCAGGGCGTCGTCTCCAGCTCGTCATCGGCGAAGACCCAGCCAAAGTCGCTGCTGCCGAAGTCAGACGCCAGGTTGACCACGCTGCGCTGCGTCACTGCTGCTTTGAAGCGATCGTTATGGCCGACCAGCCAGTTGGTCATGAAGCCGCCGTAACTGCCGCCTGTAACGCCCATGCGCTGCCCGTCTATGTAGCCCTTTTGCAACAGGGCATCCACACCGGCCATGACATCCAGGGAGTCTTTCAGGCCCCAGGCTCCGCGTACCGCCAGCGCAAAGTCGCGCCCGTAGCCACAACTACCGCGTGGATTGGTGTAGAGCACGACGTAGCCAGCCGCGACCAGCAGCTGCATCTCGTGGAAGAAACCATAGCCATACTGGGTATTCGGACCACCGTGGATCTCCACGATCAACGGGTACTTCTTCTTGGGGTCAAAGTCCTGCGGCTTTAGAATCCAGCCATCCATCGACCAGCCATCCGCTCCCTTGTAGGGCATGTACTCCGGCGTGGCAAGGGTTAATTCGTTGAATAACGCGTCATTGAAATTTGTCACGCGATGCAGTTCGCCCGGAGAGGCAGGTGAGCATACAAATATCTCCGGGGCGCTGGTCGCGCTGGCAACGAGCATCGACAATTTGCCAGATGAGCGGTCAGCGGTGAAATCGCGCACATGCACATCACCGGGCGTGAGCGTTGGTGGCTGCTTCCCTGCTCCACTGGCAGGTACGGCATAGACGCGAGAAGCGCCGCGCTGTGAGGCAAGTATATATAGCGTCTTGCCATCGGATGACCAGGTTGGCGGCGGCATGAGGTGATCATCTCCCATGTCGCTGTTCGTCCAATCCATGCAGGTGCCCTCGAAATCCCACGTCAGGCACGCTGCCTGGGCATTAACAGCACTCGCAGGGACGGTGTAGAGATCGATATGGTTGCCCGAGCGCAGCTTGAGTGCCGCCAGGAAGGCCAGGGTTTTGCCATCGGGCGACCAGGATGGAGAACTGCAAGAGATGGAACCATCGGTCAGGCACTGCAGGTTAGCGGCTTTGCCATCTTCGATGGTCAGAGTGTAGAGATCGGGGCAGGGTATACGCCAGCGATCCTCTGCACGACTGG
>Ga0209648_10001468_pt1 | contig 19060 bp, 17 predicted proteins | sample GraSoi2013_115cm_FD_185830 | JGI IMG/M metagenome (GOLD analysis project Ga0209648, IMG submission 185830) | Grasslands soil microbial communities from the Angelo Coastal Reserve, California, USA - Sample 9_17_2013_115cm (SPAdes) (version 2) | ecosystem: Environmental > Terrestrial > Soil >...
CCAGCCCTGCGTAATCAGCACTGCGAGGCCGTCTAGCAGCAGATCGGGCGGCCGCGGAGGCTGCTGCGGCGCAGGCGCCTCGCCCGCGGCCTCGGCCACGTCTCGTATACCGCCGCCAGTGGCCAGGCGGCCGGCGAACGTCGCGGCGGCGAGTGCATCCAGGTAGGTATCGCGTGCCAGCCGGATGTCGAGCGGCTCGAACTGCCGGGCCGCCTTGAGCAGCAGGGGCGGCGCGTCGCTGCCGCGGCTGGACGCGAACGCGATCTGGCCCCGCAGCAGATCCCGCTGCGCGTGCTGGAACTCGCCGAGCGGCCCGGCCTCCGCAGCGGCCAGCAGTCGCAGCGCCGTATCGAACGCGCCGGCCTGGGCCGTTACCTGCGCCGCAGCCAGCGCGCGCTCCGCCCGGCGCGCCAGCTCGGCGTCAGCGCGGCAGCGCGCTCGAGGAAGGCGGCCGCCGCGGCCAGGCCGCCGCGTGCCTGCGCCCGGCTGGCGGATCGCTCCAGCTCGACAGCGATACCCTCATCGGGCCCAGCTGCTGCCTGGGCCCGGTGCCAGGCCCGGCGATCGGGGTCGGTGCCCGGATCGGTGGCCCCGGCGAGGGACTGGTGCGCCCAACGGCGGTCGCTTGCCGACGCCCCCTGGTAGACCGCGGAGCGGACCAGCGGGTGGCGGAAGGTGACCCGGTCGGCCACGGTGAGCAGCCGGTCTGCCGCCGCCACCTCCCACGACGACACCACGGCCATCGCGTCGTGGCCCGGCGGCTGGCAAGCCGGGGACCCGGCTAGGGATCCCACAGACGCGAACGCACTCCCCCCGGCGGAGGCTCCTGACATGGGCACCCCGCCCGCACCCCCAGGCATGGGGACCACCCGCCAGCTGCGGTCAGCGGGGCCGGCGGGCCGATCAGCGAGCCGATCCTGCCCGGCTTCCCCGACCTGGGGCAGAACAGCTTCTATGAGTACGGGGCCCGCGAGGGCGTGTCCCGGATCCTGGACTTGCTCGACGCCCACCGCATCACGATGACCTCGTTCATGATCGGTGACGCCGTGCGCCGGCACCCCGATGTGGCCGCGGAGATCGTCCGGCGCGGGCATGAGGCCGGCGCGCACGGGCGCAGCTGGCAGCCGCAATACCAGCTGCCCCGCCCGCAGGAAGAAGAATGGATCGCCGACAGCGTGCGGGCGATCGAGCAGGCCACGGGCACCCGCCCCACGGGATACAACAACTACTGGATCCGGCCCGGCGTGAACACCCTGGAGATCTTGCAGGAACTCGGGTTCACCTACCACATCGACGACCTGTCCGCCGACGAGCCGTTCCTGCAGACCATCAACGGCCGGCCGTTCGCCACGGTCCCGTACTCGGTGCACCTCAACGACATCGCCAGCTTCGACTTCCCCGGGTTCAACCCGGCGGCCTACCAGCAGCAGCTGACCGACGAGTTCGACCAGCTGTACGCCGAAGGCGCGCACCAGCGCCGGATGATGGTCATCGGACTGCACGAGCGGCTGTCCGGGCATGCCTCCCGGGTCCGCGTCCTAGACCGGGTATTCACCCGGCTGCGCTACCACGAGGACGTGTGGTGGGCGCGCAAGGACCAGATCGCCCAGTGGGTCCTCGACCACCCCGACACGGCCGCCTGGGTGGACCGCGGCCCGGCCCCGGTCAGCGGCCTGCCGGGACGCAGCGCCTGAGGCCAGGTCAGGCACTTGTCTCGTACGCCTTCACCGGGAAGGAAGACAGCATGGACAGCCCTCGCCTGGACTACACCGCCGAACTCTTGCGCCATTTCGCTGACCTGCGAGACGGCACGCACGGCGGCGCCATCTCCCGGCAGGACAAGGAACGCTTCTTCACGGCGGCGGTCGCGCTGCTCGACCCGCACGCCCGGCAGCCACTTGAGGAGATCAACACCGACCTGCTGCTCGGCACCGGCGAGGTGACCGCGACAGGCCTACGACGCGGCCGCGGCGGCGTCGAGGCGGTCTGGGCCCTGTCGTGGCCCGAGCAGCAGGCCGCAGGGATCAGCCCGGTAGTCATCCGCGCCTACTACGGCGCCGCAGCTCACCACCCGCACCTGCAGGGAGGCACCGCCGGTGACTGGCCACTCAACGTGTTCGACGAGAAGCAAGCGGAGGCCGAGCTGCCGAACCTGCGCGCGGTGGCCTCGGCCGACCTCCACAACCTGGTCTTCCAGCGTGACTACCGCATCATCCCGGCCATCGTGAACGGATGGACGCCTCGACGGCACGCGTGAGTATGGACCGTGCTAAGCCTGGCGGGCCGCCAGTTCGGCCTGATACCGCTCCAGCGCGGCGTCCACCTCTCGCTCGTCATATCCGGGCCGGAGCCTGGTGGTGCTGAAGCGCACGTTCCTGACCTCATCGACCGTCACCGGGCGATCCGGTGGCATCGCGCGGCCCAGGGTTCCCTCGATCTGCGCGATGAACTCATCGACCTCAGCCTTGGTGTACCCGGGCCGCAGTCTGGTGATCGTGAAGCGATCCGGCTCCCAGGTCGTCATGACCGAATTCCCTTCCGCGCCAGCGACGCCGCCTCAATCGCGTGACCGGACACCATGACCGAGTATGTCGGACCCGCGCCGCCCGGGTTTCAGTGGCGCCGACCGGAGGACAGCCATGGCACACCATGGTCTGGCCCAACATCTCGACCCACCCGGCTGGCGCTTGAGGACCCCAACCTGGCCGACGCGAGCTGAGCAGAAAGCGGGGCCGGGCCCGGCGGGAGGTCGGGCCCGGCCCGCTGGCCGGTGGGAGGGTGGGGCCGTCAGCTCGCGTAGTCCAGCAGCGGCTGGGCGCGGCTCGGGTGGCGCAGCTTGGACAGCGACTGCTTCTCCAGCTGCCTGATCCGCTCCCGGGTCAGGCCGAGCGCCCGGCCGATCTCGTCCAGCGTGTGCGGGTTCCCGTCATACAGGCCGAACCGCATGGCCATGATCGTCGCTTCACGCGGGGTCAGCGCGTCGAGCGCATGACGGAGCTGGTCGGCCAGCAGCTGGCGGTCCACAAGCTCCGATGCCTCGGGCGCGTCCACGTCCTCGATGAGGTCACCGATGCTGGTCTCGCCGTCCTCGCCGATCGTGGAGTCCAGGCTGATCGGCTGGCGGCTGGTGCGCAGCAGCTCCTCGATCTGATCCGGCGTGCGGTCGAGCTCGACGGCCAGCTCCTCGGGGGTGGGCTCGCGGCCCAGCCGCTGGTGCATGTCCCGCTCGACCCGGCTCAGCTTGCTGAGCATCTCCAGCACGTGTACCGGCAGCCGGATCGTGCGGGCCGAGTCGGCGAAGCCGCGCTGGATCGCCTGCCGAATCCACCACATGGCGTAGGTGGAGAACTTGTAGCCCTTGGTGTAGTCGAACTTCTCGACCGCCCTGATCAGGCCGAGGTTGCCCTCCTGCACCACGTCGAGCAGGGACAGCCCGCGGTCGCTGTACTTCTTGGCCACGGAGACCACGAGACGCAGGTTTGCCTCGAGCATGTGAGCCTTGGCGCGGCGGCCGTCCTCCGCGACCTCCTCGAGATCACGGCGGAGCGCCCGGGACAGGCCGGTCTCCGTCTCCAGCTTGTGCTCGGCGTAGAGCCCGGCCTCGATACGCTTCGCGAGGTCCACTTCCTGCTCGGCGGTGAGCAGGCTGGTCCGGCCGATCGACTTGAGGTAGGTGTGCACCGAGTCGCCCATGACGGACGTCTGGTCATCCAGGTCGGCCTCGACGGCCGACTCCAGCGCGGCCTGGTCCACGACGGCCTGGTCCACGACGGCCTGGTCCACGACGGCCTGGTCCATGACGGCCTGGTCCACGACGGCCGGGTCCACTACGGGGCCCGCGGTCAGCGCGGACGCCGCGGCCTCGGCCGCCACTGCGGCCTCGGCGGAATCAAGGCCGTCCAGCTCAATCACGTCGGCGATCGCGGCGTCGAGCCGTCCCTGGCCGGTCCCGGCGGTGCGGGTCGCGCCGGCGGCCCGAGCCTTGCGCGCGGCCGCCTGGCCGGCCCCCGTCGCCGGGGCGGTCGCAGAGATGGTGGCAGCCTGCACGAGGGCCTCCGGCTGGTCGTTGCCGAGCTGAACGCCGGCCTCGGTGAGTTCGCGGACGATGGACCGGGCCTCGGTGGGGGAGATCTTCGCCCGCTCGAATGCGGCCCGCAGCTCGGGAAGGGAAAGATGGCCCTGGCTGCGGCCGCGCTGGATCAGCTCGTCCACGTGGGTCATGGTTGCCTCATCGTCGTGTCCCGGCGATGTGGCGGTCGCCGTCCTCGGCATGAGACACCTCCCTTTCGTACTGCTCGTACCGGGCATACGCTGCTCCTGCGCACAGGGGCGGCGCCTTGGGTTAGCGGGGACCCGCCACACTTGGTATTGTGCAGCGCGGGCACTATCTAGTAACGCTCAACGCGGCCAATTGTTCCCGTGTCGCTTTCGTACGCCCGTCGGCGGTCCGGGATGTCCTTCACCGCGGGCCTGGCCGACCTGGGCCCGCAGCGCTGCCCGGTCAGGCTTGCCCGAGGGTAGCAGGGGCAATTCTGGCACCAGCATCAGGGCCGCCGGGGCCGCGTAAGGCGGCAGCAGCTCCCGCACGTGGGCCCGGATGTCCGCCAACGGCGGCGGCGCCGACGGGTCCGCCGGGACCACTACCGCGGTGACCAGCTCGCCCCACTCCGCGTCCGGCCGTCCCACCACCGCTGCCTCCCGGACCGCGGCGCAGGTCGCGAGCGCGGCTTCCACCTCCGCAGCCACCACCTTCTCGCCCCCGGTGATGATCACGTCATCCGCCCGGCCGCGGACCAGCAGCTCGCCGGATGAGCTGATCGAGCCGAGGTCGGAGGTGACGAACCAGCGGCCGTCGCGGGCCTCGGCGGTCAGGTCCGGGCGCAGCCGGTAGCCAGAGAAGAGCACCGGCCCGGCGATCCTGATCCGGTCGCCGGGGCCGATGTCCACCGACACGTCATCGAGCGGCATACCGTTATAAACGCAGCCGCCGCTGGTTTCGCTCATCCCGTAGGTGGTGACGATCCGACCGCCCGCGGCGCGCGCGGCGGCCAGCAGCCCGGGTGGCACGGCGGCCCCGCCGAGCAGGATCGTCCGCACCGCGCTCAGGTCGGCGCCGGCCTCGACCAGCCGGCGCAGCTGGGTGGGCACCATGGCGACGTGCGCGCAGCCGCTGGCGGCCAGTGCGGCGGGCTCAAGCCGGCCGTCGATCACCGGCGCGGTGGCGGCCAGCAGCGACCGCACCAGCACCTGTATCCCCGCGATGTGGAAGGTGGGCAGGCAGCACAGCCACCGCTCGCCCGGGCCGGCGCCGATCCGCCGCAGCGAGGCCCGGGCCGACGCCAGCAGCGCGGCCGCGCTGAGCTCCGTTCCCTTGGGCTGGCCGGTGGATCCGGAGGTGGCGATGACCAGGGCCGTGTCGGGGCTCACGCCGGGAGCGGGCGTGCTGGTCGGCCGGGCGGAGAGGTAGCGTTCTGGGCCTTGGGCGGTTTCGACGGCGGACGGGGCAAAGGCACCGAGCAAGTGAGCCAGCCTGGCTCGCGGCAGGGCCGGATCCAGCGGCAGGATGGCCGGCCCGGTGCCGTCGAGAGCCGCCTCGAGCGCATCGAGGAGCCGCCCGGCGGCCTCGGCCGGGGGCAGCAGGACCGCGTGCAGGGGGCGGGAGGTCACGGTCGTAAGGTTAATCCGGGCAGATCAGGCACTGGCCGGCAGCCAAAGGGAGGATGACAGGGTGGTCGACGGGCAGCTGTCGGCCCTGCTCTCGGCCGCGCGCGCGTTCGCGATCCCGATGCGCACCCGGTTCCGCGGCATCACCGTGCGGGAGGGTGCCCTGATCGAGGGACCGGCGGGCTGGGGGGAGTTCTCCCCGTTTGCCGAGTACGGCCCCCGTGAGTGTGCCCGCTGGCTGGCCAGCGCGCTGGAGGCCGCCTGCTCCGGCTGGCCGGAGCCGGTCCGGGACCGGGTCGGGGTGAACGTGACCGTGCCCGCCGTCGGGCCGGACCGGGCGCGCGAGATCGTCACCGGATCGGGCTGCCGGACCGCCAAGGTCAAGGTGGGCGAGGCCGGCCAGTCCGATGCCGACGACATCGCCCGGGTTGAGGCGGTACGCGACGCGATCGGCCCGGCCGGCCGGGTCCGGGTGGACGCCAACGGCGCCTGGGATGTCGGGCACGCGGCGCGGATGCTGGCGGCGCTGGCCCCGTTCGGCCTGGAGTACGCCGAGCAGCCCTGCGCGACCCTGGCCGAGCTGGCCGAGCTGCGCCGCCGGGTGGGCGTGCCGCTGGCCGCGGACGAGTCGATCCGCCGCGCGGAGGACCCGCTGGCGGTCCGCGCGGCCGGGGCGGCCGACATCGTCGTGCTCAAGGTCCAGCCGCTGGGCGGGGTACGCGCCGCGCTGCGGGTGGCCGCGGTGTGCGGCCTGCCCGTGGTCGTGTCCAGCGCGGTGGAGTCCTCGGTAGGGCTCGCGGCCGGCGTGGCGCTGGCCGCGGCCCTGCCCGAGCTGCCCTATGACTGCGGGCTGGCCACGATGAGCCTGCTGACCGGGGATGTCACCGGCGATCCCGTGGCGTCCGCGGACGGGACTCTGCCGGTCCGGGCGAGCGTGGTTCCGGATCCTGAACGGCTGTCCGCGTGGGAAACAGATCCGGCCCCGTGGATCGCCCGGATGCTGGCAGCCGCCGAGTTCCTCGGCCCCGGGTTTCTCGGCCCCGGGTTTCTCGGCCCCGGGCCATGAACCCGTCCATGGCGTTCGCCACGGTCTTCACCGACGAGCTGGTCCGATGCGGCCTGCGCGAGGCGGTGCTCGCGCCCGGCTCGCGCAGCGCACCGCTCGCGCTGGCGCTCCACGACCGCGCCGAGGCGGGTCGCCCCGGAGGGCCGGCCCCGCGGGGGGATCCGGGGGCCGGGCCGGCCTCGCGGGGGGATCCGGGGGGTCGTCCCCCCGGGCCAGCACTGCGACTGCATGTGCGGATTGACGAGCGCTCGGCGGCATTCCTGGCGCTCGGCCTGGCCAAGGCGAGCCGCCGCCCCGTCGCGCTGGTGTGCACCTCGGGCACGGCCGCCGCGCATTTCCACCCGGCGGTGATCGAGGCTGATGAGTCCGGGGTGCCGCTGGTGGTGCTGACCGCGGACCGTCCTCCCGAGCTCCGCGGCACCGGCGCCAACCAGACGATCGACCAGCTGAAGCTGTACGGGGCGGCGGTGCGCTGGTTCTGCGAGGCAGGGGTGCCCGAGGCGCGGCCGGGCATGGCGGGCTACTGGCGGTCGCTCGCCTGCCACGCCTGGGCGATGGCGTCGGGCGAGGCGGGCGGCTACCCGGGGCCGGTGCACGTCAACGTGCCGCTCCGGGACCCGCTGGTGCCCGACGTCGGCGGCGACGCCGACGGCCGCGCGGGCGATGCCGACGCCGCGGCCTGGCCGGAGCCCCTCGCCGGCCGCTCCGACGGCTCCCCGTGGACGAGCTTCGCCCCTCCGGCCGCCATCTCGCCCGCCGCCCCCCCGTCCCGCCGCTACCCAGCCGCATCAACGGAACATCGATGCGGCTCCAGCAGCACCGATGGTCCGTTGATGCGGTGGTCCGGCCTCGAGCCGGCGCGGGTGGAATGGACCGAGCGGGGGGTGGTGGTCTGCGGGGACGGCGACTATGCCTGCGGGCCGCTGCTCGAGCTGGCCGAGGCGGCGGGCTGGCCGGTCCTGGCCGAGCCGTCATCGAACGCGCGGCGCGGCCCGAACGCGCTGTCAGCCTACGGCTACCTGCTCGACGCGCCCGGGTTCGCCGCGGAGCACAGGCCCGACGTCATCGTCTCGGCCGGCCGGCCCGGGCTTTCTCGCGGCCAGCTGGCGCTGCTGCGGGGAACGCCCGGGCCGGTCCCTGCCCGGCACGTGGTGCTGGCCCAGGGACCGGGCCGCTGGTCCGACCCGGCCCGGACCGCCACCTGCGTCGCCGCAGACCTGCGGCTGGCCGGCCCCACGCCGGGCCCGGAGATCCCGTCGGCCTGGCTCGCTTCCTGGAAGCAGGCCGATGCGGCCGCGCGTCACGCGGCTGACGCGGTCCTCGATTCGGCTTCGGCCCTCAGCGAGCCCAGGCTCGCCCGCGACCTGGCCGCCGCGCTGCCCGACGGCGCGCTGCTGTGGGCCGCGTCCAGCCTGCCCGTCCGCGACCTGGACCTGCACATGGCGCCGCGGGCGGGAGTCAGGGTGCTGGCCAGCCGCGGCGCCAGCGGCATCGACGGGCTGGTCTCCTCGGCGATCGGAGCAGCCCTGGCGCACCAGGCGGCCGGCGGCGGTCCCGCCGTCGGCATCCTTGGCGACCTGGCGTTCCTGCACGACTCGCCGGGTCTGCTGCTCGGCCCGGACGAGCCGCGGCCTGACCTGTGCCTGCTGGTGGTCAACAACGACGGCGGCGGGATCTTCTCGGACCTGGAGCAGGCGGCGTTCCCGGGCCCGTTCGAGCGCGTCTTCGGCACCCCGCACGGGGCCGACATCAGCCGCCTGGCCGGCGCGGCGCGGCTTCCGTACGCCCGGCTGGAGCGCGCGGAGGACCTGCCGCAGGCCCTGGCGGGCCGCGGGCTGCGGGTGGTCGAGGTGCGCACGGAGCGCGCGGCCGGTGCCGGCCTGCGGGCCGAGCTCCGCGCGGCGGCCGCGGCGGCCGCGGCTAGCCTTCCAGCGCGTCCTGCATCGGACGGAACTTGACCTGGGTTTCGGCGAGCTCGGCAACCGGGTCGGAGTCGGCCACGATGCCGCAGCCCGCGAACAGCCGTGCCCGGGCGCCGTCAAGCTCGGCGCACCGCAGCGCGATGCCCCACTCGCCGTTGCCCCGCGCGTCGACCCAGCCGACCGGGCCCGCGTACCGGCCCCGGTCCATGCCCTCGAGCTCGCGGATGAGCTCCATCGCGGCGCCGGCCGGGGCCCCGCACACCGCGGCCGTCGGGTGCAGCGCGGCGGCGAGCGCGAGAGCCGAGGCGTGCTCGCCGAACGCGCCGCCGGCCTGCCCCGGGTGCCCCGGGCTGGCCAGCCGCCCGCTCACGCCGGTCGCGAGATGCTGCAGGTTGGCCAGCTGCAGCAGCCACGGCTGGTCATCGATGTCGAGCCGGTCGCAGAGCGGCGCCAGCGCCGTGCGCACGTCGGCGACCGCGTACTGGTGTTCCTCGACGTCCTTGGCCGAGGCCAGCAGGGCCGCGCCCAGGGCGCGGTCCTCGGCCGGGCTGGCGCCGCGCGGTGTCGTCCCGGCCAGCACGAGCGACCGGACCTCCGCGCCCACCCGCCTGACATAAAGCTCGGGTGTTGCGCCGGTCAGGCCCGCGCAGGAGAACGTCCAGCAGTCCGGGTAGCGCACCGCCAGCCGGGCGAGCAGTACCCGGACGTCGATGTCGTCCGACGCGGCCGCGTAGAGGTCCCGGGCCAGCACGGCCTTGCTGAGATCACCCGCCTGGATCCTGGCCACCGCGGCCGAGACGGCACGCTGCCACTGCGGGGCGGTCAGGCTGCCGTCATGCCAGCGGACCTCGGCGGGCGCCGCAGCCGGGATCGAGGGGGCCAGCGCCGCACGCTGATCACCGATCGTCGTCAGCCAGCTCCGGCCGGCGCTGCGGCCGAGCAGCACGGCCGGCACCACGAGCACCGAGCCGTCCGAGGTCGGGTCGAAGGTGAAGCTGCCGAACGCGACCGGCCCGCAGCCGGGGACGCCGACCTCGTCGGTGACCTGAGCGCCGTCGAACAGCTCGCGCAGCCACTTCTCGCCGGCCGTGAACCTGTCCTCGCCCGCCGGGATGGTGACCCGGGCCGCCTCGCCCCATCCGGCCAGCCCGTCGCCGCGCCGGATCCAGGCCACAGACCGGGGATGCGGCAGGCGGGCCACCAGATCACCCGGATCATCGACGGGGACCGTCCGGACGACCAGATTGTCGGGCATCCGCTGGGCTGGATCATCGCGCTGGGCTCCCACGGCAGACAACTTTACGTGCGGTAACCGGGCCGCCTGGCCGGAGGGGCGCGGCTGAGGTCACGGCCGGTGCCGGCCAGAGGGCCCGAGCAGGCGGTGCGCTGTCGCGGGGGACCGGCTCGGGAGCGTGCTAGCTTGTGTTAATCTCGACTAAGTTGATTGGAGAACTAGGATGATGCTTGCCAGCCGCGCCGCCCCGGCACTGAGCCCCGCACGCCTCGCGCAGATCGTCGCCGCCACGGCCGCCCAGCCAGGTCGCTGGAGCGATGTCCTCCGCTTCGACGCCGGACGGCGCTGGTACCACCGCCTGCAGCTGGCGGACGACCACGAGGTCTGGCTGCTGACCTGGCTGCCGGGACAGAGCACCGGCTTCCACGACCATGGCATCGCCGTGGGCGCGTTCGCAGTGGCCCGGGGGCGGGTGAGCGAGCGGACCATGGCCGCCGGGGGGCACCAGGTCCGGCACCGGACTGTCCCGGCGGGCGCCATCAGGTCGTTTGGGTCACGGCACGTGCACGACGTGGTCAACGTCTTCGGCGAGCCGGCCGTCTCCGTTCATGCCTACTCCCCCCCGCTCACCGCGATGCGGCGCTATGACCTGACCCGGACCGGCCTGGTGCCTACCGTAACCGAGAGCGCGGACCAGGACTGGTGACGTACGCTCCAGCGGTGGTGACTCACGCTCCGCCGCCCGGCAGCCGGACCATCGAGCAGGTACTGGCCGACGCGCGGGCGCGGCTGGACCGGCTGAGCCCGCAGCAGGCACAGCGCGCCGTCAGCGTCGGCGCGGTTCTCGTCGACATCCGCCCGGCCGCCCAGCGCTCGGCCGAGGGCGAGATCCCCGGCGCCCTGATCGTGGAGCGCAACGTCCTGGAATGGCGTTTCGACCCGGCCTCGGCCGCCAGGCTGCCGCAGGCCGGCTACGACGCGCACGTCATCGTCTTCTGCTCCGAGGGCTATACCTCGAGCCTCGCGGCGGCAGCCCTGCAGGACCTCGGCGTCCGCAACGCGACCGACCTGGACGGTGGCTTCGTGGCCTGGCGGGCGGCCGGCCTGCCAGTGGCGGCAGCGCGTTGCGGCGCCGTCGCGGCGGGCTGAGGGCCGTCCAGCGGCAGCCGCGGAGTTCTGCAGGCAGCCAGCCTGCCCATGGGCCGGCTGTGGCGCGGCCGGCGCTGGCGCGGCTGGTTCCGCCTCACAGCAGCTGCAGCTGAACCGCGTCCGGCGGCGCGGGGGCCGGCCGAGCGGCAGGCCGGTCGGGGCGCCGCTCCCGGGGCGGCCCGATGCGGCGGGCTCCCGCCGGGCTGGCCCGGCCGACGCCATGGCGCTCGGCCAGCTCCCTGACCTGGTCGGCTATCTGCTGCTGGTAGGCCTTGGGCGCATAGGCACCCCGGCCGTAGAGGCTGAGGTAGGGCCTCACGAGCTCGGGGAACTGCTCGCCGAGCCAGCGCAGGAACCACTCGCGCGCCCCGGGCCGCAGGTGCAGCACGATCGGGGTGACGTGGGCGGCGCCCGCCTCGGCGACCAGCCGCACAGTGGCCTCGAGCTGCCCGGGGGAGTCGGTCAGGAACGGCAGCACCGGGCCCATGAGCACCCCGCAGCGCAGCCCGCGGTCGGTCAGCGCGGCGCACACCCCCAGCCTGCGCTCGGGGCTGGGCGTTCCGGGCTCGACAGATCGAGAAATCGCTTTATCGACAAAACCGACCGACACGTTGAGGCCGACCTCGGTGACCTCCGCGGCCTCGGCCAGCAGGTCCAGGTCGCGCAGGATCAGCGTGCCCTTGGTGAGGATGGAGAACGGGTTGGCCGCGTCCCGCAGCGCGCCGATGATCCCCGGCATCAGCCGGTAGCGGCCCTCGGCGCGCTGATAGCAGTCCACGTTGGTGCCCATCGCCACGTGCTCGCCCTGCCACTTGGGCGACGCCAGCTCCTTGCGCGCCAGCTCCGGCGCGTTCACCTTGACCACGATCCGCGAGTTGAAGTCGTGCCCGGAGTCCATGTCGAGGTAGGTGTGCGTGTTGCGGGCGAAACAGTTGTGGCTGACCACGCCGTTGGCGATGAAATCACCGGTTCCCGTGGTGATGTCGAACATCTCCAGATCCAGGCCCATCGGCTCGATCGAGGCGACGCGCAGCCGAGCGTTGCTCTTGATCGCCATGCCCGCGATGTTGCGCTTGCGGGTGATCGCCGGCTCGGTGGTGTGGAAGAACCGGAGCACTTCCTTCAGCCCGCCACGCAGCCGGACATACTTCACTCCGTTAGCAAGGTTTCGGTCCTCAACCACGACGTTGAAGCCGAGCGCCTTCATTGACGAGACAGTCCAGCCGATGATCTCCGGGTCGGCGTTGGCGACTCGCCAGATGCCCTTACTGCAGCTTCCCTCGGCGTCGAAGATGCCCGCCAGGAAGCCCTTGTGCCAGCCGAGCGTGGGGGAGTTGGGCCAGCCGATGAGCGCCTTGATCACGCGGACCTGGTCAGGCATGCTCGTGCGGATCGCCATCATCTGACGCCGCGTGCTGATCGCCTCCGCGAAGAGGAACTCGGTCGTGCTGATGTCGGCCCGGCGAAGGTAGTCGCGGGTCCGGTCCAGGGCCTCCTGGTCGGCAAGTGCCAGACGGAACCGATGTGCCTCGGCAGGTGCGCGGCCAGGTCGCTGGTATGTGTAGGTGGCGAGGTTTGCGTCGCCGCGGATCATGCCGCAGAGATATCCGCGCTGATAGTCGTGAGACTCCTTGGGCGGCTCGGCGAACGCGCCCACGCCCATCAGCTCGTTGTTGACCGTCAGGTGGGGTCGCTGCAAGGGCCCACCGCACTCGGTGCCGATGACGTACTTCCAGCCTCGGCCGGTCAGGAACCGGTGATCGCTGCTGCAGAAGAGCCGGGTGCCATCCTCCAGCGTGACGCGGTAGGCCGACTTGATCGTCGACCAGTGCGCGAGCACCTCGGTGACCACATAGTGGCGGTAGGAACCGCGACGTTCCGTGCCGTAAATCTGATCACCAACCTTGACCTCGGCCAGCGGCCTGGTGCGCCCGTCGGCCATCAAGATCGGCGTCCCGCCCCATGAGCAGTAGGAACATGCATGTGAGCAGCCCCTATACGGGTTGATCGTCCAGCGGAACGCCATGCGGGAGGCCGGGGGGACCTGGTTGATGATGGAGCGGGCGTGCACCTCGTAGAAGGTCATCCCGCGGAACCCGGGAGTGTCGAAGGTCCGGGCGACGGCGTCTCGCTCGAACAGGGTTGGCGCCTGGTTTGTCCCGCCCGGCTGATCCGCCTGGCTGCCGTCGAGTCGCAGGCTGTCCCATCGCATCCGATCATCGTAGAACAGTGGAGCGGCAGAATCAAACAGTTTTTCGACCCACCGAGGCTGGCGCGTAGCCGACGCGCCCGAGCTATCGAGGTGCTTCCCGCCCGGCACCAGAACGTCGGTTGTCCAGTGGCAAAGAGGGGGTAAAAGCTCATCCGGCGGGGGATAGTAGGGGTGGGATCCCTGCGGGCCCGGTGCGGCTGGTGTGGCCGTACGTGGCTCGGTGGTTCGGTGGCTCGGTGGTTCGGAGGTGGCCATGGCGCTGTCAATGGACGAGCAGCGCATCCTCGAGGAGATGGAGCGCAAGCTTGCCGATGACGATCCTCTGCTAGCATCCAGGCTGACCTCGTTCGGGCGGCCAGGCCTGGCCGCGCTGATGAGATCGCGGCGCGCGCGGATCGTGCTGTCTCTCATGGCCCTGATCGTGATCGCGGCGGCCTCGCTCGCGGTGTACGCGCTGACCCCGTTCCGCGGCGAGCGCTCGGTTCCGGGACGCTCGCCCGCGCCGCACGTCGTGAGCCGGTCCGTGACGCCCGCCCACACCACGGGGGCACCGGCCGCGCCCTGACCGGGGGCGGCTTCAGGCCGTGCTGGCGCCTGCCCCGGCACCGGCTCCCTGGTGCCTGCCGCTCGCCTGGCCTCGCCAGCGTCCGCGGCGGCTGGACCCACCGGGCCGGGACCGGCTGGGCTTCATGACTCGCGCCAGAGCTGGAGCAGGTACTGCTCCAGCCCGTCGAGCCGCTTCCTCGCCTGCTGGAATTCGTCGCCGAGAGGGTCGACGTTCATCTGGTACAGAGCGGCATAGCGCCGGACGGCCTCCGCCCGGTTGCGCGTGTACACGCGCACCCCGTAGTCGCCGACCCCGCCAGCCAGGCGCACGCTTCCGACGGCGCAGTCGGACCGGCCCGTGTCGACGACGCTCAGCTGGCCGCGCAGGTAGAGCACGCACTTCGCCTCGTCCTCGTAACCGTCGCTGAACGGGGGAGGTGCGTCCTCCCACTCCTCGATCGTGAGCTGGACCCCGACGTGCTCCTGTGCGCAGGCCACGAGCATCTGCTCCCGGCTGGCGCTGATCAGCGCGTTGTCGGGCGGCAACGGACCTCCCGGGGCGTCCAGATCAACCGCCGGGTCATGGACCCGGAACATCCGTCGCTCCGGGAAGACTGGGATCTCCAGCCGAAGCAGCCTGCGGCCCACGAGCCCCCCTCAGGCAGACGATATCCGTCGGATACAGCATGGACCGTGCCGACCCATGATGTACCTGCAATCCGCCATAAAGGCACGTTACGCTACGCTCTGACACTGCGGGGAGGGATTCCGGGACCGTTATGGCAATGCTCCTGGGGCCGCCATGGGGCTGGCCGGACGCCCGCAGGGTTCCTGCAGGCCTCCGGACGCCGTTATGCTCCGGCCATGGGGCTGACCCGCGACGACGTTCTGCCCGAGGTGAGTCACCGGTACGTGGACGCGCGCGGGCTGCGCATGCACGTCGCGGAGGCAGGTACCGGGCCGCTGGTGCTGCTGCTGCACGGCTTCCCGGAGTGCTGGTACTCCTGGCGTCACCAGCTGGTGGCCCTGGCCGAGGCCGGCTATCACGCGGTGGCGCCCGATCAGCGCGGCTACTGCCGGACCGGCGGGCCAGAGGCCGTGGATCAGTACACGATGCTGCACCTGACCGGCGACATCGTCGCGCTCATGGACGCTCTTGGCGAGCCGCGGGCCGTGGTGGCCGGGCACGACTGGGGCGCGCCGGTGGCCTGGCACACGGCGCTGCTACGCCCGGACCGGGTCCGCGGCGTGATCGGGCTGAGCGTGCCGTACCGGCCGCGGGGGAGCAGCGCGCCGATCGCGGCCATGCGGCCGATGCTCGGGGACGGCTTCTACATGATCTACTTCCAGCAGCCCGGCGTCGCCGACGCCGAGCTCGCCGCCGATCCGCGGCAGACCTTCACCAGGCTCCTCTATAGTGCCTCCGGCGAGGGCGCCTCCGGCGACGGCCCCGCCGTGCCGATCGTCCCGCCGGGCGGCGGATTCCTCGACATCTGCGCCGACCCGCCCGGCTCCTCCGGCCTGCCCGGCTGGCTGACCAGCGGGGACATAGAGACTTTCGTAACGGAGTACCGGGACTCCGGCTTCACCAAGCCGCTCAACTGGTACCGCAACATCGACCGCAACTGGGAGCTCACCGCCGCCTGGCACCACGCGCCGGTCACCGTCCCCGCCCTGTTCATGGCCGGGGACCGGGACATGGTCATCAGCGGCCCCGGCACGCGAGAGGCGCTGCCGCGATTGCGCGACGCCGCGCCCCGGCTGCGCGAGCCGGTCCTGCTCAGCGGCTGCGGCCACTGGACCCAGCAGGAGCGGCCGGATGAGGTCAGCCAGGCCATGATCGGATTCATCCGCGAGCTGGACTGAGCCCTTGGGACCGCTATGACCCTCGTGACCGAGCTTGACCTGCCGGTGATCGACCTCGCGGCCGAGCTGGCTGGTGACGGCTACCACCAGCGGCTCGCCGAGCTGCGCGGGCAGGGCTGGCTGGCCAGCTCTCCGCTGGCGTTCATCGTCCTCGACCGCGAGTCGGGCGAGTTCTTCCTCCGCGCGCGGGCCGCGGCGTTCCCCGGCCGCGAGATCGCCGACCTCTTCGGCATCACCGGCGGCCCGCTGCGGGAGCAGATCGACGCCAACATCCTCAACCAGCAGGGCGACCGCCACCGGCGGCTCCGGGCCCTGGTCGGGCCCGCGTTCACCCCCCGCGCCGCGGACCGCTGGCGCCCGGCCATGCGCGCGTTCCTCGGCCAGCTGTGGGGCCGCCTCGACAGTGTTAGCCCTAGGGGGGGCGACCCCCCTTCAACCCCCCGCCACGGAGCAAGCTCCGCGAGCAGTGTTAGCCCTGGGGGGGACAACCCACCTTCAAGCCAGGCGAAGTCCTGCGACTTCGTCGCCGCGCTGGCCAAGCCCTACCCGTCGCTGACCATCGCCGCCGTGCTCGGCGCCCCGGACCGGGACGCGCCGCGACTGCACGAGTGGTCCAGCCTGGTGCAGCGGCAGTTCGACATCACGGCGCTGGCCAGCCAGGTGCCGGAGATCGAGCGCGCGGTCGTGGAGGTCCAGGACTACGTCGAGGCGCTGCTGCAGCGGCGGCGGGCCGAGCCGGGCGACGACCTGATCACCGCCCTGCTGGCCGCGGAGGACGGCGGCGACCGGCTGTCCCACGCCGAGTGCGTCAACCTGGTGCTGAACGTCATCGCCGGGGGCATCGACACCACACAGGCCCAGCTGTCGCACGCGCTCCGGCTGTTCGCCGCGCATCCGCGCCAGTGGCAGCTGCTGTGCGAGCAGCCAGGCCTGGTGCCACGGGCGGTCGACGAGGTGCTGCGGGCTGAGCCGATCACCCCGTTCACCGCGAGGATCTGCATCGGGCCGCTGGAGCACCGCGGCGTGACCTTCCCGGCCGGCACGATCGTGGCGATCTGCGCCGAACGGGCGAACCGCGAGCAGGACGGCGGCGAGGATTTCGACATAACGGCAGAACGCGACGGGCGGCTGCTGACGTTCGGCGCCGGGGCTCACTACTGCCTGGGTGCCAACCTGGCCCGGGCCGAGCTCGAGGAAGCCCTGGCGTTCCTCGCGCCGCGGATGCCGGGGCTCGCCGCCGCCCGCCCGGCCCGCCTGGGCGGGGTCGAGGGGATCTACGGCATCGACGAGCTGCCGCTTACCTGGGATGGCGCCGGATCTGCGCCCTGATCACCAGCCACTGGGCGCCGGCCGGCGGCGCCTGATCTGGGGGTCGTTCCCTGGGGCCCGGGCTAGCACGGCGCGGGCAGCCCGCTGCGCTTGCGCGCCTCCAGCCACAGCTCCCGGTAGCGGCGCGCGGCCGCGCTGCGCGGCGCGAATGCGGCCACCGGGGCCCGCTGCACCGACATCTGCTCGATCAGGGACAGCGCCGGGATCGCCGTCGCGGCCACGTCGGTGCGCTGCCCGGGCAGCTGCGCGGAGATCTCCCGGTGCAGCCGCTTGCGCCGGTCGACCATGGAGAAGAAGGCCAGGATCGAGGGCCGGCTCCCGTCGAGACCGCCGATGAACTCGGTCAGCTGGTCCAGGGTGCGGACCGACAGCGTGGTCGGGATCAGCGGGACCAGCAGCGTGTCGGCCGCCTGCAGGACGCTCTCGGACAGCAGCGAGATGCCCGGCGGGCAGTCCAGGAAGATGACGTCGTACTCGGCGCTCAGCGGCGCGAGCAGGGTGCCGAGCCTGCGCACGGGCTTCTTCGCCGCGTCGAGCAGCAGGTCCAGGTTCCGGTAGGTGAAGTCGGCCGGCAGCAGGTCGAGGTGGTCGAAGTCGGTCGCCTTGATCGCGTCGTCGATGGACCTGGTGCCCCGGATCAGGGCCTTGCCGCCGCCCTTGACCCGCGGCCGGATCCGGAACAGGAAGCTGGTCGCAGCCTGCGGGTCAAGATCCCAGAGCAGGACGCGGTACCCGTCCCGGGCCGCCAGGTAGCCGAGATTGACGGCGGTGGCGGTTTTGCCCACCCCGCCCTTGATGTTGTAGGTCGCGAAGATCTTCATGCCGCCGCCCTGGTCAGGGCCCGGATCCGGTTCTGGCTGGCCGGGCTGGCGAAATCGCGGAACCGGCCGGCGAACTCAATGCGCGCCTGCCGCTGCCGGACGGCGAGCCCGGCCGCGATCTCGCCCATCGCGAGCAGGGTGGCGGCGGGCGCGGCGCGCTCCTCCATCATCTGCGCGGCGAACGCCCGGATCTCCTCCTGCTGCACCTGCATGTCCTGGAACTCGCCGAGGCAGTCCTGCAGCGCCTTCAGCTCCCTCACCGCCTGCCAGTGCTCGGCAGGATCGTACAGGGACGCGAAGAACTCCAGCAGGTAACGCAGCTCCTTACACCGCTTCCGCAGCTCGTGCAGGCTCTCCGCAGGCGACGTGGGGCCGATCGCGCTGCCGTCGCGGATGACGCGGCGGTGGGCGCGGGCCATCCGGGCTGCGGCGAGCCGCGCGACGGTAGGCCGCGCGCCGCCGGCCGCCGCGGCCGCCAGGGCTTCCCGCCATTCCCGGGCCAGCCTGGAAAATCGCGCCGAACGCAGGCCGCGGACCAGCTCCCGTTGCGCCGCGGCGCGGCGGCGCTGCAGGTGATCGTGGAACGGCCGGAGCTCGTCGGCAGTCGCGGCGATCAGCCCGTCGGCCATGCCCGAGTAGCCGAGCAGGTACACGTCAAGGTCCCTGGTCGGCGTGGTCAGGTCACCCAGCCACTTGAACTCCGCGGCGAACCGGCTGGCCAGGTCGCCGGGCAGGACATCGCCGGCCAGCTTGAGCGCAGACCGGGTGCGCCGCACCGCGATCCGCAGGTCGTGCAGGAACTCGGTATCCAGATCGCGCACCGTGCCGTTTACGTTGGCCTCGAGGGTGTCGAACAGCGCGGTCAGCACGGCGGCCACCGCCACGGCCGCGGGCATCCGGGGGGCGAGCCTGACATCTGTCTTGCTCGAGTAGTCGCCCGGCCTCCGGCCCGCCGCGCCCAGCGCCGCCTCCAGCGCCGACTGGCTGCTGCCGTCCGCGACCCCCGGTGCCGCCGCCAGCAGGTCGACCATCCGCAGCGCCTGCGCCTGATAGCCGCGCAGCGCCGTCACGGTCAGGCGCGGGGCCACGTCCCCCGCCGCCGGGTAGGTGACGGACATGCGGTCCACGGTGACCCGGGCGATCGTCTTGTCGTCGGAGTTCAGCACCCTGTTGTCGCGCACCGTGCTGACCGCCCGGGCCGCCGGCAGCAGCGCGCGCACGCCGACTACCGGGCCGAGGCGGTCCCGCAGC
>Ga0209648_10001469_pt1 | contig 19056 bp, 17 predicted proteins | sample GraSoi2013_115cm_FD_185830 | JGI IMG/M metagenome (GOLD analysis project Ga0209648, IMG submission 185830) | Grasslands soil microbial communities from the Angelo Coastal Reserve, California, USA - Sample 9_17_2013_115cm (SPAdes) (version 2) | ecosystem: Environmental > Terrestrial > Soil >...
CGCCTGTCCCGATGAGAATACTCTCTACGTTGCGGACATGAACAATTGGCGGCTGCAGAAGCTCATCCTGCATCCCGGCAAAAAACTCGTCTCAAATAAGTAAAGGGGACTGGATTCCATCTGGAGCAATGGCTTCATTTCACCGAGCCTACTTTCAGGAGGATCGTCATGACCAGACAAGAGAATGCGGATGAACTTGGACTGAGCCGCCGCGAAGCGATTCAGGTTGGCGCTGGGGCCTTGCTCGGAGCTGCGGCGGTGCTTGCAGGAGCTGGTGAAGTGGCGCAGCTCTCTGCGCAAGGCGACCCACAGCCAACTCCACCTCCTGCGACCGACCCGCGCTATCCGATGCCGCCGAGTTGGGGCCGGGAACTGCGGCAGCTTGCACCAAACGTCTACGCCTATCTGCAGGGCGGTGGCCCAGGCATCAGTGCCGCCGGCGTTTCCAACACCGGCATGATCGCCGGTCCGGACTTCCTGATGGCCATCGATGCTACGCAGGGACCGCTGCCGGCGCGTGGATTCATTGCCGCGGCCAAGCAAGCCACCGGCAAGGATTTCGGCCGCTTGATCAATACGCATCATCACGGCGATCACGTCAACGGCAATCAGTTTTTCCCGCATGCAGAGATCCTCAGCCATCCTTATTGCCGGCAGGAATGTTTGAAGGCTGCTGCCACAACCCCAAAGATGTGGACGCCTACGCCGGGCATAGCCGACAAGGCCGAAGAGCGCAAGCTGGTGTCGCCGTCTGTGACTTTTAAAGACGATTTGACTTATTTCATCGGGGGCACGGAAGTGCAATTCCGTTTCGCGGGGCCGGCGCACACATGGGGCGATATGATGGCCTACCTGCCCCAATACAAGATTCTCTTCGCCGGCGACGTGGGCTTTTTCTGGGTCGCGCCTTATGCGAATAACAGCTACATCAGCAAGTGGATCGACGTCTGCGACACGATCGCCGGCTGGGACGTTGAGGTGATCGTTCCGGGGCACGGCCCGATTGGCGGCAAGAAGGAACTGGCCGAGATGGCCAATTACTTCCGTGTCCTGGGCGTCGAAGCTCGCAAGCGATACGACGCCAAGATGCCTCCCGGCGCGGCCGCGGCCGAAATCCGGCTGGGCCGGTTCGACAATTGGATTGGCCCGGAGCGCCTGATCATGGACGTCGTTCGCTGGTACGAGGAATGGGACGGCACCTTGACGCCGGATTACAACGCAAACGCGGTGCGCCAGGCGACCATCGAATACAACGCCGCCAAGGCGGGGAAAAAGCAGGCGGACGAGATCATTCCGCTCTCACGAATGGATGTTTTGGCCGAGGCCTGCTGATCAAAGCTAGTCGCCGATTGCGAAGCACGGATCACACGATGGCGATGCTTCCGTGTTGATGTAACTTAGGTTTCTCTTTCGGCAGGCGCCCGCACTTATGAACAGGTTCCCCGACTCGGAAGTCCAGAGCGCGTGTACAATCGTTTTATGGCCAAGGAATCTGCTCGAACCGAGACTCTTCTACAGGAAAAGCTGCCGCGGCTGATCACTCCCCTGCCCGGTCCAAAGGCCAAGCGCGTCGTTGACCTCGATCATCGCCACATCTCGCCATCTTACACGCGGAGTTATCCGCTGGTCGCGAAACGCGGCCTGGGCGCTATGGTTGAGGACGTCGACGGCAATACCTTCCTTGACTTCAATGCTGGCATAGCCGTAGTCGCAACCGGCCATTGCCATCCCGAAGTTGTTGCCGCGGTCCAGCGGCAGGCGGCCGAGCTCATCCACATGTCGTGCACGGATTTTTACTACGAAGGAATGGTCGAACTAGCCCAGAAGCTGGAAGCGATATCGCCTGGCCGCGAGCCAAAGAAAATCTATTTCGGAAATTCAGGAACCGAGGCCATCGAGGCGGCGATCAAGCTGGCGCGATATCATACGCGCCGCGAGAAAATCATCGCCTTTTATGGCGCTTTTCACGGGCGGACTTTGGGTTCGCTTTCCTTGACGGCTTCCAAAGCCGTGCAACGGACGGGATTCGGAAGCCTGCTTTCCGGTGTTTTCCACGTTCCTTATCCCAATCCTTACCGCTGCCCTTACGGACACCTGTCACAGGATTGCTGCACGGATTGCGCTCCTTTCATTGAGCGCGTGCTTTTCAAGAAGATTGTGGACCCCCAAGAGGTGGCGGCAATCATTGTGGAGCCGATTCAGGGTGAGGGAGGATATCTTCCGGCACCCGCGGAGTTCCTGCAAGATTTGCAGCGCATCTGCCGTCAGCATGGAATCCTCCTCATAAGCGATGAGGTGCAGAGCGGCATGGGACGGACGGGCAAATGGTGGGCGGGAGATCATGCCGGCATCGAGCCTGATATTTTATGTGTCGCCAAAGGGATCGCCTCGGGGCTTCCGCTCTCCGCGACCATCGCTCCGTCGAGCATCATGGACTGGAAGCAAGGAGCACACGCGTCAACTTTCGGCGCCAACCCTGTTTCCGTCGCGGCAGCGTTGGTTACGCTTCAGCTGGTCCAGGACAAATACATGGAGAATGCGCGCCGTATGGGAGAATATATTTTCGGCCGCCTCTCGGCGTGGCCCGAGAAGTTCCGGATTGTAGGAGACGTGCGGGGTAAGGGCTTGATGATTGGCATCGAGGTCGTAAAGGATCGGCAAACGAAGGAGCCTGCGCCAGAGCTTCGCGATTCCATTGAGAATCTGGCATTCGGCAAGGGAGTCTTGGTGTTGGGCGCAGGCGCAAATACGATCAGGCTTGCTCCTCCGCTCTTAATCGAAAAGGAACAAGCCGACTTCGCGATCAATACGCTCGAGGCGTGCATCCAGGAGACAGAATCGATCGTTTAAGAAGCGGCTCAAAATAGGCGCAGCTCCCACCGGGATTCGCGAGAGCAGAACAAGTGCGTATCGTCTCCAGCTTGATTTTCGGGATGGTCGATTGGGCGGCGAGGAAAGGCTTGGCCATTACCCCGCCTCAAGATGGTGAGGAACGCCGGCAATCCCGCCATTTGATGGGCGTACGTGGCGAGACCTTTGCCTATTGGTACCTGCGGAGGCATGGCTATGTTATGGTGTGCCGCAATTTCCGCGCTCCGGGCATAAAGGGCGAGATTGACCTTGTCGGCTTCGACGGACCGATATTGGCCTTTGTCGAAGTGAAAACGAGAACGAGCAAGCCCGTTCCTGCGCGCTTGCCGGAAGATGCCGTCACCATGGATAAGCGGCGCTTCCTGGGACGAATGGCGCGGCAGTTCTTGGTTGAGCGCAGGCTAAATGGCGTGAACTGGCGCTATGACGTCTTGGCAATCGAGTCCCCGTCCGGCATTCGCCCGATTGTGCGGCTGCACAAAGGGGCGTTTACTGACCGATAGGTCGCAAGCAGGTCAGCCAGGGCTTTGCAGGGTTCCCGCCGTCGAGCTAAAGTGTTTTGCTCAGGATACAATTAAGAATTGCAGGGAAGGGCTGCGGGTTTTCAGGCTGCCGTAGCTCAGGAGGGTGCGTTGCCGGAATTAAGGAAGGACCCCATTACAGGCCGCTGGGTCATTATCTCGACCGATCGCGCGAAGCGGCCGAACGATTTTGTGCGGGAGAGCGTTCGCATTGAGGGCAAAGGCTTTTGTCCCTTTTGCCTGGGAAACGAGACGAAAACGCCGCCAGAAGTCCTGGCGTATGGACGCAACGGCGGAGGGCCTAATACACCGGGTTGGACCGTCCGCGTGGTTCCTAATAAATTCCCCGCACTCGGCATCGAGGGCGATCTCGACCGCCAAGGCGACGGCTTGTTCGATCGCATGAATGGAGTGGGAGCGCACGAGGTAATCGTGGAGACCCCCGATCACCAGAGCACTTTGGCCACCTTGCCGGTGCGCGCTATCGAAGACGTATTGTGGGCTTACCGCGACCGGGTGCTGGACCTGAAGAACGACAAGCGCTTTCGTTACGCGCTGATCTTCAAGAATCACGGCGATGCCGCCGGAGCGTCTCTGGAGCATTCGCATTCGCAATTGATTGCGTTGCCCATCGTGCCGAAGCGGGTTCGCGAGGAACTCGATGCCTCGAAGCATTATTACCGAGATAAAGAGCGCTGTATCTTCTGCGACATGATCCGCCAGGAAATGGAATCCAACGTTCGCGTGGTGGGCGAAAACGATCAGTTTATTTCCATAGCGCCTTACGCGCCGCGTTTCCCGTTCGAGTTGTGGCTGCTGCCGAAGCAGCATAGTTCGGCGTTTGAAAACAATCAGAGTTCGGTTTACTCGAGCCTGGCGCGAATGCTTAAAGATACCCTGGCTCGGCTAGATACCGTGCTCGATCATCCCGCATATAATTTTATGCTGCACACGTCTCCCGTTGGTGAGGAAATCAACGACCACTATCATTGGCACTTCGAGATCATGCCCAAGCTGACTAAAGTGGCAGGCTTCGAATGGGGAACCGGTTTTTACATCTGTCCCACCCCGCCCGAAGAATCAGCGCGTTTTCTTCGCGAGGCTCAGATCGCCGCTACGTCCGCAGCGTAGATTCCGCGGCGTGAAATCTAAATTTGTGCGGTTCGCTTTTTAATACTCAGGCTCGCCTGACTGACATACTCCGCTGCTTTTCGATATACTGGCGGACATTGGGCGCGGTACCCAAGAGGCCCAAGGGAGAGGTCTGCAAAACCTCCATTCGTGGGTTCGAATCCCACCCGCGCCTCCAAATATCCTCTGTGTTAACCACGATTTTGCCGAGTTTTACTGAGGGTCTGGGTTGGCGGGAACCGATATGGTCTCCGTCTGTCCCTCGTTTTCGGCGTTCTTGGCTAATTTTTTCTGTGCGCGGCGCTCGGCCTTCAGACGCTGCTTCTCCTGCCGCTTCATTTCCTTTTGACGCTTCTGAAAGGTAATCCTGCTCATTACCATCTCCTGTGATCTGCGATTGAATTCTGCGGGCAGAGCTGCGAAAGGACGGGAAGAAAAAGTCAACAAGGATCGCCTAACGCCCGGCGGCTAACGGCCAAGTTCGCTTGGCCCTCAGACCCATTCGCTTCGCTGGTTCAAAATCCGCGTCCGCTTCTACCCCTGTCCCGAAATCCGCCGCCGCGCGGGCTGTCCCGGTCGGGTCGGGGTGTCGCTTCATTCACCTTCAACGCGCGCCCGGCAACTTCTTTTCCATTTAATGCGGACATTGCCTTGGCTGCTTCAGCATCATCGGTAATTTCCACAAAAGCAAACCCTCGAGGCTGCCCCGTCTCACGGTCACGTACGATGTGAATACGTGTGATCTCCCCGAATGGCTCAAATAGTGTGCGAAGGTCGCTTTCCGTGGTCTGAAAACTCATGTTGCCGACAAACACGTTCTTCATCGTTTTCTCCTTGGCAAACTACGGCCGGATCAGCCTTCCAGGAACACGCGAAGCTTTCCTGATCGTGACGGGTGACGTAGTTTCCGCAGCGCTTTCGCCTCAATTTGGCGGATGCGCTCACGGGTAACCGAAAAGGTATTCCCCACCTCTTCCAGAGTGTGCTCGGAGCCGTCCTCTATGCCAAACCGCATCTTGATGATGCGTTCCTCGCGCGGGGTCAGCGTCTTCAACAATGACGCCGTCTGCTCCTTCAGATTGAGTTTAATGGCCGCGTCTGACGGCGATGCCAGCCCTTTATCCTCAATGAAGTCTCCCAGATGGGAACTCTCCTCCTCACCGATGGGGGTTTCCAACGAGATCGGCTGCTGCGCGATCTTCTTTACCTTACGCAGCTTGTCGACGGGAATCTCCAAACGATCGGCGAGTTCCTCGATCGTCGGCTCGCGGCCCAGTTCCTGCACCATTTCGCGGCTGGCGCGTATCATTTTGTTGATGTGCTCCACCATGTGAACTGGCACGCGTATGGTGCGCGCCTGATCAGAGATGGCGCGGGTAATTGCCTGGCGAATCCACCACGTGGCATAGGTCGAAAACTTGTAACCGCGGCGCCACTCGAACTTCTCCGCCCCCCTCATCAAGCCAATATTTCCCTCTTGGATCAAATCGAGAAACTGCAATCCGTGATAAGTGTACTTCTTGGCGATGGACACAACCAAGCGCAGGTTTGCTTGGGTGAGCTCCTTTTTTGCCTGTTGGGCGGCAGCCTCTCCGCGCCGGATCCTTTGCAAAGCTCGTTTGAGCTCTGGCAGTGCAACCTCGCTCGTCTCGGAAATCTCGGCCAGGTCCGCGCGCCGCATACCCAGTTCACGTCGGGCCCCCGCACCCGTGGATAAATCGGCTCGGCGTTCGAGTTTGCCTACTTCCCGTTCCAGCAATTGGAGCCGCTCTACAGTCTGTCTGAGCTTGGCGATGAGCCGGTTCCACTCACGCGGGTTGAACTCAATAGAGCGCGCCAATCGAGACATCTGAATGCGCGTCCGAGATATGGCATACCGAGCACGCAAATGAGAACGCTTCTTCGACTTCGGAGTACGCGCCAGCCGCGCTGCTTCCTTGAACGCGGCTTCACGAAGACTGGCGATCTCCTCCAGAGTCTTGACCACCTGCCGCGCCTTCTTCTCGATCTTGTCTTCCTTCAACTCCTCGTCATCGAACACTACAATCTCTTTGATCGAGCGGGAACCCTCGCGCAGGTCTTTCGAAATTTCCAAAAGCTCTTTGATGACGATGGGCGAACGCGTAATCGTCTTAAGAACCAGAAGCCGGCCGCGTTCGATGCGCTTCGCGAGTGCGACTTCGCCTTCGCGTGTCAGCAAGGGAACAGAACCCATCTCGCGAAGATAGATGCGAACGGGATCGTTCGTTTTATCGAGAATCCCAGGAGTCAGCTCTAACTCTACCTCATGCCCACCGGCGTCCTCCTCTTTTGCCTCCACTTTCAGTGGTTCGCCCATTTCCGGCGTGGAGGTCTCTGTCGTGGAGGCCGCAGCCTTTGCGGCGGAAACATCTTCGTAGATGTTTATGCCGTGGCGCTCGAGCGCAGTGAGCAGATCGTTAATTTCTTCATGCGAGTCGACTTCAGGCGGCAAGACCTCATTCACTTCGTCAAAGAGCAGGTAACCCCGCTCCTTGCCCAGCGTGATGAGCTGCCGCACCTGGTCATCCTTCTCTTCAATGGCCTGCGACAAGGGTCTCCATTCCGCCTAAGGTCTACTTTGACCTTAGTCTTGCTCTCTCTTATTAAGGTACCTTACCGGCTTGGGGCTGCTCTTGGTGTAGTCGGCTAGTTCTGAGTCGGTTATGCAAAACTGGGTTATGGAAGGATCCGTTGCATCGGTGGCGAGTTCGCGCCGCAGTCTCATGGAACAGATATTCGGCCCATCCTGATACCGCGCCCGGTGAGATACGAAAGCTTCGTTCGCGATGGTCACAGTGTACTCCCGGGGCCCGGATTCGTTCCGGACAACAAAACTGTATTCGCGAACGAGAGTTCCGGATGTGAAGCCGATATACTGTAGGATGATTTGATCAGGCATTTGGTGCTTTCCCAGTCTTCACAGTCGCAACCGCATGACCAAACAAGGGGCGAGCCGAAAGATCCGGCCCGCCCTTCTAGAAATTAGAGGCTCACTACGTTCTCAGCTTGCAGGCCCTTGGGCCCTTTGCGAACCTCAAACTCCACGGCTTGGCCCTCGTTCAGGCTGCGGTAACCCTCCGCCTGAATGGCCGTGTGGTGCACAAAAACGTCCTCACCGGACTGGCGCTGGATGAAGCCAAAACCCTTGCTGGCATTGAACCACTTTACGGTTCCTTGTTCTTTCACAGAATCCCTCTTCTTATTTGAGCTATTTGGTGGCTCCTTCCGCCTCCAGCCGTAAGAACACAAAAAGGGCTGCAAGTGTGGACTTGCAGCCCCTCTAAACGAATCTAAAGGTTTTACAAGAGCAACAAACGCACTCTTATCATCTCATAGAATTGGCTCTGGCACGCACCGAATTCTGCCTGCCGGTTTCGTAAGTGACTCACGCTGCGCATGGTGCTTTAAGCACAGCGATATGAATGCCACGGGTCCTTCTCTGGAACCCCCGCCTAAACTCACTATCGATGAATGTTACGGTGGAAACTCCCGCCATGGCCCAGCAACAGGGCGCGACCGTTGTTCCTGGTGCATCGGAGGTAGGAGCACACGGAAACAGGGGTACACAGTTCCCGTTTGCCATGGCGATCTTCCTCAGTGCTTTTTTACTTTTTCAAGTTCAATTGATTCTCGGAAAGGAACTGCTTCCACTTTTTGGTGGTGCACCAGCTGTATGGACAGTATGTGTGCTTGTCTTCCAATTGCTGTTTCTCGCGGGCTACGGCTACGCGCACGGGCTTGCCCAGTGGCTTCCCGTTCGCAGGCAAGTGATCATTCACGGCGCTCTTCTGGCCGTTTCCGCGGTATTCCTGGTCGTTCTCGGACATGCACGGTCGACGGCCATCGGTCCCGGCGCGCATTGGCGCCCGGAGCCGGGGGCAAACCCCACATGGACAATCACGGAATTTCTTATCTGGGGGATTGGCCTGCCTTTCTTTCTGCTATCGGCCACGAGCCCCTTGATGCAGCACTGGCTTGCGCAATCGGCGGCAAAGAGGTCGCCCTATCGTCTCTATGCGCTTTCCAACGTGGGATCCCTTTTGGGGTTGCTGTCGTACCCATTTTTGGTCGAACCGCATTTAGGGTTGGGCACACAAGGGTGGGCTTGGGCCGCGGGCTATGGTCTGTTTCTGATTTTCTACTATTTCATTGGTCGCAGCGCGGCGCGCCGGACGCTTTCTGCTGCGCTGAGCCGGGCCTCGTCGGATTCACGCCCACGCGGAGCGCCTGTGGGATGGCCGCTTCGAATGTTCTGGGTCGGTGTGGCTGCGTGTGCTTCCGTGCTGTTGCTGGCGACGACGAACTTGGTCTGCCAGGACATTGCGGTGAGCCCATTCCTGTGGGTTCTGCAACTGAGCCTATATCTGATCTCGTTCATTGTGTGTTTCGAAAGCGACCGCTGGTACCGGCGAGAGATTTTTCATCCCCTGTTCGCCTTGACGATTGGGCTGGTGATCGTCGTGTCACTCCCGAACGCTCGATATTCGTTCCTCATGCAGCTCGCGGCCTACTCCGCAGTGCTCTTCGCGGGATGCATCGTGTGTCATGGTGAGGCTGCGCGGACGCGCCCGAGCGCGGAATCGCTGACTGTATTTTACTTCTCAATCGCGACGGGTGGCGCTTTGGGCGGAGTCGTTGTGTGCTTAATCGCCCCTTGGATGTTCCCCAACTATTGGGAGTATCCGCTTGCCGTCCTTGGGTGCATGGCATTGCTGTTGTCTGTTTCCGCGAGGGAATATTCCTCCTGGTGGTACACCGGCCGACCTTCCCTGGCTCTCCTGGTTCTCGCCGGCGTCGTGTTACTGGCGCCAACCATACTTGCTCCAGTCTGGCGAACGGCGGCACGGTTACCGCCGTCGCTTGGCCCTTGGACGGCCGCGGTTCTGACCGGCGCAGCGATTTTCACGTACGCCATAGAGCGTCGCACCTCAATGACGGCGTCCGCGCCATTTCTAGTCCGTGGCGCATCGAGAATTGCTCTGGCACTGCTGACTGCCGGTTTGGTAATTCCGCAGAAGGCCGCGCTATACCACGTTATCGCCTCGTCCAGAAATTTCTATGGTGTTTTGTCGGTCATCCGCGTCGATCAGGAGAACTATCTCGCACTTCGGTATGGCAACACTCTTCATGGATTCCAGTATCAAGACCCGCAGCGCGCCCGTTTGGCGACCGGCTACTACAGCCCAGGAAGCGGAGCCAACATCGTCATTCGCAATTGGCCCCGGCATCCAATGCGCGTCGGACTCGTCGGAATGGGAGTGGGTACGCTGGCTGCATTAGCGGGCTCGGGTGACGTTTTCCGCTTCTACGAAATCAATCCGGACATCAACAAATTGTCGAGCTTGAAACATCCTTACTTCACTTTCTTGCGAGATTCGCCCGGCCGAATTGAAGTTGTCCTGGGTGACGCGCGGCTCTCGCTCGAACGGGAAGCCGACCGTGGCGACCTCCAGAAGTTCGACGTTCTGGTGCTGGATGCATTCACGAGCGACGCGATTCCCATGCACCTCCTCACACGCGAGGCATTTTCCATCTATCAAGAGCATCTTCGTGGACCGGCGTCGGTGATTGCGGTACACATCAGCAACCAGACCCTCGACCTCCGTCCCGTGCTGGCAGGGATTGGCCGCGAGTTCGGCTTTCATGCCCTGCGCGTCTATCCGTCTTTTGCCACGGGTCCCTTCTCTCAATCGGACTGGATCTTGTTTTCGCGCGATCCCGCTTCGCTGTCCGGCAAGGAGATCATGGAACAGGGGGAACCGTTTCCCGGGGAGACTCGGCCCATTCCTTGGACCGACGATTATTGCGACCTCCTCCACGTAATGCGTTGGCAGGATTAGACGTGCGGCTTGCCGTCACATTTCACATCAGTGCCATCGGTTACCGTGCTATAATAACATTGCGTTTGTTGCTCTTGTAAAAACCTTTTGGTCGGTTAAAAGGGGCTGCGAGTTCACACCACTCGTAGGCCCTTTTTGTGTCTGTGGACCCAAAAGAGCAAGGCCACAATTGGCGTCGCCGAGCCTCTTATCAGAAGACGGTAGAAGCAAAGAAAGAGGCACCCCATGAACCCAGCGGAGAGACACGATAGGCGTGTCGATTGCCTGGTCCGCGAACGATGGGTGGTCGAAGAGACGCTGACCCATCTTAAGGGCGCCGCCAGAAAATTGCTGCGCGCCCATGCGAGTTTGGACCGCATTCGCACCACTGCCCTCGCGCTCCGCGCAGCGTTGAAAATCAAGGACGAACTGGAGAAACAGCTCGCGGAATCTCATTGCACCGTTCAATTTGTCTACCCGCTTTGAGTCTTGTTCATACACAAGCGATCTTTTTCGTGGCCGGATAACAAAGGAGGCTTCCTATGAAGGTAATCCCGGAAGGTCAGTACGTTAAGCACTATCGCTACGGCATGGGCGTGGTCACCGAATCCGATACCAGGCAAACTTCCATTGATTTCGATCTCCACGGCCTGAAAAGATTCGTCACCACTTTGATGGTCGTGGAACTCTCCGACCTGACTCCTCCGCCGCGCGTACGCGCGAAACATGGCGACAAGGTCTATGCCCGGCTCGCATCGAAAAAATCCGGTGGCAAATCTGCTTCGGACGAAGCGAAAAGTTAGCCATCTGGAGAGAAGTAAATGAAGAGCGTTTTTGTCGGTAACATGAATTCCCAGACGACAGAGGGAGATCTTCGAGCTCTATTCGAGCCTTTCGGGGAAGTTGCCCGCGTTCACGTCGTCAGTGATCACGGCACCGGGCTGCCGCGCGGTTTCGCGTTCGTGGAGATGGCGGACGATATCGAAGCCAGGAACGCCATCGCCGATCTCAACGGCAGAGAGCTCGCCGGCCGCAGCCTGACAATTAACGAGGCTCCCAGGCTGCAACGCAGTGGTGCCCGCGGGCGATCAGATTCCGGCCCTGGTGCTAGATGACGGCCGTGTGGAAGATCAGTCGAAGCCCGGGTGAAGTCCGGACGGAACCAGATAAGGGCTTCCTCTTCAAATGATTCACGAGGTTCGGCTTTTTGTACACGGAGAGGATTGGTGTTCGCATACTTCTGCAGGCGTTGCTCGAGCTGCAAGGTCGGATTTATCTTGCAGCTGCTCCTGGATCCTGGGAGCAGCATACCTGTTGTGCCCTTCTACGTCTCGGAGGGGGATTCCTGTCCCTTATGCCAGACGACTTTTGAAACGTGGAACTATTTCGTGATCCAGAGATCGTCACCTCTTGGCCATTCGCTCGGACCTGATGCCTGACCCGGTACCTACCCCAAGACACGCCGGCAACGGCCGGTAAGCCACTGCCAAGTCGTTCTTATTTCTTAACGCCGGTCGCTGTGTCCTCATCAGCGGGGGCGCCGACGAGCTTCATGTACTCGATCGCCTCGGACGGGATGCACATGTATTCGTTAGAAAAGGGAATCGCCACTTTCGCGTCGTCCTGACCGGCAATCCATCTGTAATCGGCTTTGGCGATCACAAAGGGCGCGGTGTAGTAGGCCGGATCCTCCAACGTTTCGGTCACGGTCAAGTGGTTATGATCGGTTCGGGCATAGCGCTCGGTCACGTGCGCATCAATGCTGTGTGGATAGCCGCGGCGATCGACCCAAGTTTTGTCGTCCATTCCGACGGTATCCACAACCAGCGTGTTGTTCTCCCAATGACCCACCGAATATCCAAAATACATCGTGGAGGGTCCGCCCTTGTGGCCGATGTTCGTGGGCACCGGCCGGCCATCCATCCAAACTTCCCGCCAGACCTTCGCGTAGTTTTCCAGAATCACGATGCGGTTCGGCATCGTTGCGAATCCAATTTCTCTGATTTCGTTGTTGACGATCCGGGGCATCCCGAATGGATCACACGTCTTCCAGGGATCGTTGGAGGTCGCGCTGAAGGGGTCCGGAATGTTGAGCTTTAACTTGGACTGTCCCTCCGGCGTCATCGCCGGAACACGGTTATTCAGATTCGGCTCTCCGGGCCCAAGCCAAGTGCCGCTCAGATCGTGAACAGGGGCCGGGCCCCCAGTTGCTTCGCCTGGTTGGGGAGGGTGGTTTTGATTCACAGGCTCCTGGGCCGCTGCAACCGCAGACCAAACCGCCAAGAATGCGAGCAGACCAGCCATCGAGTACTTGGAAAGAAGTTTCATTTCAGCACTCCTATTGCGGCTCCTACTCCTTGTTCGTGGTCTTACGTCCGTCGGGACGGCAGGCTGCCGATTCATCTCCGCCGGGGCCAAATTCCTTGTCACACTGTGACGGCCGGTCCCCTTCCAGTTCCCCACTGCCAAATACCGTGCCGTCAGCCAGCACCACTTTGCCCGTACGCCCGATCGGTGCGCCGTTCTTCACTTGATACAAGTAGACGGTAATCTTGTCCCCGGGTTGAATGGCGTTCTTGGTCCAGCCCGATGTGCTCACCGCGGAGGCCGCGCCGCCTTCCACTACCCAATGTACGACGTTGCCCTTGTCATCCTTTACGTCAAAGAGAACCAACGTGTGGGGGTTGCCCCAATTGACTTTCGTCACCGTGGCGTTCTTCAACTCAACTAACTTGGTGTTGTCGTACGCCGCGCTGCCGTGATGCGCGAAGATCGGACTGCCAACCGCCAGAAGACTCACGACCAACGCAAACAACGATAGGAGCTTAGCCTTCATTCGACCCTCCTCTGAAACTGACACTGTTAACCCCGCGTAATATCACAATCGTCTTGATCGGGCAACCATTCCACATTTTGGGCAGTGAGGGCAACGGACAAACGGATAGAGCCGGAGGGGGACGAAAGATTCGCATGTTCGCCTACGATTTTGACACTGCGCGTGATCCGTCCGGTGGACTAGTTGGAATTCTTTTGCGGGGCGTTTGCTGCTGTTTTTTCCGCAGCGCGAGCTCCGGCAAGGATGTTGACAATACCGTTGTTCCCCTCGCCGCACGCATATTCAAACATCGGGCCATCAATATGGCTCAGTGGAACAATGGCGGACCACGGCTTCGTCCATGTCGTCGGGTCGTCAATCGTGAACTTGTAGTCGATCGCGTTCGCGTTGAGCCTGGTGAAACGCTCGGTAATCTTTAAGGTCTTGGGATTCGCGTTTTGAAAGGTGGCGCCAGAACGGAAATTGGTGGTTTCCACGATGAGGGTATTGCCTTCCCAATGACCCCGCGAGTCCCCATGCCATCGGTGGAAGTTCCCGGAGAGAGCCGGGCGCCCGTCGAGGGGAATGATGCGAACTTCACTGTTCCATTCATATTCGATCATCACGTAACCTGCGCCCTGGACGATGTGCACATCGCTGTTGTAAGCCGCAGGCAAGATCGGCGGTCCGCCAAAAGAAAGGCACCGCACGCCCAGAGTCAAATCCTCTGGGCCATCGGCCTGCACATCTCCGCCGGCCTCCAGGTTTTCGTTAGCGGTAGGAATCTTCCTCATCGCTGCTCTGGCCTTCTGCGCCTCTGGCGCCAGTGCGGGAATTCGGCCATCCGGCGGATCGACAACCAGTGAAGTTCGCCTGTTCGGTTGAACGCCGTTTTGCCACGCGCCGAGCGCATACACAGTCGAGTCATAAACTGGAGTCTCCGCGGAATTGGCGTACGTAAACTCGTAAGCGTGTTGCACGCCCGCTTTGAAGACTTCAGCCATCTCTTCATCGGTCAAAAACTCTCTGCCACCGTATTTAGCGGGTCGCTCCATGGGCGTAAAGCTCAGGCTCGTCCAATATCCTTGCAGGTCTGGCTGGCCATCAGGCGTACGAGATACGAGCCCCGTCTTCGCCTTCGCGGATGGCGGCACGGGCTTTGCAGGCAGTGCCTGAGCCGCAAGGAATGCCGGAGCCAACAAGAGGCTCGCCACCGCAGCCATCAGAGTGCTCGATGAGATCCGAAAATGATTGGTCATATGAACCTCCTCGAGTTGTCTAGTTACTCGTCGTACGAAGTCATTTTGCCGGAAACGTGACCCTATGGTTGAAGCTTGGCATCACGCAAGAGTATCGCTGCGGGAAAATACTGTAAAGGCCCACCGCGGTCGAAGAGGCTGCGGGACAGGGCAATTGACGCTCTGGCCCGCTCAGACCGCAGCTAGGAAACGAGGCTGTCTGGAGCAAGCTCGACCGGTGCCGCCGGCTCGAGTTCCAGATTCGGAACCGCAAACGTCTCTTCTACCGGGACTTCTGCCGGCATTTTTTCATGCAGCAGTCGCTCGGTGGCCGCGATCATAGGCACGGCGTGGAACCGCTGGTGCATCTCCGAAGAAGTCAGCAAGTTAGAGATTGCCAGGAGGATCATACCTTGGTGGTGCGCCATCCAGCATCGGGTCATCCGATCTGCAGCCGACCCAGATTGCCCATTCACTTTGATTTCCGCGGATTCATAGAAGCCGTATCGGCCGAGCCAATTTCTGTCTTTCATGCGATAGATGTTTTTCATCGCGACTTGCGTTTCAATACCCAGGCTGAGGAACGTGGAATAAGAAGAGATGAGCCACCGCTGTATGGTGTAGCGGCGCAGCGCCAGCCCAGGAGCTCCAAAACCTTCATACTGAAAGAGCCCGTTGGGATCGCGATCGCCGAATGCCGCCTCGGAAATGCCCCAGGGATGCCCCTTCAGGACCTCCCTATTGGCATGGAAGTTGATGGCAGCACGTCCGCTGGCATGCAGAAGCGTATTTGGATACGTGCGCATCCATAGATTCGGCATCAGGTATTCGAAAAGACTTCCTGCCCAGGAGATCAGCACTCGCTCGTTATCGCATTGGGTTTGGCCGCGGCCGAGATAGAACCAACTGGCCTGAGGGATATCACCCTTGGCGATGGCGACAAAGGCCGCGATGCGCGCCTCGGAGGCCAAAAGATCGTAGCAGGCGCTTTCCAGGCGGTTGGCGCCCTTGTTATAGCCGATCGAAAGCAGTTTCCTCCGCCGGTTGTAGAGAAAACCAAAATCCATTTCCTGAGCGAGTTCTTCGCATGTTTCGGCCAGCTGTTGCATAGTGCCGTGGAGGCTGGTCGCGCGGTCCAGGCGCGCGCACATCTTCCGCAATAGCGCCTCGTTACTCTTCCTGTCTTCATTCTTGAGATCAGGCCGATTCAGGGTTTCGCGCAACGAGGAGACGATCTCCTCGAGCTTCTTGATTCCTTGATCTAAAGTAAGCTGGCGAATGTCGGCCGTCGGGCGAATGCCCAAATGTTCGAAAATGCGCCTATCCTTTGCGAGCAGCCAGGGCGCAAATGTCGCCGCCAGCCGGCGCAGATGGCGCACCTGGTTGCAAAGATCGCGCGACCAGTAAGCCAAATCGGGCGATTTGTGGCTCTTCGATTTAATGCTTCTTTCGAGATCCCGAGCTCTCTTTTCCAAGACAAGCAAGTTAGAAATCCAGCGCTCCGGATCATCCTCCAAGACCAGGATGCTGTCTTCCAAAGCCACGATTGCCTCGAGCAGAGAGGTGATGCGATCCGTTCCGGCAACTTGTCTCAGTAGGCGCAGTCGGTCTTTGATTCCCATCCAGAGTTGGGGCGAAAAAAGCGGCTGACTAGCCATCTGCACGCAAGCCTGGCTGGTCGTGAGCAACGAACAGGCCAAATTGCCGCTGTCAACCGAAGAGATAAAGAACGGTGCCTCTGCTTTCAGCGTGCGAGCGTCATACCAGTTATAGAAATGCCCTCGGAAGCGTTCGAGTTTGACAGCGGTAGAAAGCGTGGCCTTTGTCAACTGGATGACCTGCGGCAAGCTGATGAAGCCGAGGTCGTAAGCAGCTAAACGTGAATTCAAAAGCAGGCCGAGGTTTGTGGGCGAGACGCGCTCGACCAGTATGGAGGGAATTTCCTGTAGTCGATCAGAAATCAGCCAGTGATTGCCGGGCCGGCTGAATTCATCGAAGAAGCGCCACGTGCGCAGAGCCGTTTCCCGTAAGAATTCTCGATCACGCGTTCCCAGTTTGCTTTCGCTCGGCAAAGGCGGCCGGTCAAGCCAGGCTGTGACCTGCCCTGTGAAAAACCAGCAAATCAGGAAAGGCAGGGCAATGGGCAACGCCCGCGGATTTACCAGGCAGATCAGGCCTCCGATGGCCAAAGCCGCCAGCGGAATCCAATCGAGGCACCGGTCCACCAGGGAACGCGGCTTGGCTTCCATTTCCGCCTGCGCCGCGGTTTCCCACTCCAGCAGGTTTCGGCGTGTCACCAGCATACGGAAGAGAGTTCTCACGGCGGCATCCACCATGATGACGCTCTGCTGCAGCAGCAACGCAAAGAACAAAGCTACGCGCGCCTCTTCGATGGCAAATCCCAGAGCGACACTCTTCAAATAAGCGGCCGAATATCGGTTGATTTTGGACAGGCCAGAAATCAGTTGCAGAAAACTGGGCAAGAGCACGACAACCAGAACCGCGCCCGTCCAGAAAACCGGCCCGCGAGGAAGGAAGAGCCAACCTGCCAGCAACAGGGCGAGCATCACCGGCTCGTACAACGCGCGGCGCAGGTTATCCACGATCTTCCACCGTGAAATAATCTGCAGCGCGTTGGGCATATTGCGGCCAAAGCGATCGGCCACGCGAGAGGAGATCCATGGAGACGTTTGCCAATCACCCCGAGCCCAACGGTGTTTGCGCCGGGAATAGACGGCGCAACGCGACGGATAATCCTCCACAATCTCGATATCTGATACCAACCCGGCCCGGGCGAAAGATCCCTCGATCATATCGTGGCTCAGCAGCACTCCTTCGGGAAGCCACGTATCCACCAGGCGATGGAACGCGTCGATATCGTAAATGCCCTTGCCCACAAAGCTCCCTTCGCCGAAGAGATCCTGATACGCATCGGAAACAGCGCGTGTATACACGTCGAAGGTAGCATCGGCCGAGAAAATGGCCGCCAGCCGCGATTTTCTTGCCGACTGCAGATCCACGCCCGCCTTCGGCTGTAAGATGGCGTAACCGCGCTGCAACTTCTTCCCCGAAGGATCAAACACCGCACGGTTCAAGGGATGTGCGATCGTGCCGATCAGTTTTCGCGCCGCGTCACGGGGCAGTTGCGTGTCGGCATCGAGCGTAATTACGTAACGCACATCTTTCAGCAGTGATAAATCTCCGGTTTTGACCGAGAAAGCATCGTGCTCGCCCCGCAAGAAGCTGTTGAAATCGAGCAGTTTCCCCCGCTTGCGTTCCCATCCCATCCAGGTGCCCTCGGAGGCGCAATAAACCTGCCGCCGATGGAAATGGAAGAACGTGCCGCGCGCCTGTCGCGCATACTTGCGATTGAGCCGTTCGATCAGTTGAGAGCAAACGCGGATCAGGGGATCTCCGTCCGCCGGGCCGGTGCGCGAGTCGACGGAATCGGTGAGTAGCGCAAAGTGGAGGTTCTTGTCTCGATTCCCGAGGAAGCGCACCTCCAACGCTTCCACCATTTGGCGCGTCTGGGATTCATTCAAAAGCAGCGAGGGGATCGCCACAACCGTGAAGCAGTCGTCCGGAATGCCCTTGGAGAGATCCAGTTTTGGAAGAACGCGTGGCGGAAAGCATACCGCAATCAGCTGGTTAACGATGTCTATGGCAGCTCCGGTAGCGGGCACGAGAAGCAGGGGCAAAATGACCGCCATGGAGACGGACCGCCCGCAGGCCAATAGCAGCGAAGCGGTCAGCACAAATGCCACGAACTCGATTGCCAGCAGGTAAGCCGAAGGCGCATGGCGGATGATCCGCTCGCGGACCCACACGAGGACAGGAGAGCGGTAGCCGATCAGCTTACGCAACACTTCGCGGCCGTCGTCGATCAGGAAATATCCGACGTGGCTGGAATAAGGGGCTGATTCACGCTGCGCCTGGGCCGCCAGTTCGACCGCCTGCCGGGCAATCTCGGCTTCGCTCTTTCGCGAGTGAGGCGCCATCTCGGCGATCGCACCTCGATAAGAGTCCCGACTGGCGGGTTCCATATGCGCGTAAACCGCATCTTCTCTCAGGATGTGATCGACGGCGCTCAGCTTGGCAAAGATACGGTCGCAGTTGGCATGATCAAGTTCGCGCAGGCTTTCCAGGATCGTAACTAATTCGGCCGAGAGTTTCTTGGCGAGGTCTCGATCCGAGATGTAACCCAGCTCACTCCCAATCTGGAGCACTCGCTGCATGAGACGAAGCTGCAAGAGTGGCTTGAACACCCACAGCTCCTGCATGTCAAACGTCACGCGCTCCTGCATAGCGCTAATAAAAATCACAAACGTCTCTTGACGGAATCTGTCCTGCACGGCTGAGAGATAAGCGCGCACAGCAAGATACGCGCGAGGAAGTGGTCTGGCACCGCACGCGCTCACTTTGCCAAGGATTCTGGCGTTTCGAAGGGCGTTGCTGAACGCGGAAGTCACGCTATGAAGAAGGCGGCTATTCGTCAGCAGATATTCCACCCACTCGACTCGGCTGTCTTGGCGCAGGCCGCCAAAAAGCTGGCGGATTCCAAGGAAAGTCAAAAAACTCTGCCGCGGCAAAAAACTCGATGGTCTTCTGCTGCTCTCGGGAGACCAATCTGAGACTTCGGA
>Ga0209648_10001470_pt1 | contig 19054 bp, 12 predicted proteins | sample GraSoi2013_115cm_FD_185830 | JGI IMG/M metagenome (GOLD analysis project Ga0209648, IMG submission 185830) | Grasslands soil microbial communities from the Angelo Coastal Reserve, California, USA - Sample 9_17_2013_115cm (SPAdes) (version 2) | ecosystem: Environmental > Terrestrial > Soil >...
CCGGCTCCGGTAGCATAAATCTGGATCACCGAGCCTGCGGCCGCGGGGTTCTTGGCTGAGTTCGCCGTATTGTCAACATTCAGGATCGCCCCCTGCCCGCTACCCGTTCCGTCCCGCGTGAAGATCGCCGGAGACGTTTCCGCTACTGCCACGCTGAAAGGCGTCGATTGGCCGTAGTGCGTCACCACCACCGATACGTTGGATTGCCCCGCCACCTCATAGGGCACGATCACGTTGATCTGGCCGACATCGGTGTATAACCGGGGCGAGTATGCGCCATTGAAAGTCACGGTGGTCGAGTCGGGAGGAATACCGACGCCACCCAAGACCTGGGCCGCGGGTGGAGCAGCCAGGGCTTCGCCAAAGATGGAAACATACTCGCCGGGTGACAGCGGGGCTTGGAAGCTAGCCGCGTTCACCACGCCCCCAATCTTCGGTGGCGCGGGATTCTCAACCTCGACAGTGACTTGCTGCGGTGAATTGCTGGCGCTCCCGACCGTGAGCACCACGGGCTGCGGCCCCGCTGCGATGCCAGGCGGCACGATGGCGCTCACCTGCAGGTTGTAGCTGACGGCGGCGCCGTCCGCCAAACCGGAGGTGGCGTACCGGACCTGCGCGGGCTGCCCACCGATCGTCACAGAGACGGGGGCCGCGGGTACCTCGCCCCCGAAGAGAATCCCGCCAAGCAGCACCCCGTGATTCCAATTGCCCGAGCCGTTGGCCACAAAAAGCACAGGGCTGCCAATGGGCGCGGGATTTGCCGGCCCGTTCACCGAATAGTCGCCGTTGATGAACATGCCGGGAGAGCACGGTGCATGGAAGAACGGGGGGCAGCACCACTTTGTTGAATCGAACGTAAAAGTAAACGGCCTGTACACATCGCAGATCGCCGGGGAGGTTTCTGACAGAGGCAAGCTAACCGTCGTCGACTGCGAGAAATGTTGCACAACCATCTGAACGCTGGGGCCGGTAAGCCCATAAGGGACAATAACACTCATGCTGCCCGGATTCGAATAACCAACAAAAGCCGCCGCCGAACCGTTGAACAGGATCTTAGTGTTGCCCAGCCTCGCCGGATAGTGACAAGGCGGACCAACCCGCGGGCATTCCATGTTTGCAGTATCCAAGGATGCGAGATATTGACCTGCAATGGTCACAAGCTCGCCAGGCGCGACCCCCGGAACCTGCGTGATCGCGTTGACAACGGAGCTCACAATCGGCGGCGGCGGCTGTGTTAACGTCAGTACACATTTCAAACTCCCGACACTAGCTTGCGAAGGCGGGGTCGGCACGAACGTCATAACCGCGCTGTTCACAGCAGGCCATCCCTCGTTGAACGCCTCCGGAGAGCTGAGGGCGATCCCACCCGAAGCGACAACAGCAATCGTCGCCGGAGTTACGCTGCTCATTGCGTCGGCTGACAACCCAATCGCGATATTGCCACTGACACCCTCCGGTAAATGAACTGTAAACGGAATATGGCTCCCATCCGAAGCTGTCACTTGGACCGTCTGGGCGAGAGGGGCCGCCAAATCGACCACCTGGGAAAAACTCAACGACGAAGGGGTGACCACCAAGGACTGGGCTTCGGCGGCCCCGACCAGGAACAGAAGTACGCAGACGGGCGGGCCAAGCAGTGCCAAGCCGGATAATTCTTTCACGGCCTCAAGAACCCGAATCAGAACGGAATACAGCATCATCCCTCCCCGCTAGGGGCTGACCCTACCAACGATCTTCAGAGTCACTGTCGGCGGCGGCTGCCCCGACGTAACAAGCACCGGAATCGCGTTCCCTCTCGACGACGCCAACAAGTTGCCGTTCGCGTCGGCCAATTGCAACGCAGGGCTTGCGATGGAAACACTGGTCTGCCGATCGAACGGGATCAGCACCTGGTAAGTCCTCCCGCCCGGGTTCTGGGCGACTAGCGCGGCACTGTGGAAAACAAGAGAATCCGTGCTAACGCCGATCAGCAGACCCGCACTAGATTTCGCGCTGGCAGACGTTAGAAATTGCCCCGGATCTTCCACCCGCACTGTCACTAAGGCGCCTTTCTGTAAGACTATATTAACATTCGCTGAGGCCTGGCCTACCGAAAGGGTAGTGCGCGTGCCCGCGCCAGCGCCCCATAGACATGGGCTGATCCAGCCGCCCGGGGTTTGCGTGCAGATCTGATACGTGCCATCCACTAGGGACGGAAAATGGAAGCTTCCGTCGGGGCCGATTGTAACCGCTGCCGTAGCTCGGGCCGTTCTGGGCAACTTAACGAAGTCGGGAATTCGTGAAGCGCTCACGACACCGGACGTGATGACACTGCCGTCTGCCCCCCTAACCGTCCCGCTAATCGAGGCGACCGATGCCGGAGCTGCCTGGGCGGCGCACGGTAGAGGGCTTACTGCCGCCAACACCGCTATCAGGACTATTGCTTTCATTCGACCTCCTCACTGTACCGAGGTTACTTTCCAGTAACCCCAAAGCGACCAGTTACCCAGATCGCCCTGATTGCTAATGTTGAATCGTAGCTGATTGTTTTCAACGACCTCATACATGAACCACGTGCACTGCGTACGGGTAAGATGGAGGGGATCGACGGGATAGAGCGGCTCGCAGTCATTCTTGAGCAACTCGATATCCAGAACCACCACGACATCGTTCGGGGTGCAGTTTTGACAATACGCAGGAACCGGTTGAACGCTCGACTTCGACGCATCAATGGCACAGAACGAGTTTTGGACCGTGTGCCCAGAAGTGCTCCCCAACGGCGAACTGTCGGCAGCAGGAAATTGGTGATTCGCGTCCTCCAGATAAACAGTGCCTGTGGGCCCACCATCCGAGGAAGCAAACAAGAAGCCGCAAGTATAGATCTTATTGGGCGGGATCGCGGGACCAACGGGCTGGCCATGCTGGTTACAAGCCCTAGTCTGCGGCGGCGTGTCGGAGTCGTAGGGCCCGCCTACACCGCTGGGAGGCACGTCGGGCAAACCCAAAGACTGAACCGCCGCAAGCGCCGGGCACGCGTCAGTACTGAGGAAGCCCTGAATGTGGGCAATGTTGCTCGCGCCCCCAGGGTCGTTGCCACCGAACCGGAAGAACCTGTGATTAGTGCCCTCTGGTTGTCCAGCGCCAGGGTCCGTCGTACCAAGAGGCTTACCCAGCGGCTGGTTGCCTTCCGGGAAGATCGAGATGCTCTGCGGCAATTTGTCCGGAGAAGAGATAGGCGTGGGGTTGCTAGGGTCGTAGCCAGGGTACGTGTAGTCCATCACGCTAGCCGCAGGGCCAGAGATCTTGCTTGTGTCCACGGCGACGCGAGGGTGATACACTACCGCGCCGTACGAGCCTTGGTTCATAATGTTTGCGACATTCCCGACGTTCAAGTTGGTACCGCTTATCGCGGTAACTCCACCGCCGGTCGTCGCAGCGAGCCCGACGTAAGTCGAACTCCCCTCATGATGGGTCAAGTACACGCCATATTGCACATTGCCAGCGCCCGTGGCGGCGCCCTGGCTGTCGTTGCTCTGGATGGTCAAGCCCTGAGTATCCCTGAACGCATCGCAGGTGACAGCTCCGATGGCGGGTATCACAGGATTGCTGAGATTGCCGGGGTAGGCGGGAGTGCAAGTGCCATCGCCCGGCCAAGCAGTTCTCACTTTGATGTCGCCGTCCACGAAGCCAGTGTGAGAGACAAGATCGTTGCTATAAAGGTGATTTCCATTCGCCGAGGAATTGTAAACGCTGAAGAGCCCGATACCCTCTAACGTAAACCCAGAAACCGTGTTCCCACTAACGTTCATGTTGCGACCGTACAGCTCCGTGCCCGTCACCTCATCCCTGTGCCCCACGGCCGGGTCGGGACTTCCACCCGTCAGCGTGTTCCCGATTATATTTACCCGATCGCTGCACACTTCCTGCTCAATCGCCCCTCCCACTCCTCCCAACGTAGCTTTGAACGTGTTGTTGTAGATACCCACGTACCGGCCCTGTCCGCTGATTGCGCCGGCGGTTGAGTAGAACGTGTTCATACCGCTGCATTGGGTCCCAGGCTGGCAGGTTCCAGGGTCACCAAATCGGATATTGCGCGGCGTCACTGGCACGCCCGGAGTGTTGTCGTCCGCAAAAGCCACGCCGGTATTCTTCGCCGACCAGTTGTCGCACTGCGTGTAATCTCCCCAGTTGGTGCCATTGGAAGCACCCATCTGAACTCCACCCGCGGAAATCACGTTGTTGTGAATGTATACATCGTTCACCCTTTGGCTACCCGCAGGGCTAATGAGGACAGGATGTCCACTACTTGAATCTTCAAACCGGCAGTAGGTAATCTCCAGGTTGTAGGGGCCAACGCTATTGAACGGAGCGCCAGCCGGCGCCGCCCAGCTCTGCGGAGGGGCGGTGTTCTGGATGTTCAAATCCACGCACGGGTAGTGGTTCGCCTCGCACAGTGTCTGGTTCTGTAGCTGCGTCCGGGGACAGGGATTGCTGGGATCCGCTTGTTGCACAACTGTATTCGTGCTGCCGCTGCAGAAAGTCAGATTCTGAATCCTGATTCCAGTGCAAGTCGGCGACGGCGGCGGTCCTCCGCAGGATCCCGGGTCGTTCACCGTCATCAGCTCGTCAACATGCGCCGCAGCCCTGACTAACATTGTTGGATTGTTGCTATCACCGCTGACCGTAACATTCGACTTATTGACGGCGACCGTCAGCCCCTGCAGAATACTGTACGCCCCCGGCGTCAAATTGCAATTGGCGCCAGTCGCCGAACTCACACAGTTCCTCAACCCCAGAAGCAGATCGCCCGAAGCAACAGTAAGCTGCGCCATCGCGCTGCGATTTCCCAAGACCCCGCCGGACCCAGTCACTGTGACGTCGTACCCAGACGCGTCCGTCGTAGTGCTGACGGTAAGCGTCGTGGACGAGCCACTGCCGCAATTCAGCGTACTCGTGCCATACACCGCCGTAACGCCGGGAGGCAGCATCGGAGCCGTCAGACTCACCGGCCCGGCGAACCCATTGAAGCACGTCAGTGCGACGGTGTACGGGTAGCTCAAACCAGTCGACACCGTTGCCGAACCCGGCGAGATGGCCAGCGCGAAGTCCGGCGTCGAACCTGACACCGTCAAGCTGACGTTTTTCGTCGCCGTCTGGCTGGTGCTATCGGTCACCTTCACCTGGAACGCATACGTGCCAGCCGTCGTAGGCGTACCGCTCAGGCCGCCGCCGCTGAAGCTGAGCCCGGCCGGAAGCGGCGCCGAACCGGATGCTAGAGACCAGCTATAGGCCGGCACTCCCCCCGCCGCGTTAAGAGGCTGTGAGTAGGCTGCCCCCGTCGTTGCATTCTGAAGCGGCGTACTGGTGGTGATCGTCAACTGACTCGGCGGTGCTGTCACCGTCCATGTCCCCCTCTGCACCCAGTCGCAGCTCAACGCTCCGTTGTAAGCCGTCATGTAGATATTCTTTGCGCCGGCAAACGCCGTCTTGAAGCTCACCGCCAGGTTCAGCGTGAGCGTGTTTCCAGACGCAGTCACCCAGGATGCCCCGGCGTCCACAGTGCATTGAATATTCGATTTCGTTCCGGCAACGCCAACCGTAAGCGGCGCGTTCGTTAAGTTCCCCGAGTCGTCCGCCAAATAGATCAAGTTCATCCCATGTGCGTAGTACAGATAGCACGCGCCCACGCCGGATAGCGTCGGCGCGACATCCACGAAGGTAGAGACAATGTTCACCGCCCCCTTTGGATCCGAGAAATTGAACGCAAACGTCTGCGCCGAGCCGCTCAAGCCACTCGGCGTCACCGAGACGGCCGAGGGCGCAACCGCCGGCGTGATGAAGCCTTCAAAACTGGCTTGCGCGTGAAATCCGTTCCCGAGATGGATGTAGCTCCCAGCCTGGAACGTAACATTAGCGCCCGTCACGATGAACCCGCTGTCTGCCGCGATGCAAGTTACCGCCTCGTAATACTGCGTGCCGGATGCAATGCTATACGGCAGCACCCGGCACGGGTCCGCAAACAAAGCCGGCGCAAACAAGAAGCAAATTGCCGTGGCACAGGCATTCTTGCCTGTGTTCCTCCCGAGGGTGTATCCGACGTGCTCAGCCAATGGGTTCATGATCGCCCCTCTCAGCGCCCGCCTGCCTCCAGCCGCGCCACGCGCTCCTGCAGCTCCCGATTCTTCTCATCAGCATGAATCAGATGCAGCGTCAACTCCTCGATCTTCGCCAGCAGCCTCGCCTGCATATCGCCCAGGCTCACGCCCTTCTCTTTGGCCTCGGCCGCCGAAGGAATCTCCGGCAGATGATGATGCTCTTGGATGTAAGCTGCGACCTCCTGCAGCGGCGCGAGGCGATAATTCGAATCGAACACGTAATCTGCGGTGATCGCGCTCGTCACCACTACTTCCTTTGCGCCGATCGCCCCGTTTACCGTCAAAAGGCACGGCTGCGTGTTGCCGCCGCCACACTGCCCAGGAGTTACTGTCCCAATGCCGACCCAGCCGCCGTTTTTCAAGTACATCTGGTTCGTACTACCAGAATCTGTAGTGAACAGAATGTTCTTGCCTTCGCTTCTTATCACCAAATCGCCAGCCTGCGCCGCAGGAGAAAAGCTGCCTGACCCTGCCGACATGGCAATCATTGCTTCATACGTTGTTCTTCCCAGTGCGAGGAAGGTATAGTTGGAAGTCCCCCCTGAATATAAGAGCATTCCAGTGTTCGTGCCGGCACCGTTGACCTCTAGTTTTCCGCCGGGAGTCGACGTCCCGATACCCACGTTCCAACTGTTAGAACTCGGATATACGTTGGAGCCGCTCTGATTCCACTGGCCTGATAGTGAACAGGGCTCGTACAGTGCGCACGCTATGACGATGCCGGCAATCAGCCAAGCCCGCCCGTAAGCTGCAATTCGATTGATCGATGTCATTTGGCTTCCTCTTTCTCGTTTCGAGCCGCTCTTCCTCTAAGGCCTCTTGCCCGTGATGTTGAATGTCAGGGTCAAATCCTGCGCTCCGGGCACCTGCAAGATCGGAAACAAGATCGGAAACGAATTCGAGATGGCCGACAGGGCGTTCCCGTTCACATCCTGCAGTTGCAGCCGGTCGCTTGTGACCGCCAACCGTAGAGAGGCGTTCAGCGGAATAGCAATATCGAACGTCCTCCCCGACGCGTCGCTGGCGGCCAGCCTTAGCGGATGAAAAAGCGACGACGCGACGATGCCCAGCAGAACTTCGCCCTCACCGTTCGCCAAGTGCTTACCCGCGTCGTTCAGCCGCACGCGAACAATGCTGCCCCTAGCCACGTGTAAGCTGTTATTCGCCGACACTTGCCCTCCCACGACACGCACCACCACCGGACTGAACCAACGGCAGGAGTCCAGGTAGCGGCTATGCGGAACCTGCACGCAGAGCATGTAATCGCCGGGGCTTAGCTGTGCCAAACTGAAGCTGCCATCCGACTTCGATTGGGTCGTGGAGCTTATGCCTCCGGCAGATCCGAGCGGCGTTGCAATTACGTAAGCGCCTGTCAATAATTGGCCCGCGTCGTCGGTAACCGTGCCCTGGATGCCGCCAGTCTGCGCAAAGGCGCAAGCCGCCACGGCAAGAACGCCAATGCAACACAACGCATTCCTCATGGAAGTAAACTCCGCTCCAGTGACCGCTGGAACCGCAGCCACCAGCCGCTCAGATGGGTAGGTGGGAATTTAGAAGGAGGCGAGCTGTGCGATTAGGGCAAACAGCCAAAAATACGACTCGATTGTCGTAAGACGTATACTACGGCAAGCCCCCCCCCCAAGTCAACAACAAAATCGGTCACAATTGGGTCGCATCTATTTCCTCCATAGGTCACAACAACTTGCGGCTTTCTACAAATCGGAGAGCGCTCGCCCCCGTGTTAGTCTGAAAACGGCATGAAGATTCCTTTGATCGGCGCGACAATCAGCCAGCTCCCAGAGGCCCGCATTCGAGTGGCGCAAAGTGAAATTTCGATGTCAATAATTCCACAAAAGGTGCGCAAGTACCAACAGCTCCAAGAGCTTACAAGCATGCATCGCGAAACACATAGAATTCGTTTTGCGCCACCCAGCCGCCTACCAGCTCCCGAAAAGTGGCTTCGTTTTTCGCAAATTCCACCAACCACCAGTCACCAGCCCCCAGCCACCAACTTGGCTTCGTTTTTGCGAATCTCACTCCGTCAGCCCCAGGCCGAGCACGCTCCAACATCGCGCCGCCAGCCAGTCACAACACTCGATTTTCGTGACAGAGTCCGAAATGTCGCGGCTAAAACCCTCAGGAAATCAGAACAACAGCTTACTCCGCCAACACCTTACGGGATGCCATCACCCCACACAAAAAAATCGTTTTGCGTCACCTTCGCGCGCCGTTCGCAGCTACTCGGACGTTCTTATGCTAAAACTCCCACCTGTCTTCGCTCGCTTCTCGCCGGTCTTCCATTGCCAGGCAATTTCCAGCTTCTGCACGTTGTTGCGATTGATGTGGATCAGCGGCGAGTATTTCGTTCCGGCCGGATCGCCGCCATAGAATGCCCACTCGCGCATCCCCGAAGTCGGCTTCTGCACGAAAGCGATGGCCAGCGCAACCGCAAGCAGGAATGCTTTTTTCATCGACGTCCCTGTCCGAGTATACATTCTCGTTGGCCGGGCGACGAAACGAGATCGGCGGAAACGTGTGATCATGATCTGTTGCAAACGAACGCAACTCGAACAGCATTCGTGGCGGGAGCCGTCGCAGTCGTTGTCTACTTTATTTGGTTCGCGGGCGCGAGTGTGCGTGCTGGCTTCAGCCACGACGACTTGATGAACATGCATAGCGCATTCGTGGAAAGAACTCTCTGGGGCCACATCGAGCGGAGCTTTTTGTTTTTTCTGCCAGCTACGCGGCCGTTGGGCGCGACGTTATATCGCCTTGTATATCATGCTACCGGCCTGAATCCGCTGTTGCTGCACGCAACGTGCTTTTCTCTTGCGCTCTTGAACATATGTCTGCTCTTCTTTGTGACGGCTAAGATCTCCGGTTCCCGCGAGATTGGTCTGCTTGCGGCCTTGATCGGAGCGTTTCATGATAATTTCCTGCCGCTCTATTACAACTCTGGGATGTGTTACGACCTGCTCAGCTTTGCGCTTTTCTATTTGGCTCTCTGGCTCTATGCTTCAATGCGGGAGCGCCGCCGGCTACCCGGGCTGTTCGAAAACGCCGTGATTCTCATGTGCTTCGCGCTGGCGCTCGGAGTCCAAGGAGATCGCGCTTTCTTTTCCGTTAGTCCTGATCGTGTACGAGCTGATCTGGGATCCACCCCGAACAGTCAAAACCACGTGGCCGTGGCTCTTCAGCCGGGGACGTACTGCGCTTCTCGGCGCCGCTGTCGGAATAGTTTTTGTCGCGGTCAGGGTGTACGGCGCCAACGGCCTCGCGCACATTGACGCATACCGGCCGGCTTACTCGGTAGCTGCCTATCTGAGCGGGCTCACGGTCTTGATGAACGATCTGGTTTATCGAGGAGACGCGTTCACGCCGGCCGGCGCTGCGTCGTTTTGGGGCCTGCTGATCGCGATAGCCGCACTTGTGCGGTCCAGGTTCTTGGTGTTCTGCATCGCTTTGGCGCTGATCGGAATCCTGCCGATCACCTTCATACCCGGCCGCGGGCTTGCCTCGGCATACGTGCCCTGGGTCGGGTTCTGGGCCTACGTGGCAGCTCTGCTTGTTTATTTGCGTCGATTTGTCGCAGCGAAGCTCGGCAACGGCTCCGCAGCCGTCTTGATAACGCAGATTGCGCTTTTCTGCGCGGTGCTGGCGATCTTGACACGTTTTACCACGGAAAATTTCGACACGAAGTGGGTCACGGACCAGGAAGACGAGATCGGGCGTGTGATTCTAAAACTGAGTGACCTCCGTTTGCCGTTGCCCAAAGGAGCGCGCGTCTTAATGGTGAAAGACCCACTCATTTACCGCATGCCCTTCAGCAGCTTTTTCATCTTTCGCTTGTTTTATCATGATCCGCGACTTGAGTTGGAGCAGTGCGCTGAAGCGCGGCCCGAAGCTCCGTCCGAATACGATGCGATTGTGACCTACCAGGACGGCCGATTCTCGAGCGTCAGCGGATGCGCGGGGCGAAGCTGCTGCCACTAGCTACGCCTCACTCGCCCGGCAATCCGCTCCGCCGACCGCAATGTGAGTGCTACAAATGTGAGCGTGCCGTTGGTGCAGCCGGCGTTCGGCAATGTCGGCGCGCCTACCACGAACAGATTTTCGTGATCGTGCGTCTGGCCGTAACTGTCGCACACGCTCTGGGACGGATCGGCGCCCATCCGGCATCCGCCCGCCGGATGATCCAGATAATTCCCGGCGCTGGTGGAAAGGATCTTGCCGTTGTTCGCCTTCGCCAGCGTTTCGAAGATTCCCTGCATGTGGCGTCGCGTCGCGTCCTGGCGCGCGAGCGTCGGCGGATCCAGCCGATGCTCGATCTTAGGCAGCGGATCGCCCCAGCGATTGCGCGCGCCGCCGTCGAGCGCGAGCGAGCTTTCGCGATCCGGGTGGACGTCGATGTAGCCGCGAACGCGCGCCGTGCCGCGTTGTGCGCGGTTGCGCCAATCCGCCAGCAACTCGTCGCCAAACAGCAGCTTTCCCTCCTTCGAACGCAGCCGCGGCTCGTGCCCTGCCGCGCTCTCCCAGACGCGCAGATCGTGCCGCACGAATGGTTCCCGTTGTAATCCAGCGCCAACAACCTGCTTCGGAAAACACTTATTATATACCTTGTCCCGGCCATCTCCATTCCACCGGAATGTCACCGGCTTGGCCCAGGTAAACCGCGCGTTAATCACCCGCTCCGACGACCCGCAAACCGATGACGCTGACCTGGGTTCCCGCTGGGATCGTGACCGGTATCGTCTGTGACGGGGCGGTGATCGCAACTCCGGCGGCGTTGCTCAATTTGAAGTATCGCGTCGAGATCAGGAGGTTTTGAGTGCTGTTGAACGGGACCAATAGCTTGTAGTCCCGGCTGTTCCCGGTTGAAGCAGTAATGGGAAGCGGTATGAATCCGTGTTGCGTAGCCAAGCCCACGATTAAGCTCGCCCCGGGCTTAGCTGCATTCGCAGCCAAAAGCCCGCCAGCATCCTCCAGATGCACTTGAAGCGTCGCGCCAGCGGCCATGCGTATCGCCTCGCCCGACATATTCGGGTGTCCACTAGCGATCTGTACCAATGGCGCGCCACCCCAGGTACACGGGCTCAGAGCGGCGACGGCCGCGTTCCTGGCGCACACGATATATTCACCTGCCGGCACTTTCGAAAGCGTGTAGCTGCCATCGCCCGCCGTAACCCCGCTGAGGACGGGAATGCTGGAGCTGCGATCCACTGGCCGCGGAGCAGGCGACACGAGGTTCGCCCAGACAGTCGTTCCCGCAAGGGGCTTCCCGTCGGGTCCGTAAACGGTCCCTGAGATCGTGCCCTGGACGGTTTGCGCCAGTCCACCGAACGAGGTCGCGGTCGCCAGCACGGTTAGCAATATGCCTATCCGGAAACGGTTGTTAGCTTTGTGAGTCATGGTTGTTCTTCCTTTATACATGGATCTACTTGATCGCGATCTGAACGATATTGCTTTCATAGCCCTGGCGTCCGTGGAATTGACACTGTACGGAAGCCAGGCCGGATGGCAGCGATTGCGGAAGCAAAAGGTTGAGCTGATCGAGTCCTGGGTACACCGGCTGCGGCCCGGCGAACTGCACCGTTGCATTGTCACCTCTCACCTGACAGCTCACGTTCGACGCAAAGGCCGGATTGCGATACGCGTTGCCGAAACCCGTGCCATAAAGGCTTAAGTAGACGGGAAGGCCACTTGCAACATCAATCGGCACCGCACTACATTGGCCATCGTTCGTGCAGCTAAACACGGGGACGGATTCTTGGGTTCCGTCCGCGCGAATTCGCAGCGCGGTGGCTGCCGCGACTCCCTGGCCACTCTGGTTTGCAGTGAAGAATCCTGGCGCAACATCATTTACAATCGTCGCATTTGCGCCTTCCGGCAACGGAGTCGATCCATCGTCAATCGTAAGGGTTACCGGACCAACCGAGGTTTCGGCGGGCACCACAAAATTAATCTGGGTAGGAGACACATAGATAAGCTGCGCTAAGCGAACCGTGTCGGTGTCATCACGGACCCGCAAGCTGATGCCGCCCAGTTCTGTTGGGAATGTAGCTCCCTCAGCCGAGGCCGTGACCTTCGCTAGAGTCTTTCCATAAACCGAGGCGATGGACGCGGGCGCCAGCAGGCTCCCTCCGGTCGCGGCCGAATAACCCAGCACAGCATTGGGAAGGCCGTTGGGGCTATTGTTCAATAGGACCGAGAGCATAGTAGCGGATCCGTCCTGGAGGCCGGGCTTTTGATCCAGATAGACCAAGTCAGGCTTGCCGTCGCCGTTGAGGTCTTCGCAAATCACAGGAATCGCGCCGGATGAGCCAGCCCCGAGGAATTGTGCCGGCTGGAACGTTCCGTCGCCGTTTCCGCGAAACAAGGCGTCGTCCAGGACGATATCAAGATTTCCGTCTCCGTCGAAGTCACGGATGAAGATGTCGTTGCCCAAAATCCAATTTCGGAAATAACTCTGAGTTTGGGGACGTCCATCAAATACCGGCAGGAACAGTCCTCCCCCTGGAAAGGTCACTGTAGGGGGAAAGATTTGAAACGTGCCATCGCCGTTACCCAGGAGAACATCGACACCGAAGGGGGTACCAACCACAAGGTCTGGCCTTCCATCATGATTCAGATCCCCCATCGCAATCGGCTTTCCACCAGCACCGGTTCCAGCCCAGATGGGAGACGGGGATTGAAACGTCCCATCCCCCTTGCCCAGCCACACGAAGATATAAGGCGAACTTCTGACGTTGGCCCAAACCACGTCCAGTTTCCCGTCGCTATTCAGGTCTCCAACCAAGATAGTCCGAGCGCCCCAGTCACCTCCGGCCCCGATGGCGTCGGCGCTGCACGGCAAGGCGTTTCGAAACGTACCATCGCCGTTGCCCGGATAAACCCTAAGGGAGCTCTCAGAGCACGGTGGGCCGCCGAGGCCGCCCGCCATGAGCAAATCCGGAATGCCATCGCCGTTGAAGTCGGCAACTGCCAAGGGAAAAGCCTGCCACCAGCTCAGCGCCCCTTCCACGACTGGGAGAGGCCTAGCGGGTTGGAATGTGCCATCGCCATTGCCGAGAAGCACATATGCCTGGGGACCGATTGCGACGAGCATATCCGGCTTCCCGTCACGATTTACATCGGCAACGAGAGTAAACTGCGCGACGAAGCCTAAATCGACTTTCTGAAAAGTTCCATCCCCGTTGCCCAGGAGCAGCGCCAGATTGGAGCTGGAACTTACTACCAGGTCTAATTTGCCATCGCCGTTGAAATCACCTGAAGTGACACTGTACGAGCCAAGGCCGATTGGCACGTCCTTGTATCGCTGGAAAGAAACTGTCTGAGCCGGCGAAGCAAACTCGCAAAAGAGAAGAGAGGCAGTTGCCAAGAGTGGCAGGAGTCTCTTGGCCATGTGTTTACTTTCGACTATCGGCATCAGAATCGTGCTCCAACTTCGAGCGTACTCCGGCTACGGCGCGTACACAAGGAGGCGCGGGGATATGGCAGGTGGCTGCCCTTGCGTCGCTACAAAAACTTTACCATTCGCAACCATGGGAGCTGTGAATTTTAGCACGAAGTCGCCCTTGAGATCGTACCCCGCTCCTATATACTGGTTCAGATTAGCGACATCGTACACCAGCAACCGACCCGTGCCCTGAGGATTATGATTGGCTTCCACCCCATCTGGAAAAACGACCCAAATCAAGCCATTCATGTCGAAATTTGCTGAGATCGAGATCGCCGCGCCCTGCTCACCGTTAGGAGTAATGGACCCTGGGCTCGTATTCGACGGGGTACCTTGAAGAGAAAATGATCTTAGGTGATCGCCCGAAGCCCAGGTGTAAATGGCGCCATTCCAGTAAGCCAATCCACCAGAAATTTCTGGAAACCCGTTATCAAGCGCCGCTGAGTGTGTTGGGTCGTCAACGTTGAAAGCGTTTAGGAGTGAGTTACTGCCGATCGGCGCCGTCCGGTCCAGGACGTAAATATTGCCAGCCTTGCCACCCACCAGCACATCGTTGGTTCCGGGAACGACGATTACACGACTGGAACCAAGATCGCGATCTTTCCCCACCCAATCGGATGCCTGTGACGGCAGAAACTGGTTGATGTTTGCGAGCCCGACATTTGGCGTTCCAGGAGGTGGCCCTCCGTATGGGTCGACTTGTAACAGGCTGTGGCTGTATCCAATGGGATTTGTATCGGGCCTAGGGTTCCCGGTCGAGAAGTACACCTTCGTTCCGTCAAACGCCGCGCCGCCGCCACTCATCCAGATCCCTGCACCGCCCACGGTAGTACCCGCATAACTCCAGTCGTCGAGCAGACCGAGGTTGCCACGATTGAAACTGAACATCCAGCCTTGATAGGGTGGATTATCGGCATACGATGCGTATGGAACCAACACGCTGTAGTCTGCAAGCAGCAGCCCGGGGCGCTGAAGTTGCTGCGACGGGACGAAGGTGGCCGAAACTTGGCCGGAGGACACTATCGTTCTGGGCGCAAGGCGGTCCAAGCCGCTCGAAATGTCGATTCCAAACAGTTTGTGTTGGGTGTTTCCGGCGACCTGAAGGTTTCCGACCACGTACATGGTATTCGACGAAAGATCGATTACCGGAGTACCGACAATTCCCGCAGGCCCGCCTGTAGCTCCAGCGGTGCAATCCCAGTACCCGGGGTCGGGCCATCCCCACACCGATGGAGTGCCGAGACTCCTTTTGGGCCAGAGCGGAGTGGTGCTTGAGTCATCGGCATCGAACGCGTAAATGCTTGCATTGGAGGTGGCGACATAAACGACGTTATGCGCGACGCCATTGATCGATACGCCGGGCACGTACAACGGCTGAGCCCAGGCACAATTATCTATTGGAAGTGCCTTCTTAAAGGATAGTGAGCCGGCGTTCGAGGGTGTCAGGATAGTCTCGTGTACGTTGGCGCCGGTCCGGAACACGTCGTAGTGGTCCGTGGTGACCGGCACCAGGCTGTTGTTCGGCACGGTCCAGCTTCCGCGATTGGTCCAGTAGAGTTGATTGCTGTTGGTGTCGTCAGTATCCACAAACATTTCCTTGGCCCCGGTCCACGACGGCGGGAACATCAGAGCAAGCTGCAGCGTCATCTGGCTGCCTACAACCTGGACCCAGGAGCGCGCGACATCGAGCGTACATTGGCTGTTAGACACGCATTGGATGTTAGAGGCCGGACAGGACGTCCCGGGTGTCGTGCCGCCCGGGTTCACCCAGTATGTCCCATCCAGGTTGTCGTTGCCCAGCGCGAGGACGTTCCCGTAATTGGGCGCGAAATATTCGATGTAGCAAGCATGCGTAGGAACCACGTTCCCGTTTGCATTGTACGTACCTGCGTTCTCGATGATCACGGAAAAATGCTGCGGCGCGTACGGCGAATTTGTGTTCGTCGTGAACATCAGTGTCTCGGCCGGAGAAACCCAGCCAAACGGAATCACGGTGCTGCTCGCCGGCACTGTCGTCTGCCCCTGCGGCGGCGCCGTCGGCGAGGTGACGGTCAATACCACGACCGTTCCCGCTCCCACCGAATTGCCGCTCGCGCCCGTCACTGTGATTGGTGCGCTGCCCAGCGGAGTGTTGGGGTTGTTTGTGGTAAGCGTCAGGAAACTCGAACTCGGCCCCGAGCCAGTGACGGATGCGGGGCTGAATGCCGCGTTCACGCCAATCGGCAATCCTTGGGCCGACAACACTACCGTCCCGCTGAATCCGGCGGACGGCGTGACCGTAACCTGATACTGGGCGCTCCCACCCTGCACCGTGCTCTTAGACGAAGGAGTGGCGTACAGCGTGAACTGAGCCGGAGTCGTTCCGCTTGACGGCCATTTCCCGACCACAGGCGTATCGCCGCTTCCGCCGAACGTGTACGCTCGATCTATCGATGGCCCATCCCATTGGAAGTTCCCGTTATAATCCAGCACCCACAAACCGCTATTGGACGTCGTACCGGCACGGAAAACGCCGATCTTCTTTGTGCCGCTCCCGTTCCAGTCCCCTAGCACGGGAATGTCGCCGGCTTGGCCAAGGGTTGCCGTTCTGTCTATACTCGGGCCATCCCACACGCCGTTTCCGTTGTAATCCAGAACCCACAACCCGCTCCGGAAGACGCCCACCTTGTCACGGCCATCTCCATTCCAATCTCCGGCTACCGGAATGTCCCCGGACTGGCCCAGGTAAATCAGCCTGTCCGCCGGTGTTCCATCCCATTGGAAGTCCCCGTTATAGTCCAGTAACCACATCGCGGTAGTACCGGGACGAAAAATGCCTATCTTCTTCGTACCGCTTCCATTCCAGTCTCCCACCACCGGAATGTCGCCGGCTTGGCCAAGAGACGCCCATAAGTCCAGACCAGAACCAAGGCCGCCGTCCCACATGCCGTTCCCGTTGTAGTCCAGAACCCACAACCCGTTTCGGAAAATGCCCACCTTGTCGCGGCCATCTCCATTCCAATCTCCGACCACCGGAATGTCGCCGGCCTGGCCCAGGTAAATTGCACGGTCCAGGGTTGTCCCGTCCCACGCACCATTGCCGTTGTAGTCAAGTACCCATAAGCCATTCCGAAAGATGCCGATTTTTTTCGTGCCGCTCCCGTTCCAGTCCCCTACGACGGCTATGTCGCCCGATTGGCCGATATAACCCAGGGTGTCGCCCGCGTCCCACGTTCCATCGCCGTTTGCGTCAAGAAACCAGTTCCAGGTTCCCGGAGCGCCGCCGCTGCTCACAAAATATCCGATCTGGTCCGGTCGGACTTGTTGTGCGCCGGCGAGCGCCGCCATGGCAACGAATACAGCCGCGATTCGAAGTTGACCGGAGGATCGCGATCGGGAAATGCGATACGCCGTGTGCATATCGGTGAATCCTTCCGCGTGCGGAAAGCGCTTTTGCGGGGCGAACAAGGCGGAAATCCACGCGAGCGTCACGCTACGCTTCCTCCGTTCCTCCATCTCTACTGGATGCCATAACTATGCGCCGAAGCCGCTACAATGTCAAGAACCCATTCACATTTTCCTCTGTCAAATGAGATTTTGAGCCGGGCATTCCAAGCCAAAAAATCGTGCATCGATCTTAGCCTTAGAATTAGCCACTTCGCAACCAAACACCGCTGAACGCTTGCGCACCAGCAGTATACTTAATAAGTGAAGCAACCGGCCGATATGGCACGAATGGCGTCCATGCAAAATCGAGGAGATTGGCTTTGTTCGCGCAAATTCAACAATAGGCGCCACGAGAATCCGCAACGTTCCGACCGTGGGGCCTGGCTGTCCACAGCTCAAAAAACATCGAAATTACCAAACGAACCAATCCCAAAATCGCACACTTCAGCCAGTTCAAAAGTTTACAGATATGAACCGCGAATCACGAACAAACTCTGTCATGCGCCACTCGGATCCTGTGTCAGCCGCAATTTTGGTTCGTTTTTGCGAGTCTGGCCGTGCCCAGCCTCCAAGATTTCTCATGACGCACCGCAACGAATTCGCTAGAATAGCCTCTGAAAATCGGCATAACTTCCGGATCAGCAGGATGTTACAGAGAGGCACTACCAAACACCAAAAAAACTCGTTTTGCGTCATGGCGACGCGGGCGGCCGGTACCCCAGCCGTCTACTTTGTTTGGTTCGCGGTCCGGCACCACTAGCTACGCCTTACTCGCCTGGCAATCCGCTCCGCCGACCGCAATGTGAGTGCTACAAATGTGAGCGTGCCGTTGGTGCAGCCGGCGTTCGGCAATGTCGGCGCGCCTACCACGAACAGATTCTCGTGATCGTGCGTCTGGCCGTAACTGTCGCACACGCTCTGGGACGGATCGGCGCCCATCCGGCATCCGCCCGCCGGGTGATCCAGGTAATTCCCTGCGCTGGTGGAAAGGATCTTGCCGTTGTTCGCCTTCGCCAGGGTTTCGAAGATTCCCTGCATGTGCCGTCGCGTCGCGTCCTCGCGTGCGAGCGTCGGCGGATCCAGCCGGTGCTCGATCTTAGGAAGTGGATCGCCCCAGCGATTGCGCGCGCCGCCGTCGAGCGCGAGCGAGCTTTCGCGATCCGGGTGGACGTCGATGTAGCCGCGAACGCGCGCCGTGCCGCGTTGCGCCCGGTTGCGCCAATCGGCCAGCAACTCGTCGCCAAGCAGCAGCTTTCCCTCCTTCGAACGCAGCCGCGGCTCGTGCCCTGCCGCGCTTTCCCAGACACGCAGATCGTGCCGCACGAATGGCTGGTCCGGTTTCGAACGGAAGAACTGCCGCGAGATCAGGCCGTGCTGTTCATTCATGCCCGGATAAATCTTCGCATCGATCTCGATGAAGGCCGAAAGGAAGGCGTGCCCACACATGTACTTTCCCACCAGTCCCGATTTGTTGGCCAGCCCGTTGGGAAATCGCAAATTTCGCGAAAGCAGCAACAGATGCGGGCTCCAGGCGTAGCCGGAAGCAATCGCGAACAGCGGCGCGCGGTATTCGGCCACCTCCTCCGGTTTCTGGCGGTTCACGCCGCGCGCGGCGACAATCGTGTTTTTCGTATCGTGCAAAATCAGGCTGCGGATCAGCGTTTGATCGTGCAGCGCGATCTTTTTCTGTTCCAGCAGGCGCTTGAACGTGAAGTCGGGCGAATAGCGCGCTCCGGTGGGACAGATGGAGCACGTGTTGCAGCGGACGCACTGCGCCCGGCCGTCGTAAGGCACGGTATTCTTGGCCTGCGGCGTGGTCCAGAATGGGATGCCGCTCTTTTCGGCCCAGCGCTTCAGCTCGATCAGGTTGTGTGTCATCGTCATCGCCGGCATCGGATACGGTTCCGAGCGCCAGTCTTCCGGCAACGGGCTGGGCTGGCCCGAGACACCCAGCCTCCGCTCGGCTTCACAATAGAATTTTTCCAGTTCTTTCCACTCCATGGGCCAGTCCGTCGCGAGACCGTACATGGATTTCAAC
>Ga0209648_10001471_pt1 | contig 19051 bp, 17 predicted proteins | sample GraSoi2013_115cm_FD_185830 | JGI IMG/M metagenome (GOLD analysis project Ga0209648, IMG submission 185830) | Grasslands soil microbial communities from the Angelo Coastal Reserve, California, USA - Sample 9_17_2013_115cm (SPAdes) (version 2) | ecosystem: Environmental > Terrestrial > Soil >...
ACTGGGCAACTCCGCCTCACCGCTGACCGGAGTGCCGATGACTACAATCGCTGTGGATGCCATGGGAGGGGACCATGCGCCGCGCCCGGAAGTCGAGGGGTCCGTACTGGCGGCGCGCGAATTGGGCGTGCGGGTCGTGCTGGTGGGTCAGCCGCCGGTCATTAAGCATGAGCTGGCTAAGTACGCCACGCGCGGCCTGCCCGTGGAAATCGTGCCCGCTACCGAAGTGATCACCATGGACGACTCGCCGATGCAGGCCTTTCGGCGGAAGAAAGACAGCTCGGTACACGTCGCGGCCCGCCTGGTGCGCACCGGCCAGGCAGACGGTTTCATGAGCGCCGGCAATACCGGCGCGGTGATGGCCGTGGCGCGGTTTGTCCTGGGAACGCTGCCGACCGTGGACCGCATGGCGCTGGCCGCTCCGTTTCCAAACGCCAAGGGCGGCGTTTCGGTGATTCTCGATGTAGGCGCCAATGTGGACTCCCGGCCCGAGCATCTCGAGCAGTTTGCCGTCATGGGCGAAATCTATTACCGGGCGAACTTCGGGACGCGCCGGCCGCGCGTGGCGCTGCTGTCGATCGGCGAGGAAGAGATGAAGGGCAACGAGCTGACGCGCGACGTTTACAACCGGCTGAAGCGCCGGCCCATGAATTTTGTCGGCAACGTCGAGGGCCGCGAAATTTTTTCCGGCGATGTGGATGTCGTCGTTTGCGACGGGTTTATCGGCAATGTCGCGCTCAAGATCTGTGAAGGCCTGGCGCTGCACATTTTTGCACTGCTCCGGAAGTCTCTGGACAGTTCGCTGGCTGCCCAGTTCGGGGCCTTGTTCTCCCGCAAGGCATTCAAGGGGCTCCGGCAAAGGATGGATTACGCGGAGGTTGGAGGAGCACAGCTGCTCGGCGTCCGGGGAATTTGCGTCATCGGCCACGGACGGTCCAATGCCAAGGCCATCAAGAATGCCATCCGCGTGGCGGCGGGGCTGGCCCGGGCCAAGATGAATGAAAAGATCGAACAGGAGCTCGCTGCCGTAGCTCAGCTCGCCTAACAGACTGGCGCGCGGCCCGGGCAGGCTGCTTTTCCGAACGCAGGTGCACGATATGGGTAAACTCGCATTTCTGTTTCCCGGGCAAGCCTCTCAATACCCGGGGATGGGCAAAGAACTGGCGGAGAAGTTTCCGGCGGCGGCGAAAGTTTTCGCCGAAGCGGACGCCGCCCTGGGCGTCGCGATTTCGCAGATGTGTTTCGCGGGCACCGAAGAAGAGTTGAAGCTTACCGCAAACACGCAGCCCGCGATTTTAACGGTTTCCGTGGCCGCCCTACGCATCCTCGAAGAAAAAGGCATCCGGCCCCAATACGTTGCCGGGCATAGTTCGGGAGAATACTCGGCGCTCGTTGCCGCAGGCGGGCTGGCGTTTCCCGACGCCCTCAAGCTGGTCCGGAAGCGCGGCGCCTACATGCAGGAAGCCGTCCCGGCGGGGGTTGGCGCGATGGCGGCAATCCTGGGCCTCTCGCCGGCGCAGGTCACCGAGATTTGCAAGAAGGCCGCCGATGGCGAAGTGGTCTCTCCCGCCAATCTGAATTCGCCCGAGCAGACCGTCATCTCCGGCCACGCCGCCGCTGTCAAACGTGCGGTCGAACTGGCCTCGCAGAGCGGCGCGAAGCGCGCCGTGGTTCTGCCGGTGTCCGCGCCGTTCCATTGTGCGCTGATGATGCCGGCGCAAACGCGGCTGGAGGCCGACTTGCGCAAGATTTCTTTCTCCAACCTTCGGGTGCCCCTCGTCACAAATGTGGACGCCGACACGATTTCCACGGGCGAAGAAGCGCGCGAAGCCCTGGTCCGCCAGGTGTCCCTCCCGGTGCGCTGGGAGGAATCCATGCGCCTGCTCATTGACGAGGGCGTAACCACTTTCGTCGAGGTCGGCCCCGGGCGCGTGCTGACGGGAATCCTGCGGCAGATCGAGCGCTCCGTGCACTGCTTCAATGTCGAGGATGAAAAAAGCCTTCAGAGCACGCTCGAAAAACTGGCGCAAGCGCAAGCGGAGACGGCGGAAGCATGACGCCCTCCGGAAGGTTCCTGCACAGGTGAGTTTCATTCATGTTTAGCCTGAGAGATCGCATTGCTCTGGTCACCGGCGCGTCGCAAGGAATCGGCCGCGCAACGGCGCTTGCGTTGGCGCAAGCGGGAGCGAAGGTTGTGTGCGCGGCGCGAAACGCGGAGAAACTCACCGGAGTCGTCGCTGAAATCGCGGCCGCGGGAGGAGAAGGCTTTGCGGTTCCCATGGATGTCGCCGACTCCGGCCAAATCAAGGCGGGCTTCAAACAAGTTCTCGAGCGCTTTGGCCGCCTGGATATTCTGGTGAACAACGCCGCCATCACGCGCGACGCTCTGGCCGTGCGCATGAAATCCGAAGACTGGGACGCGGTGCTGCGCACCAACCTCACCGGCGCGCACGTTTGCATCCAGCAGGCGCTGGCCGTGATGATGCGCCAGCGCGCGGGGCGGATTATCAACGTTGCTTCCATCGTGGCGGAAATGGGCAACGCCGGTCAGGCCAATTACGTCGCGGCCAAAGCCGGCCTGGTTGGCCTGACCAAGGCCATCGCCATCGAGATTGCCTCGCGCAATATCACCGTCAATGCCGTCGCGCCGGGCTTCATCATTACGCCGATGACCGATCCCTTGCCCGACAAGGTCAAAGAGGATTTGAATGCGCGCATCCCGCTCGGCCGCATGGGCAAAGATACCGATGTCGCCGCGGCCATCGTCTTTCTGGCCAGCGACGAGGCCGGCTACATCACCGGCCACGTCCTCGACGTGAACGGCGGAATGTATATGGCTTAAGATGACGCCTCGCGGTTGACCTGAGCGAAGGCCCTGCATAGAATGGATAGGTTCTCTTTAGTCCATGATTCGAGCTGTAATGCCAGGCGGCACGGCGGAGAAGGGCTGCGAAAAGTTCAGTGCGGAGGATGAAGAATGGCTAGCACCGAAGAACGCGTCAAGCAGATCATCGTGGAACAGCTCGGGGTGGACGAGGGCGAAGTGACCCCCACCGCTTCGTTTGTGGACGACCTGGGAGCAGACTCGCTCGATACCGTCGAGCTCGTCATGGCCTTTGAAGAGGCGTTTGGAATCGAGATTCCCGATGAGGACGCCGAGAAGATCACTACGGTCAAGGACGCCATCGAGTACATCGAGAAACATGCCCAGGCAAAGAAATAGTCCGGCCGCCGAATCCGAAACAGGAGAATTGCAACTTTGAACCGCCGGGTCGTCGTAACGGGTGTCGGGCTGGTCTGTGCGCTGGGCATCGGCACCGAAGAAGTCTGGAAGAATCTTCTCGCCGGAAAGAGCGGCGTCGCCCGGATCACCGGGTTTGATCCCGCGGGATTCGATTGCCAGATTGCCGGCGAAGTGAAGAACTTCGATCCCTTCCGGTGGATCGAAAAAAAAGAGCTGAAGAAAATGGGCCGGTTCATGCAACTGGCTCTGGCCGCCGCCGACTTTGCCGTGCGTATGTCCGGCTGGCAGCCTTCTCCCGAGGAAGCCGACACCACCGGCGTGTACGTGTCCTCGGGCATCGGCGGATTCGACATTATTGAGCGCGAGCACGGCAAGTTCCTCCAGGGCGGCCCCGGCAAGATCTCACCGTTCTTTATTCCTTCGGCGATTGTGAATCTGGCTTCCGGACACATCTCCATCCGCTATGGGGCGCGCGGGCCAAACTCGGCAACGGCGACGGCCTGCTCGGCTTCCGCGCACGCCATCGGCGATTCCTTCAAGATCATCCAGCGCGGCGATGCCGACGTGATGATTTCTGGCGGTGCCGAGGCGTCCATCACTCCCATGGGCGTCGGCGGCTTTTCCGCCATGAAAGCTTTGTCCACGCGCAACGACGAGCCGGCGCGCGCCAGCCGCCCGTTCGACGCCGAGCGGGACGGCTTCGTCGTCGGCGAAGGCTCCGGCATCCTGATTCTCGAAGCGCTCGAACACGCCGAGAAGCGCGGCGCGAAAATTCTGGCGGAGGTTGTCGGCTACGGAATGTCCGGCGACGCCTACCACATCACGCAACCCGCGGAGAACGGCGATGGCGCGTACCGCGTGATGAAGGCGGCGCTGCGCGACGCCAAACTCGAACCCGCTGCCATCGGCTACGTCAACGCCCACGGTACCTCGACCCCTCTCGGCGACGCCATCGAAACGACGGCGTTAAAAAGCGTGTTCGGAGAGCGCGCTAAACACATGCCGGTCAGCTCGACCAAATCCATGACCGGCCACCTGCTGGGCGGCGCCGGCGGCCTCGAAGCCGGCATCATCGTCCTGGCGCTGCACGACCAGATCCTGCCGCCCACCATCAATTACGAAAATCTTGACCCGGTCTGCGACCTCGATTACATCCCCAACGTCGCGCGCAAGGCTGCGGTCGAATATGCGCTCTCGAATTCCTTCGGCTTCGGCGGTACAAACGCCGCCCTGATCTTCCGCCGCTGGGGCGGAAATTGAAAGACCCCTTCTCTCAGGTCAAGCGACACTATCGGCGCTTGCAGATCAAGTACGTTTGCCGCACATTCGCGGGTCCCTCGACGTTCCGAATGCTCAGGAAGTGGAAACACGATGATATTCGGGCTCTCGTTTATGGAGTACTACGTGATTGCAAAAGCCTGAGGTCCGCCAACTCTTGGCGCCAATTCAGTCTCAGAATAAAAGATGCGATTGTAAGACTGCAAAGAAGAAGTCGGAATTACGCAGGTAGGCGACATAGCCAGATCAGCTTTGGACATGCAGCAAAGCTTGTCAATCTTTATGTGAAGGGCCTTGTAGTGCGCCGGGGGTTGCTGAGCGAGGGGCAGGCTAAGAGACTGGCTCGCCATGCACACGTTCCTTTGGACAGGATTGTTCTTCGTAGGATGCTCAAGGACTTCCGTGATGAGGCCGTGAAATGCGGCTTGAAGAAGACGACCGCGATCAAGAGTCTCAAAGAAACTCAGTACGATCAATTGCAGGCCCTGCTCCGGAAAGCTTCCAATCGGGCCGGTCTTAATCCTATTGACTACGACCTGTGGTGGGCGGTCGCAAAACGTTAGTTTAGGAGTCTTCCGTGAACATTATCGTCTGCATCAAGCAGGTTCCGGCGAAAGACGCGCCCCTGCAGATCGCCGGGAACTGGATTCGCGAGGCTGACATCGGCTTCGAGATGAACGAGCCGGACAGCTTCGCGCTCGAAGAGGCGCTGCGGCTCAAGGAAAAGCACGGCGGAGAAGTCGTCGCGCTCTCGATGGGGCCGGACCGCGTCAAGCAGACCATCAAGGAGGCGCTTGCCAAAGGCGCCGACCGCGGCATCCACGTCGCGGACGACAAGTTTTTCGCGCTCGATCCGCTGGGCTCGGCGCGCGCGCTCGCCGCGGCAATCCAAAAGGAAAAGGCCGATTTGGTTTTGACGGGTCTGCAGAGCGACGACCACGGTTTCGGCCAGACGGGCGTCCTCCTGGCGGGCCTTCTCAATCTGCCGCACGCCACCATCATCATGCAGATTGACGTCCAGGACGGAAAGATGAAGCTCAAGCGCGAACTCGAGGCTGGCTGGTTTCAGTGGATGGAGTGCCCGCTCCCAGCGGTGCTTTCCATTCAATCGGGCATCAACAAAGTCCGCTACGCCACTCTCAAAGGCATCATGGCGGCGAAGAAGAAAGAAATCGCCGTGATCTCGCGCGACTCCCTGGGCGCTTCCGGCAAGCCTACCCAGCTTATCGAGCGCATCTACGTGCCGCAGAAGGCCAAGAAGACGGAGTTCCTCACCGGCACGCCGAAAGAAGCTGCGGCAAAGCTCGTCGAAAAACTCAAGTTCGAAGCGCGAGTCCTGTAATCATGAAGATCCTCGTCGTCACCGAACAGCGCCAGGCGAAATGGAACAAAGCGAGCTTCGAGACGCTCGCCGCCGCGCAGCAGATTGCCGCGGAGACCAAGGGGACGCTTGCCGCCGCCGTGATTGGCAAAGGGGTCGCCGCGCTCGCCGACGAGCTTGCCGGGAAGAAACTCGACGAAGTTCTGCTCGTCGAGCATGACCTGCTGGACGCCTACACGGCCGACGGCTTTACGCAAGCACTGGCTCAAGTGATTACCTCGGCGAAGCCCGACCTCGTTCTTTTCCCGCACACCTATCAGGTGCGCGACTTCGCTCCCCAGCTCGCTGCATCGCTTAATCGTGGCATGATCGGCGACTGCGTTGGCTACCGCTGCGAAAATGGCCGTTTGGTCTTCGTGCGCCAGATGTTTCAGGGCAAGACCGCAGCCGATGTCACGTTTCAAGGCGCCGCGCCGTGGTTCGCGTCCTTTCAATCCGGGGCGTTCCGCGCCGACCTGGTCGCGCCGCATGCTTCCGGCAAGGCCTCCGTGAGCAAGCCCAGCGTTGATCTGAAGCCTGAGCAGATTCGCACCAGGCCGCTCGAACTCTTCCGCGAGGCCAAGCAAGCCGTGGACCTCACCCAGGCACCCATCATCGTGGCCATCGGACGCGGTATCAAGGCGCCGGAAAATATTCCTCTGGCAGAGAAGCTCGCTAAAGCCATCGGCGGCGAGATTGCCGCGTCCCGGCCCATCTGCGATGAAGGCTGGCTTCCCATGGACCGCCAGATCGGCAGCTCCGGCCAGACCGTTGCGCCGAAGCTCTATCTTGCCCTCGGCATCAGCGGCGCGATCCAGCACGTCGTGGGCATGAAAGGCTCGCGCACCGTCGTCGCCGTCAACAAAGACCAAAACGCCCCCATCTTCGAAATCGCCGACTACGCCATCGTCGGCGATATCTTCGAAATCATGCCCGCCCTCACCGAACAACTCGAGAAGGCCAAGAGTTCGTAGAGCGGAGCCGATAACATTCTGGCCGTTTTGCTAGAATGGCGCTGTGAGCGTGCAACGCGAGCAACTCGAAGCCGATGTTCTCATCGTTGGGGCGGGCCCTGCGGGCCTCGCCTGCGCGCTGCACCTCGCAAACCTCATTAAAAAGCACAATGAATCCGGCGGAAAACCGGCGCTTTCCACTGAAAATATCTACGTCCTCGAAAAAGGGCGCGAAATCGGCGCGCATCAGCTTTCCGGAGCCATCATGAATCCGCGCGCGCTCGCCGAACTGGTGCCGGATTTTGAGAAGTCTGCGCCGCTCGATACGCCGGTCACAGACGATGCCGCGTTTTTCTTCACCAAGAATTCCGCCTATCGCTTTCCGATTACCCCGCCGCCATTCAAGAACCGCGGCAATTACGTGGTTTCGCTGAGCAAGCTTGTGAAGTGGCTCGGCGGCCTGGTGGAAAAGTCGGGCGTAAATCTCTTCACCCAATTTGGCGGCGCGCAATTGATTTACGAGGGCGAGGGCATCGCCGGAGTCATCACCGAAGACAAAGGCGTGGATAAAAACGGCAAGCCCAAGGACAACTACACGCCCGGCTACGAACTCCGCGCGAAAGTCACCGTGCTCGCCGAAGGCCCGCGTGGCTCGCTGACCAAAGACCTCGTCGCCAGAAAAGAACTCGATAACATCAATCCGCAAACCTACGGCATCGGCATCAAGGAGCTTTGGGATGTGCAGCCGGGGCGCATCCAGCCCGGGTTTGTTGCGCACACGCTTGGCTGGCCGGTGGACTTCAGCACGTACGGCGGAGGATGGATTTACGCCCTCCGCGACAACCGCCTTTCGATCGGCCTCGTGATCGCTCTGGAATACCAGAATCCGCAGTTCGACCCGCACGAAGCGTTCCAGAAATACAAGACGCATCCGTTCCTGAAGCGCATTCTCGACGGCGGAAAGCTGGTTCGTTACGGCGCGAAGACGATTCCTTACGGAGGCTGGTATGCGATGCCGCGAACCTATGTGGACGGCGGGCTGATCATCGGCGACTCCGCGAGCTTTCTCGATTCGCAGCGCCTCAAGGGCATTCACATGGCCATGAAGAGCGGGATGCTGGCCGCCGAAACTATTTTCGAGGGATTGCTTGCGGGCGACACTTCCTCGAAGACACTCGCGGCCTTTCCGAAAAAAGTCGAGCAGAGCTGGATCAAAAAAGAACTCTGGTCGGTGCGCAATTTCCATCAATCATTTCAGCACGGTTTTCTTGGCGGAATGTTCCACGCGGGCTTGCAATTCATTTCCGGCGGACGCGGCCTGATTGACCCGATGCGCTCGCACCCCGGCTATAAGGCGTATCACAAAATCAACGGCGCGCCCGCTCCCGAGCGCTTCAAGGGCGATGGCAAACTGACCTTCGACCGCCTCACCGATGTCTATCACTCCGGCACGCGCCACGAGGAAGACCAGCCCTGCCATCTCGTCGTCGCCGATTTGAACGTTTGTTCCACCAAGTGCGTCACCGAATACGGAAATCCCTGCCAATACTTTTGTCCGGCGGCGGTGTACGAAATGGCCGCGGAGAAAGGCGAGCTGCGGCTGAAAATCAACGCGTCAAACTGCGTCCACTGTAAAACCTGCGACATCGCCGATCCCTACCAGATTATCAACTGGGTTGTTCCCGAAGGCGGCGGCGGTCCAAACTACGAAGGAATGTGAGCGTCCAAGCGGGAACAGCGCTGCCAGAAATTCCGTCGAGTCGTCTCGCATCCATCGTGCCGCAATCCTCAGCGATTAATTCCACAACCGATGGATGAACGCTTTCATCTTTGCCACCATGGAGGGTTTTTGCTGAGGCGCTTTCGGCGCAGGCGGAGGGGAAGCGGCCGTCGTCTGAGGCGCTGCTTTCAAAGATATCGGCGTCGCCATTTCCCGCGCCGGTTCGACGTGCCCGCGAAAAACGACGCTTGAACGAACGCGCACCGTCCTCACCAGAAGAATTGTTTCCGGACTCGGGTCGGCAGGCGGCGCCGGCGAAGACGCATCGAACAAGAGCGGCGGCATAAAAACTTTGTAGACAGGCTCTTCGACTGCCGGCGGAGCGGGCAGTTTTCCGTTTCCGTCGCCTCCTTCACCCGTGTATATACGCCGCGGCGAGGGAAGGTTTGGGCGAACATCCTTCGCCAACAGCGCGCTGACCTCCTTGCGCTCCGTCAGCGCCGGCGGGTCTGCCTTGGCGGCGAGGATCTCGCAACCGCATCCCGTCTCGCCGGCTGGCAAAGATTTAAGCAAGCCCTCGGCAAGGCTGGCCTCGCCGCCCGGCGGCAAGATCAAGCTTTGCCCGGTTAATTGCTGCTCGATTCGCGCAGCCCCTCGCGTGGCGCGAACACACATTGTGCCGTCGGGTTTCAGGCCGACAAGCGTCTCGCTTTGTCCTCCGCCGATTTCCACGGGACGCGCAACAATCAGCGGCGTATAGATGGTCAGAGCGGGGTGGAAACCTATCCGCGTGTGTATCGAGCCATAATCGAGCGCAACCGTCAGCGCGCCGGAGGATTTCAGCAGCGATACATGGGCGGGACCGCAGATGCCGATTTCTCCGCCTTCGGCCAGATCAATCCGCGCCTGCCCGGATTTCACAGTGATCTCGCTGCCGCTGGAGAGCACCATGCGGCTCAATCCATCGGCGATCTCCACGCTGATTGGCCCCTTGATGCTAATGTCCGCGCCCTCGATGGCGCCGACGACTTCCGCGGCGGGCTGGTCGGAGCGCGATGCTGAGGCGAACAGCAATGCCGAAAGGATGCCTGCAGAGAAGAGAAACCCCTGCGGAATCTTCCCGCGCGAGAGAAACGAGTGTGAAGATCCGGGCATAGTGAGCAGCACCTCGCAGATGGGGCGCTTCGCCTATACTATACGCTTATGAAAGATGCCGGAGAATCCCCGGCCGAAAGCGAACCGCGCGAGCCCGGCGTCCATTTCGATACGCGGCCACGGCCGATGTCGCTTTGGCGGCGGATGCAGATTCCGCTGATTGCCGGCGCCGTGTACTGCGTGGTGCGCGCGATCGGCCCGACCTTGCGGTACGAGGTTCTTGGCTGGCACCACGTGGAACAGGTTTATGCACGGCACCAGCGCTGCATCTGGACGTTCTGGCACCGCGCGATTTTCGGAATCCTCTGGTGGGGCCGGAACCACGGCGTCGTGGTGCTGCACAGCGCAAACTTTGACGGCCGATGGGCTGGCGAGGTGGCCCAATGGATGGGCTATGGCGTGGCGCACGGCAGCACGACCCGGGGCGGTTTGCGCGGCCTCGTGGTGATGGAGCAGCGTCTCCAGGAAGGCCTCGACGTGGCCTTCACGGTGGACGGGCCTCGCGGTCCGCGCTTCGTCGCCAAACCCGGACCCGTCATGCTGGCGCGCAGCTCGGGATCTCCTGTTCTCGCTTTTTATGTCGGGCTGCAACGAGCCCGCACATTTCAGAAAGCCTGGGATCATTTTCAGCTGCCCCTGCCATTTTCGCGCGCGGTCATGCTGATTGCTCCGCCGATTTATGTTTCTGCGGACGCCGACCGGGAAACGGTTGAGCGGAAACACGAGGAACTCCAGCGAGAGTTGGACCGGCTCCGCGAAATCGGCGATGCCTGGTTCACGATGCCGGAGGAAGAGCGCCGCCGCCATCGCGCCGAGTTTGGTTCTTCCGAGTTCACCAACCGCCCCAAACCGTGAATGCCAACTCCGTCTGGATTATTCGCTGCGCTCGCCGAGCGTGACCTGCACATCCATCTTGCGCCCGCCGCGGTAGAACGTCACGGCAACGGTGTTGCCGGGCCGCTTGTGGTTCAACACCAGGCTGAGATCGAGCTGGCTTGAAGTTTTTTGGCCATCGACCGCGACGATCACATCGCCTCCAATGAAGATTCTGCGCATCCCAAGCAGGGCGGGGTGGTCCCCTCCGCGCAAGCCGGCCTTGTCCGCGGGTCCGCCGCGCGCGGTGCGTTGAATGAGCAGGCCCTCTTGCACCGGCAAATCGAGCGCCTCGGCCAGCCCCGGCGCCAGCGGCAGGGATTCCACGCCAAGGACCGCCTGGTGCACGCGGCCGTCGGTCCTCAAATCGTGGGCGATCAGTTTGGCGGTGTTGATGGGGATGGCGAAGCCGATGCCTGCGGTGGTTCCACTCGGCGTGTAGATGGCGGAGTTGATGCCGATCACTTCTCCGCGCGAATTGATCAGCGGCCCGCCGGAATTGCCGCGGTTGATGGCCGCATCGGTCTGGATGGCTTCATCAATAAACGTCGTCTGGCTGGTTTGCACGGTGCGGCCCAGCGCGCTCACCACGCCCGTGGTCAGCGTGCTCTGGAAACCAAAGGGGTTTCCGATGGCCAGAACGTGCTGGCCGACCTGCAACGCCGAAGAATCGCCGAGCGGCAGCGCCGTGAGCTTGCGCCCCTTGGGGTCAATCTTGATCAGCGCAACGTCGTTGCGCTGGTCTGCGCCGATGTACTTCGCCGGATAACGGCTGCGGTCGCCGAGCGTCACGTCAATGCTTTGCGCTCCCTGGACAACGTGGAAGTTGGTCAGGACGTAGCCCTCCGGATCAATCACAAATCCCGACCCCGCGCCTTCCACCGGAACCGCATCCATGAAGAAGTCGTATTCGACGGCTCGCGTAATAATATTCGCCACAGCAGGCGAAGCCGCGCGGTATACGCGCACGTTGATGGTTTCCTCATCGGTCAGGATTCCATTGCCTTCGCCTTTCGCGGAGATGGGCAGCGCTTCCACTTTTGTGGCCTGGTGCGCGCCCCAGCGCGCTCCCGCCCAATAGGCCGCGAAGCCAATCATCATTCCCAGCAAGATCAGCCGGATGGCCCTTATTCCCATTCTTGGTTGCGTCATAAGATTTCCCTCAGCGAATCATTAGGCGGCCAGTTGCCGCAACTGAGCAGCCAGGCGTTCCACCTGCTGCCGGGTGTCCTCGATGGTTCCCGAACAGTCTATCTGGAATTCCGCGAGGCGCCTTTTTTCCTCGAGCGGCATCTGCGAGGCGATGCGCCGCTGCGCTTCTTCCGCCGACATCCCGCGCTCGCGCAGCCGCTCGATTTGTTGCTCGGGGCGGCACCACACAACCACCAGGCGGTCGAGCCGGTTGTGCGCGCCCGCTTCCACGAGCAGGGCGGCCTCAACCACGGCGACGCCGCGCGGATGCGTTCGCTGCCATTCGGTAAACTGCCGCTCCTGCGCCTCCGCCACGCGCGGATGAACAATCTGGTTCAGCCGCGCGAGCTTTGCGGGTTCGGCGAAGACAATGGCCGCGAGTTTTGCCCGGTCAATTTTTCCGCTCGCGTCGCAAACGCCTTTGCCGAACTCTTGCAAAACATCGTCGTACGCCGGCTGCCCGGGCTCGACCAACTGGTGCGCCAGGGTGTCAGCGTCCAACACCAGAAAGCCTTGTTCGCGCAACATCGCTGCCACCACACTCTTGCCGCAGCCGATTCCGCCGGTCAATCCTACGCGCAGCATCAACGCTTTATCGCGGCCTCCGCCGCCGCGGACGCCTCCACCGGGCGTCCAGCATCCGCGCCACGCCGCAGGCGGGCGGCCTTCACCGTGTTGCTCATCAGCATGGCAATGGTGAGCGGCCCGACTCCGCCGGGAACCGGCGTATACGCTCCGGCAACCTTCGCTACATCGGGATGAACGTCCCCGGCGAGAATGGAGCCTTTTTCGCGGAATCTTGCGAGGCGCTCGGGAAAGTTTGCGAAGAGACGCTCGGCCACGGCCGGATCGGTAACCACGATCTGCCCCACATCAATCACCGTCGCGCCGGGACGAATATAGTCCGGCGTGACCATTCCGGCGCGGCCCATCGCGGCGACCACAAGATCGGCGCGGCGGACAACGCCGGGCAAATCGCGCGTTTTCGAATGGCAGACGGTCACGGTGGCGTTCGCGTGCATCAACAGCAATGCCATGGGCTTGCCTACGATGTCGCTGCGGCCCAGGACCACGGCGCTCGCGCCTTCGAGCTGGATGCTGCTCCGCCGCAGGATTTCCATCACGCCGGCGGGGGTGCAGGGCACGAGCGTGGGCCGCCCAGCCACCAGATGACCGACGTTGTAGGGATGAAAACCGTCCACATCCTTGGCGGGGTCCACGGCAACCAGGATGCGTTTCGAGTCCACCTGCGGCGGCAGCGGCATTTGCACGAGGATGCCGTCCACATCGTCGCGGCGATTCAGCTCCTGCACGAGGCTCAGCAATTCCGCCGTGGTGATTGTCGCGGGAGGAGTCAGAAGGAAGCTGGCAAGGCCGAGCTTGGCGCACGCCGCGATTTTGCTGCTGACGTAGAGTTTGGATGCGGGATTCTCTCCCGCCAGGACCGCGGCCAATCCGGGACGAATTCCGCGCGCGGCGAGCCGGCGAATCTCGGCGGAAAGCTCCGAGAAGATCTGGTCGCGGATGACGTTGCCGTCGAGGATGCGTGCAGTCATGCGGGGCTCACTTTCACCAACGCCCGGTTCGGAACAGAAATAATAGCATGGGGAAGATAGGCGCCTGGCGGTTGGAGGTAGAGGAGGTAGTGGACGTAGAGGAGGTAGAGGAAGTAGGAGGGGCACCCCCCACCCCTATCGCATTTTTGATAAGTATATGATTCAAAAGGCTTTGTGAAAAAGTACCCTGTAAATATGTGTCCCTAAAGGGTTTGAAACCCGTTGTTTTGATATAGATGTGCGATTTTCGAGAAGTATGTGATTCGAAAGGGTTTGCAGGCGTGCATTTGCAGATCAATGTGATTCGAAAGGGGTTAGCGGCGAAAGTTGGCAGTGCACACGAGTTACGCAGTGCTGACTCGAAGGCGCTGGCTGCCACGATAGTTTTCCTTTGCTCTTCCCTTCGATAGCTCTCAGGGTAAACCTGACTGCGGTCTTTCGACTGCGGGCCCTGGGGTGACTTCCTTCAGGGCAACCAGAGGCAACGTCCTGGAGGCTCTTACTGCGGCTACCCTTCACCCGCCGCTGCGGGTTCTGGGCAAGGCGGCGCCTGGCGATTACGACAGAAGTACGTATACCACAAATGACTAGCGAATGTCAAGGGCTGATTTGGGCTTGAATTGGCACGAATTTGGAGCGTAGGGAGCGAACTCCCACCCTTTCTGCTGCGGGCCCTGGGGTGACTTCCTTCAGGGCGACCAGAGGCGACATCTTTGGCGGCGGGCCTAGCGGGCTCCTCGCGATAACGACAGAGATATGATACCACACTGCATAACGAAAGTCAAGGGCTAATTTTGGCGTTGTGGTAAGGAGCGATGGCGAAGTGGATTCTTCGCTCGCACAAGACGCTCGCTCAGAATGACCAGCGTTGATGTTTGGCAGGGGCGAGGAAATTAGAGGCCCCAAGCCGCGTAACTCGAGTCGAACTGAGGAGTGGCCAGGCCAGACAGGAGAAAAAGACTGGTTCGGTTAACACATTCTGTTAGCATGCGAACCAATTTCCTTCCGGAGGTGAATTATGGCCGTTGTGAAGCGAATTGGTCCCGGGTCGGCGTTCAAGGTAGGGTTAGTCCTGTACGGTTTGCTGGGGTTGATTCTCGGAGCGTGTATCACCTTGTTTAGCCTGGTGGGTGCGGGGTTTATGCGTTCCCAGAATGCCCCGGCTCCGGCCATAGCCGGTATGATCTTCGGAACCATGGCGGTCGTGATCTTCCCCATTTTCTACGGCGTATTCGGGGGAGTGATGGCCGCACTTTCAGCCCTTCTGTACAACTTTGCGGCGCGGCTGATTGGCGGGCTGGAAGTGGACTTGGGCTAGCGGCCGGAGTTCGCCGGCTGGGGGCAACCAAAAGAGGGAACGGACTTCCAGATGTGGGAAAACAGCGAGCGGAGACAGCTCGAACGCCAGAGGAAAAGCGAAGGGCGATTGCCGCCGGGGCAATCGCTTACGCTGAAGTGGCCGGTGTTGCAGTATGGAGGAGTGCCTCGCTTCGATCCAGCGACGTGGGATTTTCGGATCACCGGGCTGGTGGAAAAGCCGCTGCGGCTCTCGTGGGAAGAGTTCCGCCGTTTGCCGCAGACGGAAGTTGTCGCCGACATGCACTGCGTGACGCGCTGGAGCCGGTTCGACAACCGGTGGAAGGGCGTGTTGTTTACCGAAGCGATGAAGCTGGTTGAGGCGAAGCCCGAGGCGCGATTTGCGTTGCTGCACGACGGGCAGAATTACACCACCAATGTTCCGCTCGCAGACTTGTCGCGCCCCAACGTGCTCTTCGCATTAGAGCACGATGGTGAGCCGCTGGCTGCCGAGCACGGCGGCCCGGTGCGCCTGGTTGTGCCACACCTCTACGCATGGAAGAGCATCAAGTGGGTGCGCGGGTTCGAATTGTTCGCGGAAGATCAGCCCGGTTTCTGGGAGCAGAACGGCTATCACATCTACGGAGATCCGTGGAAGGAGCAACGCTATTCAGGAAGTTGAACTGGTGAGCAAGATTTGAGGTAACTGCTCAGTTGCGCCTCGGGACAAAACGCCTCCACGCAACTGCGGGGGCGTCTTGCGCGAATTCTATCACGCGAACGTGGCATACGCGGCGCACCAACCGGTTTCTACGCCTAACGTCTCGGTTGTAGGTTGGAATCCCGCCCGGCCCACCACTTCGTCAATAATTTCATCGCCTTCATCCACCAGATCCGCGCAGGCGCTGCCTTTTCGTAGAGGAGTATCTTTTTCGCCATCATGCACACCACTCAATGAGCTACGGGCGCGCCCTCAGCGTGAAGGATACGCGGGCGGCTTTGGTCCCAACCCATTTTCCCATGCCACAAATTCGCGTTCGCAAATCGTGCACAAGACTTGCTTGGCGTGCGCCCCACCGGAGCCCGCGAACCTGACATCGAAACTGCGACCCGCACATTCGCGGCCATTGCCGTCCTTGTGCTTTCCCGCATCGCCTTGAAACGAAATCGTTCGCAATATCAGTGACAAAGCACACCTCCAACGGTTCCCGGCTGGCTTTTTTTTGGGGTACAGCTAAGCGAGCAGGCCCTTAATAACATCCCCTAGAACGTGCTCGAAGAGGTGCTGAAGATTATTCTTGCACCCCCGGTCACATTGAGGATCGGCTGAAGCAATCGCAACAGCCAGACCAGCTACGCCTACAATAGCCAAAGCTGTACCGATTTTGTCTCGCTGCTTTGACATAACGCGATTGTAACTCTGTGAGCTGGGCAAGTCAACGCTCGTGAGCCGCAACGGGCCCATTTAGTGCGAAGCAGGGTCGGGATGGATGAAATCAGACTTGCCTCTTTTTGGCGGCGGGAACACACGCTTCTTCGGCCGGGGCGGCTTCACTTTTTTCTTAGTTGGCTTCTTCGGCATAGCTGGGTTGCCTCCTGCCGGAGCTTTGTATCGCCCACTTAGCTTCCACGGCACGCGAGGGGCTACAAGGGACAATCATATTCGGCTTGCGCCCACCGCCTTTCGGTTTTCGGGATGCATCTGCTCTTTCAGAACTTTGATGAGTTCTGAAATCGTTAAGTCAGCGGATGTACGCATCGGCTTGAATACGGCAAGCATTCGCCTGTGCATATCCAACGACGGAAGGTGAGAGTTCATATCGCGCCCTTTGAACAGTTCGAACTGGTCAAGATCGTCGATCATGCAGCTTGCGACACTAATGTATTCTGATTCGCCATTTCCGTCGAAACCCCGGAACCTCACCTTTTCACCGAAAGGCGCAGCTTCCGTCTTTATCTTTGCTTTGCCCTCGACGGAAGCATTCCGGTACGAGGTCTCTATGAATCGCCACATGTCCAAGATTTCGACTGCCTCGCTGACGACTTCGGGCCGCGCTTCGTATTTGTGGAATATGCCGACGAATTGCCTTTCGAGCGCCCATAGGTTTCCGTGGTAGATCGCGGACTTCACCAGTGCCGTATCAACGCCGTTTTCGATTTTCAGCTTCTCGTGAATCTCGCTCAGCATTATCAGAATCAATCGCTCGCCATCGCTTAACTTCATCAGGTACTCCTTTTCGGGCAGACTTTTGACTTGCCCGCCCCGAAGTCTTTGATCGACATTTTCTCGCACTCCTTTCAGAGAAATCCCACCCTGTGTAGTTTACACCGGTTCGTTCAGGCCAGTCAAACCCTACACAAGATACAGGCGACGGCGCCAATTCAGCACTACAGGTTGTACAAATTGAGGCTACGAAATTTGAGTGCAATTTTCTCAAGCTGCAACGACACTTGAGGCGTGAAAATCGTTCCCGATGAAAACCTCATTGGCTGCGTCTCGTTTCAGTAGATGTCGTACTGCTCCCAGTGGAGCGTGGGGTCGGACTGGATGATGACGCTCTTGCGCGTGGCCTGCTCGAGCTCTTCGACGAGCGAGGACTCGCGGGTCTTGAGCGCCTTGGCGATTTCGGGGTTGACGCGCAGGGTGACGCTCTGCGAATCGAGTTCGCCGGCCATCTTGCGGGCTTCCGCCTGAATCTCGTAGCAGATGGTGGGCACAGACTTGACCATGCCGGAGCCGGTGCAATACGGGCAGGGCTGGCAGAGGACGCGCTCGAGGGCCTGCTTGGTGCGCTTGCGGGTGATGGCCACGAGGCCGAATTCGTTGAAGGAAAGCACCTTGGACGGGGCGCGGTCGGCTTCGAGAGCGGCGTCGAGCGCGGCCATGACCTTCTCGCGGTTGCGGCGCTCCTCCATGTCAATGAAGTCCACGACGATGATGCCGCCGAGGTCGCGCAAGCGGATTTGCCGGACGATTTCCTTGACGGCTTCGAGATTGGTCTTGACGATGGTGTCTTCGAGGCGCGTGGAGCCTTTGCCGACGTATTTGCCGGTGTTGACGTCAATGGCCACGAGCGCTTCGGTGTGGTTGATGACGATGTAGCCGCCGGATTTCAGCCACACTTTCGGGCGCAGGGCCTTGTCCAGCTCCTGCTGGATGCCGAACTCCTCGAAGATGGGCGCGTCTTTGGTGTAGAGCTTGACGCGGCCTACCATCTTCGGCTGGAAGCGTCCGACGAATTCGACGATCTTGCTGTACTCCTCTTCGTTGTCAATCCAGATGGCGGTGTAATCGTCGCTGAGGTAGTCGCGGAGAATGCGTTCGACCAGGTTGAGGTCGCGGTGCAGCAGGGAAGGCGCGCGGCGCTGCTCGGACTTGGTGCGAATCTCGTCCCAGGAGCGGCCGAGGAATTCGACGTCCGTGCGGACCTCATCATCGCTGGCATTGGCGGCGGCGGTTCGAACAATGAATCCTCCGGGGAACGTGCCTTTGGATTCGCCGACGAGGCGGCGCAGGCGCTGACGGTTTTCCGCAGAGGCGATCTTCCGCGAGACGCCGATGTGATCCACGGTGGGCATGTACACCAGGAAGCGCCCGGGCAGCGCGACGTGGCTGGTGATGCGCGCGCCTTTTTTGCCGAGAGGTTCCTTGGCGATTTGGACGATGATCTCCTCACCCGCGCGGAGCATTTCGGAGATGAGCTGCGGGCGGCGCGCGGCCGGATGGCCGTGGCCGCCCTGGCGCTCGTGATGAGCCGGCCGGTGCCCGCCGGGACGCCGGCCACCGCGGCGCATCGGCCGCTGGAATCGAGCGCGGGGCGCATCCTGAATGCGCGCCTGCGTCGGCTTGAGATTGGATTCTTCCGACGCCGATATTGGGGAGCGCGTCTCGCCGGGCAAAGTGTCCGGGGCAGGCCCACGCGCGGCGAGCGGCTCGGCGCCCGCCTCGATGGGCTGGGGATCCTCCGAAGCTTCTTCCTCCGGCCCGAGGGCTTCCGCTTCGCCTTCTCCAACGGTTTCTTCTTCGGCTTCCGCCCCGGCATGCGGCTCGCCGGCGTGTTCGTTGTTTTCGCCGTTAAGATCGGCTTCCGCGGCGGCAGCTCGCGCTTCGGCTTCTTTCTGGGCTTCTTCGTGTTTTGCTTCGGCGAGCTGCTCGGCGAGCGAGATGGCTTCCTCCTCGCTCAAATCGGGGTCGGCGATGGAGTGCTCGCGAGCGGTTTGGTCGGGTGCGGGCGCAGACGTTTCGCCGACATACAAAGAATGAGGAAGAGAGTTGGCGGCTTCCTCCCTTTGTCCTTCCGGCAGGATTGCCGGCGCGATGGTTTCGAGTCCGTGAGTGGCCGCGGGAGCCTCGTTCGCTGCGCCCAAGTCCGCGTTTGAGGCAGAAGGCGCTGCCGGACGCTCCGTATATTTGGCGAGCGATTC
>Ga0209648_10001473_pt1 | contig 19050 bp, 13 predicted proteins | sample GraSoi2013_115cm_FD_185830 | JGI IMG/M metagenome (GOLD analysis project Ga0209648, IMG submission 185830) | Grasslands soil microbial communities from the Angelo Coastal Reserve, California, USA - Sample 9_17_2013_115cm (SPAdes) (version 2) | ecosystem: Environmental > Terrestrial > Soil >...
CGGGCCTCGAGCGGCGCGGTTCCGCGGGGCCCACAGCTCCCACTGGCACCGCAGTCACCGCCAGCGCTATGGGGCCCATCAGCCCGATCAGCACCAGCCAACCCGGCGTTGTCACAGGACCTGGCGGAGCGACCCAACCCAGAGCTGTCACCCACTTCGTCAGCGCAGCCATCAGCGCCGCCGCGCGCGCCGTCGCCGCCGCTCCCGGCGGCCACGCCTATCGCCAAGACGCCGCCCGTCGAGACCCCTGGGGTCCAGAAGGGCGGGGCCCAGCGGGGCGGAGCCCAGCGGCGCGGCGTCCGGGTGGGGGGCGTCGAGGAGCCGCCGCGGTCGGTCGAGCGGGTCGTCCATCGCTCCCGCGACGAACGCGGCCCTGGTTGGCATCGGCGGGCAAAGGTGGTCGTGGGCGGGCTGGGTCCAGGGCGGGCCGATCCGGAGGAACAGGACAAGGCCCGCTGCCGGGTGCCACTTCCCGGGCCGCGCAGGATCGTGGTTCTCGGCTGCACGAGCGGCGCCGGCCAGACCGCGACCACGCTCATGCTCGGCCAGTTGCTCGCGGGCCTGCGCTCGGAGCCGGTCGCCGCGCTTGATCTCAATCCGGGTGAAGGATCGCTTACCCGCCAGCTCCGCGTCCGTCCCACCGCCACGGTCGGCCAGTTGCTCGCCGACACCGTAACCGGCTCACTCGCCGCCTACGGCGTCCCTGCCGGCGCGGACCCCCGGCTCGAAGTGATCGCCTCCGGCGAGGACCGGATGGCTGTCCGCGGGCTCGACGAGCACGACTACGCCCAGCTCGTCGGGCTGCTGGCCGAACGCTATGACCTTACGGTTGTCGACCCGGCAGCGTCCACGGTCGCGCGGGTCCTGCGTATAGCGGATCAGCTCGTCCTCGTCGCGCCGGCCAGCGCTGACGCCCCACGCGCGGTCGCGATGACGCACGAATGGCTGGACGGGCATGGCCACACCGAGCTGGCCGCGCGGGCGGTCACGGTGATCAACGGGGTCAGCAAGCGAAGCATGCCCGATGTGCTGCAGGCTGAGAACGTGGCTCGCGGCCGTTGCCGGGCGATCGTGCGGGTGCCGTGGGACGATCGGCTGGACGCCGAACGCGGCCAGCCACCCGGAGCGCGATCGCTTCGCGCGCAGACGCGCCACGCGTACACGGCGCTCGCCGGTGTCACCGTCGCCGGTCTCGCCGTCGCACCGGACGCGGCGGAGGCGTCCCGATGAGTACCGCACCGCCGGCCGGCCCGGCCGGGTGTCGCCCACCACGGAGGCGAAGCGCATGACCAGCCGCACGAGGGAGCGGCGCCGGCTGTCCATCAGGTACTTCGATGACCGGATCGTGCTCACCGACACCTACGCGTGGGCGTACTACCGCATGCCGACGGTGCCGTATGAGTTCACCACGCCAGAAGAACGTGAGGCGCTCGCCACCAACATCACGATCGCGCTGGCCGCTATCCGGATGGCCGACGCCGAGGTGCACCTGCGCATCGTGCACCGCTCCTACCCGGCCGCGGAATGGGCTCGCCGGCTCGACTCCACCTCCGACGGCGGCCCGGGCTGGCTGGACTACCTGGACGAGATGTACCGGCACGTCTGGGCGAAGGACTTCTGGGCCAAGGAGGTGTACCTGGGCGTACGGCTCGGCCAGCGCGGCATGCGGATGCAGCTCTCCGGCGGGGTGTTCGCGCCGTTCATCTCCCTGTACCAGCGCAGTGAGAAGGCGCTCGGCCTGGACGACGAGGCCGTCGACGACGGCGAGATCGCGAAGTGGACCGAGCAGGCCGACCGGCTCGGGCGTGCGCTCGCGGCGAGCGCCCTCGGGGCGCGGCACGCCACCTCGCACGAGGTCGCCTGGCTGCTCCGGCACACCTTGTGCGGCCCGATCGGTGACCCGCCGCCGTCGGCTACGCCGCGGCGGACCTGGGGCGCGGGCGAGATCGAGGGCCTGCTCGAAGGGCAGGTGCACAACGGCCGGACGTTGCTGCGCCTGGAGCACCAGGCGGGTGAGTCCTTCGCCGCATTTCTGTCGTTCTCCCGCTTCCCCGATGTGATGGCGTTCCCGGACGGTGAGCCGTGGCTGCACTTCGCGGACTCGCTCCCGTTCCCGGTCGAGATCAGCTCGCGGATGAAGCTGATCCCGCCCGCCAAAGCGAGCAAGGACGTGAGCCATAAGCTCGCGCACGCGCGCGACATGGACATTCACATCCGCGAGGCCGGCGCGGAGGCCCCGATCGCGCTGGCCGAGCAGCTCGAGGCCGCGCGGATGCTCGAGCACGGCATCACCAAGGAGCGGCTGCCGTTCGTCTACGGCTGGCACCGGCTGCTTGTCACGGCGCCGACGCGGGAGATGTGCGTCCGCCGGGTGGAGGCCGTGATCGAGCACTACCGGGACATCGGCATCGACATCGTCAACTCCACCGGCGACCAGTTCTCGTTGTTGTGCGAGTCGCTGCCGGGTGACCGGATCAGGCTCAACGCGTACGTGCAGCGCCAGCCGCTCTACACGATCGCGGGCGGCGTGCCCACGGCCGCTGTCGACCTCGGTGACCGGGCGGCGGACGGCGCCTGGATCGGGCCCTACATCGGTGAGACCCTGGGCCGGGCGAGGTCCATCGTGCACTTCGACCCGCTCGCCGCCGCCGCGCGGAACCGGCCCACCGCCATCGCCATCACGGGGGAGCCTGGCGGCGGCAAGACCACGCTGGCCCTGCTGCTGATCTACCAGCTTGCCCTCCGCGGCGTGACGGTCGCTGTGATCGACCCGAAGGGCGACGCGGAGTCGCTGGTCCAGTTGCTGCAGATGCGTGGCCGCCGGGCACGGGTCCTGCCGCTCGGCGCGGCGGCGCCCGGCCTGCTTGACCCGTTCTCGTTCGGTGACGATCTGGCGGCCAAGCGCACGATGGCCACCGAGACGCTCCGGTTGCTGCTGCCGCGGATGAGCGAGGAGCGCGAAAGTGCGATGATCCAGGCGGTCGGGGCCGTGGCCGGGCGGGAACTGCCCAGTCTCGGCAAGGTCATCGACCACCTGGAGGCATCGGCCGACGCCGCGTCCAAGAACCTCGGCGCCGTGCTCCGGTCGATGTCGGAGATGCGGCTCGCGCGGCTGTGCTTCCATCCCTCGGGCGGCGAGCAGATCGACGCGGCCGGATGGACCACGGTGTTCACCCTTGGCGGGCTGAGCCTGCCGGACTCGGCCGTCAAGCGGGACGACTACTCCTACGAGCAGCGGCTGTCGGTCGCGCTGCTCTACCTGGTGTCGCAGTTCGCCCGGCGGCTGCTCAACGGCATGGAACGCAGCCTGCCGAAGGCGATCTTCCTCGACGAGGCGTGGGCGATCACATCGACACCCGAGGGTGCCAAGCTCGTGCCCGAGGTGTCGCGGATGGGCCGGTCGCGCAACACGGCCCTGATCCTCGTCTCACAGAACGCGGGTGACCTGCTCAACGAGCAGGTCACCAACTGCCTGTCCGGGGTCTTCGCGTTCCGCTCCAGCGAGCGCGTCGAGGTCGCCAACGTGATGTCGCTGCTCGGCGTGGAGCCGTCGGACGACCACAAGGCCGTGCTGCGCAGCCTCGGCAACGGCGAATGCATCTTCCGCGATCTTGACGGCAGGGCCGGCCGGATCGGAATCGACCTGATTTCTGAGGAGCTGGTGCGCTGGCTCGACACCAACCCGACGCGGGCGAGGCCGGAGGAGCCCGCCTTGCCGGGCCGGCGAGCCGCACAGGAGCAGCAGGAACCCGGGACAGACCCGGGACATCAGTGAGACAACCGGAGACCCGATCCCCAGGAGTGCCCGATGGCGAAAGTGACACTGGCCGCCCGCCGCGCGGCGGGCGTGCTCATAGTCATCGCCGCCGTGTCCGGCATCCCGGCCGCCGCGGCCGTAGCCAGCACAGCCAGCACCACCAGCACAGCCAGCACCACCAGCACAGCCAGCACCACCAGCACGGCCCGCACCACCAGCACGGCCCGCACCACCAGCACGGCCCGCACCGCCGCAGGCGTGGCGCGCATGGTTCACCCTGGATCACCCGCCGTCAACCCCGGTGCCCCAGCCGCACCGGCCGCGCCCGGCCCCGGTCCACAGGGTGCGGTCTGCGACGGGCTGACCATCATCGGGCTGGGCGGATTGTGCCAGGCGGGATCGTCGGTGGTCAGTTCGATCAACGATCTGTGCTCGCCAGGTCCGCCGTCACCAGAACCGGCGGGCAGCGGCATCGACGCCATGATCAGGCCGCCGTCGACGGCCGCGGCGGGTCCGCCGTCGAAGCTCACCCTCTACCAGAGCTACGGCATGGCCGGCCAGTCCTGGGCGCCGTACGACCTCAAGTGCTCCGACATGACGTCCATGATCGGAAACAGCGTGTCGAACGCCGTCTTCGACGCGGCCAAGGCCATCGACAGGATCACGATCACGACCTATCAGTCGGCGGCGGGCGAGGGCCTGCTCACCTGGCTCAAGCAGCGCGTCGACCAGTTGATCTCGCAGATCGGCAACGCCGTCTACTTCCCGTATCTGGCCCCGATCGTGCTGCTCGGCGCGATCTGGCTCGCCTGGCAGGGCCTGATCCGCAAGCGGGCCACCCGCACGATCGAGGGCACCATCTGGATGGTTGTCGCCTGCGCGGCGGCGATCTGGCTGATCGGCCGCCCGGCTGACTTCACCGGCGTCGGGCAGAAGCTGTCCGACGGCATCAGCCAGGTGCTCAACGCGGCTTTCAGCAGGCTGCCCGTTTCCGGTGGCACAAGCTGCGTGCCGGTTGGCAAGGGCGACCCGCAGAGCACGGGTGAGAACTACGCCTACACCGGCGGCAACGAGGTGATCAGCCAGAACGCCGACGAACTGTGGGCCGTCCTGGTTTGCAAGCCGTGGCTGGCAGGCGAGTTCGGCACCATGACGACGAGCAACACGGCCAACGCCGCCAGCCCGGCCGGCCAGTACGGCCGTGCCCTGCTCTGGTCGCAGGCGTACGCCGCGAACGAGCGGCCAACGGCGCAACTTGCCACCCAGAAGCAGGACGTCTACCAGGGAATCGCGAACCGGCTGCAGCAGGAACCGGCGATATACCCGCTGTTCCAGGGCAAACAGTGGGCGACCCGGCTGGAGATCGCCTTCAGCGCGCTCTTCGCGGCCCTGGTGGCCGGTGCCCTGGTGCTGCTGATCGCGATCACGCTCATCGTGCTGAAACTCGGGTTCCTGCTGCTGCTCGTGGCCGGGCCCTTCTTCCTGATCATCGGGACCCATCCGGGCTTCGGCCGGGTCATCGCCATCCGCTGGTTCGAGATGCTCGTGGGCGTCCTGATGAAACAGGCCGCCGTGGCGCTGACCCTGAGCGTCCTGCTGTACTGCTATGCCCTCGTGATGGCCGTCAGCGACAACGCGCTGCCGTGGGTCTTCAAGATCATGATGATCGCCCTGCTCACCGCGGCGGTGTTCATCTACCGCAGGCCCTTCCAGCATCTGTTCACCTCCGTTGGCTACGACATGGCCGGCGCGCGCGAGCGCGCCGAGGCCTACCGCGGGCAGGCGCGGTACGGCTTCCGTGGCCAGACGGCGCGCACCGCGAGCCTCACGATCCCCGGTTACGCCACCTACCGGGCGAACCGCTGGGCCCGGCAGAACCCGGATCAGGCGGATCAGTCGGTCTTCCTCGCGCAGAGCATCGCGCGCGCGGCCGGGGGCACGGGCAGTGCCGGCGGCGGGGGGGTGGGCGTCGCCGGCCGAAGAGGCGGGAACGGCCCGGCGGACGGGCAGGGACCACAGGACCTTTCACCTGGCGACGGCGGCCCCGATCACGGCGGCCCCGATCACGGCGGGCGGTCGCGCGGCGGATCCAGGCCAGGTGGTCCGGGGCTGCGGCCCGACCTCACCGGTGGGAACGGCAACGGCCGCAGGGAGCCTCCACCGCTCGACCTGCAGCGGCGCCAGCGCAGCGGCCCACCGCGCTGGCAGCCGGGACCTTACCCGGCGCGCCGCAGCGGCTCTGCCCCGCCGGGCGCGTCGGGCGCGACGGGTGGCGCCGGCGGTGCGGGTGCGGCTGGGGCGCCACCGCGACGCCAGGCCCCGAGACAGCAGGCGCCCGCCCCGCCGCGGTCGGCGCCGGTGCCGCCGCGGTCAGCGGCCGCGCAGCCACGGTCGACGCCGTCGCCACCGCCTATCCCGCCGCGGCGCGCCGCGGAATATGAGTCCGGCCAGCGTACGACCTTCGGCCGGAGCTGGGTCAGGCCGATCAGGCGTGACAGGCAGCGGGAGCCGTGATGGAGCTCAATCCGAGTCAGCAGAAGCTGGCGTTTGCCGTGATCGTCGTGATTCTCGCCGGCCTGGGCATCTACCTGGTCCTGCCGGACACCACCGCGGCGCCGCACGCCGCGACGCCGGCCGTGACCCCATCGGCCACCTTTACCCCAGGAGCCACCACGCCGCCGCCGCAAACCGCTACGACGCCCCAGGCGGCCGCGGGCGTGAACATCTACCAGTGGCTGCCGTTCTCGCAGAAAGACCTGGCCAGCGCGGCCTCCGTCGCGGAACAGGCGTCGGGGTACTACGACACCTTCAGCTATTCGGAGAGCGCTACCGCCTACGCCAACCGGCTGTCCAGCCTGGTGACCAGCCAGTACTTGCGGGTGCTCGAGAGTGATTACGGCACCTACGGGGTGGCGAGGCAGCGGACGAGCAGCAAGGAGATCTCCACCGCGAGTGCGATGATCAACTCGCTGCGGTCGTTCGGCCCGTCCAGTCTCACCTTCGTCGTGACGATCAGCCAGCACATACAGCAGCAGAGCGGAACCACGTCGCCGACCGGCCAGTACGCGGTGACAGTGGTCAACACCGCCGGCACATGGCGGGTGGATCAGATCCAGCCGGCCTCCGCGGGCAATCACTAGCTAGTTGGGCAGGCGATGACGCGCGCTCCTGGCCCGGGCCACCGCGGCGGCGGCTGGGCCGCCATCGGCCGGGCCGCCACCGGCCGGTACAGTGTGCGGGCCCGGCCTGGCCGGTTCGGCCCGCCGGGTGTGCCGGGCGGTTCGGGTGGCCGCCGGCCGCTGTTCGGCCTGCTGATCGGCGCTTGTGTTGTCGCGTTCGCGGTCGGCCTCACTGTCATCCCGATCGCGATGTCGGGCGATCTCGTCGGGCTGCCCGCGTTCGCCCCGCAGCAGTCCTGCACACAACCCGCCGGCCAGCTGGTCGCGAGCACCCAGGCGAAGGATTCGATCCCGGCCAACTACCTCACGGCCTACCAGAAGGCGGCCCGGCAGTACGGGATCCAGTGGCAGGTGCTCGCGGGCATCGGCGAGGTCGAGTCCGACCACGGGCGGGCGAACATGCCGGGCGTGGGCCATGGCCAGAACGGGTTCGGCGCCGCGGGCCCGATGCAGATCGGCATCGGCGGCGCGGCCGGTGACGAGTGGGGCGGACCCGCGGTACACGCGGCCAGCCAGGCGTTCGGCGGGGTGGCGACGGACGGCGACGGCGACGGCATCGCCAACGTCTACGACCCGGCCGACGCGATCCCAGCCGCCGCGAAGTACCTGCTCGCGCACGGTGCCCCCGGTGACCTGCCGACGGCGATCTTCGCCTACAACCACCTGGAGTCCTACGTGCAGGACGTGCTCTCCTGGGCGGGCAAGTACACCAAGGGCGGTTTCACGGTGGGCGCGGTCAACCTCGACAGCGGCGCGTCCTGCGTGGACTCCATCACCGCCGCGGTCCCCAACCAGGTGGTCGCGGCCGCGATCTCCTACGCCAAGCAGCAGCTCGGCAAGGCCTACGTGTTCGGCTCCCAGGGACCTGACACCTTCGACTGCTCGGGCCTGACCATGATGGCCTACCGCGCGGGCGGGACCTCGATCCCCCGCACGTCCGAGGCGCAGTGGTCGTTCGGCCCGCAGATCCAGGCGGGCAGCGAGCAGCCGGGCGACCTGGTGTTCTTCGTCGGCGATCCGATCGACCCGCCGCCCGGCCACGTCGGCATGGTGCTCGGCAACGGCATGATGATCGAGGCCGAGCAGGCCGGCGTGCCGGTCCACATCGTCAGCTACAAGGACAGGGGACCGATCTTCGGGTTCAGCCGCCCCTGGGCGCACGCGGGTATCGTCCTGCCCGGCTGACGCCCGCCCACTATCCCGAACGGCTGCCGCGGATGCGGCACCTATTGGTGCGGGGGATCCCGTGGGTGGAGCCGGGGCAGGCACTGCCCGAACGGCTGCCGCGCAGCGCGCCGTCGTGGGACTGCGGACCTGCGCCGCTGCCGCTCTTGGCTGTGGATAACCGTCAGCGCCGCGGATCGCGTGGGCTATCGCACCTGTAATCCGCGGCGCTGACGGATAAAGGGCGTCACAGGGGCGCGGAGTAGCCGGCGATCCAGTGCTGCAGCGAGCCGATCGCGTCCGCCCAGACGCCCGTCACCTGCAGCGTCCCGACCACCACGAGCATGGCGCCGCCCGCCTGCATGATGAGCCGTGCATGCCGCCTGGCGAAGCCGAACGCACGCAGCCCGCGCTGCACGGCGAACGCGGCGACGAGGAAGGGCACGCCGAGGCCCAGTGCGTAGACGAAGGCGAGAAACGCGCCCTTGGCCGCCGTCCCCGTCGTCACCGACATCGTCATCACCGCGGTCAGCGTCGGGCCGATGCACGGTGTCCAGCCGAGGCCGAACATCACGCCGAGCAGCGGCGCACCCGCGAGACCAGCCCGCGGCCGGAAATTCGGCCGCAGCGCGGCGCCCGCGACCCAGAACCGCTCGAAGGCACCCATGAACAGCAGGCCAAGCACGATGGTGAGCGCGCCGAGTACTTGGGCCAGCCCTCGCTGGTGCGCGCTGAGTGTGGCTCCGAGCCCGCCGAAAAGCGCACCATAGGTTGCGAACAGCGCCGCGAACCCGAGGACGAAGAGTGCGGCGCCGGCCAGCGTACGGCTCCGGCTCGCGGCCGGCGTGACCGGCGCGGTCGCGCTGTCGGCGCCGGCCGTGCCAGCAGCGGCAGCAGCGGCAGCGGGGCCTGCCGCGCCAGAGACGCCGGCCGTCACGAGCGTGCCGACGCGACCGCGCGCCGCGCGCTGCTGCAGGTCCGCGCCTGACATACCGGTGATATACGAGATGTATCCGGGGACGAGCGGCAGGCAGCACGGGGACAAGAAGGAGACGGCCCCCGCGGCGGCCGCGACCGGCACCGCGAGCACGAGTGGCCCGGAGAAGACCAGGTGCGCCACTCCGCTCATGTGCCGCCGCTCATCTGCCGCCGCTCATCTGCCGCCGCTCATCTGCCGCCGCTCATCTGCCGCCGCTCATCGTCGCTGCTCATTGGTCGCGGATAACCCTCCGTCAGTTCCAGCCGATCCAACATATCCCCGTTCGCGCGGGTCGTGCCCGGCAGGTATCCGGTGCCGCCCGCGCCGGTCCGCTCCGCCGATCGCATCACCCGGCCACGGCCGGTTACCCGCTTCCCGCCCGAGACTGTCGTTTCTCGTGCGGTTTGTCCGGTTAGAGCAGCAGTTTCGGGTGGGAAGTCCTTGGGTGCCCGGCAGCGGGAGCGACCACGCCGGGGCAATCATGCGGGGCAATCACGTAGGGCGATCACGCGGGGGCAATCAGACAGGGCAATCACGCGGCGCAATCACGCGGCGCGACCACGTGGGGCAATCACGCAAACAGTCATGTATCGCGGCGGCGACAGTCTGAATTGGCTCATTGACCTTCCGTTACATGAGGTTCATTATGCAATTACTTTTGGGTAACCTGCGAAAAGGGAGCTGCCGCATGCGTCTTGTCGCCTGGCCCGGAAAACTCCTGGCCCCCCGCTCCGGCAACGCTCGCGTGATCCGCCGTCGCGCCTGCCTCGTTTCGGGGATCGCCGCCACCGCACTGCTCGCCGCGGCGTTCATCCCGTCATCGGTGTCGGCCGGTACGGGCCGCTACGTCTCGCTAGGCGACTCCTACACGTCCGGCCCGCTCATCCCGAACCACGTCGGTTCCCCGTTCGCCTGCCTGCGCTCCAACCACAACTATCCGTCGCTGGTGGCGGCGGCCATCGGCCCGTCCTCGTTCCGGGATGTCAGCTGCCAGGGCGCGGACACCACCAGCATGGCCGGGCCCGAGCCGGTGCCCCTCGGCACCAACCCGCCGGAGTTCAACGCGCTTACCGTGGGAACGTCCCTCGTGACCGTGCAGATCGGCGGCAACGACATCAACTTCATCAACATCGTGATCGACTGCACGGCGCTCAGCTTCATCAACCCGTTCGGCTCGCCGTGCAAGGCTCACTACACCTCGGGCGGGACTGACCAGCTCGCGAAGGCGGTGGCCCAGACCGCGCCGAAGGTCGCCGCGGTGCTCGCGGGGATCCACAAGCGCGCACCGAGCGCACGCGTGCTGCTGGTCGGATACCCGGCCATCCTGCCGGTCAGCGGTCAGGGGTGCTGGCCGTTCGTGCCCATCGCCCATGGCGACGTGTATTACCTGCGCGGGATCGAACTGAAGCTCAACCAGATGCTCGCGACGGAGGCGGCCGGCAACGGCGCGACCTACGTGAACACCTACACCGCGAGTACCGGCCACGACGTCTGCCAGTCCCCGGGCACGAAGTGGGTGGAGGGTCTCGTGCCCACCTCGCCCGCCGCACCGTTCCACCCGAACGCCCTGGGTGAGAAGGGCATGGCCAAGCAGGTGATCGCCGCCGTCGGGTAAACCGTAAGGCCAGTGATCACAGCGGTGGCGCCGCCGCGCCGGCCTGCTGCCCGGCCAGCCCGGCCAGCCCGGCCAGGTACTCCCGGTGCACACCGGCCAGGAACCCCGCGGCGGACTCCGCCGCGCGCGCACTGCGGTGCGAAGGGAAGACGTCGAAGGCGTGCTGCGCCCCGGCGAGTTCGGCGTACAGGGCGGGCTGCCTGGACACGCTGCGGAGCGCGGACACGAACGACCGCGTCTCGGCCACCGGCGCCAGGGTGTCGATGTCCCCGTGCACCACCAGGAACGGTGGCGCATCCGGCCGCAGCCGGTCGAGCGGCGACGCCCGGGCGAAGTCGGCCGGGTGGTCGGCGAGTGTGCGCTGCATGACATCGCGCTGCAGCATCCGCATCTCGTGCGGCTGCCAGGTGCCGAGCCGGTTGGTGAAGTCGTAGACGCCGTACCAGACGGCGGCCGCGCGCAGGCGCGTGTCGACGTCGGTGAACCCTGGCTGGTACTCGGGATCGTTCGGCGTGAGCGCCGCGAGCGTGGCCAGATGCCCGCCGGCCGAGCCGCCGGTCACGCACAGGAAATCCGGATCCGCGCCGAACTCCGCGGCGTGCTCGCGGTACCAGGCGATGGCGCGCTTCACGTCCTGCAGGTGCGCAGGGAAGGCCACCTTCGGGCTCAGCCGGTAGTTGGCGGCCAGGCCGACCCAGCCACTCGCCGCCAGGTGCCCGAGCAGCGGTATCCCCTCCGCGCGCTTGTCACCGAAGCTCCAGTCCCCGCCGTGGATCTGGAGGATCCCTGGCCGGGGTGGGCCGGCCGCACCACCGTTAGGGAGGTAGACGTCGAGCCGTAGCTGCTGGCCGTCCACCTCGGCGAACACGATGTTCCGCAACCGCCGGACGCCGCGCCGGTGGGTCAGCAGGAAAGGGAAGATCACTTGACTGTGCGGGAACCTGACCGTGCCGCCCGGCGGCGCGCCCGCCGCGCGCAGCGTCGCCGAGGTCCGCGCCGAAACCACGATGAGCCCGGCCAGCGCGGCCCAGCTCACCACGATCAGCGCGGCCCCGGCCCAGCCGGCCAGGCCGCGCAGGCCCCCGGCCCCGGCCAGGCCGGCGAATGCGGTTGCCTCGAGCACGAGCCACCAGGCGGCCAGTTCGATGACGACCCAGGAGAAGAAGAAGCTTGGCTCGCGCACGAAGCGCAACCGCGTCGGCCAGCGGGCGTTCGCCTTCGCGGCGAGGGCCACGGCGCCGACGAGGAGCAGGGCGACCGGCATGCTGTATATCTAGCTGAATCGCCGTTCACTTACAAACCCGCTGGATCGCGGTTCACCACCGACCCGGCCCGCGTGGTCAGGAGTACCCATGGACTTTGAGCTCTCGGCCGAGCAGCGTCTCTTCCGTGACACGGTGCGGGCGTTCGCCGACGACGAGATCAGGCCGGTCGCACAGGCCATGGAGGCGTCCGAGGAGTACCCGGAGCAGATCGTCGCGAAGATGCGGCAGATGGGGCTGTTCGGGCTGACGGTCCCCGAGGAGTTCGGCGGGACGGCAGCCGATCTGGTGTCGTACGCGCTCGCCTTCGAGGAGATCTCCCGCGCCTGGATGGGCGTGGCGGGCATCCTCGGCAGCCACTCGCTGTCCTGCGCGATGATCGCGAGATACGGCACACCGCGGCAGCAGCGGGAATACCTGCCCGGGCTGGCCAGCGGCGCACGCAGGACGGGCATCGCGCTCACCGAGCCGGCCGTGGGCACGGACCTGCAGGGCATCGAGACGGTGGCGCGCAGGTCGGGCGGCGATTACGTGATCACAGGCCGGAAGATGTGGATCACTAATGCCAGGCACGCGGATCCGCTGCCGGTGCTCGCGAAGACCGATCCCGCCGCGTCGCCCGCGCACCGGGGGATGTCCGTGCTGCTCGTGCCGGCCGCCGCGGCCGGGTTCCAGGTCGTGCGCGACCTGCCCAAGCTGGGCTATCACGGCCCCGAGACGTGCGAGGTCGTGCTCGACGACGTCCGCGTGCCCGCCTCGGCGCTGCTCGGCGGCGAGGAGGGATGTGGCCTGCAGCAGGTGCTCTCCGCGCTGGAGATCGGCCGGATCAACATCGCGGCGCGCGCGGTGGGGGTGGCGCAGGCCGCGTACGACCAAGCGCTGCGGTACGCGGGCCAGCGGGAGGCGTTCGGGCGCCCGATCGCTGACTTCCAGGCGATCCAGCTGAAGATCGCCGACATGGCGACGAAGATCCAGGCCGCCCGGCTGCTCACGTACTGGGCGGCGGACCGGATGGGCGGCCAGGGACACGCGGGCGGCCGCGCCGACCTCGAGTCGGGCATGGCCAAGGTCTTCGCGTCCGAGGTGGCCGTCGAGTGCGCGCTCATCGCGATGCAGGTGCACGGCGCCTACGGATATTCGAGTGAGTTCGTCGTGGAGCGGCTGTACCGTGACGCGCCGCTGATGGCCATCGGGGAAGGCACGAACGACATCCTGCGCACCGTGATCGCCCGTGCTCTCGCCAGCGGCCGCGGCAAGATCGGCTAACCCGGGGAGTCCGGGGAGTCCGGGGAGTCCGGAGAGTCCGCGTCCGCCCCCCGGCGCCCAGCATTATCCCGAACGGCTGCCGCGGATGCGCCGCGTGCGGCGCAGCGGGGGGTTCCGGGGGTCGTCCCCCCGGGATCGGCACTGCCCGAACGGCTGCCGCGGATGCGCCGCGTGCGGCGCAGCGGGGGTTCCGGGGGGTCGTCCCCCCGGATCGGCACTGCCCGAACGGCTGCCGCGGATGCGCCGCGTGCGGCGCAGCGCGGTCCGTGCGCGCGTCACGGCTGTGAACGCGTCAGGCCGCGCCGCCGTTCGGGATCCTTGGAGTGCCGCGCCCGGCCGGGAGGCTGCGCCTGGCCCGGAGGCTGGGCCGTCCGGGAGGCCGGGCTGTTGCCCGCGGCCGCACTGGTCATTCCGCTGCGGCGGTTCGCGCCGCCTGGGGCGCGGCACCCATCCCGGCGAGCAGCGCGCGAACCGGGCCGAGTTTCTCGTACAGCAGCAGGACCGGGTTCTCCGGAGCGGCCAGCGCGAGCGCCGCGCCGAGCGCGCCGGCAAGGCCGTCCGCGGCCCGGGCCCGGATGCCTGGCCGCGCGCTCCGCAGCGCAGCCGTGATCAGCGCGGTCATCTCGCCCGGGTCACGGCCGCGCTTGTCGTGGTCCTCGTAGACGACGACGCGGCCGAACGCCTCGGCGATGGCGGCGGCGGTCGCGGCCACGAGATCGTCGGTGCGGTCGCCGGGCAGGGTGATCGCGGCCACGGCGCCAGCCGCGCGCGCGGCTCCCCAGACGTCGCGGACCAGGCGTCCCATGGCCGCGGCCGCCGCCGGGTTGTGTGCGTAGTCCACGATGAGCGGGTTGCGCCCGAGCGTGTACACGTTGCCCCGGCCGGGGTTGTGCTCGGTGGGCAGGAACGTGGCCAGGCCGCGCCGCACGTCCTTGACGGTTACGCCGAGGGCGCGGCACGCTGCCGCGGCGGCCAGCGCGTTGGCCACCACGTGCGCCGCGAGCCCGCCGAACGTGCAGGGGATCTCGGCCGCCGTGAGCAGCGCCGTCTGGCTGCGGCCGGTGGCCTCGACCAGGGTGCCGCCGCGCAGTTCGTAGCTGATGCCGCCCGCGGCGCGGTGCTGCCCCGACACCGGGTTGCCTGGTTGGAGCGTGAAGTAACGGACGGTGCGGCATGTGGGGCCGCGGTCGCGCACGGCGGCGCGGTTCGCCAGGCCGGCCACGAGCGCGTCGTCGGCGTTGAGCACGAGGCTGCCGCCCGGGCGGATCTCCTCGGCGACGAACGCCTTGATGTCGGCGAGGTCGTCAAGCGTGTCGATCCCGTCGGCGCCGAAGTGGTCGGCGGTGATGTTGGTGAGCACGGCGACGTCGGCGTGGTCGTAGCCAAGGCCGTAACGCACGATGCCGCCCCTGGCCGTTTCGAGCACGGCCGCTTCCGCGGCTTGGTCGGCGAGCACCATCGCGGCCGATCGCGGTCCGGACGCGTCGGCCTCGTAGACGAGCCGCCCGTCGTGGTAGACGCCGTCGGTGGTGGACATGCCGACGTGCAGGCCCGCCTGCCGCAGGATGTGGCCGATCATGCGCACCGTGGTGGTCTTGCCGTTGGTGCCGGTCACGCTCACGATCGGGATTCTGCGCGGCGCGCCCGGTGGGTACATCCGGTCGATGACCGCACCCGCGACGTCTCGCGGCGCTCCCCTCGGCCGGCGCCAGGTGCATGCGCAGTCCTGGCGACGCGTTGATCTCGATCACGGCGCCGGTACCCACCGGTGCCGCGATGTCGCCGAGCCTGATGTCGACGCCGCACACGTCGAGACCGACCGCGGCCGCGGCGCGCCGGCACATCTCGGCGACCTCGGGATGCACCTGGCCGGTCACGTCGCGGCTCGTGCCCCCGGTCGAGAGGTTGGCGTTGCGCCGAAGCCAGACGATCTCGCCGGGGCCAGGCACCGAGCCCGCCGTGTGGCCCTGCTCGGTGAGGTAGCTGACCGCCATGTCGTCGATCGCGAGCCGGGTGAGCGGCCTGGCGTGCCCCTCCCCGCGCCTCGGGTCGGCGTTGACGCGGTCGGCGAGTGCGCGGATGTCGTGTCCGCCGTCGCCGGTCACGTACGCGGGCCACAGCTGCGCGGCGGCCACCGCCTGGCCGTCCACGATGAGCACACGGAAATCGCCGCCGGGGACGTAGGACTCCACGATCACCTCGGGCTGCTCGGTGGCCGCCTGGCGGTAGGCCAGCCGCGCTCCGGCGCAGGTGGTCACCTGCACCGACACATGCTCACCGTGGTTGCCGTAACGCGGCTTGACGACCACGGGCGAGCCGATCGCCGCCAGCGCCTGCGCGGCCTCGGCGGCGGAGGTGACCACGGTACCGTCGGGCACGGGCACGCCCACCTCGGCGAGCAGCCGTTTGGTCAGCGCCTTGTCCGACGCGATGTCCACACCCACCGCCGAGGTCTGTTCGGTCATCGCCGCCCAGACGAGGCGCCGGTGACAGCCGTGGCCGAGTCGCAGCAGGCTCTGCCCGCCGATCCTGGTGACCGGGATCCCGCGCCGCCGCGCGGCGTCGGCCAGCGCGGCGGTACTGACGCCGAGCCGCTCGTCCTCCGCCGCCGCACGGATCGACTGGAGCGCCGTGATCGTGCCTGCCGGGCACCGGGTCAGGGTCTGCATGACCACGTGCATGGCGAGCCGGAGCGGGTCGGCGGGCACCCGTGACCCGGCCGGCTCGTCGCGCGGGCACTCGACGATCACGTCGTAGTGGCCGTCGGTGCCCGCCCACACGGTGCGGCCGAAGTTGACCGTCCGCGCGGCGAGGTGCGAAAGCTCCAGCGTGACGTGTTCTGTCACGTGGCCGAAGTACGTGCCGCGGCGCAGCGCGGCCAGGAAGCCGCCGGGTCGCCGGGCCGCGCAGTGGTGGCCGGCGAGCCCGGGCAGCAGCCCGGTGAGCCGGGTAACGAAACCGGGATACCTGGTCGTCTCGTGGCCGGTAAGTTCGTCGAGCTCGAGCCGGGCGACGACGACGGGCCTGGATAGGTAGAGGTTCGGGCCGTTGAGGCGCCGCAAGCTGGTCAGCCGCACGTCTGGTGCCCTTCACGCGCGGCCGGTGTGCCCGGCGGCCGCATCTTTGCTCACCTTGCGTGAGTTACCCCGTACATGTAGCTCCAAATCCGTTACGTTCTGTCACTACCGGGGCGGGCGCGCCGGCCCGGCCGGCTCATCAGCGCCGCGGATCACAGGTGCCCTGGCACCTGCGACCCGCGGCGCTGTCCAGCATCGGCGAATTGCGTGAGCGACAGGGTGTTGCCGTCCGGGTCGGTGAACCAGGCGACCAGGTCACCGCCCGGCGTAGCCCAGACGCCGTCCGCGTCCTGGCCCATGCCGTCGTAACGGGTGAATTGCACGCCCCTGGCGGCCAGGTCCCTGACGAGAGGCCTGATCTCGGGAACGGCCCAGCCCGCGATGGTGAACGGCTGGGGCCGCAGTTCGCCGACCTTCGTGATCCGCAACATCGTGTCGCCGGCCCGCAGGAGGCAGGCGAACGGCGTGACCTCGTCCACCGTCAGGCCCAGGGTTTCCTCGTAGAACCGCCGCGAGCGGGCCAGGTCGGCAGCGGGAACGAAAACAATGATGGATGCCGAGCCGAGCATCTCGCCCCCACAGATCGGTTATGCCAGGACCAGGAACCGGAGCCGATGGTACTCCTGGCCATTTTCGTGCGTGTGTGTCACCGAAAGTCGAGAGCCTTGTGGATAACTCAATTCGCACGAAACATGCTTGTGGATATCAGTGCACCGTTCCGTGGGGTCGCTAGAATGTTCGTATTGCCACCATCTAGCTGCCACGGGAGGTGAAATCGGTGCCCGCCACTGCTCGCGTTCCCATGGCCCCGCCAGCGCCTGTTCCCGTTCCTGCGAACGTGCCTGCGCGTGTGCCGGGGCTGGGGCCGGCGGCCCGGGCCGATCCGCCCGGCTGCGGCGGCACTGGTGTGGCGTGGCCGCGTGGCGGGCGGGACGAGGAAGCCTGGCAGCGGGCGGTGCTGGCCGAAGAGGATGCGGCGCTCGGTATCGGTGAGCCGCCATCCCTTGCGGAGTTGTGGGGCTGTGCACCTGATCCGTGGGCCGATCCGCCCGGTGACGCGGAAGCCGGTGTTCCTGCGCACATTTGGGTCAGCGCGGCTGAGGCGTAGAAGGCGGTGGCGGCGCCGGAGGTGTTCGCGGCCGGGATGCTGCGGGGGATGGGCGCCGGGGTGGGTGGGGGGTTTTGTGATGGCGGTGTGCTTGATGGGCTTGAGCCGGGTGCGGTGCTGGCTGGGTTTGCCGCGGATGCCTGGGCCGGTGGGCTGGGCAACCTGTCCGACGATCAGCTGATCGGGGTGCTCCGGGCGTGGCGGCGGCTGTCGTCGTGGACCGCCGCGGCTGAGCTGGCCACGGTGGCCGAGCTGGTGACCCGCCGTGAACGCGGCGCCACCGGCGCCACCGGCGCCACCGGCGCCACCGGTGCGGCCGGCCCGGGCCGCGCGGGCGGCGGCGCCTGGCAGCCCGTGGATTGTGTGCCGGATGAGCTTGCGTGTGCGCTGACGCTGACCCGGCGCAGCGCCGGGAACCTGGCTGACCGGGCGGCGCAACTGACGGCGCTGCCGGCGACCGCGGCGGCGCTGCGGCAGGGCCGGATCGACATGCCCAGGGCGCTGACGGTCATCGACGGCGTGGCCGGGCTGGCGCCAGGCCTGGCCCGCGCGGTGGAGGACACGGTTCTGCCCGCGGCGCCGGGGCAGACCACCGGGGAACTGCGCGCCGCGGTCCGCCGCGCGGTGCTGGCGGCCGATCCGGCCGCGACCCGGGCGCGGCGCGAAGAGGCGGAGAAGGACGCCCGGGTCGAACTGTGGGACGAACCGCGCGGCACCAAGGCGCTGGCTGGGCGGGACCTGCCACCCGCCGACGTGCTCGCCGCTGACAAACGGATCTCCGCGATTGCCCGCGAACTGAAAGCCCGTGGCGCCGACGCCGGCCTCGATCTGCTGCGCGCTCGGGTGTACCTGGCCCTGCTGGCCGGCCAGCCGCTCGACCAACTGCTGCCTGCCACCGCGGCCCCCGCTGCCGCCGGCCAGGCACAAGTATCCCCCACTGCCAGCGCCACAGACACCGGCCCAGCCAGTGGCACCCGCCGCGATGACGGCGCCGGTGACAGCGGCTCGAAGGGGGCGGGGCCGCCGCTGCCGGCCGGTCTGCGCCGGGTCCCGGCGCCGGTACCCGAGATCGTCCCGCTGGGGACGGCCGGGCCCGGCTGGAGTGATTATCTGGGGCGGCTGACCGGCTCGGTCAACCTGACCGTGCCGCTGGCCACCCTGCTGAACCTGGCGGGCGAACCTGGCGAGGTCGCCGGGTTCGGTCCGGTCGACGCCGGCACCACCCGGCTGCTCGCCCGCGCCGCCGCCAGCCATCCCACTACCCGATGGTGCCTGACCGTGACCGACGAAACCGGGCGGGTGATCGGGCACGGCTGCGGCCGCCGGGACCGCGCGAGTCCCGGCCCGCCAGAGCCCGCGCCCCACGATCGGGAACGCGGCCCCGCCTCCGGCGGCCGCAACCTCGTGATCAAGCTCGACCGGCTGGCGTTCCCCGAGTGCGAGCACAAGCGGCAGACCAGTAGCTATCAACTCACGCCGCGGCTGCGGCACCTGATCGAAATCCGCGACCGGACCTGCTCCTTCCCGGGCTGCCGGCGCCCCGCCGTGCGATGCGACAAAGACCACACCGTGCCTTATGGCAGCGGCGGCAGAACGTGCGAATGCAATGAGTGATGCCGTTATTGGGTGCCTGCTCAGCGGCC
>Ga0209648_10001476_pt1 | contig 19039 bp, 14 predicted proteins | sample GraSoi2013_115cm_FD_185830 | JGI IMG/M metagenome (GOLD analysis project Ga0209648, IMG submission 185830) | Grasslands soil microbial communities from the Angelo Coastal Reserve, California, USA - Sample 9_17_2013_115cm (SPAdes) (version 2) | ecosystem: Environmental > Terrestrial > Soil >...
CCGGAGAGTCACGACGACTGACGGGAGGCCGCGGAGGGATGCGGCCCCGTCACGAGTTACCAGTCACCGCTTACTGCCCGACGAGGCCCTTCTCGAGGATCTCCTCGTCGCTGAGCCACAAATCGGGAATGTTGGCCGAGCCGAGCCGAAGAATATCTTCCAGCGCGCCGCGCACTTCATTAAGCCTAAAGTCCACGCCAATGCGTTCCAGCAATTCGATCAGCGCCTGCGCGCCTTCGGCAAGCGCCGGCTTTGGCGGCGCATTGTCCCCGCTTGCCCCGAGCGGAGCCGAGGAAAACGGAGTCGAAGGGAGTGAAGCGCGTTCTCTGTGCTCCGGATGGTTTTCCGTAGCCGAAGGGCCGTCGTGGCCCAGCCGGTGATACGTCACGACATAAATGGCGTGGGGTCCCCCGCCATGTCTCACGATGTGAAGAAACCCGCGGGTCTTGGGTTTCGCCGGGGCCAGCCGTGCTGCTACTCCTGAGCCGGAGAGGAGGGCGCTCATCGCTGTTGTGTTCTCATCGCTCCTTTGCGGTTTAGCTGCAGCCGCTCGTGCTGCCGCAGTTTTCGCATTTGTAGCATGCGCCGTTCGGCACCATTAGCATGCCGCACTCGCTGCACGCAGGCGCGCCCTCGTGGGCGTTGCCCAATCTTGACGCTGACAACGCCGTTTGCATGGCATCCAGGCTGGCCTGCGTCATCGCCGGGAGCACCGCCGCCGGAGCGGCGGCTGCGCTATGCTCTACCGCGGTCCCACCGTTCAGCTTTAAATAATCCGCGGAGATGAACCGCCCGCCAAGCCACCGCGCGATGTAGTCCAGCACCGACGAAACAAATCGGATGTTAGCGTTCGCGGTGATGCCAGACGGCTCAAACCGCGTGTTCAGCAGCTTGTCCACAAACACTTTCAGCGGCACGCCGTACTGCAAGCCCAGCGATATGGTCAGCGCGAGCCCGTCCATTACGCCGGAAAGCGTCGACCCTTCCTTGGACATCTTGATGAATATTTCGCCGGGACGATTGTCCTCGTACATGCCTACGGTGATGTACCCTTCGTGCCCGCCCACGCTGAACTTGTGCGTCACCGACGCGCGCTCCACGGGCATCTTCTCGCGCACCGCTCGCGCGAAAAGCTCGCGCTGCGTTGGTTCCACAACTCTTGCGGCTTCCGCCTGCCCCGACGCGGCCGAGGCCTTCTTTTCTTCTTTCTTTCCGCCGGCGTTGAGCGGCTGCGAACGCTTTGAATTGTCGCGGTAGACAGCCACAGCCTTCAGCCCCAGCTTCCACGACTCAATATACGCGTTCGAGATGTCTTCGACGGTCGATCCCTCGGGCATGTTGATGGTCTTCGAAATCGCGCCGGAGAGGAACGGCTGCGCCGCCGCCATCATCTTCACGTGCCCGGTCCAGGTGATCGAGCGCCCGCCGCCCTGCGGCGCCAGCGAGCAATCGAACACCGGCAAATCTCCCGCTTTCAAGTGCGGAGCGCCTTCGATCTTTCCGTTCTTGTCGATGTAGGAAACGATTTCGCTGGTCTGCTCCGGCGTGTAGCCCAGCTTCATCAACGCTTGCGGCACGGTGTTGTTCACGATCTTGATCAACCCGCCGCCCACCAGCTTCTTGTACTTCACCAGCGCCAGGTCCGGCTCGATTCCCGTGGTGTCGCAATCCATCATGAAGCCGATCGTGCCCGTAGGCGCCAGCACAGTCACCTGCGAATTCTTATAGCCATGCTTTTCACCGTGCGCCAGCGCCGTGTCCCACGCTTCTTGCGCAGCCATGAACAATTCCGTCTGCACGTGTTCCGGCTGGATCCCGCGCATCGCGTCGCGGTGCATGCGGACCACGTCCAGCATGGGCTCGCGGTTCACTTCGTAGCCCGGGAACGGCCCCATGCGCTCCGCAATTCTCGAAGACTGCGCGTACGCTTCGCCGCACATCAGCGCGGTGATCGCGCCTGCTACGTCGCGGCCTTCGTCCGAGTCATACGGCAGCGCCATGGACATCAGCAGCGCGCCAAGGTTGGCATAACCCAGCCCAAGCGGTCGGAAGTTATGTGAATTCTCCTCAATCTTCGGCGTCGGGTAACTTGCGTTGTCCACCAGGATTTCCTGCGCCGTGATGGTCACGTCCACGGCATGCTTGAATGCCGCAACGTCGAACTGCCCGCTGGCGTTCACGAACTTCATCAGGTTCAGCGAAGCCAGGTTGCACGCCGTGTCATCTAGGAACATATATTCCGAGCACGGGTTGCTTGCGTTGATTCGCGCCGTGTTCTTCGACGTGTGCCAGCGGTTGACCGTCGTGTCGTACTGCATCCCGGGATCGCCGCAGTGCCACGTCGAATCCGCAATCTTCATCATCAAGTCGCGCGCCCGCAGTTTCTCCGCCGGCTGCCCGTCGGTGACGTTCTTCGTCCACCAATCTTTGTCCTCGACCACCGTGCGCATGAAATCGTCCGTCACGCGCACCGAGTGGTTCGCGTTCTGGAAGAAAATCGAGCCGTAGGCATCGCCGTCGATCGAGCTGTCATAGCCCTGCTCGATCAGCACGTGCGCCTTGCGCTCTTCTTTCATCTTGCATTCGATGAACTCCACGATATCCGGGTGATCGATGTTCAGGATCACCATCTTCGCCGCGCGCCGCGTCTTCCCGCCGCTCTTGATTACGCCCGCGAACGCATCGAAGCCCTTCATGAAGCTCACCGGGCCGGACGCGATTCCGCCGCCGCTCAGCGTTTCCTTGCTTCCGCGCAACGTCGAGAAGTTCGTCCCCGTGCCCGAACCCCACTTGAAAAGCATTCCTTCGGTGCGCGTCAGCTTCATGATCGATTCCATGTCGTCGTTGACCGAATTGATGAAGCACGCCGAGCACTGCGGCTTTGGCTGCACGCCCACGTTGAACCACACCGGCGAATTGAAGGCCATCTTCTGCTCGACCAGCAGGTGCGTCAGCTCATCGCGGAACGCGTCGCGCGATTCAGCATCTGCAAAATATCCGCACTCTTGGCCCCACCGCACGATGGTATTCACCACGCGCCCGATTAGTTGCCGTACCGATCCTTCGCGCTGGGCAGTCCCGGGCTTGCCATGGAAATACTTGCTGGTGACGATGTTCGTCGCCGTCTGCGACCAGCTCTTCGGTACTTCCACGTCTTCCTGGCGGAAGATCGTCACGCCCTTCTCGTTCCCAATCAGCGCCGTGCGCTTCTCCCATTCGACCGCGTCGAAAGGAGACTTCTTCCCGTCGGTAAAATACCGCTCGAAGGTCAGACCTTTCCCCTCGCCGCTCGCTGTCTTCTCTGCGGCTGCATCCGTGGCAGGGGATTTCCCGTTCAATGCATGCTTCACTGTAGCCATCCGTCCCTCCGCGCTCCTGGGTCGTCCCCACTCGCGCGGGGGGAACCCTTTTATTTTACTCCTCTGCGTCCCACAGAGGTGCCACGCTTCGCTTCAGGGGCTGGGCTGAAGCTCATGCGACTTGATTCGATCGGACCGTGAACGCGCCCAGCGAAAAAAAAGCCGACCGCTGAACGGTCGTACTTAAGTTCCAGCGCAAAACGCCAATGCTCTGCCGCTGGCCGGTGGTTCGCACTCAGCCTAACAGCAGGTGCTCCGCCTCAAATACGGGCGCGGAGCAGGTACTTCGCGCTCGATTTTTTCGCTTAGAACCCGGGCCGCTTCGTGGGCTCACACGGACCTTGATCCATCCCTGACTCGGCCCGTCTGGCGCTTCCACGTCCCCCGAATCTGGAATCGAAGTATCAACGGAAGAAAATTTTCTGTCAAGGGAAAAACGCAAAATGTGGTTGACGTTTTCGTACTGCGTCTATTTGTAGTGGTGTGATTTCCACCCGCTTTCCACCGCTTTTCCACTCCACCACTTTCGTTGCACCGCTTCTGGCGCAGTTGCTCCGCGCGCCGCACTTGCATCCAATCTTAGGATGAAACGAACTTTGCCCCTTCTGGCTCTCCTCTCTCTCCTTCCTGGTTCTCTGCTCGCCCAGGATCACGACCGCGCCTCCGCACCGCCCGCGGCAACGACCGTTGCGCAACCCACCTTCGGAAAGAAACTTTACCTCAAGGGGATTCGCAACGCCGGAAAAATTAGCGATGTCCTCTACCGCGGCGCACAGCCAAAGGAAGTGGGCGTCTCGGAACTGAAAATTTTGGGCATCACCACCATCGTCGATCTCCGCGGGGAGGACCGTGAAAAAATCGCATGGGAGCGCAATCTCGCCGAGTCGCTTGGTATGCGCTTTGTCCATATCCCCGTCAGTGGCTGGTCTCCTCCAACCGACGAACAGGTCGTTCAGTTCTTGTCTCTGTTTCGCAGCGAACGTGGGCAGAAGGTTTTCGTCCACTGCCGCTTCGGTGACGATCGCACTGGCGTGTTCGTGGCCACCTATCGCATGACCTTCGAGAAGTGGTCCGCGCAACAAGCCATGAAAGAAATGTATTTCTTCGGCTTTAACGGGTTCTGGCATCCGGCCATGAAATCTTTTATTCGCGATTTTCCTGCGCGCTTAAACTCTGCGCCCTCCCTCGCGCCGCTCCGCGCCCGGTCTTCTCAACCGTCTGACTAATCACTGAAAACTAAGGACTTAGTACCGCCTTTCTTCTGGTACTTCCGTACCCTCTCAAACGGGACGCTTGCTTCATTTGATAGAACGCCCGCTTTCCCCATCATTCCATTGACTCCAAATTTAGCGGTCTGAGGGAGATGTCCCCGTGCATATCGGACGCTACGAAATTCTCGAAATCATCGGCACCGGCGCTCATGGCCGCGTGGCTCGCGCCCACGATCCCATGATTAACCGCCTGGTGGCTATCAAGCTGTTCCCCAAGGAATTGGCGAGCGGCGAAGCACGCCAGCGCTTCATTCAGGAAGCTCGCGTTGTTGGCCAGCTCTCGCATCCTTCGATCATCACGCTCCACGATATGGGCATCGACGAAGCCACGCAGACACCCTATCTGGTCATGGAGTTTCTGGAAGGCCAGCCGCTCGATCGTGTTTTGGAAAAGGGCAGCGTTCCCTACCCAAAGGCCTGTGCCTGGGCAGCGGAAGTCGCTTGCGCGCTCGGTGTGGCGCACCGCAAGGGCGTGATTCACGGCGACGTGAAGCCCGCGAACATGCTGATCACCGATGAAGGCCGCGTAAAGCTGATGGACTTCGGCATGGCGCGCCTCGCTAGCCACGATTCCAAAGCCACCCCGCTCGCCGGCACACCCGCTTACTGGTGCCCTGAGCAAATCGTCGGCAAGCCCCAGGACGCACGCTCCGATCTTTTCTCCTTGGGCGTCGTTCTCTACGAGATGGTGACGGGCAAGCGTCCTTTCGATGCGGATTCACTCCAGGGCATTTGCAGCCGCGTTCTCTCTTCGACGCCGCTGCCGCCGTCGCACGCGAATCCCTCCGTGCCATCGAATTTTGACGCCATCGTGGCGCGCTGCATCGCAAAGGATCCGGCCGCGCGTTACGCACCGGCCGAGGCCCTCGCGGAGGAACTCTTTCCGCTCGCGCGCCGCAAGACGATTGCCGTTCCCGTTTCCGCGCCGCAAACCAACAGCAATGGCTTGCGTGACCGCGCTGCGCGCCTGCTGCGCTCCGCCTGATGATCGCCATGCAAAAAGGCCGCTACGAATCCCTCGAGCCCCTCGGCTCGGGCGCTACCAGCCGCGTGGAAAAGGCCCGCGACAATGTTATCGGCCGCATCGTGGCCCTCAAGAGTTTTGTCAACGGCTTCGGAGAAGGCCGGGAACAGCAATTCCTGCGCGAGGCGCAGCTCGTCGGCCAGCTCTCCAATCCTTCCATCGTGCAACTCTACGACGTAGGGATCGACGCGCAGGGAACGCCCTTCCTCGTAATGGAATACATCGCCGGCAAAACGCTGGAGCACCATCTTGATCCATCCGTTTTGACTACTCAGCGCGCCTGCGCCTGGGCGGCCGATCTGGCCGGTGCGCTTGCAGTGGCCCACCGCGCTGGAATTCTTCACGGCGACGTCAAGCCCGGAAACATTCTTGTCACGCCGGAAAACAAAGTAAAACTGGGCGACTTCGGCATCGCGCGCTACGCCTCGCAGGTTTCAGGGTCGGGCCGCCTCATGGGCACGCCAGCGTACCTGGCGCCGGAACAGATTCAGGGCCATCCTCAGGATTCACGCTCGGACCAGTTCGCTCTCGGGATTGTTCTTTATCAGATGTTGACCGGAGTGCGTCCCTTTGATGGAAGCTCCCTTGGGGCCGTTTGCGCGCAGATTCTGAATGCCGACCCCGAGCCGCCGTCGCGGCGCAATCCCGCGGTACCACCGGCGCTCGATCGCATTGTGACCCGGTGCCTGGCCAAAGATCCCGGCGGCCGCTTTGCTTCCTGCGATGAGCTGGCCTCTGCCCTGTACCCGCTCGCGCGAGCCCGTACGCAACCGGGCGCGCCGGAAATCAAGAAGAGATCCTGGTGGTCGAAACCAACGCGCCGGCAAGACGCCTGGATCGCCGCAGCGGCTTGTCTCTTGCTCGCCTCCAGCGTACCGATGATCCACTCCGTCCGCGCCCGGCTTGCGGTTCCTCCGCCTCCCGCGGGCGTTCGATTCTCGGCGGCAGGGCCGCCTGATGCATTGATCCACACATCGCAAACGGCGACGGCTACTCCGCAGTTGGATATCGCTGCCGCATCATCGCCAGGAGGTAAGCAGAAAGATCTTTCAACGCGCCCCAAGCGTTCCGCAAGACATGTCGCCGCCCATGAAAAGCAGCACCGGGACTTGCCGGAGTCTTCGTCGAATACCTTTTTTGCCGCCCTTTCGTCTTTGCCTCTCGTCAACGAACACGCGGCTCCGGCCGCTCCCAATTCCGGCCTGCACATTGAAATCACTTCGGCGGTCAATGAAGGCACCTTGACCGTCTTCGCGGATCGCGAATTACTTTTCTCGGCGAATTTGGCGACGGAAAAGAGGGGCCAGCCCATGCATTTCGAGCACCCGCTTCCCGCGGGACCACATCAATTTCGTGTGGCGCTTTACAAAGCGGACAGGAGCCTGCAGTTGGAAAAAGAGGGCTTCGCGGAAACGAGCGGTGAGGGTGCGAACACGATGGCCGTCCATGTCACGCGCCATGCCAAGTTGCTCGTCCGGCGCGAATTCGCCCTCGAGGTCACCTGGCCCGGCGCAGCAACGCCAGCCCCCGAACGTACCTCCGGGGCGATCAAAACCGCAGCTCTCGTACAGTAAGCCTGCACTTGATTTTGTTTTTGAGCGGAGAAGTAGAGAAGAGAATCGCTCGCGCTATTCGTAACGCAGTGCTTCGACGGGATCAAGTTTCGCCGCTTTCATCGCCGGCCACACGCCAAAGATCAGCCCGACCTTGATGCTCACGATCAGTCCCGCGGCGATGGCCCACGCCGGCACGCTACCTGGCCACTTCAAGCCCAGGCGGATCAGCAGCACCAGGCCATTCACTAGGACGAGCGCGATCACGCCTCCCGCCCCGGTCAGCGTCATCGCTTCCAGCAAGAACTGCCAGGTGATGTCGCCCCTCTTGGCGCCAATCGCTTTGCGGATTCCAATCTCGCGTGTCCGCTCCGTCACGCTCACCAGCATGATGTTCATCACGCCCACGCCGCCGATGAGCAGGCCGATGCCGCTCAGCACAATCGTTGCAACGTAAGTCATCAACATGATGCTGTGGAACTCCTCCACCTGTTGCTCCGCCGTCTGAATCGAGAAACTGTCCTTGGCGTTGTAGGCAACGTTTCGTCTCCTCCGCAGTACTTCGGTCGCCTGATCCACCGCCTGGTCCAGCATTTTCGAATACGCTTGCACGCGGAACATGTTTTCGTATGCGCCGGGGTAAATCTTGCGAAACGTGTTGTAGGGAATCAGCACGCGCCGGTCCTCATCTCCCATCGCGAACCCGCCCTTCGGCTTTTCCACGACGCCAATCACCTGAAAGTCCGAACCATCAATCGTCACGTCTTTCCCGATCGGATCGCCCTCCGGAAACAGAACCGGCGCCACGTTTTCGCCAAGCATCACCACTTTCTCGCGGTGCAGATCGTCACCCTCGCTGATGAATCGTCCCGCCACAGTCGCTGCGTTCGCGTACACTTGCCCGAAGTTCGCTTGCACGCCGCGAAAATCGATCGCGCTCACGCTCCCGGCTTTCGTCCGCACGGAGTGCGGCTGTTCCCACCAAATGAGGAACGCAGTGACGTTCTTCACCGCCGGACTTCCTTCTTTGATCGCTTCCGCGTCCTCCAGCGTCAGCGGCTTCCGCTCGCGCTCTTCCTTCGGCCTTCGGCCACCACCGTGCGGGCCCTGGTCCCACCGCGAAATAAACGCCGTATCCGCGCCGAACTGTTTGATGTTCTCCTGAATCTGGGCATCGAAGCCCGTAATTAGCGCCGCCACCAGCATGATGACGCTCACGCCCAGCACCACGCCAAATACCGTCAGCGCGCTCCGCATCTTGTGCGCCCGCAGTGTGTCCATCGCCTGCTTCAGATTTTCGCTGTGCTGTTGTGCCATCGTTGCTTTCTGTGACCCGGCGCGGCCGGTGTCAATGCTCCTCAGCCGTCTGCGCGCAGCGCTTCGATGGGATCGAGCTTGGCCGCCCGCGTCGCCGGATAGATTCCAAAGAACAGGCCTACAGCAGTGGAAAGAGTCAGCGCAATGATGACTGCGCTCAGGGGGGTCCGCACAGGGATTGGCGTTAGGGCCCGCACAACGGCAACTGCCACATAGGCGAGTACCAAGCCCATTATTCCTCCGACCGCTGCAAGCATCGCTGACTCCGTTACGAATTGCAAAACGATGTGTCTTTTCCTGGCTCCCAGCGACCTCCGCAATCCAATCTCTCGCGTCCGCTCCGTCACGCTCGCCAGCATGATGTTCATAATCACGATGCCGCCTACCACCAGGAACACGGACGTCAATCCGACCACCACGGCTTCCAGGTTGCCGGTGATCTCTTTCCACAAACTCATGATCGAATCCGAGCCAAGAATTCCGAAATTATCAGACGCTTCCCACGGCAAATGCCGGAAGGCGCGCAGGAACATCCTGGCCTCGTCTTCGGAGGAGGCCATCAGCTCGGCGCTTCTGGCTTGAACGAAGAACGTCAGCGATCCCCTCTGGGTGTGCCATTCCTTGTAGTACGTGCCCAGGGGAATCAGCATGAAATTATCTTGAGACTGCCCGAAAGCGCTCCCGATGGCGGCCGCCACGCCAACCACTTCGTAGCTATGGGTGCCGGCCCGAATTGTCTTGCCAACCGGGTCCACGTTGTAGAAGAACTTCTTGACCACGTCCGTCCCGATGAAACACACCGGTGAGCGGTGCGCCTCGTCGGCCTCGGTCAACAGCCTGCCAGCCGAAACGTTGACGTTTCTCACCTCCGCATAATTCGGCGTCACCCCGGTAACTTCCGTGTTTTCCACCAGCTCGTTACCGCTGCGCACATCCGTGGTCGTGCTTTCGATCGCCGCGATGGTATTCGCGCTCCGCATGCTTTCGCGAAGCCGGTTGAATTCCTCCATCGTGAGCAGCGGCCGTTTTTGGGCTTTCACCCAGGCGTCCTCGCTGGTGATAATCCCGAAGCGGTCCACGACGTACACGTTCGCCCCGAGATTCGCGATGCGGTCGGCCACGTAAAAATTGAGCCCCGCGACCACGCTCATGACTGCCACCAGCGTCGCCACCGCCAAAATCACGCCCAGCAGCGTCAGGAAGCTGCGCAGCTTGTGCGCGCGCAGCGAATCCAGCGCCAGGCGAAGAGTCTCGCCCGTGGTGACCGCCGCGCTCCAGAACCGACTTCGTTTCCGGGCGGCATTCACCGCCCGCGGCATCAACCGCGGTATCGCGCTCAACCTGTCGATGGGAGTTACGCCCAAGCAAACCTCCGACCCCTGCTAGCTAATACGAATAAGTCCGCCGATTCGTTCCTGGTTCTATAGACGTGTGGGAACGGCACTTTGCTTTCTAGGTTTCCTGGAGTAGCCTTACGCCCAGTTCGGCCCAAATCTTAAGGGTTCGGCGGTCGAAGGCTCTATTGTACCGTCTTGCGCAGCCAAGCTGGGAAGAACATGGCTCGCCAGGCCCGCGAGAGTCAACATTCTAGGAGGACGCCATGCGTCGTATTTGCCTTTATTTTCTTGCACTTACAACATTCGGCCTGAGCCCGGTGCCGTCTGCCCGAGCCCAGGATAGCCCCGACCATAAAGCCCCCGCCATGGCATCCGCCTTGCCGACATCAGGCTACCGAGCCGAATTCCTGGAAGAGGTCACTTATTACGAACAGCGATACACTCGCCTGGCCGAAGCCATGCCCGCGGAAAAGTACACCTGGCGTCCCGCTGAGGGCGTTCGCTCGGTAGGTGAAGTCCTGACCCATATCATTGCTGCAAACTACGGCGTTGCTCGGGCACTCGGCACCGCGCCTCCGGCGGGCTTTGACCCCAAAGCGATCAGCACTCTCTCGGCTGACAAAGCAAAAGTGCTGCAAGCGCTGAAAGATTCCTTCGCGCATTTTCGCAGCGCCATCGCCGCCCTCAACGAAGCCGATGCCGACAAGCCGCAAAAAATGTTCAACCGCCAGACCACGCTGCGCGGCTCTTTCATCATGATCACGGGACACTTTGGAGAGCACCTCGGCCAATCCATCGCGTACGCGCGCGTGAACGCCGTCGTGCCGCCATGGACGGAAGAGGCTCAGCAGCAACAACAAAAGCCCGCAGACAAGCCGAAACCATAACCGCCTCGGACGAACAAACTGGCATTGACCTTTTGACATCCGCCAGAACATTTCCGCGCAATGGCGGTGTACAACAATTGTGTGCCCCGACGAATCCAATCACAGTTGGCTTTGACGGGTTTCTAGCCACTTCACATCATGCGCAAACACACTTTTGTGCCCGTGGCGCTGCTGTCGTTAGCCCTCGGCGCTGACGGCGCCCCACAATCCGCGGTACCTGATACTACTCCCGCGATTGGGCCAGCAAAACCGGATCTCTTCAAGCACATCATCGCCAACCAGAAGAAGGGCGAGGCCGCCATGGACCTCTACGAACGCATCGAACGCGTTGAGACCCTCAAGAATTCCAGCGATCTTGCCCCCGCATCGATAAAAATATCGCGCGTCATTCCTTCGGGGACGGGCATGTTCCGGATCCCCGTGGGCAGCGATGGCAAACCGAAGGATTCCGCCGCGTATCGAGCCGATCTCGAGAATCTGGCTCGGGCCCTGGCTTTGCTCGTCAATGACGGCCGATCGCAGCGCGAAGCCCTGGAAAAATATGCGAAGAAAAAGAAAGATCGCAACGACCTCATCGAGGCCACGCACAGTGCCTTCCTGTTCACTCTGATCGCCAACGAACAGCGCGGCGACCGCGCGCTTTCCAAATACAAAATGGATCCCAACCCGGCCTTCAAACCCACTACGCGATTCACTTCCATCTTCCCCAAAGTGCGAGGTTTGGTGTGGATCGACGAGGCCTCCGGCGAACTTGCGCGCATCGAAGGCGACGTCACCGAAGACATTTCTGTCGGCCTGTTTCTGGGAAAAATCTACAAAGGCAGCCACTTCATGCAGGAGCGCTACGAATTTCTGCCGGGACTCTGGCTCACCAGCTTTTCGCAGTACGATTTCGACGGCCGCAGATTCTTTTCCAGTTTCTCCGTCCACGAGCGTACTTTCTATTCAAACTACCGCTACATCGGCCCTCCGAAGGAGGCCCTCGCCGCCGTCCGCCAGGAACTCGGAAATGCTGAATTGGACAAGCTCCGCGGGTACGCTGCCGATCAATGAAACTTTCTCGACTTTCGTCTTACTGTGCTTGGCTAGCGGATGAGGCTCCAGGGGTACACGCCAACGTTAATTTTCATGATGAAGTAGCTGAAGCCGCCGGGATCCGGCTTGGGCTGGTGCGGCGTGTCCGGAGGAATGAGCAGCCAGTCGCCGGCTTTCACTTTGTAGGTTTGCGCGCCGATGACCGGCTGGCCGCGGTATTCCCCCGGGATGATGCCGTCCTTATCTGTGAGGTTCTGCCGGTTGGCGATTTTCCCGCCGAGGATCATTTCGCCCGTGCCACCCGTAAAAATATAGAAATCGTAGGCTCCGGCGTGCTGCTCGGCATCGTCGAGAACGCTATTGACTTTGGTCAAGCTTAGGACAGGCTTGTCGCGATACATGCGGTAGAGCATAAACATGCTGAAGTTGCGAGTCTGAACGTGGACCGGCCCGCCGCCAAACGATTGGGAACTTCCGCTGCCCGCTTCTTTGACTAGCTTGGCGGCTCTCTCGGCCATTTCGGCGTGCGCTTTGCGAATGTCGTCGATGTTCCAGTAGGTGACCGGCGGGGCATCGGGCGCCAGCGGCGGCTCCTTCGGAGAATTAAAATGGAACGGCATGACCTCGGACTTGTTCTCCTGAGCATTGGCGCTGGGAATCATCGAGAGATCGTCGAAGTGGCCGCTGAGAATGGGTTGGGGAGAGGGCTTCGAGGCGTAGCCCGCGATATATCCGAGCAGGGCGGAGGCGATCAAAAGTAGTGGAAGCATTTTTTTCATAACGCAATCCTCCGCGCGTGAGATCTCGAAAACGTGTTTGTGTTGATGCGGACGAAACCAAAATTTTTATTCCTGCTATTTCTTGGGAGACGGCTTCGCCGCCTCAAAGCGAATCTCTTTGAGCATCTCCGATTGCCGGTAAAGTTCTGTTTTACCAGCCGGGAATTTGTTGACGCTCAGCATGAAAGCCAGAATATCGGCATCCTGCTGCCGGGTGAGGCGGCCCGGCGCGCTTTGCGGCATGGTCTTGCGAATTCTGTCGAACAAATCACCCATCGTGAGGCCATTCCAATTCGCTAGGAATGCGCCACCCGTCAGCGGTGGCGCGGACTCCCCGCCCGTGAGCATGTCGCCGTGGCAAGCCGCGCATTCTTTGCGGTAAATCGGCTCGCCGCGCTTGGCCTGCTCCTCGGTGTACACGCCGTCCCAGACGGAACGCGATTCCGACGGGGGCGCTTGCGCGCGCAGCAGGCAAAGTGGCGAAGCGATCGCTGCCAGAAGGATTGCCGCTGGATATTTCACATTCACGTGGTTAGCGCCTTCCTGCCGGATGAAACATTCACATGTCAGCTTGCTCATTCTCCCGTTGACGGCAGTGTGTAAGCAACGTATTCGCCGGAGTAAGGTCCGCCGCTGACGGCCACGACGATGTACTGTTTTCCGTTGACCATGTAAGTCATCGGCGAGCCGGTTTGCGGGGCCGGCATGTAGACCGCGCCGACTTCCTTGCCGGTCATCTTGTCATAAGCACGGAGCATTGCGCCGCGCGGATGATCCGCCGTGGTGGTGACATTTCCTTCGCCAGCGATGACCAGAGTCTTGGTGACCAGTGTCCCGATGTTGTAGGTGGTCTGGCCGGTGCGCGGGATGTTCATGCCCTTGAGGATCTCGGAATTCCTCACCACGTCCGGCGTCTCGCCGTGCGCGATCTGCCAGACAAATTCGCCTTTATCGAGATTGATGGCCGTGATTGTGCCGTAAGGCGGCTTGACCAGCGGTAATCCATCCACGTCCAGTCGAGTGAAACCGCCGCCCGCCCGTTTCTTCGGCGGCTTGGGAGAATCGGCTCCCGCATTTTCACCGGGACCGTGCAAAATCTCTACTTCTCTTCCGGCAGTGCCGGCGACGTAAGCGATGTCGGAGACTTCTTTGGGAGCGGGAACCAGCCCAATCGGTTCGATGCAGGAGTTGCAGGCATACACATAGACGTTGTGCGTTTCAGGATCGTAGGACCCGCCGGGCCAGTTCGTGCCACCGGAAGCCGTCCCCATTGTGAGTGTGCCGAGCGGACCTTCCAGTTTGCTCACCGTCGGCGGCGTGTAGACGGGTCCGAGGTGATATTTGGAGGCAATTTCTTTTGCACGCTCGCGAAGCGCGGGCGTGAAGTCGATCAAATCTTCAATCAACACGCCATTGCGGCTGTAGGCAAGCGGCTTCGAGGGGATCGGCTGCGTCCGAGAGTACCACTCGCCGGGTACGTTGCCGACTTCCACAGGCTTTTCCAGAATCGGCCAAATGGGTTTGCCGGTCACGCGATCGAAAACGTAAAGAAATCCTTGCTTCGACGGCTGGGCCACGGCTTTGACGGGTTTCCCGTCGACAGTGATATCCGCAAGAATCGGCGCGGAGGAAATATCCATGTCCCACAGCGGGTGGTGCACCAATTGGAAATGCCACTTGCGCTCACCGGTTTTCAAATCGACGCAGACCAGCGTCTCGCCGAACAAATTGTTTCCCGGCCGGTGCCCGCCATAAAAATCGCTGGTCGGCGACTCCACCGGCAAGTAGACCAATCCGAGTTGCTCATCCACGGTGATCTGCGTCCACACGCCTGTGTTGCCGGTGTATTCGGCCGAGCCCTTTTCCCAAGTGTCGTAGCCAAACTCGCCTTTTTTCGGAATGGTATGGAAAATCCACAGCCGCTTGCCGGTTCGCACGTCGAATCCGCGAACGTAACCTTTGTTGTTGCGCATGCTCTTTGGCGTCATGCCTTCGCGAAAGGCCGCGCCGATAATCACGGTGTCTTTCGCGACTACGGGCGCCGATTGGATGCCAATTTCACCAGTCTCCAGATCGGGGAAAATATCCTGGTCATCGTTGAGTTTGAGATCCACTTGGCCGCTCTCTCCAAAGGAAGGAATGCGAACGCCCGTCTTCGCGTCCAGACAGATGAGCCGGAACCCCGGGGTCACATAGAAGATTCGCTCTTCCTTGCCGTCGGACCAATACGCAAGTCCACGGCCTGAGAGTTGCCGCGGGGCGGCGCCACCGCGCTTTCCTTCATGCTCGCCATGAATCCACAGCAATTCGCCGGTGGCCGGATCGAGCGCAATCACCGCGCGCCGCGACCCTGCCGTGGCGTAAAGAACGCCGTTCACCATCAGCGGCGTTCCTTCGAGCTTGTACTCCGGCCGGTCGCCAAAGTTGTCCGTCTTGATGCGCCAGGCGATTTCGAGATCGCTGAAATTCGAGGCGTTGATTTGGTCGAGCGGGCGATAGCGAGTGCCCGCGAGATCGGCGGCGTAGGATGGCCACTCCGTGTCCTTTGCATGAAACTGAGCGGATGCAGCCGCAGGCCAGCACAGGAGTCCGGCCAAGAACAAAAATAACGGCGTGTTCAGCCGTTTCGGTTTCTTCTCGCGCATTTTCGTTCCCCCTGAAATTCCGGGCTGTGTTTTTCCGCTTGCGCCATCTGCTTGATTTGTTCCAACGTCTGGTTGGTTCTCTCCGCAGGAGTAAGCCCGCGGAAGTCTAAGCCAGCGGGACGCAAGAAACAAATGTTTCGTTTAGTTTAGAACTGTGGCGTGCGTAGGGAATCTGCAGCATCACTTTGCACGGCCCTGCTAGAATGCGCGCTATGCGTTTTTTTCTTGCATTTTTCTTTTCGTTTTTGCTTGACGCAGCTACCCAGGCGCAGTGGTGGAAAGTGCAAACCAGCGGCCTCGATACCAATCTGCGCGGAGTCAGCGTGGCCGAGATGCCGGATGCAATGGGCGCTCCCGTGCCGGTCGTCTGGGCATCCGGTTCGAACGGCGTGATTCTGAAATCCATCGACGAAGGCAAAACATGGAAGCGGCTTCGCGTCACCGGCGGCGATGCGCTCGACTTTCGCGGGATAGTGGCGTTTAACGCGTCTACCGCTTACGTGATGTCCAGCGGCGAGGGCGAAAAATCCCGCATCTACAAAACCACCGACGGCGGCGAAATCTGGAAGCTGCAATATACGGACAAGCGCAAGGAATTCTTTCTCGACTCGATCGCCTGCCTCTCGGAAACGCTCTGCTACGCGCTCAGCGATCCCATCGATGGCAAATTTCTTTTACTGAAGACAGTGGACGGTGAGCACTGGAATCCGCTCCCCAATGGCAGCATGCCCGCAGCGTTGCCCGGTGAAGGCGCGTTTGCGGCCAGCAACACTTGCCTCGCGTTCTCCGGCGGCGACGAAATCTACTTCGGCACGGGCGGTCCCGTCGCCCGCGTCTTTCACTCCACTGACTCGGGGCGCACCTGGACCGTCGCGGAAACTCCCATTGGCAGTGGCAAACCCTCCGCCGGGATCTTTTCCCTTGCACTTGGTGACGACAATCGAATCATGGCCTTGGGCGGCGACTACAAGGACCCCGGCCGGCGGTATCGCGTGGCCGCCTATTCGCTCGATAAAGGCAAGACCTGGCATCTCGCCGCGCGGCAGCCCGGCGGCTACCGCTCCGCTGTGGCTCACATCGATTATGGAGAGTGGGTGGCCGTCGGACCAAATGGCGAAGATTTCAGCAATGACTATGGCGCGCACTGGAAGCATACAGATTCGCTGAATCTCAATGCCGTAACTCTCTTGGATATCTTCACGGGCTGGGCCGTTGGCCCCAACGGCACCATCGCGCGATTCGTCAATCACGACCAATACGAAATTCATGACCGCCATCCGCGCCGCCACCAAAAGCCGGCTGCCTTGGACGTTGCCGACTCGATGAAGAAGGTATACTCTCTGACGTTCTTCGGTTTCTGTCTCGGCAGGAAATTCTTTTGCGGAGGCTGCCATGCCAAATCCTTCAAACTCCAATCATGAGCATCTCGAGGACGAACTTGAGCAAAACCATTCGAATTCGTCGCGCCTTCTCTCTCCCTCGGACCGCCGCTCTTTCCTCCAAGGCGCTGCCGCCACCGCTGTAGCCGGCGCATCGACGCTCGCCTGGCCCGCCTGGGCGCGCAGCACAGCGGCTGCTAGCGATCTCGACGCCATCCGCGCCGAAATCGAGAAGCGTCACGACGAATCCGTCAAGCGGCTGCAGGATTGGATTCGCCAGCCTTCCATCGCTGCCGAAAACCGCGGCATGAACGAAGGCTGCGACATGATGATGCGCATGCTGCGCGACGCCGGCTTCCAGCAAGCCACGAGAGTCCCCACCGACGGCCAGCCCGGCATCTTCGCCACGCTGGATGCCGGCGCTCCGCGTACCCTGGGCCTTTACTACATGTATGACGTGAAACAGGCCGATCCCGCCGAGTGGTCTTCGCCGCCGTTCGAAGCCGCTCTTGTCGACAAACCTGGACTGGGCAAAGTCGTCATGGGCCGTGGCGCCGTGAACCAGAAAGGTCCGGAAGCATCGTTCCTCGCCGCGCTGCACGCGATTCGCAGTGCCGGCAAGAAGCTTCCTGTGAATTTGGTGTTTGTGGCCGAGGGGGAAGAGGAAATCGGTTCCCCGCATTTTCCGCAAATCGTCCGGAGACCGGAGGTGATGGCGACACTGAAAAACTGTCTTGGAATTTTCATGCCGTCTGCATCGCAAGGGCTCGACGGCGAAGTCACCATGACGCTGGGGGCAAAGGGAGTCATCGAATGTGAACTGATTTCCAGCGGCGAACGCTGGGGCCGCGGCCCGCGCAAAGACGTACACTCCAGCAACAAAGCGCGCCTCGACAGCCCGGCGTGGCACCTCGTCGAAGCGCTTGCCACTCTCGTCTCGCCCGACGGCAACGATCCGGCCATCGAAGGTTTCGCCGATAAGGCCCGCCCGATTTCCGAAGCCGAGAAGAGAATGATCGCGGAGGCGGCGCGCCGCCTGAGCGAAGCTGAGGCGAAAAAACTTCTTGGCGTGGAGCACTGGGTTCACGACGTGAGCTGGCGCGAAGCGCTGGAACTGCTGATGTCGCGGCCCACCGTGAACATCGAAGGCCTCGTCGGCGGCTACACCGGCCCCGGTGGAAAAACCATTCTTCCCGGCAAAGCCGTCGCCAAGCTCGACCTGCGGCTTGTTCCGGATATGACCGCAGCCGAAGCGCTCGCCGCTCTCAAAGCTCATCTTGCGAAGAAAGGTTTTGGCGACATCGAAGTGCGCATGACTGGCGGATACGATCCCAACAGCACGTCCGCCGATGCGGCACTGATCCATGTTGAGGCCGAGGTGTATCGCAAAGGCGGGATTGATCCGGTCATTCTTCCGCGCAGCGCGGGGTCTTGGCCCGGCTACGTATTCACCGGGGAGCCGCTCCATCTGGCGGCAGGCCCGTTTGGCCTCGGCCATGGAAGCGGCGCGCACGCCCCGGACGAGTACTACGTCATCGAATCGAAGAATCCCAAGGTTCACGGCATGGATGGTGCCGTGCGCTCGTTCGTCGAGCTTCTGTACGGACTAGCGCAAGCAAGCTAAACACGCATCACACTGCGAGGAACAAACCGATTCCATCGCTCGGTGCAGCTAGGTTAGGCTCGGTTCCGCTCAATAGAGATGGAAATAGCTATCGTGCTGCCCCAGCCGCACTGCAACTCCGAACAAATTGGCAAGATGCTCCTCGGTGAGCACCGAGGACTTCGGCCCATCGGCAAGGATGCGTCCTGCGCGCAAGAGGATCACGCGCTCGATCTCTGGAAGGATCTCGGATACGTGGTGCGTCACGAGCAAGATCCCGAGCCCGGATTGAGCAAGCTGGCGCATGGTGTCTCGAAGCTGGATTTGCGCGCCGATGTCCAGCGCGTTGCTCGGCTCATCAAAAAGCAGCGTTTGTGGATTGTGCACCAGCGCCCGCGCGATCAGCGTACGCTTGGCTTCGCCGGAGGACATCTCGGCGACCGCGCGATCGGCAAGATGCCCAATGCCAAGCCGCGCCAAAGTTTCTTCCGCCTGCGCGAGAAGTTTCGGATCGGGATGATGGTGCGGAAAAATGCGCGTGCTGCTGAAGAAACCCGAGAGTACTACGTCACGGCCGGTGGCATCCGTGGTACAGGAAGCCAGCAGGTCAGGCGACACGATTCCGAGCTGCGAGCGCAGCTCGAAAATATCCCGTCGTTCGCGTCCCAGTATGGAAATGCGGGACCCTTCCCGCGCGAGGGGATAGCACTCCCTCGTAATGGTTGCGGGCTCAACCGGTCGATGCAACACCATCTGGTATAAAGCTGATTTCAAAGGTGGTGTTTATGACCCAAGGGAAACGGTTTGGACTTTCTGCCGCGCAGAAGAGCGACATGTGGTGCCGTTGGAA
>Ga0209648_10001477_pt1 | contig 19036 bp, 20 predicted proteins | sample GraSoi2013_115cm_FD_185830 | JGI IMG/M metagenome (GOLD analysis project Ga0209648, IMG submission 185830) | Grasslands soil microbial communities from the Angelo Coastal Reserve, California, USA - Sample 9_17_2013_115cm (SPAdes) (version 2) | ecosystem: Environmental > Terrestrial > Soil >...
ACGTTCCCCTCAACGTTTGATGGTGGACGCACGGACAACGCTCCTTTGGCGCGGCAAGCTCCGAATACGTGGAACTTCAACCTGACGTACGACAAATCGCGCTTTTCCGTGCGCTTTGCCATCAGCCACAACGACGCCAACATCGCCGCGTATCAGTACGTGCACGATCCGGCCAATCCGCAAAACGACAACGATCCGATCCTGGGATTGAAAGGTCCCACCGGCGATCAGTATTTTTATGCCCACACTCAGTACGATATTCAGGGCAGCTACCGCATCCACAAGGGTTTCCAATTCGTGGCTTCCGGGCTAAACCTGACAAACGAGGTTTTTGGGTTCTACAACGGTAGCGGACTCTATCCGGTCCAGCGCGAATTTTATAAGCCGACGGTTTCGTTCGGCTTCCGCTGGAGCCCGGCAGCGGAATAAAGGTCCGAAGCACTGCTTCGAAATGGGCGCGGTGACGATTCGTCATCGCGCCCATTTTCTTTTACGTGGCACGAAAACTTCTGAATCGCATGCGTGCGCAGCCCACATTGGCAGCCTGCATGCACAGCCTAAAGGACGTGCTACCTACTTCTCTGAGGACGACGCGGTGTGGATGTCGCAGTCTCGCTTGAGAAAATCGGCGGCTTGCTGGAGGGTTTCGCCGCGCGGGAGGGGCTTGTAGTCGAATAAAGTTTTCTTCTCCAGGACAATGATCGTTTTGAAGAATAAGGCTCTGCCGTTCATGTGTACGCTGAGGAAGCTGAGGTCCCAGTGGTCATTGCCGACTTCCTGCTGCTTCGCCACGAATGTGCCGTTTTTGTCCAGGTGACCGAGCAGGCCGCCGAGAAATTTGACTTCGCTGGTCAGCCGGCCATTGATCTCCACTAAACGCTTCTGCTGGACATCCAGCACCAACGTTCCTTCCATGTGGTGAAACACCTGCGATGCGCGCGTAGAGGGCCGAAAATAGGGGTTGGGCCGGAACTGGAAGGTGACGAGATTTCCGGACTCGCTCTCGCATTGAAAGTGGAATGCTTCCGGAAAAACTTTTAGAAGATTGCGCTCTTGTTCGCCGTCTTCGCGCTCCTTTTTTTGCTTGGCTCTGAGTTGCTCCGGATGACCGATGACGTATTGAATGCGCTCATCCTCGGCGCGCCTCTCGGCGGAATCCAATTCCCTGCCGTTTACGGCTACAAGGCGCTCGAGGTCGCCGTCGTTTGTCTGGCACACCTCGAGAGTCTTGTTGAGCTTGCTTTCCTCCTGCTGTTGTTCGCGATAACACCACAGGGAGTTGTCGCGGAGCTGCGATTCGATTTCGTTGTGGATGACGTCACGCACCAAGGCATCTTCATTTTGGCTTTCCGTCTTGGAGTCTGAGGCGCGAGTCTGCGCAAGAGCGGCGGGAAGCAGGCACACCACCACGACGGAAACAATGGCAATGTGGAAGGAAGACCGGAAGTTGTGAACCTCGCAGCGCATTCGGTGCAAAGCACCCACCTGGCGCAGCCGAAACATATTCATATGATTGGGCTTAGGCAGTTTACAAACAATACAGGAGACTGTGTAGCGCGCGGAAGTTCAGCACGTACCTGTGTCGCGTGGTTGCCCCTGGGGGTCCCCATTGCCGGCGCCGGTGATGAGGCGCGCGCCGCGGTTGAAAGTGAGATATTCGAATCCCCACTGGATAAAAACCAGCACACGATCCTGAAATTCCACGATGTATAAGAGGTGAATGAACAGCCAGATAAGCCAAGCGGGCAAGCCCCAAAAGTGCAGGCCGAAGATATTGGCGACGGCAGCAGCGCGTCCGATGACGGCCATATCGCCTTTATCGAGGTAGTGAAATGGGGCCACGCCTGTCTTGCCCTTCAACCGATCGCTAATCGTCTGCGCTGCATAGGCGCCTTCTTGAATCGCAACTTGCGCGACGCCGGGGAGGGGCTTGCCGTTCTTAGCTGACGCTGCTGCCAGGTCACCGACGACGAAAATGTCGGGATAATTCGGTACGGTAAGATCCGGCCGGACCTTAATGCGGCCGCTGCGATCTGTTTCCGCTTTGGTACGCTCGGCGAGTTTGTTGCCGAAAGTGTTCGCGATAACGCCGCCGGTCCACAGGACGGTTCTGGCCGGAAGCTTGTCGATCACCTCGCCGCGTTTGAACGTCACGCCGGCGCTGTCGACGCCGGTGGCCATGACACCCTTCATTACCTCAACGCCCAGGCGCTTCACCAATCGTTCGGCTTTTTCGGAAAGATCCGGCGGATAGGCGGGGAGCACGCGATCTCCACCCTCCATCAGAATAATGCGTGCGTGTTTCGGATTGATGCGACGGAAATCATTCTTCAGCGTTTCGTTGGCGATTTCCGCGAGGGCACCGGCTAACTCCAAGCCGGTGGCGCCTGCGCCGACGATCACGAAAGTGAGCCAGTCGTGGACATCGGTTTCGGCTGCGCAGCGTTCGGCGCGTTCGAAAGCGTAAAGGATTTTGCGCCGGATGGCCGTAGCTTCCTCAATAGTTTTCAAGCTGGGAGCATATTCGCGCCAGGCGTCATTGCCGTAATAGGAAGTTTTCGAGCCGGTGGCCACGATGAGGGAGTCGTAGTCTAGGCTGGCGCCATCCCTCAGTTGTATGCGCTTCGCGTCGGGGTCGACGTCTATCGCCTCGCACATGAGGACCAGCGCGTTCTTCTGTTTGCTCAAAACACCGCGCAACGGCGCGCAGATTTCTCCGGGCGAGAGCGAGCCGGTGGCCACCTGATAGAGCAAGGGCTGGAACAGATGAAAGTTGCGGCGGTCAATTAAGGTGATATCAACGGGAGCGCGCGCGAGTTTCTGCGCGGCGTTCAGGCCGGCAAATCCGCCTCCCAGGATTACTACCCGATGTTTCTGTGTCATCTCAGCGGCTCGCTCCTCGTTTTTCGCACAACCTTGTCACCTGCTAGAACATCTGATGTTGGAGGCCGGTGCTATAGTTACGATTGTCGCATGCTGAATTGAAGCTCGTATGTCGCAGAAACGAACCGCCAGAATTTTCAGCCTCGTCGAAGGATTCGCATTCTCCGGCTTTATTGGATGGTTCATCTGGCGGCTGCAGTTCAGCCATCCGAATTCCTGGGTGGTATTTCCACTCTGGCTGGCGATTAGCTTCATCGTCCATCACGACACGCCGAAGACGCTCGGGTGGCGCGCCGATAATCTGTCTACAGCGGCGCGGCAAGCGGGGATCGTTTTTGGTGTCTGCATTATCGGGCTATGCGCGGTGGGTCTGTACCTGGGGGCGCTGCATCGGCTGCCCGCGCACCTGGTGGAACCACATCGCTTCTTCGGCTACTTCTCTTTTTGTCTGCTGCAGCAAATCGCGCTCAATTCTTACCTGATGGATCGCTTTCTTTACGCCGTTGAAAGCCCGTCGCTGGCCGCGTTACTCGCGAGCACGATTTTCGCTTTGCTGCACTGGCCCAATCCCGTGCTGGTGCCGCTGACTTTGGTGGGCGGCTTTGCCATGTGCTGGCTGTTCGCGCGGGAGCGAAACATCTTGCCGCTAACGTTGGGCCAGGCTGTTCTGGGAGGGCTGGTGTGGTGGGCGTTTCCGATCGCTTGGCACCACTCTATGCGCGTGGGGCCGGGTTACTACGCTTTTGGCAATCGACTCTGGTAAGGGTTCGCGCGCAAATTCTCTTACAAGTTTAGATGGCTGTATTTTTCAGTGTTGGCTGAAGGCGAATGCGCTGAGTTTCCTGCTCGTTTTTCCCAAACGCCCGGGATTGCTGCGGCGCATTCCGGACAGCGGCCATTCCTGAGCCGGTTCTCCATAACGTCATGCCAGGAGCGGCGGACAAGCGACGTGCCGCAATTGGGGCAGCTTGTGTGCGCGCCGTCGCTGTAGATATTCCCTTCGTACACGTAGTGCAGCCCGACTTCACGCGCAATCTGCCTCGCGCGGTGAAGCGTTTCCGGCGGAGTGTGCGGCTTATCCCGCAGCTTGAAATCGGGATGAAATGCGGTGAAGTGCAGCGGCACGTCTGGGCCCAGGTGGGTGAGAATCCATTCCGCGAGTTTGCGCGTCTCCGCGGGATCGTCATTCAGCGTCGGAATCATCAAGTTGGTGATTTCGAACCAGACGTTGGTCTCATTCTTCAACCACTGCAGCGTCTCAAGGACGGGCTGCAGGTGGGTGAGTGTTATTTTGCCGTAAAAATTTTCGGTAAAGGCCTTTAGGTCGATGTTTGCCGCATCGATATGGTCGTAGATGTCGTGAAAAGCTTCGCGGGTGATGTAGCCGTTGGAGACCATCACTCTTTTCAATCCAAACTGTTGCGCCGCCTTGCAGATGTCGATGACGTATTCGCCCCAGATGGTCGGCTCGTTGTAGGTGAACGCGAGCGAATCGCAACCATACTGTAGAGCGAGCAAGGGGACGTCCTCGGGAGGTACGTTCTGCGAATGGACTTGATCGTGGCGGGACTTGGAAATGTCCCAGTTCTGGCAGAAGAAGCAGCCCATGTTGCAGCCAGCGGTGCCCATGCTAAAGACACGGGTACCCGGCAGAAAATGATTTAGCGGCTTCTTCTCAATGGGGTCGACCTGGAGTGCGGCCGGCGCGCCATAACCTAAGCTGTAAAGCTTGCCGCCTTCATTGATGCGGATGAAACAGAAGCCAGCCTGGCCGGGATTAATGTGGCAGTGGCGAGGACAAAGATAGCAGTGGACGCGCCCGTTGGCTTCCGGCTCCCACCAGCGCGCTTCGTGCAGGGTGTCGGTTTTCTGGAGGATTTTCAGTTGCGTCACGCATCCTCCTTCCTACTGCCATTATACGCTCTTGCGGAGGAGGGGTTTGCGCGTCACTCGCATTGCGCGGTGGAGCTAGATGTGAGCGCGCTTGCGCTGGTAGCGGTGCCGCGCCGCCGCCCAGTCAACGAACCGCTCCATCTGATTGCGATATTTCCACATCAGATGGAAGAACTTGCCGGCGTTCAGGCCAGCGGCCTCGGGTCCGAGAAACGTCTCGAACCTCCAGCGCAGGTAAGGGCTTTTCCAGGGATTCAGGCGATAACCGCGAGCCACAATCCAGTAGTACCGCAGCATGTTCCACATCTTACGGACGTATACAGGGCGGACCTGTACTTCCTCCATACGGCTAGGCTCGCAGCGGGGTTGAGAGCTGCTCTTTCACAAAAAGAGTTCGTGCCGCGATTCTTCCACATAACAGTGTAGCGGAAAGCGCTCGTTGCCCTTTGGGAAACTGAATCGCCATCATCATCTCGAATTCCTTGCGCAGACTTGATTGCGGGGAAAGGTGGCCTCTGAGAGTGTGCCTACGCTACTGCCGGGCTGGGAAAAATGCAAGCTTTTCCGCCAGACCGACGGCATGCTCCTGGCGAGCTTCAGATCGAGCGTCTTGTTTCCGTCACGGGCCGATTCTGCGTACCCAGATCCTGGTTGTCGCCGGCTTGCCCAAATGCATCGTCCGGCCGCCGGTACGCAAGGTCATCGTTTCATCGTACTCACGTTTCTTCACTTCAACTTGCGTTTCCGGGCGCAACTCCAAATTCTCAAGAAATTCCAAAAATTGCGCATCTTTTTCGTAGACGCAAAGAATCTCGGCTTTATCATTCGCGCGGAGATCGGACAGCGGCACCGCTCCTTGCTTGCGCAGCTTGGCAATTCCGCCGCGCACCGGCACGCCGTGCGGACAGCTCTTTCTGTCCGCGAAGCGCTTCAGCAGCAGCGCTTCGACTTCCGGGGAGATCGCGTGCTCCATGCGCTCCGCTTCGTCATGCGCTTTCGACCAGGGCAAGCCGATCACGTCGGTGAGCAGCATCTCCGCTAGTTGATGCCGCAACGCCAGACGCTCCGCGATTTGCCGGCCCTTTCGCGTGAGGTCGATGCGGCCTTCGCGCTCCACGCGGACATGCCCGTCGCGTGTCATGCGCTTCAACGCGGCAGTCACTGCAGGCGGAGTTACATTCAACTCTTCCGCCAAACGCGCGCTGATGGGCGTCTGCCCCTCCTCGAGCATCTCGTAGACGGCTTTGAGGTAATCTTCCTGCGAAACGCTGGTTTTATCTCGCCGCAAAATATTCTCCTCGCTCAGGCTCGGTCCCGACGGGACGTGGCTGATGGTGCGTTCTTCCTATCTTCAGGGATTCCAGATTGTCTGCGGAGCCTTTGAGCCAGTTCCGCAACACGCCGCTGAATTTTCTCGTAAGTCTCTTGGTATTGCTCGGGGTCGCCGTAGGGATCTACGATTTCCCAGTCTTCGACCTTGGCGTGTCCAGGAAGGTTGCGAAATGCAAATTCTTTTGCCCGGCCGCTCATGTTGATAACGATGTCCGCGGATTCCCACACCTCCGCGGAGATTGGCTTGGAGGCTAAACCTTTGACCGCATAACCATTTTTCAAAAGCGTTTGCGTCGTCATTTCAGCGACAAATCCAAGAGGAGCCAGTCCCGCGCTCGACGCTTCGATTTCGGCCGAGGCGTCCTTCCAGGCAATGGCTTCCGCCATCGGACTCCGACAGGAGTTACCGATGCAAATAAAGAGCACTTTGGCGCGTTGGGCTTTCATAGGAGCCTTCGTTTATGAAGTCTCTCACAAGCCGCGCGACAGTTCACGTTGAGAGGTGAGGCAAAGCTGAGATGATCAGCGCCCGGCGGGTTGCTACCGCGCCATCGCGGAGCGATGGGAATTCGCTGCCGCGAGTTCGAGAAAGCGCTGGTGCACGGTCGTGTCGTCGGTGAGCTCGGGATGAAACGCGGCGGCAAGAATGTGGTCCTTCTGCACCAACGCGGGCCTGCCGGCGTATTCGGCCAGCACCTCGATGCCTGGACCAACGCGCTCGAAGATCGGCCCACGAATGAAAACCATTTCCATCGGCTCCGGCTTCAAGGTGGAAGGTCCGCTGACCACATCGCTGTGAACTTGCCGGCCGTAGGCATTGCGCAGCACGGTCATATCCAGCAGGCCCAGCGATTCCTGCTTCGGATTCTTCACCTCGCTTGCCAGCAGAATCGCTCCCGCGCAAGTGCCGAAGATAGCTTTGTCCTCGGCCGCAAATTGTTTGATCGCTTCGTACAAGCCTTCTTCTTGCAGGAATTGCAGTTGCGTGGTGCTCTCGCCGCCCGGCAAAATCAAACCGTCGCAGCCGGCGAGATCCTCCGGCGTGCGCACCTCCACGGTCTCGATCCCCATGCCGGCCAGCATCGCCGTATGGGCCGCGAAATCTCCCTGCACCGCTAAAATCCCAATCTTCACGTTAACCCCAAAGTTGTAGGGATGCAGTCACAACTGCGCCCCAGTTTGCAAACCTGAGCTACCATCCACGCGTCGACAACAAATCTTTCTCTTCGAGTTGCCGCACGTCGAGGCCGCGCATCGCCTCGCCTAGTTCCTCGTGCGCTTCCAGCACGGCTTTAGGATCTTCAAAGTGCGTGGTCGCTTTCACTACCGCCTTCGCGCGCGCTTCCGGATCGCTGGACTTGAAAATCCCCGAGCCAACAAAGACCGCCTCGGCTCCCAGGCGGCGCACCAGCGCGGCATCAGCGGGAGTTGCGATTCCGCCGGCGGAGAAATTCGGCACCGGCAGCTTGCCCGTCTTCGCCACTTGGCGGATCAAGTCCAGCGGCGCGCCGAGTTCTTTTGCTTCACGCATCAATTCGTCGTCGCGCATGGTGGTGAGCCGCTTCATCTGGCTCACAATCGTGCGCATGTGCCGTACTGCTTCGACCACGTTTCCGGAGCCGGCCTCGCCTTTTGTGCGAATCATCGCCGCGCCTTCCGCCACACGCCGCAACGCTTCGCCCAGGTTGCGCGCGCCGCAAACAAACGGCACACGGAAATCGTGCTTCCACACGTGATTTTCTTCGTCCGCTGGCGTGAGCACTTCGCTTTCGTCGATGAAATCCACTTCCAGCGCCTGCAAAACTTCGGCTTCGGCAAAATGGCCGATGCGCACCTTGGCCATCACCGGAATGGTCACCGTTTTCATGATCTCGCGGATGATTTTGATCGACGCCATGCGCGCCACGCCACCCTCTTTGCGGATGTCGGACGGCACGCGCTCCAGCGCCATCACCGCGCAAGCGCCTGCTTTCTCTGCGATCTGCGCCTGCTCCGCGTTGGTGACGTCCATAATCACGCCGCCCTTGAGCATTTCCGCCAAGCCGACTTTCACGCGCCACTCGTTCGCCGCGTTTCCGTTCCCGCTGCCGTTCACCTTCTTAGCATCCATTTCGCTTCTCCTCTCGGAATCTCTGCCTGATCTCTGTGTTTCTCTGCCTCGGCGGCTAAACTTTTTTCGCCTCACCGATAATTACGAAACGCCCCCTGCCCCTTGCCAGCACATCGCCGGCCAAATTTCGAATCTCGCCGGCCTGGAACAGATTTCGTCCCTTCTGTTCTGTTTCCCACCCCTCCACGACAATCTCTTCCACCACGCTGACCGGCTTCAGATATTCCACGGTAAGCTCCGCCGTCACCGCGCGCACCTCGCGAAAGCGGCAAACCTTCCCCATCGCTTCATCCAAAAGCGTGGCGATAATTCCGCCGTGCCCCACGCCTCCGCCGCCTTGAAAGCGCTCGCCCAAAACAAATCGCCCGACGATCCTGCGTCTTTCGTTGTCTTGCACAAAGGTCAGCTTCATTCCCTCTTCGTTCGCGCCACCGCAACCGAAGCAACGGTTCGCGGGATTTGGAGCCAGCGTAACGGTGGCGGGCTGACTCTCCTGCGCGCTCTCTGTGCTCTTCACTCAGTGCCCTCTGTGTTGAGTCTTCGCTTTCTCAGACCAGCGCAACCCGGCTGCGCTCTGCCCGCCGCACGCCGCGCTGCCTCTTGCGCATCTCCACACGCAGCAATTCCGCCAGGGTCATCACGCCGCGCGCGATCTGCTTTTCATCCAAAGCCGCAAAGCCCAGGCGCAACGTGTTGGGCAACGGGTTCTGCGCATAAAAATACCGCCCCGGCGCGAACAGCACTCCGCGTTCCTTCGAATGAATCAGCAGCTCGCTGGCATCAAATCCGGGCGGCAATTCCAGCCACAGGCACATGCCGCCTTCCGGACGCGTCCAGCGCGTCTCCTCCGGCATGTGTTTGCGCAGCGCTTCATCCAGCGCACTAAGCCGCGAAGCGTACACCTTGCGCATTTTCGCCACGTGCCTTGAAAACATTCCGCGGCGCAGAAATTCCGCGAGGGTGGCTTGCGCCAATTGATCGGTGTGCAGATCCGTCGTCTGCTTCACCACGCGCAGGCGCTCGATGGCCGCCGCGGGAGCCACGATCCATCCCACACGCAGGCCGGGAAACGCCACCTTCGCAAAACTGTCGATGTGAATGACAATGTTCGAGCGATCCAATTGCTTCAGCGAAGGCAGCCGGTCTTCGCGCGCGTGCAACCGCGCATAAATGTGGTCTTCCACCACGGGCACTTGATGGCGGGAAGCGAGCTCCAGCACTTTTCTGCGCGAAGCCAGCGGCATCGACGTGCCCGTCGGATTCTGAAAATCCGGCGTGAGCACAATCAACTTCACACGATTCGCCGCCAGCGTCGCTTCCAGCGCCTCCAGGTCCACTCCGAGCGAACTTCCCGGCTCCGCATGGGTGCGCATGGGCACGCCAAGGCATCGCGCGCGCGTCCCATTGAAAATGGCCACGGCGCCGGGATAGGTGGGATTTTCCAGAATGACGGAATCGCCAGGGCGGACAAACGCTTTGCTGATCAAATCGAGCGACTGCTGGCAGCCATCGGTGATCAGGAGATTCTCATCGCGAGCCGGAATGCCGTCGTGCTCCAGAAGCTCCAGCAGCGCCTCTTTCAAGGGCGCATATCCGTCCGACGGTCCGAGGTTGAGTACGTCCGTCGCTTCGCGGCGCAGCACGGCATTCACGCAGGTCTGCAGTTCCTCGATCGGAAAAAATTCTTGCGCCGGCCGCGCCATCACAAACGAAAGAGCATTCTCGGGCGCGCTCGCCGTCAAACGCGTCAGCACTTCTTCGCCGCGCTCATCCGCAAACAGCAGTTCCCAACGGATGCCATTGCCGCCATTGAGCACCGGCGGCGCCGGCGGCGTAATCTTTAGCCCGTTTCCGCTGCCCTTGATGAACGTGCCCCGGCCGACGTGTCCCTGAATCAATCCCTCGGATTCGAGTTCCGCGTAGGCATTCGCAACTGTGGTGCGATGCACGCCCAGCATCACGGCCAATTCGCGGCTAGCGGGAATACGGTCGCCGGGGCGAAGGTCGCCGGCATGCACCAGCGCCCGCAATTGGTCGCGCAATTGGACATAAAGAGGAATGTGGCTTTCCGGCTGGAGATGTACAGGAAGCATTGGCTCTCCCCTACCAGCCAATTGTACACGAGATTGGCCTGCTACAAGAGCCAATTTGTCTCCCCGTAGCGCGGCTTTTAAGCTGCGCGTCGGTGCCGCAAGATCGCCGTCGACTGCAGACCTAATCTTTCGGCGGGTGATATCCAATCCGACCGTTCGCTTCCCCGGCAGCCAATTGCCTTATGCAAAGCTGGGTCAAATCGCTCTCGTCGCACTGGTAGATCTGCGCCATGGGCAAGTCCCCCGGCTGCACCACATACTCACCGGCTTCCATTTCTTGGGAAGCGTCCGAATCGTCGATATTGAGCGGACTGCCGCCTTCCTTCACGCGAACGCGAAATTGCCGTGAGGGCGGCTCGTAGTTTTGAAAGCTGAAGCACTTCGCCACGCAAGCGCGGTCCACCATGTGCACAATAAAAGGAAGCCTCGAATCGGAAGGCGCCCAGATGGTCGCAGTCACCCGGCCGCCGGCTGGAACGCTTCCCTCGATCAAGCGTTCGATTTGCGTCTCCATGCGATTCAGCACTGCGGTGTCCTGATACAGGAACGCAAAGAAAACAATCGCAATGACCGTGAACCCCGCCGTGTGCCATTTTCGCGGTTGCATCAAAGCCACAACGCACAACCCCATGACTGCCGCAACGGTCGTCAGCCGCAACGCCAGCGCCCCTATCCAGGCCGAATAAATTGGAAGGCGCACTACATCGGGCAGCACATACACAGCGAACACGACGAACGCGTGAAGCTCCAGTGGCAACCGCATGGCTGCCCAGGACTTTGGCGCGCGATCGCGTCGCAGCCTATCGGCCACAAAACACGCCACTCCAAACAAGAGCGCGACGCCCGACAATGCGTAATAGCGCGTGCCGTAAAGCGCCAACTGGTCGCTGCCGTTGTAAATCCCCGGACCGGACAGCTGCCACACGCTAAATGATTCGTAGTGGCTCATCAAATAGAGGCGTGCTACGACTACCGCCACCACCGCCGCGCTGGGCACGGCCAACTTCCACCATCCAGGCAGCAAGCGCCACAACACCACATAACCTACGCAGCCCGTTAACCAGACAAAACCCTGCGGATGCGCGACAAGCACGAGGGCCGCAAGCACCGCCGCCGGGATCAGTTCCCTGCCCCGACCGCTCCAGACGAGCGCGGTGGCGAAAAAGCTCAACCCAAGTGACAGGTAGTAGTTGAAAAATCCGACGTTGAAGGTCCAACCATAAGCAAGCATCGCCAGGCATGGCAGCAAAAACCACGGCGGACGCCGCGACACAGCAGCGATGAGCGCAAACGCGCCCCAAAAAAAGATGAGCACGCAAAGCGGCACCACAATCTTCTGCGCCGCTGCGAGTCCGAACAAGTTCCCAAGTTTTAAAAGTAGAAGGTCAAAAAGGACATTGTTCCATTGCCGCGCGACGTAAAGTCCCGGCGCCTGCCCTCGTTGAGTCAACTGCGCGAGCCACGCATTGTAAACGTGGCTGCCGAGGTCGCCGGCTTCAATCCGCCGATGCCAAAAACACGGGATAAGCAGGCCCGCGGAAATCGCAATGGCCTGCAGCCAGTATCGCCGCAGAAAATCGACCGCGGCTTTCAGGCCATTGCGCTTGAGAAACGATGCGTCTCTGTCCGTCTCCATCTTCCCCGTTGTCTAAGCCCCAAGGTTGGAGCGACGCGCAGAGTAGCACAGGCACTCTTGCCTGTGCCAATACCGGATGCGTAGCGGAAACGTATATTGCCCAGCTATGTTACTCGGGACCGAAAAGACGAGGCGGGACGCGTCCGGTCCGAATTTGGAGTTAACATACTGCAGTCAAGTTTAGGAACCCTTCATTCATTCAAGTTTGGCCAGTTCCGGCTAAATCCCACTTCTCCAACTTCACGAATTGCTACAAGATCGCGGCCCCGCATTGCACAAAATGAGATAAGGGAGTGAACTTTTTGAGGTCCAAGCCCGAATAACACTATGGAGGGTGGCGATTGGCGGACGACCGCGAACTTTGGGAGCGGATTTGCCGAGGTGACGCAGGGGCCTTTGACGTGCTTTACCAGATGCATGGGCCCAAGGTGGAGGTGTTCCTCAGGCGGCTTCTCGGTAGCCGGCAGGTGGCAGAAGACATTATGCAGGAGACGTTTACGAGGATTTGGCAACACCCAAATGGGTTCGAACCGGGGCAGGGGACGCTTCGCGCCTATCTTTTTGGGGCTGCGAGAAATCGCGCCGCCGAATGGTGGCGCAAACAAGGAGGGCAAAAGGAGACGGCCCAGAGCGAGCCTACCCTGCCGAAGACGGAGACCGCTTCGCTTGTGATGGATGTGTTTGCGCGGCTCCATCAAGACGCGCGAACGCTGCTCTGGCTTCGAGAAGTGGAAGGCTATTCCTATGCGGAATTAGCTGAGATTCTGGAGATACCCATTGGAACTGTCAGATCACGCTTATTCGGAGCGCGGGAACAGTTGAAAAGCCTATGGGAGGCAACACCGCAAACGAACAGGGGGGATTCATGAACTGCGAAGAAGCTGCGGAATTTGTCTCCGCTCTGTGCGACGGGGAGACTATTCCTCGCGAGGCGGCTGAGCATGTTGGCGCCTGTGGGGCCTGCCGCGCACGTTTGAATGCCTACGCTGCCATGGGAGCCGAGTTGAAGCGGGTAGCGAGCCTAGACCAGGCGATAACGCTGAAAACCGTGTCGTGGGAAAAGAAAGAACGCGCCCGATTGAATTGGTGGCGGAGGAGAAAGACAATGACAATTCCGAGATTTGCGTTTGTCTCCATGCTGGCTCTCGTTCTGCTTCTATCTGGTGGTCTCGTTTTGGTACGCGCCCGCACGGGCGCAGCGGGGCCCGTGCTCATCGTGAAGTTCAAGCCTATGCCGGACGGTGTTCCAGGGGAGTGTGTCCTCACGAAGGATAAAAATCCCAAGACCAATTCCTGCAACTATGCGACGAGCGCACGCGGTGGCATGCTTGGGCTGACGTTCCGGTTTATGGGCGCGGATGGAGACCGGGCGGAACTGGCTGTAAAGGCCAACTACAGGAGTCACTCCCACATTTTCCTTTTTAATGACGATTTCAAAGACGCCGCCGAAAAGACCGTTTGGATTGAACATGGTGAGAAGCCGCAGATTGCGGTTCCGGGCCTCGGTGAAGTCGAGTTGACAGTGGAATATCTGGATCACTTGCCGACGCTTCAGTATCAACCCCACGAAACCCTTGATCCGAAAAAAGACGAGTTTCGGATCGTTTCGCCGGTACTCATACGCGGTAAGGAAGTCGTTTTTAATTTGGCTCCGGACTCCATTTATTCAGACGATCCGGATGCCACTCTGATGATCTACTACCCGAGCGAGGGCCGCTACATCGTCTCTGTCGTACCATTTGAGGGCGCCGTCGAGGCAAGCGTTGAACCCGGCCAGATCAAGTTCAATTTGGAAGGGCAGGATTATTTACTTCTGACCGCCATGCCTACGACCCGCTCTGAGCACGTGTGGGTATCGCACGATCCCCGGTACAAGCCGTCCGAGCACTTCCAGGGCGCCTCAGATGACCAGTCGATGTCCATGGCGGGAAGCCTGCGCAAACTCTTGCAACCAAAAATCCAGCACAGTATGTGATCCGCGAATTGGGAACCGCAGCGCGCGTCGTTTAGCACTGCGGTTCCCAAGGGTTCCTCAACAAAACCACGAGTAGTTTTGAAATTTGCGTTGACCGTTGCTGTGCTCGAATCGAAAGGTCAACGGTGTTTATAAAGAAGGTTGGCTCGACCCTGGGACGCTATTTCGACGGCTGGCTTTCGCCCAACCGTTTCAGCCGGTCGCGGAGCCGGCGCTGCAGCGGCGAAGGCGTATTCGGGTTGAATGCCACCAAGTACCACAGCGGCTGGCTGCGATCCCGGCTCAGCCACGCCAGCGTCGCAGCATCCGCGTTGGGATGCCGCGCCACGTTCTCGCGAATGGCCCCGTAGGGATGCTTAGCCAGCTTGTTCAAGGTTTTTGCGTTGGAACGCGGATGCTCGCTGATCAGCCTCAGCAAATAATAATCTTCTTCCGGTGCCTGCTTCACCAGCTTCTCCAGCATTTCCGGCTTGGCGTCGGCGCTCAGCACCAGTCCAATCTTTTCGTCCCACGCGGTGTTGATCTGATTGAGCTCCCGCGTACGCGCGTGAATCAGCTCTTCCAGCGTGCGCCGCTCCTGCTGCATGCGCGCAATAGGCAGCTCCGTGCCCTCCAGCGAATCCAGAACACGCAGCAGGTGCTGCCGCTCGCCAAACACGATTTGCGAAGTGCGCGTGCTGGCCCCCTTTTCCTTCTCTTTATGCTGCACCAAGTCGGAACGTCGCATCGTGTTGGCTGCTCCAGCGCTCTCCCCTCCCAAGCTCGATTCGAGGATCGCGCTCAAAACCGCGCTCATTTCTCGCACTGGACCCATGGTATATCTCGCATTCCGCTGGGCCAATGCGGATTATGTTCCGGCGCCTGCGTAGGGTAAAGTTACCAACGTACTGTGTGTGCCCGAAGTGCAACCGTCTGCGAAGTGCGCTTTTGCGCGCGTAATCGATTAAGGATCAACGCCCATGTCCGCGTTTGAGGACCACAAAGAGGAATTGGAGCACTACGAACAGATGTTTGGCCGCGAGCGCGGCCGACTGGCGGTCTCGTTGGATCGCCTCACCAATGCGCTGGTGTTAGTTGGCCAGCACGGCGTCTACTGCACCAGCCAGCGCAATCCGACCCTGCCTGCCATGGATATCCGCATCATTGCGAACGAACTGACCCACGCGAAAGAACTGGTGCAATCCGTGATGGAGGAGCTGCGCCAGGCAAAGAACAACGCGCAGAGCTAAAAATCTGTGGCCTAGTCGCGGGAGACGAGGAAGGGATTCGACTGCCGCTCTTCGCCGATGCTCGTCCTCGGCCCGTGCCCGGGATGCACTATCGTTTCATCCGGCAGCGCCATCAGCTTGCCGCGCAGCGAGTCCAGAATCTCCTCCATTGACCCGCCCCACAGATCGGTTCTCCCGATGCTTCCGGCAAAAAGCGTGTCTCCCGCAAAAAGCTGCGGCGCGGCCAGCGTAATTTTCCCCGCTTCGGGCGGCATGTACAGGGAAACGCTTCCTGGGGTGTGGCCTGGCGTGTGAATGACGCGCGCCTCCAGCGAACCCCACTGCAGCGCATCGCCCTCCGTCAGCAATTGATGCACGTCGGTCACTTCCGGAGGCATTACGCCGAGAAAAGCCGCCTGCATCTCCATCGCTTGATACAGCGGCAAGTCTTCGCGATGCATCATTACCGGCGCGCCGGTGTATTTGTGCAGCTTGCTGAGCCCGCCGACGTGGTCGATGTGCGCGTGCGTGCTGACGATCGCCTTGACGGTGAGCTTGTGCCGGCCGATCAGATCCAGAATGCGGCTCACTTCATCGCCTGGGTCAACAACCAGCGCCTCGCGCGTGACAGGATCGCCGATGATCGAGCAGTTGCACTGCAGCATCCCCACCGGAATGGAAATGTGCAGAAATCCCTGCTTTTCCGCACCTATTGCTGGAATTGGTTCAGCCATCCAATGAAGTATAACATTCGCTTTCCACCTGCATCATCACATGCAAAACGCGCCCAACAACAGCCTTTGTTACACTGTAGGTGCGTTAATCGCCGCATACATATGCAAGCCTCCGAACCCGCCAGAATACTCGACACGCCGCTCGCTCCCTTGCATCAGCAATCCGGAGCCAAAATGGGCGAGTGGTTCGGCTGCGCCCTGCCCGATGATTTCGGCGATTGGCAGCGCGAATACTGGTTCGCGCACAAATCGGTCGCGCTGCTCGACAAAAATTATCGCTGCTATCTTTCTTTCACCGGCCCGGACCGCGTCCGTTATCTAAACGCCATCCTCACCAACAACATCAAGGATCTGCCGCCATCGCATGGCAACGCTTCGCTGCTGCTTAATCCTCAAGGCCGCATCCTCGCGGAGATAGAAACCTACGCCCTGCCGGAAAGCCTGTTCTGCGCCTCCTACGCAATGATCCGAGAGCGCCTGATCGAAACGCTCGACAAATACATCATCATGGATGACGTCACTCTTACTGACGAGACGCAACATTTCGGTACGCTGGCGCTGGAAGGGCCGGCCGCCGCGCCAATTGCCAGCGAGTTGACGGGCGTCAACCTGAATGCACTGGACGAACTCGACAGACAAGATGCTCGCGTCGGAACAATTCCCTGCACCGTCATTCGCCGCTCGCCTGGAAAGTTCGTCGGAGCCGAATTTCTGGTGGAACGCGCCGATTTGGAAGCTCTGTGGCGGGTGCTTCAGGAAAAAACCAAAATTGCGGGTGGCGGCCCGATCGGCTACTCTGCGCTCAGCGCGCTTCGCCTTGAGCAAGGCATTCCCTGGTTCGGCTATGACTTCAGCGACAAGCAAATCCCTCACGAAGCCGCGCTCGAAAACAGCCACATCAGCTACACCAAGGGCTGCTACACCGGCCAGGAAATTGTTGAACGCGTGCGCTCCCGCGGCCAGGTCAATCGTCGCCGCGTCGGCCTGCGTTTCACGGGCGCCGCGACGCCTTCCTCCGGTGAAATCCTAACTTCCGGCGGCAAAGAAGCGGGCTACGTCACACGCGCGGCGTTCTCTCCCGCGCACTCCTCCGCAATCGGCATGGGTTACGTCCGCAAGGAAAACAACGAAGTAGGACAGCAACTGGAGTGGCAAGGCGGAACCGCAACGGTTACGAAACTTCCTTTCGAGCAGACGTGACGGGTCTTACTGCATTGCAAGCATTGGCTGCAACGCCTTATTAAGCCGTGCCCGGTCTTCCTGGGTCATCGCAATAAACTCAACAGCCATGCCCCGAGTCGGCATCACGCGTCGCACGATCGCGCGCGCCCGCACTTCCCCCGCCGGCAAATCCATCAGCACTTTCACCATGCTGCGGATCGGCACCGGGTGCTTTGTCAGTACGAACAACCCGCCCAGTCCGATGCTCTTCATGTGCGAGACGGAGCGCCGCGTGCCCGATTGCCACGCGACAACCACCGTCTCCGGCGCAACCGCGCGCGGATATCGTCTTCGCTCTGCATCCCCCACAGCAACTCCCACCTAAACGCCAGAGTCGCCAAGTGTTGGCCAAAAGCAAGCTCACGTCAAATTATTTTTATGTGATGTAGGCCGCGCTTCCTACGCTTCTGCGACAAAGAATCGCGTGACAGAGCAGCCAACCGTTACGGACTGGTTTCCCCGAGCAGAAGAACGACCGGCCCGCTATTTCCCCAAAGACGACCGTCGCAGCACCGCCCCCAAATCCACGCCAATCCCGAACGAAAACGTGTTCAGCCGCAGCGGCACGCTACGGCTGTAGTCGAACTCGAGATCAACCACCTTCGTCGGCTTGACCTCCACGCTGGCGTTGAATCCGTTATCTCGATCCAGGCTCGCGGCGCCGCTCTGAACGCTGGAGTTCAAGTACCCCTTACGATTCGTGCTCTTTCCGGTTGCGCCGCACTTGGCGTTTGCGTTGCACCGAAAGACGCGGCTTACAACCGTTTGCGTGCCCCAGGGCGCAACGTCATACGCCGAACCGGAAACGCTGAACGGTCCCGCGTCGACTTCCGTACCGGCTTCAAACTGCGCGTTGTAACCAAACGTCATGAACGGCCGGTGAAAGTACCGCGTGTCCTGCACCGTGTTTCCAACGCCTCCATCGATGAACGGCGTGAAATTGCCCCAGGCATGCTCAATGTGATTCGACCAATTCCATGTCGCATGCCCAGTGCTAAAGCCCTTCTTTGTATCTCCCGTGGGAGCGCCAAGGTGAATCGTCGAAGCGTAAGTCACCGTGCGATTAGGAAAGAGCCACTTCAAATCCGCTCCAACGTTACCCAGACCCGACCCCGAAACAGCTTGCTGGTTCTTTGCCTGAATTGTGCTGGGTGTGCCAACGAAATAGTACGGAATCCCGAGGCTGACTCCGAAATGATGCGAGAAGTTGTAGCCGCCTCCAAACGCCCAATCGTATACCGACCCGTCGCCACTCGTGCTGCCCTCGAATCGCGTGCCCAAACTCCAGCCTGGATAGAACCCTCCTTCCGATTTCGCAACGCCGCTGGCTGCCGCGTTCGGAGTTTGCGCCTGGCTCCCCTGCGCGGCGCCCATTGAAAATAACAGTGCAATCGCTGCGGCACGACCCCAACTCGCCGCGCGCGAGCCTGCTCCAGAAACACTTCGCTTTGTGTAACTCATTTCTCCCCCGGTAAATTTCCTGAATGCTTTTAGCGACACTTAAAGCATAGAAGAGCGGAGCCTTCGCTTGAGTAGAGTAAGGTCTAGGATTTCCAGAGCGCAACTGTACGTGCGGACAGGTTCGTACAGTGGCTACCGTTTACCCTTGTACACTCGCACGTAGTCCACCAGCATCGTCTGCGGAAACACCGTCGTCTCATCCGGCGAGCCCGGCCAGTCCCCGCCCACGGCCACATTCAAGATGAGGAAAAAGCGATGATCGAACACCCACGTCCCACCGGCGGGCCACTGCGCGGAAGGGAACGTCGCATATAAATTTGAATCCAGATAAAAGCGAACCACGGCAGGCTCCCACTCCACCGCATAGACGTGAAAGTCGTCCGACAACTTCTGCCCCGCCGGCAATGTGATCGTCGCCGTCAGATCGCTGGTAGAGCCCGTGAAGCTCGGGCCGTGCAGCGAACCGTGATTGATCCCCGGCTCCTTGCCG
>Ga0209648_10001478_pt1 | contig 19028 bp, 17 predicted proteins | sample GraSoi2013_115cm_FD_185830 | JGI IMG/M metagenome (GOLD analysis project Ga0209648, IMG submission 185830) | Grasslands soil microbial communities from the Angelo Coastal Reserve, California, USA - Sample 9_17_2013_115cm (SPAdes) (version 2) | ecosystem: Environmental > Terrestrial > Soil >...
GCGCGGGGTTGCCATTTGTCCGACGAAAGGGCCGCGATCACGCGAGTGATATCGATAGCGGCCGACTTGAAATCGGCGATCTTGTAGAGCGGCGCCGGGTCGTCCTTCGCCGTGGCCTCGAGGCTGCTCACCGTCAGCAAGGCGATACGGCCCCGCTCATAGCGATCGACGACTGCCGAGGCCGCGCCGAACGTGTCGTTCGAGCCAGGCAGCGAAAACAGGACGTTGCGCTCCTCGAGACGACGTATCGTGAGCGCGCCCAGGGCGCGGGCGACCAAGGCCTGAAACTTGTAGCCGCCCTGGTACTGGGTGTCGTAGCGCGCCAGATCGAACCCCTCCATGACGAGCGACCCCATGCTCCAGCCGCTGGCAGTCGCGCTGTCGACCATATGGACGTCGCGGAGTTCGATGCGGTCGGCCTGCAGCGGATCGCCCCAGTCGAAGCCGGCCAGCGGCGTGCGGCCGCGTATCAGCTCGCCGAGCGGCCAGGCAAGCCCCGACGCCTCCCAGCGGCCGACGCTGAGCGCCGCGCCGCTGGTCGACTTGAGGTCGAGCAGCGTGATGCGGCGCTCGAACAGGCCGACCTCGACATTGCCGATCTTGGTCGCGCCGTCGCGTTCGATCTCCGTCTTGATGCTGGCCGCCGCGTGGCTCTCCACGATCGGCACGGCCGCGACAGCCGCGCCGGCGAGTGCGACGACGGCTATGGCTGCGATGATCTTCTTCTTCACGCTTCGGCGTCCGGTTGCCTGGAGGGTTGGGCGGCATCGAAGGCCGGGTGCTTCATGCAGGTGGCGTAGATGCGCTGGATGGTCGGGTATTTCGTCATGTCGACCTTGAAGCGTGCAGCGTTGAAGACCTGCGGCACCAGGCAAAGATCGGCCAGGGTCGGGCGGTCGCCGTGACTGAAGCTGCCGGTCTTGCGGTCTTTCGCAATCGAGGCCTCGTAGGCGTCGAAGCCGGTCTCGATCCAATGGCGCGACCAGGCGAAGGCGCTTTCCTCGGTCTGGCCGAATTTCTCGCGCAGGTAGCCCATCACCCTGAGGTTCTGGATGGGATGGATGTCGGCGGTCGTGATGAGCGCCAGCGCCCGCACCCGCGCGCGGTCGACCGGCTCCCTGGGCAGCAGCGGCGGTTCGGGATGGGTCTCCTCGAGATATTCCAGGATAGCGAGGGACTGGGTGAGAACCTCTCCCGAATCGAGCATCAGCGTGGGCACGAGCTTCTGCGGATTGAGCGCGGCATAATCGGGCGCCGCCTGCTCGCCCTTGCGCAGATGGCGCGAGGCGTGCTCGACCGCGATGCTCTTGAGGTTGAGCCCGATGCGCACGCGAAACGCCGCCGATGAACGAAAATAGCCGATGAGCTTCATGACCGCCTCCGCGGCCACCTTAGTGTGCTTCTGACCAAGATGGAATCGCCCGGTCGAGCAAGCAGCATGGCCTCATCCTGAGGAGCGCGCCGCAGGCGTGCGTCTCGAAGGATGGGCAACAATCGCGATGTATCCCACCCTTCGAGACGGCCGCTCCGCGGCCTCCTCAGGGGGTGAGGTGATTGCGTTAGGCGGGTGGAGTGAAGCGCACCACTTTCTGATCGATCGCGCCGAAGATCGACTTGCCGCGGGAGTCGAACATCTCGATGCGGATGCGATCGCCGAACTTCATGAACGGCGTGAGGGCTTTGCCACTTTCGATGGTCTCGCGCACGCGACGCTCGGCGATGCAGGAACAGCCCACCGCGGCGTCGCGGTTGGCGACGGTGCCCGAGCCCACGATGGTGCCGGCTTCGAGGGTCCGCGTCTTGGCCGCATGGGCGATCAGCTGGCCGAAGTCGAACGTCAAGTCGGTGGCGGCATTGGGATGGCCGAACTCCTTGCCGTTCAGGGTCGAGATCAGCGGCAGGTTGAGCCTGGCGCCGTCCCAGGCATCGCCCAATTCGTCTGATGTGACGGCGACCGGCGCGAAGGCGGTGGCGGGCTTGCCGTGGAAGAAGCCGAAGCCCTTGGCCAGTTCGCCGACGATGAGGTTGCGCAGCGACACGTCGTTCAGGATCGTCACCAGCTTGATGTGCTGGCGCGCCGCTTCGGGCGAGATGCCCATCGGGACATCGTCCACCATGACGCCGATCTCGCCTTCGAAGTCGATGCCCCAGGCCTCGTCGCCGGCCTCGATCTCGTCATTCGGCCCGATGAAGGAGTCGGAGCCGCCCTGATACATCAGCGGATCGGTCCAGAACGACGGCGGCATCTCCACGCCGCGCGCCTTGCGTACCAGCTCGACATGGACGACGTAGGCCGAGCCGTCGGCCCATTGGAAGGCACGCGGCAAGGGCGCCGCGAGCGCCGTCGTCTCGAGCTCGAAAGAGCCCGGCGCCTTGTCCTCGGCGAGTTGATCGGCCACAGCGCGGAGCCTGGGCGCCGCGGCGGCCCAGTCGTCGAGCGCCTTCTGCAGGGTCGGCGCGACATTGGTCGCCCGCACCGCCCGCGTGAGCTCGCGATTGACCACGATCAGCGTGCCGTCGCGGCCGCCTTCCTTCAGCGAGCCGAGTTTCATCGTTCCCTTCCCCTCCCTCGTCATGACGGATTTTGTTGGATCCTACTCCGCCGCCTGCTTCATCTCCGGCGGGCGCCACGACTTCACATAGCCGTCGAACTCGACGCCGGCCGGCATGGCGGCGACGTCGACCGCGTCGCGCGTGTCGATCATCACCGCGACCTCGTCGGTCTCGGTCTTGCCGCCCTTGGTGGCAGCGTTGAACGCCTTGGGATGAGGGCCATGCGTGAAGCCCGAGGGGTGCACCGTCATCATGCCGGGATGGATGTTGTCGCGGCTGAAGAAGCTGCCCTTGTGATAGAAGATGATCTCGTCGAAATCGTCGTTGTTGTGGAAGAACGGCAGGCGCAGCGCCTCCGGGTCGCTCTCGAGCGGCCGTGGCACAAAGGTGCAGACGACAAACCGGCCAGCCACGAAGGTGGTGTGGGCCGACGGCGGCAGATGGGCGCGATGGCTCATCAGCGGACGCAGGTCGCGCCAATTGATGCGCACGACGCTCAAGTCGCCATGCCAGCCCACCGCATCCAGCGGATTGAACGGGAAGGTCACGGTCGAGAGCTGGTTGCGTCGCTTCACCGATACTTTCCAGGTGCGCTCGTCCTGCTGGGCGCGGAAGGCGTCGTCGATCCTGGGCGTATCGAGGATCGCCGGATCAAAGATCGCGTGCCGGCCGACCAGGCCCTTCTCCGGCAGGGTGAAATGGTCGTTGGTCGCCTCGACCATCAGCGACGTCGTGGGCTTAGTGGGCACGAGCCGCCACATCGTGCCGCGCGGGATCACGAAGTAGTCGCCGTCGCGATAGTCGAGATGGCCGTAGTCGCAGAACAGCGCGCCCTCGCCCTCGTGCACGAACAGGAGCTGATCGCCGTCGCTGTTGCGGGCGAGCTCGGCCATCGGCTTGTCGAGCTTCCAGATGCGCATCTGCAGATGCGGATTGGCCATCACCAGTTGCGAGTTCCAGGGGCTCTGCTTGCCGGTGGCGAGCTTGTTGAGGTCGAAGGCGCGCGGGCGGATGGCGCCGTCGAACTCCACCCAGTCGGTCGGCTTGTGCTTGTGGTGGAACTGCGCCGAGGGCCCGAAGAAGCCCTCCTTGCTGATCTCACGCTCGTAGGTGCCCTCGGGCAGGCGGACATGGGCCTGGCGCGAGGCGGTGCCCTCGACCTGGCGCAGCGGGATCCAGTTCTTGGCCATGATTTCCTCCTTTGCCTTATGCCTTCAGCACGCCGCGGCGGATCTGATCGAGCTCGATCGATTCGAACAGGGCGCGGAAATTGCCCTCGCCGAAGCCCTCGTTGCCGCGACGCTGGATGATCTCGAAGAAGATCGGCCCGATCACCGTCTGGGTGAAGATCTGCAGCAACAGCCCGCCGCCCTTGGTCGGCGCGCCGTCGATCAGGATGCGGTCGGTGGCCAGGCGCTTCAGATCCTCGCCGTGGCCCAGCAGGCGCGCGTCGATCTGCTCATAATAGGTGTCGGGCACAGTCTGGAACGGCACACCCTTGGTCTTCAGCGTCTCCACCGTCTCGTAGATGTCGTCGGTGCCGAGCGCGATGTGCTGGATGCCCTCGCCGTGATAGGCCGAGAGGTATTCCTGGATCTGCGACTTGTCGTCGGTGCTCTCGTTGATCGGGATGCGGATCTTGCCGCACGGGCTGGTCATCGCCTTGCTCTTCAGTCCGGTGAGCTTGCCCTCGATGTCGAAGTAGCGAATTTCGCGGAAATTGAAGAGGCGCTGGTAGAAGTCGGCCCACTCGGCCATGCGTCCGCGATGGACGTTGTGCGTCAGGTGGTCGATGTAGGTGAGGCCGACGCCCTTCGGATTGTGCTCGACGCCGGGCAGATACTCGAAGTCGACATCGTAGATCGTGCCGCGATCGCCGTAGCGGTCGACCAGGTAGATCAGCGAATCGCCGATGCCCTTGATGGCCGGGATGTTGAGCTCCATCGGCCCGACCTTGCCCTCGACGCCCCAGGCGCCGAGCGACAAAGCGCGCTTGTAGGCGAAGGCCGAGTTCTTGACCCTGAGCGCGATGGCGCAAATGCTGGGGCCGTGCACGCGGGCGAAGCCCTGGGCGAAGCTGTCCTTCTCGGCGTTGACGATGAAGTTCACGTCGCCCTGCCGGTAGAGCGAGACATCCTTTGAGCGGTGCTTGGCGACCTTCACGAAGCCCATGTGCTCGAACAGTGTGCCGAGCGCCGCTGGATCGGGTGCCGCGTATTCGACGAACTCGAAGCCGTCGGTGCCCATCGGATTGACGTCGTCGATCTCGGCGATGTCGGGATCTTTGATGCTGGCCACTTTGACCTCCCGAATTGACCCAAGTCGTGAATTAGTTTCAAATGTAACTATTATGCCGAACGCCGCGCAAGCCCTCGAACTGGAGAATTTTCTCCCCTATCGCCTGTCGATTCTGGCCCAAATCGTGTCGGAATCGTTGCACGACCTCTATGCCGGACCGTTTGGCCTCACTGTCACGCAATGGCGGGTGATGGCAGCCCTTGGCCGTTTCGCACCGCTCACCGCTTCCGATGTGGGGCAGCGCATCGTCATGGACAAGGTGGCGGTCAGCCGGGCGGTGGCCGGCCTGATGACGCGCGGCCTGGTCGAGCGGGCGACCGATCGCAACGACCGCCGACGCGCCTCGCTCCGACTGTCGGCCCGCGGCCGCGCCCTGCATGCGCGCATCGTGCCGCTGGCGCTCGATTACGAGGCCAGGCTCTACAAGGTGCTGTCGGGCGAAGAAAGACGCAGCTTCGATGCATTGTCCGATCGCCTGTTCAGCCACGCCCGGCAGCTCAGGAGGGCAGGCTGAGCCTGCCTTGTGGCTCGGAATCGCCATGCTATAACGCCCCGCGCTTTAAAGACGGGGAGGCACGATTTGGCCGCGAAGGCCGCCCGGCGTCGACCGGCACACAAGCCGGTGCTGGTGCTCAACGGGCCCAATCTCAACATGCTTGGCAAGCGGCAGCCGCAGATTTACGGCCGCGAAACCCTGGCCGACATCGAGGCGGCGTGCCGGGCCGAAGCCCAGCGCCTGGGGATGGAAGTCGCGTTCGCCCAGAGCAACCATGAGGGCGTGCTGGTCGACCTGATCCAGGCGGCGCGCGAGAAGAATTCCGCCATCGTCATCAATGCCGGCGCCTACACCCACACCTCGGTCGCCCTGCTCGACGCGCTGAACGCAGCCGAGCTGCCGGTGGTCGAGGTCCATCTTTCCAACATCTACAAGCGTGAAAGCTTCCGCCATCACTCCTATATCAGCCCGGCTGCGGTCGGCGTGATCGCGGGTCTCGGCGGCCAAGGCTACCTTCTGGCGTTGCAGGCATTGTCGCGCCTGCTGGCGCGCTGACATTCACCGCGGAGCGATTCTCCATGGCAAAGTTCGAGATGGATACCGAGTTCGTCCGCAAGCTGGCGCAGGTCCTTCACGAGACCAATCTCGGCGAGATCGAGCTGGCCGACGGCGAGCGGCGTATCCGGATCGCCCGGCCCAGGGTGACGGTGGCGGCCGCCCCTGTCGCGACGGCGGCGCCGGCCGCGTCCTCGCCGGCCGCCGCGGCGGCCGCCATGGCCAACGATCTCGGCAAGCATCCCGGCGCCGTGAAGTCGCCCATGGTCGGCACCGCCTATCTCGCGCCCGAGCCCGGCAAGCCCAACTTCGTTGCGGTCGGCGACGAGGTGACGAAGGGCCAGACGCTGCTGATCATCGAGGCGATGAAGACCTTCAATCCGATCAAGGCTCCCAAGGCGGGGACGGTGGCGCAGATCCTGATCGACAACGCGCAGCCGGTGGAGTTCGAGCAACCGCTGATGATCGTCGAATAGGGACGCACCGGCGCGATGTTCGACAAGGTCCTGATCGCCAACCGGGGGGAGATCGCTCTCCGCATCCATCGCGCCTGCCGCGAGATGGGCATCCAGACCGTGGCCGTCCATTCGACGGCCGACAGCGACGCCATGCATGTGCGCCTGGCCGACGAATCGGTCTGCATCGGCCCGCCGCCGGCGCGCGACAGCTATCTCAAAATCCCGGCCATCCTCTCGGCCGCCACCATCACCGGCGTCGATGCCATCCATCCGGGCTACGGGTTCCTGTCCGAGAATGCACGCTTCGCCGAGGCCGTCGAGGCGCACGGCTTCACCTTCATCGGCCCCACGCCGCAGCACATCAGCATGATGGGCGACAAGATCGTGGCCAAGCGGACCGCCCAGGAGCTCGGCCTGCCGCTGGTCCCCGGATCGCCAGGGCCGGTCGACTCGCTCGACCAGGTGGTGGCGCTCGGCACCAAGATCGGCTGGCCGGTGCTGATCAAGGCGGTCGCCGGCGGCGGCGGACGCGGCATGAAGGTGGTCGACGACGCGGAATCGGCGGCCGAGGCGTTCTCGCTCGCCCGCACCGAGGCCAAGGCCGCCTTCGGCAACGATTCGGTCTATCTCGAGAAATATCTCGACCATCCGCGCCATATCGAGATCCAGGTGCTGGGCGACGGCATGGGAGCCGGTGTGCATCTGGGCGAGCGCGATTGTTCGCTGCAGCGCCGCCACCAGAAGGTGTTGGAGGAGGCCCCCTCGCCCGCGCTGAACGCCGAGCAGCGCGGCAAGATCGGCGAGCTGGCGGCTGCGGCCGTCCGCAAGCTCAAGTATCGCGGCGCCGGCACCATGGAATTCCTCTACCAGGACGGCGAGTTCTACTTCATCGAGATGAATACCCGCCTGCAGGTCGAGCATCCGATCACCGAGGCGGTGACCGGCATCGATCTGGTGCGCGAGCAGATCCGCATCGCCGCCGGCGCGGCGCTCGACATGACCCAGGACGACATCGTCATTCAGGGTCATGCCATCGAGTGCCGCATCAACGCCGAGCACCCCGAGACCTTCGTGCCCTGCCCCGGCCGCATCACCGACTACCATCCGCCCGGCGGGCTGGGCGTGCGGGTCGATTCGGGGCTGTATACCGGCTACATCATGCCGCCCTACTACGATTCGATGGTGGCCAAGCTGATCGTGAACGGCACGACCCGCAACGAGTGCCTGATGCGGCTGCGCCGCTCGCTCGAGGAATTCGTGATCGGCGGCATCGACACGACGATCCCGCTGCACCAGCGCATCATCGGCGAGCAGGCCTTCATCGACGGCGATTACGACATCCACTGGCTGGAGAAGCTGGTTGGTTTGAAGAAATAGAGTATGTCCCGCTATGGCGGACTCACGTCAAACGGACCGCGGGCCTCCGGGCCCGCATCATACAATGCCTCACCCTGAGGAGCGGTCCGCAGGACCGCGTCTCGAAGGGTGGGCTACAGCACCGTTGTTGCCCATCCTTCGAGACGCCGCGCTGCGCGCGGCTCCTCAGGATGAGGTTGGCTTCTGACCAACCTGATGGAGATCACGCCGGACCTCCTGCTGCAGGCCTATCGGATCGGCGTCTTCCCGATGGGCGAGCGCCGCGACGACCCCAAGCTCTACTGGCTCGATCCCCGGCTGCGCGCGGTGCTGCCGCTCGACGGCTTCCACCTGCCGCACCGGCTCGCCCGCACGATCCGCGCCGGCCGCCTGGCGGTGAGCGCCGACACCGCCTTCGCCGACACCGTGCGCGCCTGCGCCGAACCGCGGCCGGGTCATCCCGAGAGCTGGATCAACGGGCCGATCGTCGAGCTCTATACCGAGCTGCACCGGCGCGGCCATGCCCACAGCGTCGAGTGCCGGATCGAGGGCCGGCTGGTCGGCGGACTCTACGGCGTATCGGTGGGCGCGGTGTTCTTCGGCGAGAGCATGTTCAGCCGCGAACGCGATGCCTCGAAGGTGGCGCTGGTCCACCTCGTGGCGCGACTGATCAAGGGCGGTTTCCGGCTGCTCGATTGCCAGTTCATGACCGAGCATCTGCGCGGCTTCGGGGCGATCGAGATCCCGCGCGAGGAGTTCCGCATCCTGCTGGCCGACGCCATCGACCGGCCGGCGACTTTTCAGCGCGAGCTGGGTGGCGCCGATCCCTGCGCCATCGTGCAGGAAAGCACACGGACGTCGTAGACGCCGTGGTCGAGCGCCGACAATGAAGGCGTGGAAGCGAACATCCAGCCGGCGAACAGCTTCTCCGCGGCCTGGCCGGGCTTGTGATCGACGATGGTCAGGTAGGCCACGGACTCGGGCGGCGCTTCCGGCACGTTCACCAGGCAATCGCCGACGGTGATCTCGAGCGTGCCGAAGCCCGTCGACTCGCCCACCGGCGCGTAGAAACGCTGGGTGCGCGCGGTCACCTTGTCGAGTCCCTGGAGTTCGGCGACCCGCTTGCCCGGCCCGTCGGGGATCGCCCGCAGGTTGGCGTTGCCCGGACGCGGCGGTGCCGGCGACGGCGTGGCCGGCGGCGTTTGCGCCGCCGCGGCACCGATGCCGGCGGCCAGCGCTGCGACGACCAGCAGGGCCCGCACGCTCACCTCTTGTCGGTGTGGGGCGCCTTGAGCCCGTCGATCAGCTCGTGCAGGGCCGCCTTGATCTGGTCGGCGTCGCATCCCATCAGGACTCCGTCCTCCAACGCGTCGGCGCAGAGGGTTTCGATTTCCTGGATGTTCTGGTTCAGGACTTTGATCTTTTCGAGGCAGGACACCGCCTTGCCGTCGGGTTGCCGCCACACCGGCGGCGTCTTGGATGCGCGCGCGCTCATCACTTTGACCCCGTGCTGCCGAACATGAACTTGGCGATCAGCTCCGAGAGCGGGACAGCGCCCTGGGTTTTCTCGATCTCGCCACCGGGCTGGATCATCTTCGTCTCGCCGCCCGGCTCGAGTATCACGACCATGCCGCCCAGCAGCGACTCGCTCACGACCTTGGCGTTGGTGTCGAGCGGCAGGCTGACCGACGAAGACACCATCATGCGCACCACCGCCTGGTAGGTCTTGTGGTCGAGATCGAAGCCGGTGACTGAACCGACCTTCACGCCGCTCACGGTGACGTCGGCGCCGCGCTTCAGCCCATCGATGCGGTCGAAGCGGGCGGAAACCTCATAGCCATTGGGACCGCTTCTGTCCGACTTGGCGAAAGCATAGAAGACGAAGACGCCGGCCACCAAGAGGACCAACGCGCCCACGATCGTCTCGACGATATTGCGACCCACGCCTGTCTCCTAGTGCTGTCGCATCTCAGCCCGGACGCCACGCCTCATAAGGCGGCTTGGGCTTGTCGCCGATGACGAGCGTGTGGCCCGGCGGACGATAGGCATGGTCGGTGCCGGTGAAGTTCGGCTCGTGATCTTTTTGCCAGGGCTTGCGCGGCTGGCCACCGGCCGGCGGGACCACATCGGTCGTGTAGTGCAGCCAGCCATCCCATTCGGGCGGAACGCGTGAGGCCTCCACGACACCATTGTACATGACCCACCGCTTGCGCCTGCGGCCGGCGATGACACGCTTGTCCTGATAGTAATGATTGCCCTCGGCATCGGTGCCGACGCATTCGCCGCGCATCTTGGTGAAGAGCCAGGTGCCGAGAGTCATGAGCAAAACCACGCTTCGAGAGTGACCGCGCCGCTTGTACGCGCGCGCTTGTACGGACGCAACGCGACGCAATCGAGGCGGTGATTCACATCGTTCGTCGACATGCGATTCGCCCGATTCGGTGCCTGTTGCGCACTTGCATCATCTAGTACCATCAACACATTCATCTACAAAATGTAGTTGCGCACACAAGATTTTGTAATTTACTATCAGTTCGTGCCCATATGTGTGTGCTCGATCCACCGAGTACACCCCCCGCACAGGGAACAAACGACGGGAACTGGGCACGGGGGATCGTCGATGCGCTTGGAGCGTCGGTATACGCAAGCTGGAAAATCGCCGTTCGCAGGAATGGCGTTTCGTGCTGCCGACTCCGAAATCCGCAATCCTGACGGTTCCATCGTCTTTCAATTGAAGGGCGTCGACGTGCCGGCCGAATGGTCGCAGGTCGCAGCCGACGTGCTGGCGCAAAAGTATTTCCGCCGCGCCGGCGTGCCTGCGCGCATGATCAAGATCGCCGAGCACGACGTGCCAGAGTGGCTGTGGCGTTCGGCGCCCGACCCGGCGGCGCTGGCCGAACTGCCGCCCGCGGCGCGCTACGGCGGCGAACAGGATGCCCGCCGGGTCTTCCATCGCATGGCCGGCACCTGGACCTACTGGGGATGGAAGGGCGGCTACTTCGACAGCGAGGAAGACGCCCGCACCTTCTACGACGAGCATTGCTACATGCTGGCGGCGCAGATCTGCGCGCCCAATTCGCCGCAATGGTTCAACACCGGCCTGCACTGGGCCTACGGCATCGACGGGCCGGGCCAAGGCCATTGGTTCGTCGACCACCAGGACGGCGCTGCCTATCCGTCCTCATCGGCCTACGAACGGCCGCAGCCGCACGCCTGCTTCATCCAGAGCGTCTCCGACGATCTGGTGAACGAGGGCGGCATCATGGACCTCTGGGTGCGCGAGGCGCGCCTCTTTAAATACGGCTCCGGCACCGGCTCCAACTTCTCGCAGGTCCGCGGCGAAGGCGAGCCTCTGTCGGGCGGCGGCAAGTCGTCGGGGCTGATGTCGTTCCTCAAGATCGGCGATCGCGCGGCGGGCGCCATCAAGTCAGGCGGCACGACACGGCGCGCCGCCAAAATGGTGTCGGTCGATATCGACCATCCGGACATAGAAGACTTCATCGCCTGGAAGATGCGGGAGGAGCAGAAGGTCGCCTCGCTGGTCGCCGGCTCCCGGCTCGCCAACCGGCACCTCAACGCCGTGATGCGCGCCTGCCTCGACGGCGAGGTGGAAGGCGACGGCGCCTTCGATCCGAAGACGAACGCCAAGCTGCGTCGTGAGATAGTCGCCGCCCGGCAGGCCGAGCTGCCGGAAAACTACATCCAGCGGATCATCCAGTTTGCCCGCCAGGGCTATCGCCACGTCGAGTTCCCCGCCTTCGACACGGATTGGGAGTCGGAAGCCTACCTCACGGTCTCGGGCCAGAACGCCAACAACTCAGTGCGCGTCACCGACGCGTTCCTGCACGCCGTCGAGGGCGACCGTCAATGGGAGCTGACCCACCGCACCACGGGCAAGGTCGCCCGAACGGTGAGCGCGCAGGCGTTGTGGGACAGCGTTGCCGAAGCGGCCTGGCACGCCGCGGACCCCGGCGTGCAGTACGACACGACGATCAACGATTGGCACACCTGCCGGGAATCGGGGCGCATCAACGCCTCGAACCCGTGCTCGGAGTACATGTTCCTCGACGACACGGCGTGCAATCTGGCGTCGCTGAACCTGATGCGGTTCCGCAGCGCCGACGGGTCGCTCGATGTCGACGCGCTGGAGCACGCGACCCGCTTGTGGACCGTCGTGCTCGAGATTTCGGTGATGATGGCGCAATACCCCTCGCGCCGGATTGCCGAGCTTTCCTATCAATACCGCACGCTGGGCCTGGGCTACGCCAACCTTGGCGCGCTGCTGATGGCGTCGGGCCTGGGCTACGACAGCGTCCGCGGACGGGCGATCGCCGCCGCCGTCAGCGCCGTCATGACCGGCGCGGCTTACGGCACCTCCGCCGAGATGGCCCGTTTCATGGGCCCCTTCGCCGGCTTCGCCGCCAACCGTGACACCATGCTGCGGGTCATCCGCAACCACCGCCGCGCCGCCCATGGCGAAATGGCGGGCTATGAAGGCCTCTCCATCCTTCCGGTCACCCTCGACGCCGCCCAATGCCCCGACGCCCCCCTCGTCGCCGCGGCCAAACGGCTGTGGGACCGTGCGCTCGCCCTGGGCGAGCAGCACGGCTTCCGCAATGCCCAGGTCTCCGTGATCGCCCCCACCGGCACGATCGGCCTGGTGATGGATTGCGATACCACCGGCATCGAACCCGACTTCTCGCTGGTCAAGTTCAAGAAGCTGGCGGGCGGCGGCTACTTCAAGATCATCAACCAGACCGTCCCGGAGGCGCTGCGCACGCTGGGCTACGACGCGGCAGCGATCGCCCGCATCATCGCCTACGCCGTGGGCCACGGCTCGCTCACCAAGGCGCCGGCGATCAATCCCGAAACCCTGGCGACGCGTGGCTTCGACCAGGCCGCGATCGGCCGGATCGAGAAATCGATCGGCGCCGCCTTCGATATCCGCTTTGCCTTCTCGCGCTACACACTGGGCGACTCATTCTGTCGCGAGAGCCTCGGCCTCGACGAAGCAACGCTCGCCGACCCCAAGCTCGACGTGCTGGCGTGTCTCGGCTTCTCCAAGAGCGACATCGCGGCGGCCAACCTGCATGCATGCGGGACGATGACGCTCGAGGGCGCACCCGATCTCGCGCTCGAACACCTCGCGGTGTTCGATTGTGCGAATCCCTGTGGACGAGATGGCAAGCGCTGCTTGTCTCCGGAGAGTCACATACGCATGATGGCTGCAGCCCAACCGTTCGTATCGGGCGCGATCTCCAAGACCATCAACATGCGCAACGCAACTACGGTCGAGGATTGCCGCAAGGCCTATGACATGTCGTGGAAGCTCGGTTTGAAGGCCATCGCACTCTATCGCGACGGCTCGAAGCTTTCACAGCCGCTCTCGGCAATGGCGCTGGGCGACGGACCCGCCAACGACGATCTCGCCGAACTTTCCCCAGTCGCGCGGGCGCCGATCATTGCCGAGCGCATCGTCGAACGGATCGTCGAGCGCGAAGTGCGGGCTGGGCGCGAACGCCTGCCGCAGCGGCGCAAGGGTTATACACAGAAGGCGATCGTCGGCGGCCACAAGGTCTATCTGCGCACCGGCGAATACGAGGACGGCCGGGCGGGCGAGATCTTCGTCGACATGCACAAGGAAGGCGCCGCTTTCCGCAGCCTGATGAACAACTTCGCCATCGCGATCTCGATCGGCCTGCAATACGGCGTGCCGCTCGAGGAATTCGTCGAGGCCTACACCTTCACGCGCTTTGAGCCCTCGGGCCTGGTCGAAGGCAACGACGCGATCAAGATGTCGACGTCGGTGCTCGACTATATCTTCCGCGAGCTCGCGATCTCCTATCTCGGGCGCAGCGATCTCGCGCATGTCGAGCAGTCCGACCTCAGGCCGGACGGCGTCGGCCGCGGCGAGGTCCAGGGCGAGCTGCCGGCATCCGGCAGCGATGCCGCCCAGGCGGCGGCCGTCGCGGTCAAGCGCATCGCCAGCGTGGGCTACGTGCGCAGCAATCTTTATGTCTTGAATGGCCGAACGGCCGGCAATGTCGCGATCGCTGAACAAGCGGTCGCCGCCGGCTCGCGGCCCAACGAACTGACGGACGGTCCAGCCGTCGCTTTGGCGTCAAACGCCCGGGCGGCCGTCGTCGGTGTCGCGCTCGGAGAGGCATCCTCCTCCGCCTTTGGCTTCGCCCGCGAGGCGAAGCTCAAGGGCTTCGAAGGGGATGCCTGTCCGGAATGCGGCAACTTCACCATGGTCCGCAACGGGACGTGCCTCAAATGCACGACCTGCGGCGGCACCACCGGTTGCAGTTGAGCATGCGTGGCGAAGCGTACCCGCGTACCCCGGGGCTCTCACGGTTGGGAGCCTCATAGCTAACCATAGGAGACAGTTATGGCTGCTAAGAAAAAGGCTGCGAAGAAGAAGGCTGCTAAGAAGAAGAAGCAGTAAAAAAGGAAAGGGCGTAGGCCAAAGCTAAACTTTGGCCCCTCTAACCGAACGCCTTTCGGCTTCCGAGTGGGTGCCCTCATGGCCCCACCGGAAGCCACCTTCACACCATAAGGCGTAAAGCCAGATATGACGCCCCCGCCTTGCGGGGGTGGAAAGGCGTAGTTGATTACGGGTCCGGCGACTTTGGTCTGCCGGACTTTTTTTGTTTCCGACGAGCCCGCGTATCGCCGCAAACCTGCCGAGTTGAAGCCGCCGCCCGATTCCGGGCGCAATTTCTGGCACGATTCGAGCTATGCTCGGTCCATGCCGGATGACTCTCCGACCATCGGCCTGCGGGTCGTCGAATCGCTTTCCGCAGTCGAGGCCGAGCAATGGGACGCCTGCGCGCTGGCGCCGGGCTCGGCCGGCAACCCGTTCCTCAGCCACCGCTTCCTGAAGGCGCTGGAGGATTCCAAGTCGGTCGGCCGGCGCACCGGCTGGCAGCCTCAGTATCTCCTGGCCGAAACCGACGATGGCACCCTGCAGGGCGCCGTGCCGCTTTACATGAAGGGCCACAGCCAGGGCGAATACGTATTCGACCATGGCTGGGCGCAGGCCTTCGAGCGCGCCGGCGGCCGCTATTACCCCAAGCTCCAGGCCGCGGTGCCTTTCACGCCGGTGCCGGGGCCGCGCCTGTTCGCGCGCCCCGGCCCGTTCGAAGACGGCGTGCGCGACGCCATGATCGACATGCTGGCCAAGATCGCCGGCGACAACCGCATCAGCTCGGTCCATGCCACCTTCTGCACCGAGGCCGACTGGAAGCGCTTCGGCGAGCACGGCTGGCTGCTGCGGCTGGGCCAGCAGTACCACTGGCACAATGCCGGCTACACTTGCTTCGACGATTTCCTGGCGGCCCTTGCCTCGCGCAAGCGCAAGGGAATCCGCAAGGAACGCGAGGCGGTCCGGCGCGAGGGACTGACCGTGCGGGCGCTGACGGGCGCGGAGATCAAGCCTCACCACTGGGACGCCTTCTTCGCCTTCTACATGGATACCGGCGGCCGCAAATGGGGTTCGCCCTATCTCACCCGTTCCTTCTTCGACATCCTGGGCAACACCATGGCCGACAAGGTGGTGCTGGTGATGGCCGAGGCCGACGGACGGCCGGTCGGCGGCGCGCTCAACCTCAAGGGCGACGACACGCTCTATGGCCGCTACTGGGGTTGCCTGGAAAGCCACGCCTTCCTGCATTTCGAGGCCTGCTACTACCAGGCGATCGACTATGCGATCACGCACGGCCTGCAGCGTGTCGAGGCCGGCGCGCAAGGCGATCACAAGATCCAGCGCGGCTATGTCCCGGTGCCCACCTTCTCGGCGCACTGGGTCGTCGATTCCGGTTTTCGCCGCGCCATAGAGGACTATCTGAAGCGCGAGCGGCCGGCGGTCGAGCAGGAGATCGAAGGCCTGAAACAGTATTCACCTTTCCGTAAGGAAAACGAATAGCCGACGACGTATCGTCGACGCCGCGCAGCACAGGGTGTGTGCCGCACATCGTGTGTGATGAAACTCGTCTGCCGACATCGTTGACCTGCTTCAAGCAGATGGGTTCGCCGGCGCTCCAACCGGAAGGAGCCGAACTTGAAAACTCAAATTGCACCTTTGATCGCGGGCCTCTCCCTTGCAATGGCCCTCCCCGTGTTCGCGCAATCGGCTGACGCCAAATATTGCGCCGACCTCAAAGATAAATTCGAGCAATACATCTCCGATGGAAACGAAAAGGGTTCGGTAGCGACGTCTCTTGATGTCGAGATCGCAAAGGGCAAGTGCCGTTCGGATCCGGCATCGGCCATCCCGGTGTTCGAGAAGGCGCTGAAGAACGCGCGGATCACCTTGCCGCCACGCGGTTGAGTTGCAGGCAAAGGGGCGGCCTTGCCTCCGTCGGTCAGCCCTTAACGCCGGTCATCATCACGCCGAGGAAGAAGACCACGAAGAATACCACCGGCTCGGTCGCGCCCAACGGCGCCTGCCAGCCGACCTTGTCGATGACGACGATGGCGACCCAGAAGACCGCGGTGGCAAGCACCGCGGCCCGAAGTGCAATCCACAGCGGCCGGAATGCCTTCACTCAGCCAGCACGGGTTCTTGGCTGGCCGGCGGCAGCGCGTCGCGTTCGGGCGGCAGGAAGGCGAAGACCAGCGTCTCGGCCGGCCCTTCGCCCTCGACGTCGACCCGCACCGTGCCGCCGCCGTTCGCCAGCTTGCCGAACAGCACTTCCTCGGCGAGCGGCTTCTTGAGGTGCTCCTGGATGACGCGGGCCAGCGGGCGGGCGCCGAACATCCGGTCATAGCCCCTCTCGGCCAGCCAGCGGCGCGCGCCGTCGGAAAGCTCGATGAACACCTTGCGGTCGGCCAGCTGGACCTCGAGCTCGGCCACGAACTTGTCCACAACCTTGTTCATGCTGTCCGGGCCGAGACTGGCGAACTTGATGACGGCGTCGAGACGGTTGCGGAACTCCGGGGCGAACAGGCGGTTGATCGCCTCGTCGTCCTCGTCGTGCCGCGCCTCGCGTCCGAAGCCCAGCGCCGGCTTGGCGATGTCGGCGGCGCCGGCGTTGGTCGTCATGCACAGGATGACGTTGCGGAAATCCACCGAGCGGCCGTTGTGGTCGGTGAGCTTGCCGTAGTCCATGACCTGCAGCAGCACGTTGAACACGTCGGGATGGGCCTTCTCGATCTCGTCGAGCAGGATCACGCAATGCGGGTGCTGGTTGACCTGGTCGGTGAGCAGGCCGCCCTGGTCGAAGCCGACATAGCCCGGCGGCGCGCCGATCAGGCGCGAGACGCTGTGGCGCTCCATGTATTCCGACATGTCGAAGCGGATGAGCTCGAGCCCGAGCAGTCGCGCGAGCTGGCGCGTCACCTCGGTCTTGCCGACGCCGGTGGGGCCCGCCAGCAGATAGGAGCCGATCGGCTTCTCCGGCGAGCGCAGGCCCGCGCGGGCAAGCTTGATCGCGGCGGCGAGCTGGCCGATCGCCCTGTCCTGGCCGAACACGACCGTCTTGAGGTCGCGGTCGATGTTGCGCAGCATCTCGGTGTCGTCCTTGGACACGCTCTTGGGCGGGATGCGCGCGATCTTGGCGACGATCTCCTCGATGTCGGTCACCTCGATGGTCGACTTGCGCATGTCGGGCGTGCGCAGCATCTGGGCGGCGCCGACCTCGTCGATCACGTCGATCGCCTTGTCGGGCAGCTTGCGGTCGTGGATGTAACGCGCCGACAGCTCGACCGCCGCCTTGATGGCGTCGTCGGTGTAGCTGACATGGTGATGCTTCTCATAGACCGGCTTCAGCCCCTTCATGATCTCGATGGCGTCGACCATCGAGGGCTCCGGCACGTCGATCTTCTGGAAGCGGCGGACCAGCGCGCGGTCCTTCTCGAAGTAGTTGCGGTATTCCTTGTAGGTGGTCGAGCCGATGCAGCGCAGCTCGCCCGACTGCAGCGAGGGTTTCAGGAGGTTCGACGCGTCCATCGAGCCGCCCGACGTGGCGCCGGCGCCGATGATGGTGTGGATTTCGTCGATGAACAGCACCGAGTTGGGCTTCTTCTTGAGCTCGGAGAGGACGGCCTTCAACCGCTCCTCGAAGTCGCCGCGATAGCGCGTGCCGGCCAGCAGCGCACCCATGTCGAGCGCGTAAATCACCGATTCCTTCAGCACATCCGGCACGTCGCCCTCGACGATCTTGCGCGCCAGGCCCTCGGCGATCGCCGTCTTGCCGACGCCGGGCTCGCCGACATAGAGCGGGTTGTTCTTGGTGCGCCGGCACAGCACCTGGATGGTGCGCTCGACCTCGTGCTCGCGGCCGATCAGCGGATCGACCCGGCCGTCGCGGGCCTTCTGGTTGAGATCGACGCAGTAGGCGCCGAGCGCCTCGTTGCCCTGCTTGGCCGAAGCCTCGCCGCCATTCTCCTCGTCCGAGCCGCTGACCCTCCGCGCGCGCGCCCGGCCCGGCACCTTGGCCTTGCCATGGCTGATGTAGTCGACCGCGTCGAGGCGGGTCATGCCCTGGTTCTCGAGGAACGACACGGCGTGGCTGTCGCGTTCGGAGAACAGCGCCACCAGCACGTTGGCTCCCGTCACTTCCTTGCGGCCCGACGACTGGACATGAACGGCGGCGCGCTGGACGACCCGCTGGAAGCCCGCTGTCGGCAGCGGCTCGCTCGGGTTCTGGGTGATGATGCCTTTGAGGCGATTATCGATGAAGGTCTCGAGATCGTGCCGTAGGCGGTCGATATCGACGCCGCAGGCTTTGAGGACCGGCACCGCATCGTCGTCCTCGGTCATCGCCAGCAGCAGGTGCTCCAGGGTCGCATATTCATGCCGGCGCTCGCCGGCGAGCCCGAAGGCGCGGTGGAGGGATTTCTCGAGGTTCTTGGACAGCATGGACATCGAACTACCTCGACTGGAAAGAAGAACTACTCTTTACCGACTATTCCTTCTCCAAAGTGCACTGGAGAGGATGCTGGTTTTTGCGCGCGTAATCCACCGTTTGCGTCACCTTGGTCTCGGCGATCTCATAGGTATAAACGCCGCACACCCCCACGCCCTTCTGATGGACGTGAAGCATGATCTTCGTGGCTTCATCGCGATTCTTCTGGAAGATGTGCTCCAGAACGTCGACCACGAACTCCATCGGCGTGTAGTCGTCGTTCAGCATCAACACCTTGTACATCGACGGCTTCTTGGTCCGTGTCCGGGTCAGCGTCAGAGCGCCGCTGCGCCCCTCGCCCTCGCCGTTTCCATCGTCGCGACGCGCCGGCGGCTGCGGCGGACCGCCCGGGGGCTCCTTGGGCCCGCCCAGCCGGTCGCCGTCGAGGCGCCATTCGCATGC
>Ga0209648_10001479_pt1 | contig 19026 bp, 15 predicted proteins | sample GraSoi2013_115cm_FD_185830 | JGI IMG/M metagenome (GOLD analysis project Ga0209648, IMG submission 185830) | Grasslands soil microbial communities from the Angelo Coastal Reserve, California, USA - Sample 9_17_2013_115cm (SPAdes) (version 2) | ecosystem: Environmental > Terrestrial > Soil >...
CGTCTCCGGTCACGACGGTGGCACGGGGGCCTCGCCACTCTCGTCGATCAAGAACGCTGGCGTCCCCTGGGAGCTCGGGCTCGCGGAGACGCAGCAGGTCCTGGTGGCGAACCGCTTGCGCGAGCGCGTGAGCCTGCGCACGGACGGCGGGCTGCGAAGCGGGCGTGACATCGTGATCGCCGCCCTGCTCGGCGCCGAGGAGTTCGGATTCGGAACTGGCGTGCTCGTCGCCCTCGGCTGCGACATGGCGCGCCAGTGCCACCTCAACACTTGCCCGACTGGAATTGCCACACAGCGTGACGACCTGCGCGAAAAGTTCGAGGGCCGGCCCGAGCATGTGATCAACCACCTCTTTCACATCGCCCGCGAGACGCGAGAGCACCTCGCGGCGCTTGGGCTCCCGACGCTGGACGCCGCCGTAGGCAGGGTCGACCTGTTGGAACCTGTGCCGTCCGCGACGCTCGACCTCTCATTCATTCTGCGAGAGCCGTCCGACGATGCGTCACTGCCTCGCCGCCGTTCGTGGGTGCGCAATGGCGACTCGCCGGCGGCGCCACCGCCAAGCGGGGCCATCGACAACTCGAAGCGCACTGTCGGCGCCTCTTTCACCGGCGCCGAGTCGCGGCAATACCGCGGCAGCGCTGGGCAGAGCTTCGGCGCGTTCATCGATGAGGGTGTCCAGCTCATGCTCGAAGGCGAGGCCCAGGACTATGTGGGCAAGGGTATGGGCGGCGGCGTGATCGTGATCCAGCCGTTCGCGGATGACGCTTCACCCGACCCGGTGCTTGCGGGCAACACCATTTGCTATGGCGCCACCGGTGGAAAGCTCTTCGTTGCCGGTCGCGTCGGCGAGCGCTTCTGCGTGCGCAACTCGGGCGCTATGGCGGTGGTCGAGGGCGCGGGGGATCACTTCTGCGAGTACATGACCGGCGGCGTCGCCGTCGCGCTGGGGCCGGTGGGATGGAACGCGGGCGCCGGGATGACCGGCGGCGTCGCCTACCTCACCGACTGGCGGCAGCTCAACGCAGACAGCGTGGTCGCCCGTGAGGTTCCAGCCGAGGACGAGGCTGAGCTACGCGCACTGGTCGAGGAACACAGCCACAGGACTGGCAGCCCGCGCGCGGCCGCCGTGCTGGCCGACTGGCCGTCAGCGATCGCGAAATTTCGCCAGGTCGTCCCCGTGGCCAGAATCCAAGAGCAGGCGCAGGCCGAGCAGGCCGCGACCCAATCTGAAGAGAGCGCACCCAAGACCGCCGCCTGAACCCACTAACCTTCGCCTTGTGACGGACCTGCGCAGGATCCTCGAATCCGAGCGGAAAGTTGAGCGTGACTTCGTTGCGGTTGAAAGCCCCAATCCCAAAGGATGGTCGGTGGCGCTGACGATGTTCCACTTCCTCAAGTGGAGAGAGCGTATGTACGACCGGGTGTCCGCGCTTCGCGACGGCCGTCCCTACGCGCCGCCCCCAGAGGACGTTGACGAGTTCAACGATCGCGAGCTCGCGAGCAGCGCACAGATTTCCCTCGCCGACTCTGCCGAGCGCGCGGATTCACTCCTTTCATCGCTCATCGACGTTTATGAAGCTGTGGGCGATCGGCGATTTGCGTGGTATCGATGGAACACAACGACCGAAGCCATACTCGCCAACTCGTACACACATCCACACACGCACATCGTCGGATACCTCAAAGAAAACGATGACCTGCCCAGGGCCGTTGGACTCCTTGAAACCACTGTCTCCGTGCTGCGGCACGCGTTAGGGCCTTCGGGGATTCTGGGAGTGGAGGTCTACAACCTGGGATGCTTGCGCGTTGCGGAAGGACGCTACGACGAGGCCTTGAGCTTGATCGAAGAATCGATCCCGCTCAGACCGTTTCTGAGGGCGGTTGCCGCTGACGACTCCGACCTTGCTCCCCTTCGTGGCCTAAAGAGGTTCGAATCGATTCTCAGCGCGTAGGATCGCTTCGATGCGACGCCTTGCCATCGTTGCGCTCGCTGCCATCGCCTGCGGCGCGCTCACCGCGCACGCTCAAACGCTGACGCTCGCGTACTCGAAGGGCGCCACCTATAACTACACGTTGCACACGACCTCGGACTTTTCCATCGTGGCCGGCGCGGTGACGTCGCCAGTCAAATCGGACATGAAGGCGAACGAGACTGTCACGGTCGACTCGGTCGACTCGAGCGGTGTGGCCAGTGTCAGCGTGACGGTTACGAATGTCTCGCTGACCTCGACAGTGGACATCGGCAGCGGCCTGACGACGTCGACCACCACGATCCCAACGCTCCCGCCGGTGAGCCTGAAGATGGCGCCGGACGGCCGGATCGTCAGCGTCAACGGAGTGACCATTCCAGGCAATCACCTGTCCGGCTTCGGGTTGGGAGGCAACATCGCCTCAGCGGTGCTGCCTGACAACGCCGTCAAACCCGGCGACACCTGGTCGAAGACGTACGACGAGCCGAGCCCAGCCTTCGGAGGCACCATCCACGTGACCGCCAGGAGCACGTACCTGCGCGATGAGTCGTTCCACGGGGTTCAGGCAGCCGTGGTCGAGACCGCGAGCACCACCACCATCAGCGTGGATTCAAAGGCCGCCACGGCCACGTCGACAGTCGGCCTGAAGGTAACCGAGGCTTCGGATGCCACAAGCTGGATCGACCCCGCGAGCCACCGCCTGCTCAAGACCCTTATGACATCGTCCGACGAGATGACCATGTCAGCCGGCGGACCCGCCGCCGGTGCAATTCCCGGCCTCGCCGGGCCCTTCACGTTGAAGGGTAAGCAGACGTTCGACCTGGAACCGGCCTAGCTCACCCCTGCCGGCAGCGCCGGCGCCATTCCTCCGCCGATCCCCTGTCGTGCCTCGACGTCCCTCGCGTTCAGCTGCGCGCCGCACGTCTCGCACATGCGGTGGTCGTTAACCGCGCCGCCGCATTTCTTGTGCACGAGCAAGACCGGCGCCCTCCCGGGGTAGATGTGGCGATCGCCCCACTGCAGCAGAGAGACGACCACCGGCCATAGGTCGATGCCCTTTTCGGTGAGACGGTATTCGTAGCGGACCGGGTGCTCCTGGTACGCCGCCTTGCGGAAGATTCCCTCCTCGACCAGCAGGTTGAGGCGGTTCGCCAGCACGTTGCGTGCGGCGCCGGTCCGGCGCTGGAAGTGCTCGAAGCGCCGAGCCCCCATGAACGCGTCGCGGACGATCAGCAGCGTCCAGCGTTCGCCGATCACCTCGAGCGTGCCGGCCACCGAGCACACCTGGGAGTCGTAGGTTCGGCCCAGCATCGAATCGAGCATACGGCATCGAGTTGCATCACGCAACTCTTTCTGCTAGGGTGCGTAGCGTCAAGCAACGCGCTGTCAGTGGAGGGCGCCGCCGATGCCGCACCGCTACCGGGTCCTGATCGTCGTCTCCGTGGCCACCTTCGTGGCCAGCATGGACCTGTTCATCGTCAACATCGCCTTTCCGAGCATCGAGCGCAACTTCGCCGGCACCAGCGACGCCACCCTCTCCTGGGTGCTCAGCGCCTACGCGATCGTCACCGCGGCGCTTCTCATCCCCGCCGGCCGCCTGGCCGACCTGCTGGGTCGCAAGCGGCTGTTCATGGGCGGCCTGGTGACCTTTGTCGTGGCCTCTGCCCTTTGCGCGGCCGCGCCGGGAGCCGGATGGCTGATAGGCGCCCGGGTGGTTCAGGCCGCCGGTGGAGCTGTCCTGATGCCGACTTCCCTCGCCCTTCTCCTCGCCGAGTTTTCGGGCCGGCAGCGCGCGATCGCGGTGGCCATCTGGTCCGCGACCGGCGCCGTCGCCGCCGGGGCGGGCCCGCCGATTGGTGGCCTCCTGGTCCAGGCCAGCTGGCGCTGGGTTTTCCTTGTCAACCTCCCTATCGGCCTGGTCACGGCCATTGTCGCCGCGCGGATCCTGAGCGAGTCCCGCGATCCGCAAGGCAAGCGCTTTCCCGACTTAGCGGGCGCGGTCATGTTCGTGGTGGCGTCGAGCGCCTTGATGCTCGCGATCGTGCAGGGTCAGTCATGGGGTTGGACGAGCCCCCGAATACTGGCACTGATCGCGGGTTCGGTAGCGCTGAGCGCCGGGTTTCTCTACTGGTCCTCGCATCACCCCGCGCCCGTTCTCGAGCTCGGCCTGTTTCGTGCTCGCGCCTTCAGCGCCGCCAACATCTCGGGGACGCTCTTCTTCGCCGCGTTCGGCGCGATGCTGCTTTCGAGCGTGCTTTTCCTGACGCGGGCGTGGCACGAGGACATCCTCACAGCGGGCCTACAGATATCGCCGGGACCGATCGCGGCGGCGGCATTCGCGGTGCCGGGCAGCTTGCTGTCACGGCGATTCGGTGAGCGCAACATCGCCGCGATAGGCTCGGTCCTCTTTGCGGTCTCGGGCTTGTGGTGGCTGAGGACAGTTGGGCTGGAGCCTCACTACGCATCGGAGTTTCTGCCCGGCTGGCTCATCGGGGGCACGGGGGTCGGACTCGTGATCCCAACGCTGGCCAGCGCAGCGGCGGCTGCGCTGCCCCCATCGCGCTTTGCGACCGGCAGCGCCGTCTACGGCATGACGAGGCAATTCGGGCTCGCCCTTGGAATCGCGATTCTCATCGCGGTGCTGGGCACGCCTCGAGGAGCACAGGTCCTGCCCGCATTTCGAAACGGCTGGGAGGTCACCGTCGGACTGGCCTTCGCCAGCGCCGTCGCGGCTCTTGCCATCGGGCGCATCCGAATCGCTCCGGTTCAAAAAGACGTCGCCACCGAGTTGAAGCAGGCGGTGTGATTCGATGACGGATATGCGCACCAAGCGCCGGAGTCGAACGATCACGTGGGACGACCCGATGAGGGCACTGACCGTGGGCGCAGCGTTGAGCGGCCTCGAGTTCATCCGCGCGATCTTCGACGGCAAGGTCCCGAGCCCGCCCATCACGGCCACGATGGGTTTCACCGGCGGCTCGGTGGAGGAAGGCAAGGTGACCTTCGTAGGCGAACCGGCGGAGCACCTCTACAACCCCATCGGCGTCGTGCACGGCGGTTTCGCGATGACGATGCTCGACTCGGCCATGGGCTGCGCGGTCCACACCACCCTCGCTGTGGGCGAGGCGTACACGACCCTCGAGGCGAAGGTCAATTTCGTGCGTCCGATCACGCTGGATACAGGACCGGTTCGCTGCGAAGGCACCGTCATCCACCGCGGCGGCAAGGTGGCGACCGCCGAAGGCCGGCTGCTGGCCGAGCGGACGGGCAAGCTGCTCGCGCACGGCACGACGACTTGCATGGTGTTCAAGAGATGACCAGCACCGTGGTCGACGGCCGGCGCTTGAGGCTGCGGCTCCTCCAGCCCGGCGACGCCGAACTCCTCACGCGCTTCTTCTGGAGGCTCTCCAGGGAAACCGTCTATCGCCGCTTCTTTTCGCCGATCACGCTCCCAAACGAAACGCTGCTCAAAAGGTTGGTCGACGTGGATCACTGTGAGCGCGAGGCGCTCATCGCGCTCGACGACCAGGGAATCGTCGGTGTGGCGAGGTACGGGACCGGCCCCGGCGAGAGCCACGACATAGCGGTTGTCGTGGCTGATGATTGGCAGGGCCGCGGTCTCGGCGCTCTCCTCCTCAGGCGGCTGGCGCATATCGCCAGGCTGCGCGGAATCTCGAGCTTCCACGCGACGATGCTCGGTGACAATGCGCGCGCGCAATCGTTGGTGCGCGGGCTCTCACCGCACGTGACGATGCGCTTCGAGTCCGGCTATGTTGAGGCCGACATCCCGCTTCGACCCACCGCCTGAGCCGCTTCACGGATGCGGTCGAGGACCCTCATGTTCGCGATCGACTCGGCGAGAGGAATGGCTACGGGCCGGCCCTCGATGACGCTGTCGCCGAACGATTCGACCATCATCTGAAACTGATTTGGTTTCTCCGGCGAGTTGAACGGAAGGTCGAGGCGATGCACAGCTTCGTTCGTGACCACCGTGAGCTCTTGTCCCTCAGCGGACTCGAAGCTGGACCAAACAGCCGCGGTCTGTCCTCCACGGAAGCCGAGCAACGCGCTGGTCGTCATGTCGACCTCATCTCCTATCCTCGAATGTGCGTGCACGGCTGACGGCTCGCCCAGGATCCACCGCGCGACGCTGACCGTATAGCAGCCCACGTCGAGCAGCGCTCCACCCCCCAGCGCAGAACGCATGCGATAGTTCGCCGGCTTGTCGAGCGTGAAGCCGAACCTCGCTTCCACGTAAACAGGGTTGCGTACGTTCTGGACAAAGGAGCGAATCCGAGGGTGGAACCGATACATGAAGGCTTCCATCAGATGCCGGCCCGCTTGCTGTGCGGCGGCGGCCATCTCCTCGGCCTCGGCAGCGTTCATTGCCAGCGGTTTCTCGCACAGGACATGCTTGCCAGCCGCCAGCGCACGCAACGTCCACTTACGGTGCAGCGAGTTGATGAGCGGCACGTAAACCGCATCCACCTCGGGATCGTCGATGACCGCGTCATAGGACGCTCCGACCCTGGCAAAGGAGTGGCGCGAAGCGAGCTCTCGGGCGCGATCGGGGTCGCGGCTCGCGATCGACACCAGCCGGCCGTTGCGCGATGCCTCGATGGCGGGAATCACCTCCAGCCCGGCGATCCACGCCGCGCCGAGGATGCCCCACCCGACACGTTCGGCGGCTATATGTCGACCTCGAGCTGCGCGCCATCGCGAGCGATCGAGCGTGCCGCCGCCTCCATGACGGCCACAGTACGCCTTGCTTCTGCGGGGGTCACCGCCAGCGCCTCGTCCCAGGCCATGTGGTCGGCGAGGTTGCGATAGAAGCCGTTCACCTCTCGAGCGGGAAGCGAGATGAGCTCATCGTGCGCGCCGCCGCCTTCCGCGGGCCGCAACACTTTCACGCGAGCCGGGAAATCCGCCGGCACTGGCTCATCGCGCCACTCGCCGACGATCGCGCCGCGCGTGCCGAGCACGTACCACTTCGGTTTCATCGCGGTGGCGATGTCCGATTGCAAGAAGCTCGCCTCGGCTCCATTCGCGAAGGTGAGGTCCACGCGCACCTGGTCGGAGTTGGTGACGTCGTGCCATACACGCTTGTGTGCGTGAGCGGAGACGGTCTTCACCGCACCCGGAAACAGCTGCAGGATCCAGTCGAAGTAGTGCGAGCCCCAGTCATAGATCGTCCCACCCGAGATGGGCTCATGGCTGTGCCAGTAATCGCAAGGATGCGAGTAGCCGCCGATGAACGACTCCATGTAAAACGGCTCACCGATTCCGCCTGAGCGCATGACATCGCGCATGGCCACGTAGTCGGGATCCCATCGCCGGCTCTGGTACACGGTCAGAACGCAATCGCGCGCCGCGGCCTCGTCGGTCATGCGGTCGACCTCATCGACACGCAGCGCGAAAGGCTTCTCACACACGACGTGCTTGCCCGCGGCCAGTGCCGCAATCACGGACTCTGTATGCGCAACCGGTGGAGTGCCGACCACGACCAAGGCGACGTCAGGGTCGTCGAACATTTCAGCGGCTGCCGAGTGGACCGGGACGCTCCATTCGCGCGCCGCGAGGTCTCTGCGTTCCAGCGAGATGTCGCATACGCCGGCCAGCCGCAGGCCGGTCACCTCGGCAATCGATGCCGCGTGGTCGCGGGCAATCGCGCCGTACCCGACCAGGCCGACGCCGATAGGCGCGGGCGGCCTGTGTCCTGCCGCGTACATCAGCGACCGGTGCACGAGCTTTTGAAATGAGATGTCTTCGTAAGTGCCGGCCGCGCTCCCCAGACCGATATGGATGAACCTGCCGGCGCCGAACTCCCGCTCATAGGCAACGACCTGCTCGGTGAAGTGCCAGCTCGTGCGGAGCAAGATGGAAGAGTCGGCCGGCGGCCCTTCGGACAGATAAAGCTGGTCGGTAAGCCTCAGCTCAGGTCCAAGCGTCGCCGTTATGGGATGCCGCGCGTCAGTGCTGAGTACGAGCTCGGTCTGCGGGGCTGGACCACTTGCCGTCCAGCGTGCCATCGCTCCAAGCGCGCCGCGCTCGTTCCATGCGGCCAGCGTTCCGCCCAGCACCACCAGTCCACCGCCGCGCTTCACGAACTCCATGAGCTCCTCGGCCTGACCCGAGTCCAAGCTCCGGTCGCTCGCGGCCAGGATCACTCTCCTGCGATCGAGCCAAAGCGCCGCCGGTTCCGTTACGACGGCGACGTCCAGGTGGTGCGTCAGCTCGAGCGCGCGGAGGAGGGGGCGCGCGAGGTGGAGATAGTCGACCGACCGCCCGGCGAGCAAGGCCTGAACCGAGACGCGATCCATCGGACGATCGTACGTCAGGCGGCCGAGGCGATCCTTCGGAGGACCTCCACCGTCTCGGCCGCCGCCCGATCCCACGTGAATGCGGCAGCTCGCTTCTTCCCATCCTCACCGAGCTTCTTTCTCAGGACGGCATCGGAGAGCACCCTCTCGAGCGCGCCGGCGATCGCTTCCACGTCCTCAGGGTCGACCTCGACGGCAGTGCCGCCGGCGAGCTCGGGCAGGGCACCTGTCTTGCCGATCACCGCGGGCACGCCGCGCGCCATGGCTTCGAGCAGGGGCAGGCCGAAACCCTCGTACAGGCTCGGAAGCGCGAGCACCGACGCGTTTTCGTAAAGGGCGGCGAGCGTGGGTTCGTCGACATGGCCGAGGTAGCTAACGCCCGGCTCCGAGTTGATCCTGTCCAGCGTGTCGCCATATGCCCAACCCGGGCGTCCCGCGATGACAAGCTGTGGCGCACTTCCCCGCCTTCGCAGGAGACGGTAAGCGGCCAGTAGCCGCGGGTAGTTCTTGCGGGGCTCGATCGTGCCGACCGCCAGGATGAAGCCCGGCCGGATCCCATCCGGCAGCGATCCCGCAGCCGACGGCGCCCTGAACCCGTATGGAATCACCGTCACGCGTTCATCAAGTCCGGCTACCGGGTACGCGGCGAGCAGGTCGCGCCTGGTGGTCTCCGTCGGAACCACCACTGCGGCCGCTTGCCGCAGCGCCGGCCCCAGGACGGTGCCGAAATACGCCCGCTGCTGCCACGGGACCTCAGCCGGTCGAAGACGGAATGCCAGATCGTTCACGACGACGGCCGCCGGTGGAGCGCCATGCCGGCGCCTCGGCGGGCTCGGCCAGTACGGGTAGAGGATGGCATCGGAACCGAGCTGCGGCTCGACCATTGGCAGCCAGCGGGTCTTCAAAACCACCTCGTGCCGGTACGGCGCCAGGACCGCCTCGCAGTCCAGGTCCGCCAGCGCCGGCGGTCGCTCTCGGCTGCACAACAAGGTGAACGTGTCGCCATCGCGATTTATCACCATCGCCCTGGCGAGCTCGACCGCGACCGTGATCATGCCGACGCGCTGGGGCCTCCAGCACGCCGTGACGTCGATCGCAAAGCGTGGCATCAGGCGACTCTAACCCCCTTCATATCGAAGACGCCCTGTTAAGGCAACGTGACCCGAAGGGCCGACGCAGGCTAAAATCAAGAAGCGGGGACGCCCCGTCAAAGCAGCCCTCCCTCCTTTCTGAAGGTCCTTCGCCCGTCGGTGGAGGGCCTTCCTTATTGTTCGCGGGGGGGACAGATGTCCCCCGCCGCGGACCCTCCCCTCTCCTCGGCCACGCGGGGAGGCGCCTGGAAGGTGGCGCGCTGGGTGACGGCCGGCATAAAGCCGGCCTCAAGCTCCGGCGATGTCTTTCCTCTTTGTTCGCGGGGGGGACAGATGTCCCCCGCCGCGGACCCTCCCCTCTCCTCGGCCACGCTCGGAGTCGTTAGGTGGCCTGCATTGGGGACGGCCGGAGTAAATCCGGCCTTAGGCTCCACCCAGCATCAACTTACTTCGCGGGGGCGGCTATGTCTCGACTGAGCGGATGGCGAAGACGCAGTCGAAGGTCCCGCTCACGCACCCGCACTCGACCTCTTCCACGTACCAGTCGTTGGCGAGGCCGGCCCAGCGCAGGATCGCCTCGATGGTCGCCACCCAGACATGGCACGACTTCACGGTCTTGATGCGACCCAGCGCGAACATGTTGGAAAAGTTGACGAGCCAGAACTGGAACTCGTCGACCTGCAGCCATGCATGCGTGTGCTCGCCGCGCACGTTGTCCATCGCCTCGCTGAACGACTTGACGATGCCGGCCAGCTTGCGTTGACGGCCGGGCACCAGCCTTCGTGGCCCGCCCATGCCGTGCCTGCCTTCGGCCAGCCAGCGCTCGGTCGCGCGCCGCCCCCAAGCACGCAGCATGTCTTCCGACTCTGCGCCGTAGATCGTCTCGAAGGCTTCGTTCAACCTGCCGATGTACTCGACCGGCGTCGCCAGCTGCTCGTCGTTGGGCGGGTCCTGCTCGACGTATTGAGCCAGCCCCGCCGTGTATGCGATCTCCGGCCAGCGCACACCGGTGACGTCACGGGCGACATGGATCAGGTTGGCGACGTGCGAGTTGAGGACGAATCGTCCCCGAGCCCTCGCCGGCTTCACGCCCATCATCTGCAGGGTCCGAATGGCGGATGACCCGCTCGACGAGCCGGTGCTCGGAGTCGGCGGAGGCGAACCATGCACTTGAGGCGGTGGCGCGGCGATCAGGCGCATCGCCGCGGTCTCCGCGGGCTGCGGGCTTGAGCCCGAGGCGGCGGCCGCCGGCCGAACAACTCCCGCCGCAGCTGATGCGGCCGTCGCGCGCCTTTGCGGCAGCTTGGCCATCTGCGCCAGCAGGTCCTTCACTGTCTGCGGACGCTGGGCCGGATCCTTGGCCAGCACCTTGGCGAGGAGAACATCGAGCTCGTCGGGGAGGACGGCGTTCAGCTTGGCGGCGGATGGAATGGGCGCATTGACCGTCGAGTAGGCCACTTCCATTCGGTTGGCGCCGATGAACGGCAAGCGGCCGGTGAGCATCTCGAACGTGAGCACACCCATCGCGTAGATGTCGGCGCGCCGGTCGACGTCGTGGCCCATGACCTGCTCTGGCGCCATGTATCCAGGCGTGCCGATGGCGAGACCGACTGTCGTCAGGTGCGTCGGCTGTCCGGCCCCGCGCGCGAGTCCGAAGTCGGCCAGCATCGCGCGCCCGTCCGAATGGATGAGCACGTTTGTCGGCTTGAGATCGCGGTGGACGATGCCGGCATCGTGTGCGTGCTGGAGGCCGTCGCCGATTTCGCGCAGGTAGCGCCACGCGGAAAGCGTGTCCAGCGGCCCGCGGTTGAGGATGTCGCGTAGCGTGCCGCCGCGGATCAGGGGCATCGTGAGGTACGCCATGCCGTCCGTCAGCTCGAAGTCGTAGATGGGCAGGATGTTCGGATGGTCGAGCTTCGCCAGCGTCTTGGCCTCGGCCTCGAACCGCTTCACAAAGCCGTCGTCCTGGAACAGCTCGGGAGAAAGGGCCTTCAGCGCAACCTCTCGTCCAAGGGGCTGCTGCACCGCGCGGTACACGACCGCCATGCCGCCCCCACCGAGGCGTTCGACGATCTCGTAGCTGCCGATCCGGGTACCGGTGAGGTCCTTCATTCTGCTTCGACCTTATGCGCTGGGCTTCGCGGTCAGCTTCGCGACGACTGCGGTCAGGTCCCCTAACCGGAATGGCTTGCTCAAAACGTCGTCGGCGCCCGCGGCGAGAAAGCGCTCTCGGTCGCTGGCCATGGAGTGAGCGCTGGCGATGACGATGCGCATCTCCGGTCGCTCGGCTTTGATCTTTCGCATCGCCTCGAGGCCGTCCATGCCCGGCATGGCGACGTCCATGAGGATCACGTTCGGGTTCTGGGCCAGCGCCAGCTCGACCGCCTGCAGCCCATCGGACGCGATCAGCACGCCGTAGCCCGCTTTCTCGAGGACGCGGCGACAGAGCCGCTGAGCAACCTCGTTGTCGTCGGCCACCAGCACCATCGAAGGTCCATACCCACCCGCCGGTACCAGTTCAGGCATGGCGGCGCTGCTGTGGTGTCGCGGCCTCCACTGCCAGGGGGACGGTGAAATGGAACGCCGAACCGTGACCGACAGCGCTCTCGACCCATATCTTGCCGCCATGCATCTCGACGATCTGCTTAACGATCGTGAGGCCCAGGCCGGTCCCGGGTATCGATTGAGCGGCGCCGCTTCTAACGCGCCGGAACCGTTCGAACACGTGGCCGATCTCGTCGGGCGGGATGCCGAGGCCGGTATCGGCGACGCTGACCAACACGAAGCCGCCATCCGCGCGGCTGGACAGAGTCACGGTGCCCCCATCGGGCGAGTACTTGACCGCGTTGTTCACCAGGTTGCTGACCACCTGAACGAGCCGGTCGCGATCGCCGGCGACGATGGGCAGCCGCGGATCGAGGTCGGCCTTGAAATCGACGACGACGGCCGACGAAGAGGCAGCCCTGGCCATGACGTCGCTTACCACCTCATTGATGTCGACGTCGGTGAGGCGGATGCTCATGCGGCCGGACTCCATGCGGTCGAGGTCGAGCATGTCCGTGATGAGGCGGTTGACACGGTCGGCGTCATTGAATATGTAGCCGCCGTAGGCACGCACTTCGTCCGGCTCGAGACCGCCATCCCGGATGAGCTCGCTGAAACCCTGTATGCCGGTCAGCGCTGTCCTGAACTCGTGGCTGACGATCGAAAGGAACTCGGTTTTCGTGCGATCGAGCGTCTCGAGGTTGGTGTTGGCGCTGCGCTGCGAGTCGAGCGCCTCCGCCAGCTTGTCCTGGGTGTCGCGTACGGTCGTCACGTCCTCGACCATAACGAGCACATGCTCGGGCCGGTCGTTTGAGTCCGGAATCGAGGTCGCGGTCAGCTGCAGCCACAGCCAGCGGCCACCGCCCGTGGCGGCGCGCACCTGGACGCTGCGCTGGTCCGGGAATCCTGCAAGCATCGGCGCCAGGCGCGCCCGGCCCGCCGCGAGGTCGTAAGCACGAAGTAGGTCGGGCCAGGCCTGCGAGCGCATGGTCTCCATGTCGTGCTCGAGCATGTGCAGCAGAGCCGGGTTGCCTTCGAGGAGCTCGCCGGCACCGCTGACTCGCGCGATCCCGATCGGAGACCGCTCATAAATCGCGCGATGATCAGCTTCGCTTCGGAGCAGAGCCTGCGCCGTCTCCGCGCGATGAATGAACTGTCCGATCTCGACGCCCGCGATCGACAGCATCGCCATGAGGTCGTCCTCGATGTGCCGGACTTCGCGACCGAGGAGCTCGATGACCCCGATGGTCGCTCCGCCGCTGACAACAGGGAAGGCGACCGCGGCCCGCAATCCTGCGCGGCGCTCCGCGCTCGCCTGCTCGTAGTCGTTCGCGGTCAGGTCGTCCAGTGCGGCCGCGATCCCCGACTGCCATACGCGGCCGACCAGTCCACCGCCCGCCTCGATGGAGAGATTTCGCGCCGGGTCGTCGAGCTCCCCAACATTGGAATCGTCGCCTCGCCACGAGCTGCGCAGGTGCAGGCTGTGCTTCTCCACGTCGACGCTCCAGTACTGGGCGATGTCCCAATCGAGGTGCGCGCAAAGGCTGCCGAGCACCGCAGCCGCTCCTTGGTCCCAGCTGTTGGCGGTGACGATCACCTGCCGAACCGCGACCAATGCGTCGCGCATCGCATCGAGCCGCTTGCGCGCCGAGACGTCGGTCACCTGGACGAGCAGCACCGGCTCAGTCGAATGGTCGCTGAGCGCGGCGATCGCGAGCGAAACCGGGATCGGACGTCCGTGCGGGCCGGCCTGCTCAACCTCGCTTTCCCAGCGCACGATCTCGCGGCGGCCGAGCTGACCCAGCGCGTCGGCGACCGCGGGGCGATCGTCGTCGGTCGTGACTTCCAGAAGGCCGGTCTGCATCAGCTCACCTCGCCCGAGTCCGAGGATCGTGCCCAGTCGCTCGTTGACCTGCAGCCAGCGCCCATCAGCCGTCGCGACGCCCAACCCAATGGTCGCCGCCTCCATGACCATGTGCAGCCGCGCGTCGTCGGTCTCGAGGTCCGTGGCCTTTTTCTCGGCGCTGCCCTCTGCTGCGCGCACATGCTGCACGACTTCGTGCACCGAGCCGGCGACGATCGCCAACACAGCCACTTCAAAGACCGCGGTGGCGAGGTTCGACGTCGGCCCGAGATGGATGACGCTGAGGACCAGGATGGCGAGCGTCGCCACCCCGCCGACGGCCAGCAGCTGGACGCGGTCGTCGAAGAGCGCAGATGAGATGACGACGATCAGGAACAGCGGAAACGCGAGCAGCTCGGGCGCCCCGGTGGCGGTGGCGACCGCGAAAACCGCTGCGATTCCGAGGAAGGGTGTGGCTCGACGGACCAGGCTTTGCGTCCGCAACGGCACCCCTTCAGTCCGTGGACGAGATCCCGGCAACACCCTGTATGCCTCGCCCCCCCTGGCGGGTTGGATGGTGCGCAGGACGCAAAGTTTAAGGGCCCCCGGTCCGGCCAGACCCCCCTTAAGCAACGGGTTCCATGGCCTAAATTAGCCAGGCTGCATGAGAACTCCTCTACACGCGGATGGCCTGGCTCGGCGCGTCTACCCGTTCCTGGGACTCGCGATCGTCGGGCTGGTCAGCCTGCGCGGCCTGGCGGCGGTCGCCGGCCAACCCCCGCTCCTGGCGGCCGCGGCGATCGGCGTGCTGCTCGTCCTGGGGCCGCTCGCCCCGTTCTCGGTCCCCCGAGTGGGGAAGCTGCCGACTGCAGTCCCCGTCCTGGCCGGCTTCGCGCTCGCCCTCTATCCGCTGTGGGCGTCGGGATCGATCTTCGGAATCGCGGTGTCGGCGGTCCTCGCGGCCCTGGCCGCGGCCCTGATCGTTCTTCCGTGGGAGCGAATCCCGCGGGTTCTGCATGCGGTGTCACCCATCGGCGGTCTGGCGATCGCCTTCGTGCTCGAGGCCCAATTCGGGTCGAGCGTCCTGCACGCGTTCCCCTTCTTGTTGCTTCCGCTGCTCTTCCTCGCCCTGTACTACACGACCATCGAATTCGCCATCGGCGCAGCGCTCGCGGTCGCGAACATCGTCGCGGTGGCGCTCGCCAACCCCAGCGCCGCCGATGCTGGGCAGGCGCTCCTCGCCGCGCTGGTGCTCGTCGCCCTGGGCTCTCTGGTCCGTCGCGTCGTCGACGACCTCGAGCACAGTCGGGCCGCGGCTACGTCCGCCGAGACGGCGAGGTCCGCGGTGATGTCCGACCTGGCCCAGAGCAATCAGGAGCTGCAGGACCTGACCCGTATGAAGTCCGAATTCCTCGCGACCATGAGCCACGAGATCCGTACGCCCATGAACGGCGTGATCGGCATGACCGGGCTGCTTCTCGACACCGATCTCTCCGAGGAGCAGCGGGACTATGTCGAGACAATTCGGACCTCCGGCGACACGCTCCTTGACATCATCAACGACATCCTCGATTTCTCAAAGATCGAAGCAGGTCGGGTGCGCATGGAGACGATCGACTTCAGCCCCAAGCATGTAACCGAGGAAGCGGTCGAGCTGTTCGCGGAGCCGGCCGCCAACAAGGGCATCGAGCTGATTCTCGATGCCGATCCAGAGGTGCCGCACAGCGTGGTCGGCGACCCGGGGCGTTTGCGTCAAGTGCTCATCAACCTGGTCGGAAACGCGATCAAGTTCACCGATACCGGCGAAGTCGTCGTGCGCGTGGAGAAGCTGGACACGATGACGCCGGGCGTGATGATCCGCTTCGAGGTCGCCGACACCGGGGTCGGCCTGACCGCCGAGGAGCAGGCTCGTGTGTTCTCGACCTATTCGCAGGTCGACAGCTCGACGACGCGACGGCACGGCGGCACTGGCCTCGGACTCGCCATCGCGCGCATGCTCACCCAGCTCATGGGCGGCGAGATCGGCGTCGAGAGCGAGAGAGGCGCCGGCAGCCGGTTCTGGTTCACGGCTCTGTTTCGCGAATCCGACATCAAGGCCTCGCAGCCGCAGCCGGTCGGCAGCCTGGCCGGCACCGCGGTCGCGATCATCGACGACAACCGCACGAACCGCGTAATCCTCGAGCGCTATCTCGACTCATGGGGAACACGTGAGCGCAGCTTCGAGCGCGGCGGGGAGGCGCTGCGCGCGCTTCACGAAGCGGCCGACGAGGACGACCCTTTCGAGGTCGCGATCGTCGACCTGATGATGCCCGAGATGGACGGCGCGGACGTGGCTGCAAAGATCCGCGCCGATCCCAAGTTGAAGGGCATGCTCGTCGTCCTTCTCACGTCGGCAGGTCGCTCGGAGCAACCTGTGCCGGGTGTCGACGTCGAGCTCGTCAAACCGGTCCGGCCGTCGCAGCTGTTCGACGTGCTGCAGACGCTGCTGGCGTCGCGACCCGCGCCATCGAAGCGGCGCATCAACCGCGAGGGTTCTGGACCACCGGCGGCGCGCCACCGCTGGGCGCGCATCCTGATCGTCGAAGACAACGCGGCCAACCTCAAGGTCGCGGTGCGCATGGTGGAGAGGCTCGGTTATCGCGCGGACGTCGCCGGCAACGGGAGCGAGGCGCTGAACGTGCTCGGCCAGGTGCGATACGACGCTGTGCTGATGGATTGCCAGATGCCGGAGATGGACGGTTATGAGGCCACCCGCGAGATTCGGCGCGGCGAGGATGACAGACGCCACCTGCCCATCATCGCCATGACCGCGAGCGCGATGGCCGGCGACCGCGAACGTTGCCTCGCCGCGGGCATGGACGACTACATCTCCAAACCGGTGAAGCTGCACATCGTCGCGGCGGTTCTGGAACGCTGGCTCGGAGCAGACGGGGATCACAACCAAACCTGAGGTAACGCGCGTCTTGCGCAATACGCGCGCAATCCCACTCGCACAAACGCCCTGCTTGATCCAAACGTGCGGAATTGGTGGTCTTTACCGGCTGGGTTGGTGAACCCTCGCAGCCATGACAACCTGCGCTTGTGGGTCGGAAACCCTTCATCCCGCCACACCTGACCAAAAGGCCTTTCAGCTTGGAAGAAGCGCGGAAGGCCGGAGTGACGCTGAGCGGCCTGAGGGGCAAAGCCTGGCGACGTCTCGGCGCGGAGCTCTATTGCTGGAGCGGTCTACGCGAGGATCCCTTGTTGGTGCTCACGGCCTGGCGTCGCGTGCTGCCTCCCGAGTCTGTGTTCACGGGCGCGACCGCGGCCTGGCTTCTGGGCCTCGACATGAGCCCGCTCGATCCAATCGAGATCGTCGTGCCCGCCGGCTCGGGTGTGCGCTCCCGAGCTGGGCTCAGCGTTCGCTACTGTGCAATTTCGCGGAACGATATCTCAACTGTCCGAGGGCTGCGTGCAACGACCCTACGCCGCACCCTCCTCGATCTTTGCCTTCGCTTGCCTGCAGTCGAGGCTCTCGTCGCCATCGACATGGCGGTCGCCGCAAGCCTTACCGACCCTGCAGGTCTGGTGCGCTACGCGGAGGCGTCGAACGGTCGCGCCGGAGCACGCCGACTTCGATCGCTCGCCGCACTCTCGGCGCCGGCCGAGTCACCCATGGAGACACGGCTTCGATGGCTGCTCATCCAGTCCGGCCTCCCACACCCGGACGTCCAGACCAACCTCCACGACGGCAGCCAGCAGTTCATCGGTAGGGCAGACCTCTATTACCCGTCGGCGCGACTCGTTCTGGAATATGACGGGGGCAATCACCGCGAGCGTCTCGTTGAGGACGACCGCCGGCAGAACCTGCTCATCAACGCCGGATTCCGCCTCTTACGTTTCACAGCGGCGGACATCCATCGTCAGCCGGACGTCGTAGTGGCGCAGGTCAGTGCGGCCCTGACCCCGACGTCCGATAACGCGCGTGTTGCGCAAAACGCGCGCAACCCCGGTCGATCAAACGCGCGTCCTGATCCAAACGCGCGGAATTGGTGGCGCCGAACTCTCAGAGGCGGCGGAGTGCCAGCACCGTCACGTCGTCCATGAGCTCCCGGCTCCGCGAGCCTTGCGCGAGCACATCGACCAGCTCCTGAACGTTGGGCGCGCGGCGCGCGTCGTATGGCAGCAGCACCTCTTTCGTCGCCATGTCCGGACGGAGATCGATCAAACCGTCCGAGAAGACCACCAGGGTGTCACCCACCTCGAGCTTCTCAGTGCCAACGGCGAACTTGCTGTCGGGAAAGATGCCGATGGGCGCGCTCCGGCGCGTCAAGACGTCCTGACCGGTCGAGCCTCTGAGCAGCCGCGTGTATCCGTGGCCGGCATCGATGTAGCTGAGGTCGCCGGTCTCGGTGTTCAGGACCGCGTGGAAGAGCGTCACGTAAGCGTGGTTGACCTCGAGCGCGGTGGCCATCACCCTGGCCGCCAAATTCACGCCTTCCTCCATGTCCTCGAGAGCCGCGGACCCGCGCAGCGCCGCTCGAACGGTGGCCATCATGATCGCGGCCGGGAGGCCCTTGCCCATCACGTCGCCCAGCGTCACAGTCAGCAATCGCGGATCCGGCTGGTGCCAATCGTAAAAATCCCCGCTGATCTCGCGTGCCGCCGTGAACGAGGCGGCGACTTCGAACCCATTACCTCTCCACGGGGAAGCCGGGAGCATCCCTGCCTGGAGCGCAGCGGCACGCGCCATCTGGTCTGAGCGCTCGGCCACCATCGCCTCGAGCCGCTCCAGGTTGGCGCGGTACTCGAGCTCGAGCGCGCGCCGCCGCAATGCATTCACGGCGGCGAGGTACATCTCGGTAGCTCCGACCGGCTTCACGTAGTAGCCGTAGGCGCCGTGCTCGACGGCAGCCTTGCCAAGCTCTGGATCGTCGACGCCCGAAATCATCACCACCGCCGGCGCCGGCCGCTTCTTGTGGAGCTCGTCGAGCAGGCCGTATCCGCTTTCGTCGGGCAGCCGGATGTCCATGAGCACGAGGGCGTAGTCGACCGCCGCGAAGCGCTCTCTCGCCTCGGCGCCGGTCAAGGCGATGTCGGCTTGGAATCCGCGGCTGCGAAGCGTGCGCGCCATCGCGTTCGCCAGCGCTTGCTCGTCCTCGACGATCAAGAGCCGCTGACCCACACCGCCGTCCCCAGACGCCATCAGTCACAGGAGTGTAAGGGGGGCGAATCCGGGCTCGGCCGATATAGGCTTTCCGGATGACCCTGGACGT